>OGUP01000332.1_pt1 | contig 30687 bp, 22 predicted proteins | sample 1553661 | NCBI WGS metagenome assembly OGUP01 (sample SAMEA2580026, study PRJEB22360) | human gut metagenome | biome: human gut; feature: human-associated habitat; material: faeces | place: Denmark | collected 2008/2010
TGATCATCGCTTACGCTCCATGTATCAACCATGGTATCAAGAAGGGTATGAGCAAAGCTCAGACAGAGGAACAGCTGGCAGTAGAGTGCGGATACTGGAATAACTTCCGTTACAACCCGGCTGCAGAGGGAGACAAGTTCTCACTTGACAGCAAGGCTCCGAAGGCAGAAGGATACCAGGACTTCCTGAATGGTGAAGTACGTTACAACGCACTGAAGAGAGCTAACCCGGCTAAGGCTGACAAGCTCTTCGCTCTCAATGAGCAGGAAGCTATGGAGAGATATGATTACCTGAACAAACTGGTAACTGTATACGCTGCAGAAAAAGAAGATAAATAAGGATATTTCATGAGTGAATGAGATATGAAAAGAGGAGATCTCCGTAAGGGGATCTCCTTTTGCGTGAAAAAATAATGGAGGTTAACCTGCTTCACAATTTTTGATTACAGTGGTGCGCGAAGATATTTCTTCGGTGTCATTCCTTTATATTTTTTAAAGGTTTTGATAAAGTAGCTTACATCGTTAAATCCACAGCTAAGTCCGATGTCTGCTATTGATTCATTCGAAGTAACGAGCTTGAAACAAGCTTGTTCTATTCTATAGTAATTCAGATAGTCAACAGGAGTTCTGTGGGTCATATCTTTAAAGTAGCGACAGAAATATTTTGAATTCATACCGGCTGCCTGAGCCAGATCTTCCAGTGTGATACAGTCAGCATAATTGTTTTCAATCACTTCAAGAGCTTTCTTTAAATGTTCTATTTTTCGGCTATCCTTTTGACTAATGATTCGAACGTTTTCATACAATTTATTTTCCAGAATATAGCCTAAGAATTCGTACAGAGTACCAATCACCATAAGCTCGTGCCCTTCGGTACGCTTTTTGATATGTTCAAACATCATGGAGGTGATATGCTCTAAATTCTTTACGGGTGCTTTGATAAGGGAAGGGATAGTCAGAGTGTCACTTCCGATCTTCTTAAGCAGACGTTCGCTGGCATGATTTACTGCCATGAGCGATTCAAGGTTAAAAACAAGGCATTCATAGACACAATCCTTAGGAATTCCGCCATGAAGAAGCCCTCCTTTTATAAAAATAAGGTCGCCGGCTACTGCAGTGAATTCATTTTCACCAATTGACATAAGTAATTTCCCTTTTAAAACACGAATAAGTTCATATTCGATGTGCCAGTGATAAGACATTTCATACCGTGGATGATTCGGCGTAACATGATAAAATTCAATTGGAAAATCAATGGTTCCGTGATTACGTTCTTCTCTGTAATTGATGTATTTCATGCAATAATCTCCTTTAAAAATCTAAATAGTGTAAAAACAAACACATATGTGGAAATATATGTTTATAAATTGTACTTTGTTGTATAAAAGGTGAATATCTTTATATTTTTATTCTAGTATACCACAAGACAAAAAGAAAGGAAAGAACTATAATGATACTCAAAGAAGCGGTTCTGCAAAGGAAGATAAGCAGAGCAAGGCAAACAATTAAGGAGGAATGTAATTATGGCAGAAAGAAGATTAGTAGGATCTTATCCAGTAATTGGTATCAGACCGACAATCGATGGACGTAGAGGAGCTCTTGACGTAAGAGGATCTCTTGAAGAGCAGACAATGAACATGGCTAAATCCGCTGCAAAACTTTTCGAGGAAAATCTGAGATATTCCAACGGCGAGCCAGTTAAAGTTGTTATTGCTGATACAACAATCGGACGTGTAGGTGAAAGTGCTGCATGTGCTGACAAATTCCGTAAAGAAGGCGTTGACATTACACTTACAGTTACACCATGCTGGTGCTATGGCGCAGAAACAATGGATATGGATCCTCAGACAATCAAAGCTGTATGGGGCTTCAATGGAACAGAAAGACCAGGAGCAGTTTACCTTGCTTCCGTACTTGCTACACATGCACAGAAAGGTCTTCCGGCATTCGGTATCTATGGACATGATGTTCAGGAAGCTGATGACACATCTATCCCGGCAGACGTTGAAGAAAAATTACTCAGATTCGGACGTGCAGCAGTTGCAGCAGCTTCCATGAGAGGCAAATCTTACCTGCAGATCGGTTCCGTTACAATGGGTATCGGCGGATCTATCATTGATTCCGATTTCATCGAATCCTATCTTGGAATGCGTGTTGAATCCGTTGATGAGGTTGAGATCATCCGTCGTATGACAGAAGGTATCTACGATCACGCAGAATTCGAAAAAGCTCTGAAATGGGCTAAAGAAACCTGCAAGATCGGCTGGGACAAGAACCCTGAAGAACTGCAGTTCTCACCAGAAAAAAAAGAAGAGCAGTTTGAATTTGTAGTTAAGATGGCAGTTATCATCAAAGAACTGATGAACGGCTGTGATAAACTTGATCCGAAATTCTCCGAAGAAGCAATCGGACACAACGCTCTGGCAGCTGGTTTCCAGGGACAGAGACAGTGGACAGACTTCTATCCAAACGGTGACTTCGCAGAAGCTATGCTGAACACATCCTTCGACTGGAACGGAGCTCGTGAGCCATACATCCTCGCTACAGAGAATGACGTTCTCAACGGTCTTGGAATGATGTTCATGAAACTCCTTACAAACAGAGCTCAGATCTTCGCTGACGTTCGTACATACTGGAGCCCAGAGGCTGTTAAGAAAGCTACAGGATATGACCTTGAAGGCGTAGCTAAAGAAGCTGGCGGATTCCTTCACCTGATCAACTCCGGTGCTGCTTGCCTCGATGCTAACGGCGAAGCTAAAGACGAAAACGGCAATGCTGTTATGAAACAGTGGTGGGATATCACAGAAGAAGACCAGAAAGCAATCATGGAAAACACAGAATGGTGTATGGCTGACAACGGATATTTCCGTGGAGGCGGATACTCCAGCCGTTATGAAACACGTGCCCAGATGCCTGCAACAATGATCCGTCTGAACCTTGTAAAAGGACTTGGACCGGTTCTTCAGATCGCAGAGGGATGGACAGTAGCCCTTCCGGAAGAAGTATCTGACAAGCTTTGGAAACGTACAGACTACACATGGCCATGTACATGGTTCGCTCCAAGATGCGATGGCAAAGAGGGACCGTTCAAAACAGCTTACGATGTAATGAACAACTGGGGTGCTAACCACGGTGCGATCTCCTACGGACACATCGGTGCAGACCTGATCACAATGTGCTCTATGCTGAGAATCCCGGTATCCATGCACAACGTTCCTGAGAAGGATATCTATCGTCCGGCAGCTTGGAACGCATTCGGTATGGAAAAAGAGGGTGCAGACTTCCGCGCTTGCAAGAACTACGGACCACTCTACAAATAAATCATACTGTTAAAATAACAAATATCATATCCTCCGGCATGTATGTGCCGGGGGATTTTTTTGTGCCATAATGTAAGGATACACAGGAAACGCACTGTTCGGATTCCGGGAAAAAAGTTATAATAGAAAAAGGTATATAAAAAGATATATTAAGAATACGGGAGGTTACTGAAATGAAATATATACAACTGAACAACACAGATCTGGACGTCAGTCGTATTTGCCTTGGGACAGCAGGATTCGGGGATAAATTGGATCAGGAAAAAAGTTTTGAGGTTCTGGATGCCTTTATACGGGCAGGTGGAAATTTTATTGATACAGCCAATGTGTACTGCAAATGGCTGGAAGGACATGGGAACTGCAGTGAGCAGATCATTGGAAAATGGCTGAAAGACCGCGGGGCGGAAGGAAAAGTGATCGTGGCTACCAAAGGTGCACATTATTCTTTTGAAGATCCGGGCCGTAGCAGAGTGAACCGGGAGGATATCCGGGCAGATCTGGATGAAAGCTGCCGTACACTGGGAAAAGATGAGATTGATTTTTATTGGCTTCACAGAGATGATCCGGAAAAACCGGTGGAAGAGATCGTGGATATTCTGGAAGAACTGAAAAAAGAAGGCAGGATTCGCTATTACGGATTTTCCAATTACTGTACAGAGCGACTGAAACAAATTGAGAAATGTCTGAGAGATCGAAATCTTCCAGGCATCACAGCAGTCTCCAATCAGTGGAGTCTTGCAGGAATCAATCCCGGGGGAAATACCAATCCGGATCCCACACTTGTGGAGTTTTCCGGAGAGGAATTTAAGTGGCACTGTGAAACTGGTGCGGCATCCATTCCGTTTTCATCCACAGCAATGGGATTTTTCCCGAAACTTCAGAAAATGGGGCTTTCCTGCACAGAAGCAGAAACAGATGCATCCTGGATGCAGGAGAAAGAAAAACAGATTGCAAATCTTTCCGAAAGCATGAAGAAAGCCTACTGGAATGAGACAAACCTTCGCACATATCAGAAACTGTTAAAATTACAGAAAGAAACCGGACACAGCCTGCAGGCCTTATCTCTGGCGTACTTTTTCCATCAGCCTTTCCAGACAGTGCCGGTAACCGGTGTCAGCAATCTTACACAGTTAAAAGATGCAATAGATGCCTGTGAAATTGATCTTGCGCCGGAACGGTTCGGAGGCTGGGTGAGCGCTGGAGGTGATCAATGAAACTGATTCATTTATCCGATCTTCACCTTGGAAAAAGAGTCAATGAATTTTCCATGATTGAAGATCAGAAATATATTCTGGATGAAATCCTGAGAATCATTGATAAAGAGGAACCGGATGGAATCCTTCTCGCCGGTGATCTTTATGACAGACCGGTTCCTTCGGCGGAGGCAGTGCAGCTTTTTGACCGGTTTCTTACCAGGCTTGCAAAGCGGAAGCTCCCGGTGTATGCCATCAGCGGAAATCATGACAGTGCGGAAAGGATCGCTTTCGGTTCACAGATCATGAGCAGCAGCGGGATCTGTATGTCCCCGGTATACGATGGAAAAACAGAAAAGTACTGTTTAACGGACAGCTATGGAGAAGTGTGGATCCATCTGCTTCCATTTGTGCGTCCGGCAACTGTGAGGCACGGGCTGGAAGGAGAAGAAGAGGTGGATGAGATCCGTACCTACCAGGAGGCCGTGCAGGCGGCAGTTGCACATATGGAGATTGATAAACGTTATCGCAATGTATTGATCGCCCATCAGTTTGTGGTCGGTGCCATGCGCTGCGATTCTGAAGAGATCTCCGTTGGAGGTATCGACCAGGTGGAGGCAGATGTGTTCCGGGATTTTGACTATGTGGCACTTGGTCATATCCACAGTCCTCAGAATGTGGGAAGCGAGCACATCCGCTACTGCGGAACTCCTTTGAAATATTCTTTTTCCGAGGCAGGACAGCAGAAATCCGCGACAGTTGTGGAGCTTCTGGAAAAAGGAAATCTCAGGATCAGGGAGATTCCGCTGAAGCCTCTTCGGGATATGCGAAAACTGAAAGGCACATACATGGAGATCACATCACTGTCCAGTTATCAGGACACAAACACAGAGGATTATGTGCAGATCACGCTGACAGATGAAGAAGATATCGTAGATGGAATGCAGAAGCTCCGTACTATTTATCCGAATCTGATGAGGCTGGAATATGATAACCGACGCACAAGAGAAAACCAGGAGATCGCAGGCACAGAAACGGTGAAAAGGAAATCTGAGCTGGAATATTTTGAGGAATTTTTTGAACTGCAGAATAACCAGCCCATGAATGAAGAACAGCGGAAATATTCCGAAGACCTGATCCGTAAGATCCAGGAGGTGAAATAATGAGACCGAAAAAACTGACCATCAGTGCCTTCGGGCCCTATGCGGACAAAACAGAGATTGATTTTTCAAAGCTTGGAGAGGGAGGTCTCTACCTGATCACCGGTGACACCGGAGCGGGAAAAACCACGATCTTTGATGCGATCACCTTTGCGTTATATGGAAGAGCCAGTGGAGAGGTAAGAGATCCGGCCATGTTTCGGAGCAAATATGCAGAGCCTTCCACAGAGACCTTTGTGGAGCTTGTTTTTTCCTATCAGGGGAAAAATTATCACGTGCGCCGGAGTCCGGAATATATGGCTCCGAAAAAAAGAGGCACCGGACAGACTCTTAGAAAAGCTGAAGCACAGCTGATCTATCCGGATGAACGTCAGCCGGTGACAAAGGCAAAAGATGTTACTGCGGCAGTGGAACAGCTTCTGGGACTGAGTTATGATCAGTTCACACAGATCGCAATGATCGCCCAAGGGGATTTCCAGAAATTACTTCTGGCAGGAACTACACAGAGAGGAGAGATCTTCCGACAGCTCTTTCACACAGGACTTTATCAGCAGATTCAGATGAAACTTAAGGATGCGTCAATAGCCAGATATAAGGAATATGATGAAATGCGCCGCAGTATTGCCCAGTATTTGGATGGAGTGAAAACGGAGACTGCTTCATGGCAGGAGGCAGAGGAATTTGACGAACTGAAAAAGATAAAATTCGAGGGAAAACTGGAGCGGAGTCTGGAACTTCTGAAGCAGTTTCTGGAATATGGTGAAGCACAGGAAAAAGAGCTCCGGGAAAAAGAAGACTCGCTTAATCAGGATATACGAAAAGCAGAAGAGGCACAAAATCTTGTGGCTCAGAAACGAAATCTGGAGCTGAAAAAGAAAAAAGCGGAAAAAGATCTGGAAGAATTAACACCACTTCTACAGCTTGCAGTAGAAGTGGCGGAAAAATATAAAGATGCAGATCACAGATGTGAAGAGCTTGGAATCAGGATCCGTGAAAAAGAAGAAAAGCTGAAAAAATATCAGGAGCTGGAAAAGCTGAAAAAAGAGCTGGAAACAATCGAAGGAAAGCTTGAAACAGTCAGTGAAAAAAAAGAGAAGGATATTTCCGAAGAGCAGCTTTTGCAGAAAAAAGATGAGGAAGAAAAAAAACGCCTTTCAATACTGGCAGATGCAGGAGAAGAACTACAAAAATACAAGTTTGAATACGATAAACTGGACAGTGAAAAACGAAGCTATGACAGCTGTCTGCTGACGGAAGAAGAGATCAAAAAAGAACAGAAACAGATAGATGGATGGCAGGAAGAAATCATCCGGAAAGAAACGCAGCAGAAGGAAGAGCTGGAGCAGCAAAAGAAAGACAAGGCGCTGTTGGACAGCGCGGAGCTGGAACTTCAGAAGGCAGAGACGAAAAAGACAGAAGGGATTCGGAAAAAGAAAGAATTAGAAGGACTGATTGCTCTGGTTAAGGAGTTTCAAGGGGCTTATAATGCCACGAAAGAGCAGCAGGAAAAATATAAGATTTCCATTGAAAAAGTACAAAAGCAGAGAGAAGTTTACCAGAAACTGTTTCAGAGTTTTCTGGACGCGCAGGCAGGGCTCCTGGCGCAGGAACTGAAAGAGGGCTGCCCATGCCCGGTATGTGGTTCTTTCGAGCATCCGCGTCCGGGAATACTTCCCAAAGGGCAGGTTGTGGATCAGGAAATCCTGGACAGAGAGAAACAAAAACTGGACAGACTGGAGAATGACGCAAATACGCAGAGTGTGGAAGCAGGAAAACGAAAAGAACGCCAGAAAACATTATGGCATCAGATCCAGAGGGAGGCACAAGAGCTTTTACATGAGACGGAATGGAAAAAGCTGATCCCTTTGCTGAAAGAAAAACAGGACCAATGTGAAAAGCAGCTGGCAGACAGCGAGGAAGAGATTCGCATAGCAATAGAACGTAAAAAAAAGAAGAACGAAACAGAAACGTGGATCGAAAAGCTGGAAACAGAGATCGTTCAGTTACAGGAAGAGAAAAATCAATGTGACAGAAAACAGGCCGGTCTTCAGACAAGAGACGTGGAAAACAAAAAGCAGCAGCAGATAACAGCAGAAGAGATCCGAAAACTGATTCAGAAAAGTCTGGTGGCAGGAAATGGAGAAGTGACGGACAACACAGCTGCAGGATTTGAAAGACAGATACAGGATATGCTCAGCTGCCTGTCAGAAAAAGTTCAGGGAAAGGAAAAAGAAGCAAAACAGAAACAGGATCTTGAGAAGCTGATCATAGAAAGAGAAAAGACTCTGAAAGAACTGGGAAGAGTTATCAATGAAGCTGCACAGGACATCGTACGTCTGGAAACAGAGAGGAAGAACAAAGCACAGAAAGTGGATGAGCTGAACGAAGAGATCGGAGAAGGTGGAAAAGAATCTCTGGAACAGGAAATAAAAACACAGAGAAAGCTGTATGAAGAGCTGAAAGAAAGCAGCAGAAGAGCTCAACAGAAATTACAGGAGATCCGGGCGGAAAAGGAAAGAATAACAGCGGTTGTAAAAAACTTTGAGGAGCAGAAAAAAGAAATCGGAGAAGTAGATGAGGATGCGCTCAGAGAGCAGTACAGCCGTTTTAGGGAAGAGAAAACACAGCTTTCGGAAAAACGAAAAGCACTTTTTTCTGTTCAGAAGGGAAATGAGGAAATATATCATAAAGTGCAGGTACGTCAGACGGAAATGACTGCGGCGGAAAAAGAATATGTCTGGATGAAAAATCTTTCGGATACAGCCAATGGAAAACTGAACGGAAAGGCAAAGATCGAGCTGGAAACCTATATCCAGATGGCATATTTTGACCGGATCCTGCGAAGAGCCAATCTCCGTCTTATGACCATGAGTAGCGGTCAGTACGAACTGAAACGCCAGGAACAAAGCAAAAATCAGAAAGAAAAAGCAGGTCTTGATCTGAATGTCATTGATCACTATAACGGAACGGAACGAAGTGTAAAGACATTGTCCGGTGGGGAATCCTTCCAGGCATCGTTATCCCTAGCGCTGGGACTTTCCGATGAGATCCAGGCCTCAGCCGGGGGAATCCGGCTGGATTCCATGTTTGTGGATGAAGGATTCGGTTCTCTGGATGAGGAGTCTCTGGAGCAGGCATTAAAAGCGCTGAACAGCCTTGCAGATGGCAGACGCCTGGTAGGGATTATTTCCCATGTTTCCGAGCTGAAGGAACGAATTGACAATAAGATCATCGTTACCAAGCAATGTGGCGGAGAAGGTGTGGGAAGCAGTATAAAAATTCAATGAAAACGACAGGAGATTTTTCGGTAATCATTAGGAGTCATACCGGTCTGCTGTTTGAAAATACGGCTGAAGTAGCGAAAATTGGGATATCCTACCATGTGGGATATCTCATTTACGTGATAGGAAGAAGTTTTTAACAGTTCTTTGGCTTTCTGTATCCGAAGATCTGTGAGCAGGTCTGTAAAATTTTTCCCAGTTGTCTGTTTGATCAGACGACTGATATATGGAGTACTACGGTTAAACTCATCTGCAATGCTGTACAGGCTTAATGGTTTTTCATAGTTTGCGCGGATATATTCGATCAGCTGGCTGGTAAGATAATTGTTTTTGGTGATTTTATCCGCATTCAGAAAACCGGAGATCTGCTGTAACCAGTTTTGAAAAATTTCTGCTTTTTTTTCGGAGGAAGCAGCAGAGGCAAACAGATCTTTTTGTGTCCGAGTGGCAGAACATACAGAATCGGACAGTTCCTGAGAAGATGACTGGAAGAAGGAAAGAAAAAGAGTCATAAAGCTGTACATGAAACTGTCAAATTCATCCGTGGATTCACCAGAAAAAAGCGTGGTAATCTCTGAAAAACGCTTTTGAAGCGCAGAATTGTCACCAGCAGATAAGGCATTTAAAAATACCTGATTTAAACTTTCTACGAGAATCTTCACATTCTTCAACCGAAAACAAAAATAATAACTCAAATGATTATACAAAAGAATAAAACACTAAAAAGCACCCAATACCAATTAAGGCGTTGAGTGCTTTTATCGTATATTCCACTATTCTATTTTCATATCTAAAAATCTTTCAACTACAAGATACACTTAACAATACTCTTGAGGCAGCAGCAGACTTGCCACTACACTCGCAATTACTGCATGTGCTGTTACTACAAAACCATTAAATACCATAGGCATCACCCTTTCTAAGAAAGTCTGGCACGCTACATGTGTAGGTGCATACAAATAAACTGCATACAAAATACTGTCTATGACGATCATAACAATGGCTAAGTCAAGTCTGCCCCCAGAGTCTTTTGCTCCCTCAAAAGTATTGTTTAATTATTATATACGATACAGTACCAAATCTTTCTGCGTTCCCTTTTCATTAGGCTGCATCAAACAGTTTCACCCCTTCTTTCTTTACATTCGCATAAAACGGGTATACATCGACCCAGTTCTGAAAATGCTGCTGGCTTTTTGCTATCGGTTTAATATCAAGGTCATGATCCATATTGAAATCAAAAGTTTCTCCTGACAATTCATGGCGATACTGTTTAATATCTATGTCTGACAAGTCCAGGAGAATCATTATATCTATATCAGAATCTGCCTTATAATCTCCCCTTGCATAGGATCCATATAAAATTACTGTCTTTAAATGACTCCCATATATCTTCCGTAATATTTCGGTATACTGATCCAACAATATTTTTATTGTTACCGGCATAATGTTTTCTCCTTTCCTGCTTTGATACTTTTTCTTTATTATAACCGAACCACCATATCTTTTCTACTGCTTTCTCACACTGTAAATTCATATTTTTCCAGCATTTGTCACAAGATTGTCACAGACTCCTGCCAATATGCCCGGAAAAGTGCGTATTTACGGCATTCTTTCAAAATTAATATCAAGCATTTTCTCTTGACAGCACAAATTTATTTTTTCCGATACACTTCTTAAAAATCTCCTCAAAAAAGCCCCGGCATTCATATACTGAACACCAGGGCTCCCATTTCATTTATTTACATGGCAGATGCTACTCTGAGACAATCACAGACTTGGGCGGATCACCTTTGGTCTGCATCCTGCATCTTCGAGAGCTTTAACAATCTCATTCTTATGATCTGTGCCAAAAGCCTCCAATGTGATCTTAAGTTCCACTGCCGCATTTCTGTTCGTGCTTACAAACTGGTTATGATCCAGCTTGATAACATTGCCCTGCGCCCTGGCGATCACGCTTGCCACACGTACCAGTTCACCCGGCTTATCCGGAATGAGCACAGATACTGTGAAGATTCTGTCTCTCTGGATCAGACCATGCTGAACAACAGAAGACATGGTAATAACATCCATGTTTCCACCGCTTAAGATAGAAACAATCTTCTTTCCCTTCACATCCAGATGACGAAGCGCTGCCACTGTCAGAAGACCGGAATTCTCTACGATCATCTTATGGTTCTCAACCATGTCAAGGAAAGCAACGATCAGTTCATCATCCTCGATAGTGATGATATCGTCCAGATTCTTCTGGATATACGGGAAGATTTTCTTTCCGGGTGTCTGTACGGCAGTACCGTCAGCAATCGTATTTACGTGCGGAAGAGTCACAACCTCACCCTTCTTCAGAGAAGCCTTCATGCAGGCAGCCCCTGCCGGTTCCACACCAATGACTTTGATATGTGGATTTAACAGCTTCGCAAGTGTGGAAACACCTGTTGCAAGTCCGCCTCCACCGATTGGAACCAGAATATAATCAACAAGCGGAAGCTCCTGAACGATCTCCATTGCAATGGTACCCTGTCCTGTGGCAACTGCCGGATCATCGAAAGGATGGATAAAGGTATATCCCTCTTTCTCAGCAAGTTCCAGTGCATGTGCACATGCCTCATCATATACATCACCATGCAGGATAACCTCTGCACCGTAACTCTTTGTTCTCTCAACCTTGATCAGCGGAGTTGTGGTAGGCATAACGATCACTGCCTTCACACCATATTTATGCGCAGCATAGGCAACACCCTGTGCATGATTTCCGGCGGATGCTGTGATCAGACCTTTATTTCTCTCTTCATCGGAAAGAGTGCTGATCTTATAATAGGCACCACGAACCTTATATGCACCTGTACGCTGCATATTCTCCGGTTTTAAATAAACCTTATTTCCTGTAAGTTCGCTGAAATAGCTGCTCTTGATCAGCTTTGTTTCCTGTGTGACCTGTTTTACGATCTCTGATGCCTGTTCAAAACTCTCTAAAGTAAGCATTGTTTTTTCCTCCATTTTGTCCTAAATGTACTCCCAGAATCTTTTTGTACTTGATTTGACTCCGAAAGTACATCCTAATCTTAAGCGTCCGGGTTTTCTTTATGGTCTACATCAAACAACGCATTTACAAATGCATCTGCATCGAATTTCTGAAGATCGTCAATACTTTCTCCTACGCCAATGTACTTCACCGGAATATCCAGTTCAGACTGGATGGCAACTGCAATACCTCCCTTGGCAGTTCCGTCCAGCTTGGTAAGGATAATACCGCTGACATTTGCGACCTCCGCAAATTGTCTCGCCTGTGCAAGGGCATTCTGTCCGGTGGTACCATCCAGCACTACCAGTGTCTCCAGATATGCATCCGGATACTCCCTCTCCAGGATCCTGTAAATCTTGCGGAGTTCTTCCATAAGGTTCTTTTTATTATGAAGACGTCCTGCTGTATCGCAGAGAAGTACGTCTGCATTTCTTGCTTTGGCTGCAGCCACCGCATCATAGATAACAGATGCAGGATCTGCTCCCGCCTGTCCGCCGATGATCTCCACACCTGCACGGTTCGCCCACTCAGTAAGCTGCTCTCCTGCTGCTGCGCGGAAAGTATCGGCTGCTGCAAGGATAACCTTCTTGCCCTGGTCTTTTAATTTTCCTGCAAGCTTTCCTACTGAAGTGGTTTTTCCGACACCATTGACACCGATCACCAAAACTACGGATCTGCGGTTCTCAAATTCATACTCTGTGCTGTCCACACGCATCTGATCCTTGATCTCATTGATCAGAAGCTGTTTACATTCCATCGGTTCCTTAATATGACGTTCGGAAACCTCTTTCTTTAAATTCTCAATAATAGAAGTGGTCGCATTGATCCCGATATCACCCATGATCAGAATCTCTTCCAGCTCTTCATAAAAATCTTCATCAATACTGGAAAAACCACTGAAAATACTGTCAAATCCGGCTACGATATTGTCTCTGGTCTTTGCCAGTCCACTGACTAATCGTTTAAAAAAACCTTTCTTTTCTTCTGCCATGTGAAACTCCTCCTGTTACTGGGTAAGCTGATTCTCCACCAGATCGACGGAAACCAGTGTGGATACCCCTTTTTCCTGCATGGTAATACCATAAAGCCGGTCTGCGGCGTTCATAGTTCCACGTCTATGGGTTATTATAATAAATTGTGTGTTTTTCGTCAACTTCTGTAAATACCCGGCAAATCGCCCAACATTGGAATCGTCCAGCGCTGCCTCGATCTCATCCAGCAGACAGAACGGTGACGGCTTCAGATTCTGGATCGCGAAAAGAAGTGCGATAGCTGTCAGAGCTTTTTCCCCGCCGGAAAGCTGCATCATATTCTGCAGTTTCTTTCCCGGCGGCTGGGAAATGATCTTAATTCCTGCCTCCAGGATATCTGCCTCTTCATCCAGCTCCAGAGTTCCTTTTCCGCCTCCGAACAATTCCTTAAATGCCTTGTCAAATTCCTTCTGGATCTCGCCGAATTTCTCAGAAAACTGTTTCCGCATTCCCTCATCCAGCTCCTGAATGATCTGTTCCAGAGTTTTCTCCGCTGTGACCAGATCCTCATACTGGCCGGACAGAAAGGTGTGTCTTTCCAGAAGTTCCTTATAATCCTCAATAGCATTTACATTTACAGGTCCCAGCTTTCTGATATCATCTTTAATCTGAGCTGCCTGTCGCTTCATCTGCGAAAGATCAGTAAGTTCCTCTTTTCTGTAGGAAACAGCATTATTGGGAGTGATCTCATACTCGGACCACATATAGGCAATCCGCTCTTCCCTGTTCTCCTCCAGCTTGTCCATCTGTCCCTGCAGACGGTAACATTCCTTATCCAGAAGTCCGATCTGACCGGACAGATAATCTCTTTTCTCAAAAAAATCTTTATGCTGAGAAGTTCTGCTCTCTTTCTCCTTCTGCAGATTTTTCAGCTGCATCTGTGCCTGTTCTTCATGAAGGACAGACTCTTCCGACTCTTTTTTCAGCTGGGTGATCATCTCCTGCTTCTTTTCCATCTCTTCACTGCTGTGAGCAAGAGACTGATAAATATCCTCTTTCTCAGTCATAAAAGCTGTGATTTCTGCTTTCAGACGGCTCAGGTTTTCCTGGTCAAATTTCTCTTTCTGTTCAAGAGCGGATGACTGAAGACGGATTTCTTCTAACTCCCGGGTGATTTTCTTCTCTTCTTCTTTCCATTCATCCAGTTCTGACTGCTTTGCCTCAATAAAACTCTCCAGTTCTTTCTCATCCTGCTTTGAATTCTCCAGTTCCCTGGCAATCCGGTCATGATCCTGCCGGATTTCCATGACCTGGCGTTTGATCTCTGCCTGATCTCTGTTGATCTGAGCATATCCGCTTCGGATCTCCTCAGCTTTCTTTTCCTGCTGTTTGATATTCATTCTGGCAGTATTCTGTTCTATATATTTCTGACGGAGTTTTTCCTGAAATCCTGCAATGGCATCACGAAGCCTGTTTCTCTGATTTTTATTTTCCTCAACAGCATTCTGCATTTCGGTCAGATTCTGCTTCAGCTGACTTACTTTTGTTTCCAGTTCCTCTATTTCACGCCGTCTTCCAAGCAGATTGCTGTTGTTTCTGAAGGCACCGCCGGTCATGGAACCTCCCGGGTTTAAGGATTCACCCTCTGTTGTGACCATTCTCAGACTGTGTCTGTATTTTTTTCCTATTGCAATGGCATGATCAATGTTATCAATTACCAGCACTCTTCCAAGAAGGAATTTCGTGATCTGCTGATACTGAGAAGCTACGGACACCAGTTCGCTGGCAATCCCCACAACGCCCGGCTCTTTCAGTGCTTCTTTCGGTGTAAACTCACCTCTGGGACTTATGCTGCTCATGGGAAGAAAGGTCGCACGTCCATAACGATTCTTTTTCAGAAATTCGATCATGGTTTTGGCAGTCTGCTCATTATCTGTAACAATATTCTGAATGCTCCCACCAAGAGCTGTCTCGATAGCGATCTCATAATCTTTGTTTACCTGGATCAGATCTGCGACAACACCCTGGATTCCCGGAACACGTTCTTTTTGTTCCATAACTCTCCGGATACTGTTTCCGTATCCATCATAGCGCTCCGCGATATTTCTGAGAGAATCCAGCCGGGATGCCTCTCTGTGATAGGCTGTCTGTTCTGCTTCCAGCTTTGTGTTCTGTTCCTTCAGCTTTTCCTGAATCTTCATCACACTCAGATTCAGATGTTCACATTCCTCATTGGCATTTTCAATCTGGGATGTAATCTCATCATACTGTTTCCGGGCTGTAGTCAGAATGGTCTGCTGCTCTTCCTCTTCACTCTTCAGTCTGAGAATACGCTGGCTGATCTCTGCCTTACGGATTTCTGCCTGTTCCATCATTGCATCAAATCTCTGGGCTTTACCCTTGACATTGGCGCGGCTGTTCAGAATTTCAATGATCTCATTTTTGCCATTCTCCACTTCGAGAGTACAGGCTTCCATATTCTCCTGCGCTGTCCTTAATTTCTCTTCTTCCTCAGAAAGTTTCTTACGGACAGCCTTTAGCTGTACATAAATATCCGTTTTTTCTTCTTCAAGTTTCTTCTTTGAATCTGTTCTTACTGAAAGTTCAGCCTCAATAGTCTGGATACGTCCCTTATAATGCTCTTCATTCTGTGCCCCTGCCAGTATCTGCTCATTTAATACATTGATCTGGCCTTCCAGCTGTTGTTTACGGATTGCCTGCTCCTGACCGGAAATGCGAAGTGCATCCATTTTGGAATTTAAATCTTCCAGCTCCTGTTCCAGACGTTCATATTCCATCTTGGTCCGGTCATAGGAACTCTGGGTATCCTTCAGCTGATTCTGCGCAATTATGTTCTTCTCTTCCAGTTCCTTGAGTTCTTTGGCTGCAGCAGCATACTCCATCAGGAACATATTCACATCCAGTTCCTTAAGAGTCTCTCTTTTGGAAAGATAAACTCTTGCTGTCTCTGACTGTTTCTCCAGTGGTTCCAGCTGTCTGGTAAGCTCCGAGAGGATATCTGTCACTCTGACCAGGTTCTGGCGTTCTTCCTCCAGTTTTTTGATCGTGGTATTCTTTCTTCTCTTAAATTTAACAATACCTGCTGCCTCATCAAAAAGCTCTCTTCTCTCTTCCGGTTTACCGCTTAGGATCCTGTCGATCTGTCCCTGTCCGATAATGGAATATCCTTCTTTACCGATACCTGTATCATAAAACATCTCATTGATATCTTTCAGTCTGCAGGCACTTCCGTTGATCTTATATTCACTCTCTCCTGAACGGTAAAGCCTTCTGGTAACCGTAACCTCGTTAAAATCAACCGGAAGCTTATGGTCTGAATTATCCAGTGTGATCGCCACCGATGCATAACCCAGGGGTTTTCTTGTCTCTGTACCGGAGAAAATAACATCCTGCATATTTCCTCCTCGCAGAGATCTGGCACTCTGTTCACCCAGCACCCATCTCACCGCATCACCGACATTGCTCTTTCCACTTCCGTTCGGACCTACAATACCGGTGATCCCGTTATGAAATTCAAAATTGATTTTCTGGGCGAAAGACTTAAATCCCTGTACCTCTATATTCTTTAAATACATAATTCTCCTGTTTATTTTCTGAGTACACGAATCGCCTGGTATGCTGCGGCCTGTTCTGCTGCTTTCTTTGTATGACCGCTTCCCTGTCCCATCACTTTTCCGTTTACTCTTGCCTCCACAGTAAAGTTTTTGTTATGATCCGGGCCTTCTTCTTTTGTCAGAATATATTCCACCGGCTGTGTTCCGTTTTCCTGCACGATTTCCTGCAGGATGGTCTTGCTATCATAAAAGAGCTGTTTATGTTCAATATCATTCAGGATAAAATTCAGCACAAACTCCTTTGCATTAGCAAAACCACCATCCAGATAGATAGCTCCCAGTAAAGCCTCTGTTGCATCAGAGACGATAGAATCCCTGTTTCTTCCGCCTGTCATATCCTCGCCCTTTCCAAGCAACAGAAACTGTGGCAGTCCGAATTCTCTTGCACAATAGGCAAGGCTTGGCTCACACACCAGGCTGGCTCTCTTCTTTGTCAGCTCTCCCTCCGGTATCTGGGTAAATCTTGCATACAGATAATCACTGCTGATCAGCTCCAGCACAGCATCTCCCAGAAACTCCAGTCTCTCATTGCTGCCCAGCTTCCCCAGCTTCTTCTCATTTGCATAGGAACTGTGAGTCAGTGCCTGTGTAAGATAATGTTTATTTTTAAAATGATATCCTATGATTTCTTCTAATTCTTCTGTCTTTCTATTCATTCCTCTAACCCTCTCCACATGCACAGGGCTGTCATCTGACAACCCTGCGGCATCATTTTTTGCAACTGCTCAGTGCGCCTGTATTATGCTCCTGTCAAATTTCAGACTGCCGGACAGTTACATTTTTATTTAATTGTCCGAATTGCTTCAACAGCATCACCGACTGTCTGAATCTGTTCGACAGATTCATTATCCAGCTCAATGTCATACTCCTCTTCAATCCCCATAATAATCTGAAAAATATCAAGAGAGTCTGCACCAAGATCATCTACAAATGTAGTGTCTTCTGTGATCGAATCTGCATCAATATTCAGAACCTCTGCTATGATAGCTTTTATTTTCTCCAGTTCCATCTTCAACCCTCCTTCCTGTTTCTGTTCCTGTCCTGCTCTATTCTGCTCCGGACTTCAGTACTTCCTGATCCTCCAGGATACGCTCTGCGATCTTCTCGTTGATCTTCTCCTGTTTAAACTGTACACACTGGAAAATACCATGTTTGATCTCAATGGCTTTGGCACTTCCATGCGTCTTTACCACAAGTCCTTTAAGCCCCAGAAGCGGTGCTCCGCCATATTCCGTTGCATCAAAGGATTTCAGAGTTTCTTTCAGTGCAGGCTTTACCAGAAGTGCACCGATCTTACTTCTTGTGCTGGTCATCATTCCTTCTTTGATCTTCTGGACCAGGGCAGAACCAACTCCCTCATATAATTTAAGGATCACATTTCCCACAAATGCTTCGCATACGACCACATCCGCATATCCTGCCGGGATATCTCTGGCTTCTATACTTCCGATGAAATTAATGCTTTTGCATTCTTTCAGAAGGGGGAAAGTTTCTTTTACAAGTGCATTTCCCTTCTCCTCTTCCGCCCCGTTATTTACAATGGCAACTTTTGGATTTTTAATACCGACTACGTTCTCCATATAAATAGAGCCCATCTTCGCAAACTGCACCAGATGCGATGGACGTGCATCCACATTGGCACCACAGTCGATCAGAAGGGAAACACCCTTCGTGGTAGGGATCAACGGTGCAAGAGGCGGCCTCTCCACACCTTTACTTCTGCCTACCAGTACCTGTCCGCCAACAAGAACAGCTCCTGTACTTCCTGATGAAACAAAGGCATCTGCCTCCTGTTTCTTAACCATATTCAAACCTACTACGATTGATGAATCTTTTTTCTTACGGATTGCAAAAACAGGGGGTTCTGCTGTCTCGATCACCTGGGATGCATTGACAACCTGGATCTGGTTCTTCGGATATCCGGAATATTTCGCCAGTTCCTTATCTATCACTTCCTGTTTTCCTGTAAGAATTACTTTTATGTCCTGTCTCTCTGTTACAGCTTCCACTGCAGCTCTGACAGGTTCTGCCGGGGCATTATCCCCGCCCATTGCGTCCACTACAACTCTGACCTGTTCTGCCATATTTTTATATCTCCTGTTCACTTACTGTTCACTTACAGATGTCAGAATCAAAAGATATTTTCTGTTACTGACCCGGCATCCGCAAATTGCCCCGCTGCAAAGCAGCTCCTGCAATCTTCCATAATCTGTATCATACTAAAGAACCCTCTGCAAAGTCAATAGCATCTGAAAAAAATCACTTTTCACTTTTTTGTGCCTCGATTCGCTCCGCCAGATCATTCAGATAAACCCACCTGTCCATCTTCTCATCCAGATCTGCCTGTGCCTTCTCCTTCTGCTCCATGATCTCACGAAGCTTCACAGAATTGGTGGCATTGGCCTCCATATTCTTATCCAGCTTCTCCAGCAGTTCCTCCAGCGCTGCAATATCATCATCGATAGTTTCAAATTCCCTCTGCTCTTTATAGGTAAATTTCAGCTTCTGGGGACGATTCTGCTTCCAGTCTGCCTGAGCCGACTTCTTCTTTTCCGCACCAACTGCAGTGCTCTGTCCTTCAGATACTGCCCCGCCTTTTCTCGCCAGCGCCTCTGTATAATCCGTATATCCGCCCTCATACTGAGTCAGATGTCCATTCCCCTCAAAAGCAAAAATCCTGTCCACAATATTATCCAGAAAATACCTGTCATGAGACACTGCGATCACAATCCCTGCAAAAGAATCCAGATAATCCTCCAGAATGGTCAGTGTAGGAATATCCAGATCATTACTTGGCTCATCCAGAAGAAGCACATTCGGCGCCTCCATCAGAACCTTCAGCAGATACAGACGCCTCTTCTCACCACCTGACAATTTGGCAATGGGTGCATACTGCATGGCAGAATCAAAGAGAAACCTCTCCAGCATCATTGTTGCGGAAATCTTCCCGTCTCTGGTCGGAATATACTCTGCCACGTCACGGATATAATCGATCACACGCTGATTGGTATCCATGTCCGGCACTTCCTGTGCAAAATACCCTATGCGGATGGTTTCTCCAATTTCCACTTCTCCTGCATCCGGCTGTATCATCCCATCAATAATCTTGATGAGTGTTGACTTTCCGCACCCATTAGGGCCAATAATCCCAAGACGCTGATTGCGCAGCACAATATAATTAAAATCATCCAGGATCTTCTTCTCACCAAAACTCTTGCTGATATGGTGAAGTTCGATCGTCTTCTTTCCCATACGTGTCTCAACAGAATCCAGCTCCACATTCGCATCACGCACCGGAGCCTTTCCGTTCTTCAGTGCCTCCAGGCGTTCCAGACGTGCCCGCTGCTTGGTACTTCTGGCTCTGCATCCACGCTTTGCCCACTCCAGTTCCATGCGGAGTACGCTCTGTCTTTTCCTCTCACTGGCAAGCTCCATCTCCTCACGCTCTGCCTTCAGTTCCAGAAACTTCGAGTAATTAGCCTCATAAGCATAAAGGCCGCCATGGGAAATCTCCAGAATCTTATTAGTAACCCTGTCGAGGAAATATCTGTCATGAGTAACCATAATCACAACGCCCTTAAAACTTCTCAGAAAGTCCTCCAGCCAGGTCACCATCTCATTATCCAGATGGTTGGTAGGCTCGTCCAGAAGCAGCACATCACAGGGATTCACCAGAGTCCTTGCCAGTGCCACCCTTTTCTTCTGTCCCCCGGATAAATGATCGATCTTCTCCTCATGGTCTGTAATTCCCAGCTTATTCAGAACATTCCTTGCCTCGCTCTCAGTACTCCAGTCCTTCTGCCACTTTCCTTCTGCCACATAATCCAGGACAGAAGCTCCCTGCGGAAACTCCGGCATCTGCGGAAGATACGTGATTCTCAGGCCATTTTGAGTGATCACCTGCCCCTCATCCGGCTCCTCCAGACCGCCGATGATCTTCAGAATCGTAGACTTCCCGGTCCCATTAATCCCGATGATCCCAATCTTATCTCCCTGATGCACCCCGTAGGAAACATCATCCAGCACCACCTTCTCACCAAACACCTTGGAAACATGCTCTATATTCAGAATATTCATAAATTCAAACCTCTCTCGTAATTTTCGCTTCCTGTCTGTTTCTGCTCATCTGTAACACTTCCACAAAAACTATAGAATTCGCTCCTCATTATACCATCTTCCCAGCCATTCTAAAACCCCCGGCACAGAAAAAACACTCCCCTCCGAATAAATCTATCCGAAGAGGAGTATCCTCAAAATCACATATTTTTGTTCCTGAAAAAGAATTGCTTAGTTCATCTCAGTTCCATTCTCAACTGCATACTTCAGTCCCTGAACGGCAACTGCCAGCGTAGCTTCCTGTACAGTGGCACTTCCAAGATCACCCATATCCTGATAAGTCTGATTATAATCTGCCTCATCTCCGTCTGCCTGGTAAGGCTCCAGAGTTGCAGTCAGTTCCAGATTCTCCTCATCATAAAGCTCCAGAAGTTTCTCTTCCTCATTTACCTGTACCAGATAACTGCTTCGCAGTTTATCAGGAGGTACTCCTTATCTCTGTAAGCTTAGAGATCAGATACAGCCCTGTTGCAGACTGGGCTCTGCTGCACAGCATTTCTGCCACAAAAACCATCACTCCGGCGGCTGCGGCCACACCTGCAAGAATTTCCGGAATCCTTTCCTCACCTCCCAGGATCTTCTGTTGTACCAGCATAACACCGGCAAACATCAGATAATAGAACAATGCCTCCATTCCATAACAAGGCTGTACTTTTACTGCAACAAAGGAATGCAGGATCGGATAAGAACCATATCCCAGCACACAGATACAAAGCAGGGCAAAAAGTCCAAACTCCACTTTTTTAGTTCGCATATACATATACACTGAAAAAATCAGGACAAAAAATGTAAAAGCCATAAATACCACAGCAATCATAAGTGACAACCCGCGGATAATATTCACTTTAAAAGGAGAAGCCAAAACCGGCACATACTGAATTCCCGATGACACCGAATGTTTGTCTGTCACTGCGATCACAATCTCTGCAGTTCCTTTTCCCTCAAAGGTAAATACCCTGTTCTGAATCTGCTCCTGGTAATTGTCCGGATCCGGATTTCCCATCTGCCCCATCAATTCCCCATTAATATACAGCTTGTAAGCAGAAAAAATCTCTGTCAGGCCAATAGCATATTGTTTTTCTTTTTCAGGAAGCACCAGAGTCATCCGATAGGTACCACTTCCAAAAGGAGATTTATTTTTGTCGCCCAGGTCCATTCCACCGTACTCGCCAATGGAAACATAACGGCTGTAGTAGTCCTCCTTCTGTTCCTTTATTTCCTGCGGTGTCAGCAATACATTCGGATAATATTCCCATTCCCTGGCAAGATAATGCACAGAATCATCATCAGGCACATAGAGGATTCCCTGAATGGCCTGGTCCCCCCTGGCCGTATATTTGTTATCAAAGCAGTAAAACAGAAAGAATATGCCCATAGTCAATGCAAATACAGCTACTATAAGTAGTAATGAATATTTCCAGTTCTTCTTCATTGCTGACACCTCCTTCTGTTTTCAGGTGCTTTGTTTGCCTTTCCACTGTCGCTTATCTGCGTTTTTTACGAATTGCAAAAATAATGGCAGCCACCAGGATACATACTGCCGGTAATGTAAGTATTATCATCAGAAACTGTTTGGCGGAATTCTCTGTTTTCTGCTCTGTCTTTTGCTCCGTTTCCTCCTCTGGCATTGGCTCTTCTGTAAAACCTATATCTTCTCCATCTGAAACAGCTTCCACGCTTTCTTCATCCGTCTGATTTCCTATACTTTCTGACTTTCCATCTGTCAAAAAATAATCCCCTGTCTGGTTGATCTCCATACGGAGAACATTTTGTTTTTCCTGATAATTCACTGCATATTGATTTCCCTGCACATCCTCCGCTTTTACTGTTTCAGGTAACTGGATTCCGTCAAACACAGATGTCTGAAATTCCACCACTGTTCCCGGAACTTCTGTTACCTCCTCACCTCTGACAAAAATCCGCAGAGAAAATGCAGTTTCTGACGTTTTCTCGATTCTTATCTGGATTTCATCCTCTGCATTGATCTTCCATCCGTTCACTGTATCCGGAGAAAATGTTACAGAGATTCCCTGTTTCTCAAACCTTGCACTTCCATTCTGTTGGATCATAAGAAGCATTCTCTTTCCACTGACTGCAGTAATGGTGTCGGTGCTTAACTCTGTCACGGAATTCTCTGTATCCGATATTTCAGCAGATTTTGCATCAGAAGCTTTGTTACTGCTGCTATTCTGTCCGTCTGTATTATTGTCTGTTCCGTAAGAGTCACCATAATGATATCCGGCACTTCCCGTATTCAGATTCTCTTTCTTTTCTTCCTGTACTACTTCTGACGAAGCAGGTGCTTTCTGCACAATGTCAGGAAGATCTTTTTCCTCTCTGTCCGAAAAATTTCGCTCATGCCAGTATTCATTGACAATAAACGCATCATTATAGGAAAAAGAATAAATTCCTGTGCTCCCTTTCTCATAGACAGCACAGATCTGGTAGTTCTGTCCTTTCTTTAATATCTCTCTGTAATAAATCTGAATTCCATCAGAAGTCACTTCCACCAGGTCATCATCAATTTTCCGGTAATTTCCCTCATTCTCAGAGAGGTAAACCTGTATGTTCCGGCGTTCCTCTGCAGAAAATCCATCCAACAGCATAGGAAATTCCAGCAGGTCTACCATCGGCATGCTGTAGGTATTAATCTGTGGTTCTCCTTTTTTCTGTACAGAAAGATATGCATATGCCTCTGGCAGCGTCAGGCTGTCAGATACTTCATATCCCTCTGGGATCACAAATGATCCGGTTACCTTGTACACGCCTTGTTTTTCCCTGTTTACCTGGCTCAGATCCCAGGAAGATTCCAGAACCAGTTCCGGATTCTCGGCTGTATTTTCAAATGTTTCAGCAGTACTGACCCTCAGTCTGACATTCTCCTTCAATTCTTTCTCAATCTGCTTCAGGCTTCCCCCCGTTTTTACTGCATAGGCAGCACATCTGCTGAGATATTTCTCATCTCCGGTATCATAAGAGCAGATGATCTTCCCAGGTTTCTGTGTGTTTCCAAGCAAACTGTGCTGATAACCGTAAATTTTAAGACTGCCGTCTTTTTGGTATTGAAACCGCAGAGTATTGGTCTGCTTCCTTCCATTATCATAGGTTACCAACAGAGAATAGGTATTGCCCACAACCATACTCTGGTTAGATACATACAGGCCCTCCTCTTCACAGAGAGCAAAGCCCTCCTCAGTGAGGTTGATCCACTGTCCGCTTTCTTTCTTCAGATAAGCTTCCATGGAGTCAAAATTTTCCTGCTTCAACCAGGGAAATATATAGATTCCTGCCGCAGTCAGCCTGTAATATATATTAATATCCGGTTTGTCCGGGTACTGCACAGAAACAGTTGTCTGTACCTGCAGACTTTCACTCTCATCAAAAGCATACTCAGGCGGAAGCTTCAGTACACCTTTCATTGTGTAAACGCCTGCCAGTTTCATATTTACAGACGAAACATCCCAGAACACTGGAATATGCAGTGTATCTGTGTCTGTATAAACTGTATAGAAAACCCGAGACAGTTTCTCAGTAATCAGTTCGCTGCTTTTATTTATTTCTACAGCTACTGCAGGAATATCCTTCGGTACGATCACATCATTTACCCGGATCACCGCGCCCCATACTGTGGTATTTTTTTTCATTCCCCATATGCCAGTCAGACACAGAGTTATCATTAAAATCAGAACTGTTATTTTCTGTTTTCTCATGCTTTTTTCATACTTTCATTTTACATTACTGCTCGATCCGTTATCTTTATTCTCAATTTCCTTTGTTCTTAGCTTACCTTATCTGGCGGATTTCGGCAACAGACATAGGATAAACTGCATTATTTCATGAAAAATGGTGTACCGAAAAATGGTTAATCCTCCTTTTTCTTTCCTGGAAATTTCATAAAATAATATACAATAAACAATACTGCCGTAATGCTCCATGAAACCGGATAACTGAGCATGATCGTATTGATTCCCGGATACATCTGTCCGGCAGTAAAAAGCCACAGGATTCTCAAAGAACACACACCACCGCAGGTAAGGAGCATAGGCACCAGAACCTTTCCGGTACCTCTCAGTGCCCCGGACAAAATTCCTATTATCACATAAATAAAATAGGACGGCAGTAAAAAACGACTCATATGCACACCATGGGCGATCACTGCGCTGTCTGTGGTAAACAGACGATAAATCCAGGGAGCAAATGAATACATCAAAATGATCAGCACCGCAGAACTGACCATACTCATGATCATGCAGACACTCACACTTTTTCGCATACGGTGATATTTGCCGGCTCCGAAATTCTGTCCCACAAAGGTAGTAATGGAAATCGCAAATGCATTGATCACCATCCAGAAAAGAGCATCTATTTTCCCAAGAGTTCCCCATGCCGCCACTGTGTCAGTTCCCAGATTATTTACAAATACCTGTATCACAATATTGGAAATATTATACATTACAGATTCCAGACCTGCCGGAATACCGATTCTCAGAACTGAAAACAGCATTCTTCTGTCAAAACGGATCTGATTGATCTTCAGCACATATATCTCTCTGGTTTTCAGAAGCATTACTGTTACAATCAGCGCACTGATCACCTGAGAAGTAACTGTAGCAACAGCTACTCCTGTCACACCCATGCCAAACGCAACCACAAACAGCAGATCAAGAATAATGTTCAGCACACAGGTAATGATCAGAACATACAGTGGTCTTTTGGAGTCTCCTACTGCACGCAGGATGGCGGCCCCCATATTATAAACCAGGTTAAAAACCATTCCGCCAAAATAAATATGAAGATACACTGCAGAGTCCTCTACTACATCTGCAGGTGTCTTCATAAGTAGCAATGCAGGTCTGGTCAGAAAAATCCCCACTACAGTAAGAACAATTCCCGCTGCAATGGAGAATGCAAATGCTGTATGCAGTGCCTTACTCAGATTCTTCTTATCTTTTGCCCCATAAAACTGCGAGATCACAACTGCTGCCCCTGAAGAAAGCCCTACAAAAAAGCCAACGATCAGATTGGCGATCTGACTGGCAGAACCTCCAACTGCAGCAAGTGCCTGTTTTCCTACGAAACGGCCGACAACAATAGTATCTGCCGTATTATAAATCTGCTGAAAAAATGTTCCAAATACAATAGGAAAGAAAAATAACAGCAGCTGTTTCCAGATCACACCTTCTGTGATCTGATTTACCTTCTCCTTCTCATTCATTACTTTTTCCTCATCCATTATAATGTTCAGATGTATCCACTGTCTTTATCTTTATATGAATCATCTGCAGTTACTGTCCACGCTGCCCGGCAAACCGTTTCGCGCTACACAGAATTTTATAGCAATTCCGGAACATTACGGAGTAATTTCCTATAACTAACATAAAATAATACACAAAAAAGCAGGCATCCCAAACGGGAGAACCTGCCATACTTTGCAATCATTAAAAATTAGTCTTCAACTTTAATGATTTCCTTTTTGTTGTAGCTTCCGCAAGCTTTGCATACTCTGTGCGGCATCATCAGTTCGCCACATTTGCTGCATTTTACAAGGTTCGGAGCGCTCATTTTCCAGTTTGCTCTTCTCTTATCGCGTCTTGCTTTGGAAGATTTATTCTTCGGACAGATGGACATTATGTTACACCTCCTTAAATTTACTAAATATATCACTGATAGCTGCCATACGGGGATCCTTAGGTTCCTCGACGCATCCACAGGGACCGTCATTGAGGTTTTTCCCGCACTGGCTACAGATTCCTTTGCAGTCTTCTCTACATAAAACCTTCAAAGGCCAGCTCATCAGTACCTCAAGATAGACCAGCTGGTCCACATCCAGGTCCATACCTGTGAGATAAGAACTTTCGTCCAGATCATTCACACGGTCTTCATCCGTAAGCTTCATATCAAGTTTTCGCTCAATCTCCAAAGGAATCTCTGTTGAAACCTCTTCCAGACATCTGTCACAGGGAATACCTACGGTAATCTTACCCGTTCCTCTGATTTCAAGATTTCTGTCACCTGTATTCGTGATCGTAAGCTCTATGGGTTCTTTTGCAAGTACCGGAAAGCTTCCTGACTGAAAGGTGATCGTATCCATTCCAAACTCTGCAGTCTTCTGAATACGCATTCCTTCACTGGATGAAATATCTGATAAATGTATCTGCATACTTTTCTCCTATCCACACTTGTTTTATTATACATACCACCTCTGCTTTTGTCAACGATAAATTAGAAAAATTTCACATTTTGTCAAGTAATATTCCTTTACGAAGTATTTTATCATCCGGCGGCATTATTATCAGGTAATTTCCATATGCCTTACGGGCACAAAGAAGGGTGCTCCTGACAGATGCACCCTTCCCTTCTATATAAATATAACTTTTATCCAGTTATATTTCTCTCGTTTGGACACAAAACAGACACTTTATTATCTGTGAAAATTAAACCAGAGCTACTGTCTCTCTGCAGATTGCAAGTTCTTCGTTTGTAGGAATTACAGCAACTTTAACTTTGGAATCCGGTGTAGAGATAACGATCTCTTCTCCGCGAACTCCATTAGCTTCTTTGTCAAGTGTAACTCCAAGGTATCCAAGATAGCTTACAACCTTCTCACGTACAGGAATAGCATTCTCGCCGATACCTGCTGTAAATACGATGGCATCTACACCGTTCATAGCTGCAACATATCCGCCAACGAATTTAGCGATACCATAGCAGAGAACATCGATTGCGTTAGCTGCATCTTCGTTTCCGCTCTGAGCTGCATCGTTCAGGTCACGGAAGTCACTGGATAATCCGCCGGATAATCCAAGAAGACCGGATTTCTTATTGAGAACATTCATCATACCTGCGATGTCAAGATTCTCTTTCTTAGCAATGAATTCCATGATAGCAGGATCAATGTTACCGGAACGTGTTCCCATAACAACACCTTCAAGTGGAGTAAGACCCATTGTTGTATCAACACACTCACCGTTTACAACAGCACTGATGGAAGAACCGTTTCCAAGGTGGCAGACGATAACTTTGGAGTTATCTTTGTCAAGGCCAAGGAATTCAACAGCACGTTTGGAAACAAAGCTGTGGGATGTTCCGTGGAAACCATATCTTCTTACTTTGTAGTTCTTGTAATATTCGATTGGAAGACCATAGAGATATGCTTTTGCAGGCATTGTCTGATGGAAAGCTGTATCGAATACTGCTACCTGAGGTACACCCGGCATAAGCTCGGAGCATACACGGATACCGATCAGGTTTGCAGGGTTATGAAGTGGTGCAAGGTCATTGCATTCTTCTACTGCTGAGATTACTTCATCTGTGATCACTACAGATTTGGCAAATTTCTCACCACCATGTACAACACGATGTCCAACAGCATTTACTTCTTTCAGGCTTCCGATTGCACCTGTTTTATCATTTGTGAGGGCATCCAGTACCATCTGGATTGCTTCTTTATGTGTAGGCATTGCAGCTTCTGTGATCTCTTTGTCACAGCCTGTTTTCTGATATACTAATCTTCCATCGATACCGATTCTCTCGCAGAGACCTTTTGCAAGAACTGCTTCTGAATCAGAGTTGATCAGCTGATATTTAAGGGATGAACTTCCACAGTTGATTACTAATACGTTCATTTTCATATTCTGCCGGCAGCAAATTTCGAATACTGTCCATAATCCTGACACAAGTCTTCGAATATTTCTGTCAGCTTTTCCTTTCATATTATAATATTATTCTCATCATTTCCAGGGAAATATGAGTAATGATATCAAAGGCATCAGAATCAGAAATATCTCCTCCGATGCCTTTAACATTATGTAGTCAATGAAATAATTCTCAGTCCGTTTTACGGTCTGACTGAAATCTTATTTATTGTCGTCAGCCTGGCACTGTACTGCTGTGATAGCTACCACACCAACGATATCGTCTGCAGAGCATCCACGGGACAGGTCATTTACAGGTTTAGCGATACCCTGGGTTACAGGTCCGTAAGCTTCTGCTTTTGCAAGACGCTGTACAAGTTTGTATCCGATGTTACCTGCATCAAGGTCTGGGAATACAAGTACGTTAGCTTTACCTGCAACTTCGCTTCCAGGAGCTTTAGAAGCGCCTACGCTTGGAACGATAGCTGCATCAAGCTGGAATTCTCCGTCAAGTGCAAGTTCCGGATTCTGCTCTTTTGCGATCTTTGTAGCTTCTACTACTTTATCTACGTCAGCATGTTTTGCACTGCCTTTAGTGGAGTGTGAAAGCATTGCAACGATTGGTTTCTCCTGAACAAGAAGTTCGAAGGATTCTGCAGAAGATGCTGCGATTGCTGCAAGCTCTTCTGAAGTCGGGTTCTGGTTCAGACCGGAATCAGCAAATACGAATGCACCGTTTGCACCATACTCGCAATCCGGAACAACGATCAGGAAGAATGCGGATACAAGCTTGGTTCCCGGTTTTGTCTTCAGGATCTGAAGGCATGGACGAAGTGTATCTGCTGTAGAGTGGCATGCTCCGGATACCATTCCGTCTGCATCCCCCATCTTAACCATCATTACACCATAGTATAAGTAATTGCTAAGAAGCAGTTCTTTTGCCTGTTCAGGAGTCATTCCCTTTTTCTGTCTTAACTCAACAAGTTTTGCAATATATCCTTCTGTTCTTGCATCTGTTGCAGGATCTACGATTGTTGCACCGGAGATGTCGTATGTACCTTTGTTCTTCTCAATCTCCTCTTTGCTTCCTACAAGCACCAGATCAGCGAGTCCTTCTTTCAGTACTGTCTCTGCTGCTTTGTAAGTTCTTTCGTCCTCTGTCTCCGGAAGAACGATTGTCTTTTTGCAAGCTTTCGCTCTTGCTTTGATTTCATCAATAAATCCCATGATTTAATGCCACCTTTCTTTTTATCTCACTTAGTCCTATTATAACTCAATCGTTTTTTGTATACAAGTCATTTTATGTGCATTTTCAAATACAATCCGAACTTTGTAATAGGATATTTGTAAGATTGTTACAATTTTATCAAACATTGTCTTTTTCTAAGAACATTACGAGCCAGAACAGTCACCTCTCACAGCAACTGTTCTGGCTCTTATTAAAATTTACACCTTCAAAACCCCTTGCTTATATTCATTCTGAAACGCCGTCTTAAACTTATCCGTCACCACTGAGGTATACAGATTTGAAGCAAGCATATCATGTCTGAGCATTTTCTGACCAAGTTCCGGAAGATCGTCAATTTCAGACATTTTCGTCAAAACCGGAAGACTGCTTTCCTTCGACATAGCTGTCAAAAGCTTTGCATTGTCTTTTCGAAAACCAAGCAGACGTGCATACATATGATAGCCATTGTCAATATATTCTTCCACATTTGCCTTTTTCGTTCCAAGCATAATATGAAGCAATGCCCGGTTAATACGGGTTTGGGTCAGTTCCTTTGTCTTCAGAAGTCCGGCAAACTGCTTATAATTAAAAAAGTTGTTTAACTGATTTGCAATTCTGGATGCAATCTCCGGAGAGACATCCACATATCGAACCAGACTTTCTGGCTGTTTATTTAACAGTTTATATTTCAAAATCAGAGAAAAATCATTCTGTGAAATCGGATACTGTACTTTATGATAATCCTTCAAAAGTTCCAGACAACATTTTGGAACCTGGTTTTCCAACTCTGACAGTATTCCCGAAAACGAAAGCTCATCGTAATTTCCTTCTACTGGTTCTGTATTGAAAGATGAACTTGAATAAGCAAGCAGTGAACGAATTGCCGTAGCGAACTGTAATCACTGTCCAGTTCTTCATCATGATACTGTGCACCACGTCTTGCAATCGTATAAGGTTCCATCCTGCTTCCAAGTTTTTTGATTGCTTTCAAATATTCAATCCCCAAAATATTGTTCGGATTTCTTAAAATCTCTGCAAACCGAGGATCTTCTGTATAAGAAAGAATTGCTTCCTGTCTGGCGCGTGGAAAAGACATCCCTTGTTTCAGATAATCTTTCAACAGAATCTGGT
>OGUP01000362.1_pt1 | contig 29178 bp, 15 predicted proteins | sample 1553661 | NCBI WGS metagenome assembly OGUP01 (sample SAMEA2580026, study PRJEB22360) | human gut metagenome | biome: human gut; feature: human-associated habitat; material: faeces | place: Denmark | collected 2008/2010
CATACATCGGCTCTGCCATCTCCGGTCTGCCGGCGTCTGTAAAAGATGGACGGTTTCCCTTTTTGCAGTTGGCATATAAGGTGAACTGGGAAATCATAAGCAATTCGCCGGACACATCTTTTAGGGCAAGATTTGTTTTCCCATTTTCGTCTTCAAATATACGCATATTCAAAAGTTTGTGTAAAAGTTTATCTGCAATTTCTTTTGTATCATCCTCTCCAATGCCGATTAACACAACAAAACCTTTTCCTATTTCTCCACGTACTTTTCCGTCGATTGTGACAGAAGCACTGCTGACTCTTTGTATTACAAAACGCATGGTTTCCTCCTTTTTATGCCTTTCTGTTTTCCCGGCATGTGAAATAAATAACCTGATATTCTTTTCCGACTTCCTTCAAAAAGGTAAGCGCATGACGCATTTTTTCGTCGTCCAGATTCACAAAGGAATCGTCAAAAACAAGAAATGGTTTGTCCTTTTCATACATGGCATCTACCATTGCCATACGCGCACAGATTCCGGCGAGGTCTTTGCGTCCCTCACTCAAAAAACGAATTTCCCGCGGCATGCCCATTTCCTCCACAGTCAAATTTACGCCGGCATCAAATCGGTAGTCTTTAGCATCGCCACCATCTACCATTTGGTAATATTTCGTGAATCCTTTCTGCACCGGTTCAATATAACGCGCGGTCAGCGTGTCTTTTGCCTGCTGTAACTTGTCCATTGTTTTTAGCAAAAGTTCGTACTTCTTATTGCCGCTTAAAAAGTGCTCTTTCCGCTCCTCTAACTCAAGACGGATTTCTGCAAGTTCATCAAGTTTTTCCTCCAGTTGCTCTAATTGTTTCTCGTATGCAGCCATATTTTTGCGGTTGGTTTCCTGCTCGGTCATCCACCGTTTTTCACGCTCGTGACTTTCGCTCAGGCCTTCCTTTTCCTCAGGCTTATCTGTCTGGCGGATGCGCTCCATATCGTGGTCATTTTCAAACTGTAACAACTTTTTTCCTGCCGCCTGCCATGACTGCTCTGCCACCTGAACACGGTTGATGGCCCCGGCAATTTTTTGCAGTTCCTCGTCAAATGGCTCTTCAAAAATCAAACCATACTCTTTTCCGCCAAGTACAAATTCTTCTTTTGCCTGCTCGTATTTATTTTTTGCCCCCAGAAAACTTTCCAGTTTTTCACAGAGACGACGGTACTGTTTCAGTTCGCTGCGAAGCTTTGACAAGCCAAATGCAAACCGCTCTTCTGAAATTCCCATTTCTACATAACCATCCATGAACTCACGAAGCGATTTTTGAAGAGTCTGATAACGAACCTCATCTTCTTCACTTACCGCCTCGCTCTTTGCCTGATGCGTCTCATAGGCTATCGTATCCATCTGCATCTGCTGAATCACATCGCGGAAATCGCCGGAAATTCCTTCCGGGAAATAGGCAGAAAGCACGAAAGAAATCTTTTCATTTCCCTGCTCTATCTCTCTTTTTGCCCGTTCCATCTCCTGTTCAAGTTCCAAAAGCGGCTGCTCACTTAAATCTTCTTCCTGTTTTTTCCCTTTTTGCTGTACAAAAAGAACCACGGCGGCAAGTGCCAGAACAACAAAAGCTGCCACGCCGGCAAGCACCTGTACGAAGCTAAGCCCCACACCAAGAACCAACGCAAGACAGCCAAGAACAAGTGGAAGCGGTGATGCTTTTTCCGGCTTTTTCTGTGCCGCCACCTGCTTTAATGCACGGGCTGTTGTCTGCGCATTTGCAAGTTGATCCTCCTTATGTCGAACATCTTCACAGATTCGATTCAATTTCAGCAATTCATCCTTCGCCGGCATTCCATTCGGATAGCTTTTTTTCAACGTTTCCCACTCATTTTGTTCCGCCGGGGTAAACTCTCCTTTGCGAATGGTCTGTTTCAGCAATTCATATTCGGTAAGAGCCTCCTCCATCGACTGCAGTGCTTCATCCTCCGGAATCTCCTGTCCGAACCGTTCTTTGACAGAGGACACAAGTGCATTTTCCTCGCCTGTCAGCTGATTTCTCACCATCTGCTCACGGAACTGTTCGCACTCCCGTCTTTGCTTCTGCCATTTTTCCATCTGCTCCATCGAAGGAATTTTATCCTCGTAAGGAAATGCATTTTTACTGTCTTCCCACTGTTTTCCCGCCTGCTCTTTGGCAGACACAAGTGTCTCATACTCTTTTCTATTTACCGCATAGTCCATCGCCTTACTAAGTTTTTCCTGCTTCTTTTGCTCCGCAGCAATCACCTCGGAAAGTTCTTTTTCTTTTTCTTCGCACTGCTTGTAATAAGTTTCCGCCTCTAAAATTCCCTGCCGGATGCTTTCTTCTTCACGAAGTTTCTGCTCTCTTTCTTCGATTTCACGTTTTTCTCTGTTCAGCGAACCGGTTTTTCTTTTTGGCGTCATTTTATTCGTGGTATCTTTCAATTTGTCATACACACTTTGAAAATTGTGGATATCATCCGTCTGCTCAATCAGATTGCCAAGTTTCGCATGAATCCCGTCGGTCGGTGCAGACTCGCAGTCCTTCTGTGAAAAAAATACTGTGCGGCCAAAGGATGCCGCATCAATACCAAATAATTCAACACCGATATTCTCGGAAAAATCCTCGCACGGAAGGTTTGTCGAAAGGTCATAGAGTTCAAAAATATCATCTTTGTCTTTTTTCCCAAACACGCGGTTTAGCTGATAACTTTTTCCCTCTGTTTCGAATTTAACACTTCCGCCATACACGCCTTTCGCACTCTGCCACGGGAAATAACGCTTTCTTTCATTCACCAGTTTGTCCTGTTTATTACCATTTAAAAAACCAAAAAACATAATTCGGATAAAATTCGCAAGCGTACTTTTTCCCCATCCGTTTTCCTCGCAGAATGTATTGACACCCTCTGAAAAGTCAAAGGAGACATCGCTTAATTTACCGAAATTTTCTATTTTACACTGTAATAATTTCACTCGATTTCCTCCCCTTCCAAAGCTCGTATGCCATACTGAATCATCTGCGCCTTTTCCTCGTCAGAAAGTTTCTCATCCGCCTGTACCAGACGAACAAACTCGCCGCGAAGTGACGCATCGTTTTGATAATCTTCATAGTCAATTCGGATTTTTGTTTTGTCCGTCACTTTCACGGTATAATAATCATCCTGAATCCATTGATTCAAATAATCCAAATCTTTTTCACTGGCAAGTGCCATCTCGCCAACTAATACAAATTTCACAAAATCCTCATGTGGCAGATGCTCTTTTTTTGCCGTCTCGTTGATGGCATCCATAATCTCAGCTGTACTCATGCAGTCACTCACATCGACTTCTACATAATGACCGTTTCTAAGGGCAAATGGGATAAATTCACTCGCCACGGTTTTCTCTTCCAAATCCACATCTAAAAGAACAAAGCCATGCTCCCCATATTCATCAAAGCCACGGCATTCTAAACACCCCGGATAGCAATACTCACCTCGGCTATCCAGTGTTTCCTTTTTATAACCATGCACATGTCCAAGTGCCAGATAATCAATGCCCTTGCCACGCAAATCACGCAGCGGCACGACTTCCGCCTTGTCCTGTGCAGCGTATTCCGCTTCCTGTCCGTGAAGCATCACAATATTTACATCCTCACGGTTTAAAGTCAGCGAATTGGCTATCAGCGCATGATTTTCCTCACACAACTCAACGCCGCTAATCACAAGACGGCATCCCTCATCTGCCTGCAAATAAGCGGTCCACTCTTCACCAAACAATTTTAAATTTTCAGGACATTCTTTGCCATTTGGCAAAAAAAGACGCACATCATGATTTCCTTTCAGATAATAAAATGTCATCTCAGGGCGTGTCGAAATCGCATGATAAACTGCATTGCGTGCCGTTGCCGAAATATTTTTCCGGTCAAACAAATCACCCGCAATCAAAACCGCCGACACATTTTCCCTGTCGGCATACTCCATCATCCGGTTAAAAGAAGCGAGTAATTCTGCTTTTCGCTCCTTTGCTTTTTCCTTTGTCAAATGCGTCGTCATGCTTGAATCCAAATGCAAATCCGCACAATGAATCAGTTTCATCGCTTCACCCCTTCCTCTTACTCTCTCTCTTTACGGCTCCATCTTCCGCTTGCGCCACACGGCAAAACAAGTCCCTGCTTACCGCGCACCGGCAATCCGATTTCATCTGCTTCAACCGTTCCGCCAAAACGGCTTTTTAATTCCAAATTTAACATATAAGAAAGCACTGCCGGCTGTAATCCTGTTGTATAAGAATTAATCAGGAAAAATAATGGCTTGTCTGCAAGTACCTTCGTGCAAAGCTGTACCAGTGGGAAAATTTTTTCTTCTATTTTCCAAATCTCGCCTTTGGGACCTCTTCCATAGGAAGGCGGGTCCATAATAATCGCATCATAATGATTGCCCCGGCGAATTTCACGCTCCACAAATTTTACGCAGTCATCCACCAGATAGCGAATCGGCGCATTGGCAAGCCCGGACGCTGCCGCATTTTCTTTCGCCCATGTAACCATCCCTTTGGATGCGTCCACATGTGTCACAGCTGTCCCCGCATCGGCGCATGCCACTGTCGCGCCACCCGTGTATGCAAATAAATTCAGCACCTTAATTTCTTTTCCCGGATTTTTCTTCTTTGCCTCGCGAATCAAATTTCCGCTCCACTCCCAGTTTACCGCCTGCTCAGGGAAAAGTCCGGTATGTTTAAAATGAAATGGTTTCAAATGAAATTTGAGATTTCCATAGGAAATCTCCCACTGCTCCGGCAAATCAAAAAATTCCCACTGTCCGCCGCCTTTATTGCTTCTGTGGTAATGTCCGTTTTTCTGTTTCCACTCTCTTACTTTATGCGGTGTGTTCCAAATCACCTGCGGGTCCGGGCGTACAAGAATATAATCACCCCACCGCTCTAATTTTTCTCCCGCCGAAGTATCTAACACTTCATAATCGTTCCATCCATCTGCAATCCACATAATTTACAATCCTCTTCTTCTATTTTTTCTCGCTTGAAAATACACTCTTGATTTCTTTACCAACTTTTTTTGCCTCTTTTGTGACAACCTCTGCGGCATGGTCAATTTTCTTGTCCAGTTCTTTTTCTTTGGCGTACCTGCCGGCTTTGTCTGCCGCATTGTTCACGGCGTCAACTGCCTTGCCAAAACCATCCATCATTTTTTCTTTATTTAATAATGGCATAACGCCACCTCCTTGTCATTTGGTATGATTATATCATAAGATGGGGGAAGAAACTAGTGGGTGTTTGTGTCAAATGTTCGGTGGGACTTTTTTTGTTTTTCTACGGAATTACTGGAATCCAAAGGAATTGACAGCGAACATTTAGCGCAAACTTATTCCTTTAATCTGAGTTTTGTTAAAATTCCAATCGAATTTTCCCAGACAAAACAACTCTTTTCCCAGATTTTCTACTTTATGGTTGCTTTGCTTGCAAGTGGTTTTCTATTTTGTACAACGCTTTTTTAGAAATTTAGCAAATAGAGTTGCTTTTGACGGAAAAATTGAGATAAATTGGCGAAAATGGAGTTTAAATTGCAACTCTTTTTTAATTTTGAACGGATTAGCGTTGCCTAAGACTTTTGATGCTTATATATAACGGATTTCTCCATTGCTCCACAACTGCTGCAACCCCACAAACAAAGAAAAATGGTGCTGGGACAACAGAACAGTCCTAGCACCAACTTTGTCTACATAATACTTACTTTCCTTAATTAGCAGTTAATCTCTGCTTTAATTCCAAGCAAGTCTTTGTTTTCGTCGAGAATTGGTGTGACCACGTCTTCAACAAACTCTTTTACCTGACTTGGTGCACGACCAACATATTTGCTTGGGTCCATAGTCTTCTGCAATTCTTCCAAAGTCATTGGGAAGGCATCGTCTGCGGCAATCAACTCTAAGAGGTTGTTGTCTAAGCCGCGCTCTTTTACATTTCTGCCTGCTTCCATGGAAAGCTCACGAATCTTCTCATGCAGTTCCTGACGGTTGCCGCCGGCTTTTACGGCATCCATCATGATATTTTCGGTTGCCATAAATGGAAGTTCGGACATGAGACGTTTTGTAATTACTTTATCGTAAACAACAAGTCCATCGGCTACATTTAAGAACAAATCCAAAATACCGTCGATTGTGAGGAAGCCTTCTGCTACGCTCAGACGCTTATTTGCGGAATCATCGAGCGTTCTCTCAAACCACTGGGTTGCCGATGTAATGGCTGGGTTTAAGGCATCAATCATTACATAGCGGGACAGGGATGCAATTCTTTCGCTTCGCATTGGGTTTCTCTTGTATGCCATTGCAGAGGAACCAATCTGGCTCTTTTCAAATGGCTCTTCCACTTCTTTCAAATGCTGAAGAAGACGGATATCGTTTGAAAATTTATGTGCGCTGGCTGCGATGCCGGCAAGTACATTTACTACGCGAGTATCCAATTTACGGGAATAGGTCTGTCCGGAAACAGGGAAGCATGCGTCAAATCCCATTTTCTTTGCAATCAGTTTGTCCGCTTCTTTACATTTGCTCTCATCACCGTCAAACAGCTCAAGGAAACTTGCCTGTGTACCGGTAGTTCCTTTCGAACCAAGAAGTTTCATATGAGACAGCACGTGATTCAAATCTTCCAAATCCATCACAAGTTCCTGAATCCAAAGCGTTGCACGCTTACCAACTGTTGTCGGCTGTGCCGGCTGGAAATGAGTAAATGCAAGCGTCGGAAGGTCTTTGTATTTCATTGCAAAATCAGATAATACGGAAATGACATTCACCAGTTTTTTCTTTACTAATTTAAGTGCTTCAGTCATGATAATGACGTCTGTATTATCACCAACATAGCAGGAAGTTGCTCCGAGATGAATGATTCCTGCTGCCTTTGGACACTGTTTGCCATATGCATATACATGGCTCATTACGTCGTGGCGCACCTCTTTTTCGCGAGCTTTTGCAACATCATAATTAATATCTGTCACATGTGCTTTTAACTCCTCAATCTGTTCGTCTGTGATACGTGGATTTCCATCTGCATCCTTTAAGCCAAGTTCTTTCTCGGTTTCTGCTAATGCAATCCATAATTTTCTCCAAGTCTGAAATTTCATATCCGGCGAGAAAATAAACTGCATTTCTTTGCTGGCGTATCTCTCCGACAACGGGCTTACATATCTGTCTGTACTCATATTCTTTCTTTCCTTTCTCTATCCTTTTATAAAATAGTGCCAGGTCTTTTCCTTAACACCTATTTACGGTTCAAAACTTCCACGAATATCTTCGGTTGGCGGCTCTACCGGGTAATTTCCGGAGAAGCACGCATCGCAGTAACCGGTTTCTCCCTCAATCAATTCCGGCAGTCTTTCGCCATCTAAGTAACCAAGCGAATCCGCTCCAATCAACTCACAAATCTGGGATACCGTGTGGTCATGTGCAATCAGCTGGTCGCAGCTTGGCACGTCGGTTCCAAAATAGCATGGAAACAAAAATGGTGGCGAACTGATTCTTACATGCACCTCAGTCGCTCCGGCATCTTTGAGCATTTTTACAATGTGGCCGCTCGTCGTACCGCGCACAATCGAATCATCGACCATCACAACACGCTTGCCACTAACCACTTCTTTCAAGGCATTCAATTTAATGTTTACACTGGACTCACGGGCAGACTGTTTGGGTTTAATAAACGTTCTTCCCACATAACTATTCTTGATAAAACCAACACCATACGGAATATTTGACTCCAGGGCAAATCCCATCGCAGCCGCATTTCCGGAATCCGGCACTCCAATGACAATATCCGCTTCTGCCGGATGCATCTGGGCAAGAATTTTTCCTGCCATAATACGCGAATTATAAACACTCACGCCATCCACATAGCTGTCCGGTCTTGCAAAATAAATATATTCAAAAATACATCTTGCCGGTTTTACCGTGCAGAGACTTTCATCCGATGTAATACCGTTTTTGTCTAGCATGACAATTTCCCCCGGTTTTACATCCCGGACAAATGTTGCACCAACAGCATCGAGTGCACAGGTTTCGCTGGCAAGCAGATAACTGTTATCCCGTTTTCCAATCACCAGTGGACGAAAACCAAATGGGTCGCGGGCACCAATCAATTTTCTCGGACTGGAAATCACAAGTGAATACGCACCTTTTAATTTCTTCATCGCATTTTTCACAGCTTCTTCTACCGTACCCGTTTTCAAACGCTCTCTCGCAATGTGGTACGCAATAACTTCCGAATCAATGGTCGTCTGGAAAATAGCTCCCGTGTATTCCAGTTCTTTGCGGAGTTCCGGCGCATTTACCAGATTTCCGTTATGCGCTAACATAAGAATACCTTTGACATAATTTAATACTAACGGCTGTACATTCTGTCCATTGCTCGCACCTGCCGTCGAGTAGCGGACATGTCCAACCCCGATATTTCCTTTGAGTTTTTCAAGTTTTTCAGAATCAAAGACTTCATTGACAAGTCCCATGCCTTTTGAAGACAATACTTTTCCTTTCGGTCCTTTTGTATCGCTGACCGCAATACCACAGCTTTCCTGACCTCTGTGCTGCAAAGCGAAAAGTCCATAGTAAATTGTGGAGGCAACATCACCGCCATCCAAATCATAGACACCGAAAACACCACACTCTTCATGCAGTCCATCGTAATAAGTTTCATCAACCTGTGAGTTCATTTCAAGTCCTTCCTTTTGCTGTTTATTCTAACACAAGTATGCCCCTTTGAATCTTATTCTGTAAGATCCGCCGGACGGATGTGTTAATCACTTTTTCATCAATCCTGCCTTCCTCCACGGCAGTAATTAAAGCCTCATAGCACTCCTTGAAATTCCCCGGCAGGACGATTAAATCGCATCCTGCTTTTACCGCTTCCACTACGGCAAATTCATTTGTATAATTGTTCTCTATCACATTATCATTGAGTGGGCTTGTCATAACAATTCCATCAAATCCGAGTTCTTCCCGTAAAAGTTTCGTCACAATATCCTGCGACATAAATGCCGGTACTTTTTTCACCGTCAACTTACTGTATGCGACATTGCTCACCATCACGCAGTCAGCGCCTGCCTGAATTCCGCTCGCATACGGCACAAAATTCGTATCACGTATCGTCATCAGACTGTCTGTATTTTCGGCAATTGACTCTGTCACATCCGCAGAAACATTACCAATTCCCGGAAAAGTCTTAAGCGTCACGGAAAGTCCGCCCTCGCGCATACCACTTACAAAATCATCCAACAAATCTGCCACGCCATCCGCATCACTTCCCAGGCAGCGCATTGCATACGATGGATTTTGGTCACTTGCCAAATCCGCCACCGGCGCCAGATTCAGATTTATACCGATTTTGGTCAATTCTCCGGCAATCGTTTTCCCCGATTCATAAATCTGGTTTGCCGTCATATTTTGTCCCATTTCTTTTGGGGTAACATAACCGGTATCTTTTAAATCCTCAACCTTGGCAGAAATGGAATTTTCTCCACCGCCGTCTTCCTCTACGGCAACGTAAAGCGCACTTCCTGATACAACGCTCGCCTGTAAATTCTGCACCAGTTTTTTCGTCTGCTTCTGCGACTTAATATTTTCCTTCGTAAGATAGACGCCACCCAGGTGATAATCAATAATTGCCTGTTTCATGCTGTCCGTCGCCTTATAAGCGGTTCCATCCACCGATGGTGATGCATCTAACTGCAGTAAATCCACCAAAAACATCTGTCCTACTTTTTGTTCAATTGTCATTGTTTTTACAATCTTCTCTGCCTCTGAAAAAGCCTCATCCTCTGAAATCAGCGGCGTAACGCTCGCCGTTGCAGACGGTGTACTCGTACTTTCGCCGGCTTTCTTCTCAACCTCTTTGTCTGTACCGCACGAGCACAGAAGTAAAACAAGGCTCAGCATAATCCCCATCCACTGGTATCGTTTCATCGTCGTGAATCCCTCTTTTTCATTTTATCTTTTTTATCTCTCACTATCTAACGCAAAAAAGCCATATTATCACTAATCATAATGCTGTCAATATTATAGTATATTCTCTGTCTATATGCAAATAAAATATTTCCGCCTTTTTTTTCATTTTTTTGTGTAAATCACCCAAGCCACCCTGCATAGGATAACAGTGTAAATGAAATTTAGGAGGCAAACCTATGAGTGATTTGTCAGCAACAAACTGTGGCGGAGGATGCTCCTGCAACGAGAACAATTCTTCCTGCTGCTGGATTATTATCCTTTTACTTCTTTGCTGTGGCGGCTGTGGTAACGGCTTCGGCGGCGGCATGGGCGGTGATTGCAGCTGCATCATTTGGATTCTCATTATCCTCTGCTGCTGCGGAGGCAATAACGGATTCGGTGGATTCGGCTGTGGCTGCTAATTGAGACGCGTGTAATCATTAGGGGAATTATCCCCTGTGGACGCAAAAAAATGAGGCGGATATGCCGTGTGCCGATAAGACAGTAATCTGAGAAAACTACAAAATCGGCATCTGCCAAGCAGGATTGGACAACAAAACAGGCGGCACTCAACTTCGGTTGAGTGCTGCCTGTTTTTGTGCAGCTATGGGGCGAAAATCGCCTATTTTCTGTTCTGTAAGGTAAGGACAGTAAATAGGGTGAAATAGTTATCGCCTCTGTGCGGTTCTTTTGTGAAACAGCGAATCGCTGCATAGCGGATACCGTTCGCTGGGGAGTGCGTATATTTGCGGTCAAGCAAAATACCCCTCAAAACTGTAAAGTCGATAGATAGGTATTTCGATGCAGAGTATGATTGACACTGTTAGAATCGAAAAATCAGATTTTAGCACAAAATAATATTGCTAAATGGCGATAACTTCCGTCGCACCAATTGAAAATAGAATGATTGCTGTGTTATACTGTGTGTACACACGAACGAGTGGGCACGTTTGACGATCTGATCTACAATGACCCGTTGGCGTATGCCGACCTCGTTTTGAATGGTAACCCAGAGGCGTATCTCAAATCTGTTACTGAGTACAAGCCTTTGGACTAAAGCTCGGTATACCAAACACCGAATTAAGAATGGACTTTGAGAGAAAGTGAGGTATAACAATATGAAACAGATTATTACTATTCAGCACACGCAATCAATTCACCACACAAATGGTATGGTGGGTTCTTGGACAGATTGGGATCTTTCTGAATTAGGCATTGAACAGGCTGAAAGAAAAGGGCAGAAATTAGCGAAGCAGTTATCCGGTCACAAAATTGTTATGTATGCTTCCGATCTTCTGTGAGCAAAGCACACCGCTGAAATTGTCGCAAAGCATATGGGAATCACACCTAACATTAGAACGGAACTTCGAGAGCGCAATTTAGGTAATGCGTTGGCAAATCTGTTCAGTGGCTTCGTGAGAACATTGAGGTTCAAGAGAAAACCATTGATGACAGGATGTTTTCTGATGCTGAGAGTAGACGAGACGAATGGAATCGCTTAAAACCTCTTTTTGACGAGATAATGGCAAGTAATGATGAATGTATCATTGTAGTATCACATGGCGATTTGCTGAGCGTTTGGAATACGATGTTCCTCGGAATGGATGTGAAAACGCTGAATCAGTTTGAACTTTTTGGTATGGCAGGCGGCGTTTCTTTCATGCTTCAAAACGATGAGGGTAAGCGATTTATCAAGAAAATGAGCGATTTGTCTTACATGGCAAATCAATTTATATGAGAAAAGCGTGAGGTATAAATAAAATGGACTTTGAACAACTTGCAAAAATAGAAAATGAGAGTGAACGTGTAAACAGAACCTACGATATATTCAACGAGGATGCAAGGCTCAATCATTCCAAAGCCGCACGAGTTGAATTTTTGACTACCGTTCACTACATAAAAAAATATTTGAAAGATGGCGACAAGATACTCGACATTGGCGCAGGTGCAGGTGAATACAGCCTCTACTTTGCTCGTAAGGGTTATGAAGTCTCGGCTCTTGAACTTGCCGATGCCAATATTGCCGCATTCAAAAAGAAACTGACACCCGAAGATAAAATCGATCTTGTTCAAGGCAATGCCCTTGACCTCTCTCGATATGCAGATAAGTCGTTTGATATTGTCCTTCTGTTCGGCCCGCTTTATCATTTGAAAAATGATGTGGACAAACAGAAATGTATCAGCGAAGCAAAGCGTGTCTGCAAGGACGGCGGCAAGATCTTCTTCGCTTTTATTTCCAACGATTTTGTTTTCCTTACCGAGTTCGGATACGATGTGAATTATTTCAGCAACGGTGATTACGATAAGGAAACATTCAAGCTCAACGACTTTCCGTTTGTGTTCCATACGGTTGGTGCTGCGAGAAAACTTCTTGCAGATGGCGGTATAAACATCTTACACGAGGTTGCATCCGACGGAGCAAGCGAGCTTTTGGCGGCAAGGATCAACGAAATGAGCGACGAGGACTATACGCAGTATCTTCGCTATCACTTCTACATCTGCGAAAAGCCGGAACTGCTTGGTATGACCAATCACTTGCTGTTCATGGGAGAAAAGAAATGACCAAAATCCAATATGAAAACTTAACCATCCGTCAAGCCGAGGTTGCGGATGCAAAGCAGCTTGCCGCTTGGTGGAATGATGGTGCTGTGATGGCACACGCAGGCTTTCCTAACGGCTTGGGAACAACCGAGGAAGAAATTATTGAAGGATTTGGCAACGGTTGCATGGTCATTGAGGAAAGCGACCGTCTGATCGGTGAGTGCAATTACCGTAACATAGCGGACGGTGTTGCAGAAATCGGCATTAAGATCTGCGAAACCGATTGTCGGAACCGTGGTGTCGGAAGAAAGGTTTTGAGTATGCTGATCGGTTGGCTATTCAGAAATGGCTATTCCAAAATCGTCCTCGATACCAACTTAACAAACACAAGAGCGCAGCACGTTTACGAATCACTTGGTTTCCGCAAGGTGAGAACCAATATTGATTCTTGGAAAGATCAGCTTGGTCAGCTTCAATCATCGGTCGATTATGAGTTGGTTGAAAAGGATTTTGTCAGTTATGAGTGAGGGAAACACCTATGCCAGATAACAGAAATCGCAAACGACCGATACAGGTAAAGTTCTTTGTAGATGAAAAAGAGCAAGCTCTGATAAAAAAGAAAATGGAGCATGCTGGCATTGAAAACATGAGTGCCTATATCCGCAAAATGGTAATCGACGGATACGTTGTGAAATTGGATATGCCTGAACTCCGTGAACTGACACTCAGAATGAAAAGCATCTGCAACAGCGAAAACCAAATTGCCAAGCGTGTCAATTCCACCGGCAATATTTACGAAACAGATATTGAGGAAATCAAAAAGAACCAGGAAGAAATCTATGAGGGAATCCGAAAAATCCTTACTTCACTTTCCAAGATAGAGTGATGTTCAGCTCCGCAGGAGCGTAGCCGATTTTGAAAAAATCGTTAAAGGGTTTGGGATGTTTCCCAACAAGTTTTTGCAAAAGGCAGCAACGCTGAAATTTGCATAAAGCACGATGTGTGTCCACACGTGCATTGCTTGCCAAGCCTGAAATCGCAGAGTGTACATACACCTGCTGTGCTTGCTATTCTCTGTTCTTCATAATAGCAAGCGCCATTTCCTTAAATGGAAATCGGCGGCAACCGCCGCTTTGTTTGCCAAAAAGCGAAACAGACGGACGGAAGTCAATGGCGGCGCAGCCGTTCATCTTGACCATTGACGGCGTTCGTCCGTTTTGCTACTCCGACTGAATTTTTACATAAAATGAACCGAAGCGAAGGAGGCTTGACGAAGTGAATCCGAAAGGAAAAGACAATGAAATTATCGAACTGACCGACGAGGAACTGGATGAGATTTTTGCCGACGATGATTTTGATAACGGCGAGGAGGACGGTGAAATCCGCTCGTTTTATTTCTCCAATCCTGACCCGTATGCCAAGGTCAAGCCACGCCCCGACAATGCCCCCAAGAGGGAGTTTTCTTTCGATGAAAAGGGCAACATCGTGGTGAAAAATCCGTCCGCCTTTTGGTTGCCCGATGTTAAAATTGTGGAGGAACACGGCGGCACGGAATACACCGTAACCGGCAGCTACGAGGGTGCGGAAACCCTCGACAAGAAGCTCAGACGCATCATGGAACAGAACGCTGCCGATGATAAAAACGGTATCACGGAGGACGCCGATGAGTAATGACGTTTCTCTTGATATAAACCAAAAATCCAATCCTGTTCAGACAGTTGCCCCACCGAAGGAGGACAACAATATGTTAAGGGCAACCGACAAAATCACAGCGCTTTATTGCAGACTGTCCGTGGAGGACACCAAAGAAAAAGGCGGCAAGGATGACCCGTCGAACTCTATCCAGCATCAGCAGATCATGTTAATGGAGTATGCAAAATCTCAGCACTTTCCGAACCCGACGTTCTTTATTGATGATGGGTACAGCGGCGTGGATTTTTCTAACCGCCCCGGCTTTCAGAAGATGCTTGCAGAAATTGAAGCCAGTCATGTGGAAGTGGTGATTACGAAAGACCTTTCAAGACTTGGTCGTAATTCCTCGCTGACAGGGCTTTATATCAACTACACGTTTCCTCAGTACGGCGTGCGGTATATTGCCATCAACGACCACTTCGACACCATCGATCCCAACAGCACCGACAGCGACATGGCAGGTATCAAGAACTGGTTCAACGAGTGGTATTCCAAGGATACCAGCCGCAAAATCCGTGCCGTCAACAAGGCAAAGGGGGAGCGTGGAGAGCGCTTGACCACCAACGTTCCCTACGGCTACAAACATGACTCTGACGATCCCAAGAAATGGGTGATTGATGAGGAAGCGGCGCAGATCGTGAAGCGGATCTTTACACTCTGCATGGAGGGAAAAGGACCGAGCCAGATCGCCGCCTTGCTGGAAAAGGAAAAGGTGCTGAATCCCACCGCCTACAAACAGCGGGAGGGCAGAAAAACACCGCATCAGACCCCGGAGAACGAGTACCGCTGGCACGAAAGCACCGTTGCTTACATCCTCGAATACATGGAGTACACGGGCTGCACGGTCAATTTCAAGACCTACACCAACTCCATCTGGGACAAGAAGCAGCGGGAGAATCCAATGGAGAATCGCAGGATTTTCTATAACACTCACCCGGCAATCATCTCGTTGGAGGTCTTTGATAAGGTGCAGGAGATCCGGCAACAGCGGCATCGCAGAACAGCGACGGGAAAGAGCAATATGTTCTCCGGCTTGGTGTTCTGCAATGACTGCAAGCAGAAGCTCTACTACTCCACCACCAGCTATTTCGAAAAACGGCAGGACTTCTTCATCTGCTCCACCCATCGTGCCAACAAGGACAAGTGCAACGGACATTATATCCGTGCCGTTGTGCTGGAACAGATTGTCTGGAAGCACATTCAGGAGGTCGTATCGGTAGTCACTCGCTATGAGGCGTATTTCCGTTCTGAAATGGAGCAAAAGCTCCGTATGCAGAGTGAGGAATCGCTGCGGCTGTCTCAGAAGCGGCTGGCACAGGCTGAGAAGCGAATCGGCGAACTTGACCGTCTTTTCATCCGCATTTATGAGGACAATGTTGCCGGTCGGCTGGATGATGAACGCTTTGCGATGATGAGCAAGAACTACACCGAGGAACAAAAAGACCTCAAAGCCGAGGTCATGGGTCTGCAACAGCAAATACATGAACAGGAACAACAGGCAGAGAATATAGAGCAGTTTGTTCAGCGGGTAAAGAGGAACAGCGCCCTCACGGAGCTGACGCCCTATGCCCTCAGAGAGCTTGTCAAGGCGGTCTATGTGGATGCACCGGACAAGTCCAGCGGCAAGCGCAGGCAGAAGGTACATATCGAGTACGACCTTGTGGGCTACATTCCCGTGGATGAGCTGCTAAAAGCGGAACAGGTATGACCGAGATCATGCCTGTTCCAAGAAATTTGAGTTTTACTGTCTTACCAGCAGGGAGGCTTCTGCCCCCTCTTCTTTTTACCTGTACGGATTGTTCCACTCGCTCCACTTCGAATTCGCAGCCTGCCACAGTTTTTGCTTTGCCTCTTTGCTGAGCTTCATGTCGTCGAGAATGTCCTCGACTTCTTCCTGCGTCAAACCGCCATCGTCATTGGCGAGGTCGATTTCAGCCCGGAACTTGACAATGTCCACATCCGTAATGCCGCTGATGCCGCCGTATTTCTCGTCGAACTTCGTCTTCGGTGCGCCAATACGCGCAAGCACATTCGAGGTCGCCCGCTCTTTTGCAATCGTTTTTGCCGATTTCAGCGCACGGATTTTGTCCGCGTCGTCTGTCAGACCACCAAGCACATCCTCCGCGTACTCCCAGTAAAACCGATTGTATTCAAGCTGATACTCCACATACTGCACCGCGCCGAGCTCGTGATCGCCTTTCTGTCCGTCTCTGACGACAACCGGCATAACCGCCGGAAGCAGCGATGTGTCGCCGACGGCAGCGCAGACTGCATACACAGCCTTCTGCGCATCTGTCTGTGCGCCGCTGTCGGACGCCTTGCGGTATTCGTTTATCATGGACAGCACCGTCTGCCGCGTCCCGCGTGTCGCCGGAGAGCTTGCGAGGTTCTTCGCGAGTTTATTGTAATTTCCGTAGAACTCGCGCATGCAATCGTCCGTTTTTGCGACAATCTTCTTGTCGAGATTCTTCGGATCGCTCTTGCTGGTCTGACTGCTCTTTTCCGCTTTGTCATACAGCCAATTTGTCAAGTCGGTCGAATACTGGTTGTCTTTGATGTAGGTGTTGTACACACCGAGCGTATAGTCTACACTTTCACCGCCGACCGGGAACAGCGCCTTCTGCGCTTTCCAAAACCCGCCGAGCACATTCCCGAAGAAATAGTCAATCATCTGCGGGCTTGAATCTGTAGCCTGCCCGACCCAGTACGCTATTTTGCTTGTGCGCTCGTTGTATCTGTCCTTCGGCTCGAGATAGCCCATCCCGGCGCTTTCAATCGGTCTGCCGAGAAAGTCTCTGTTCGCCATCATATACGCGCCTGTGCCGATGATGCCAAGCGATCCTAACGCACCTTGCCAATCTCCCTTGGCGAAGTCAGACACTACAGAAGGAAGAAATGCGTCTACCGCATAGTCATAGAATCCATCGAATGCATGGTCGTTTTCGCCGATACCGTATTCCATGGCTACCTCGCAAAGCGAAGACCAAACGGCAAGTTCGCGCGGCTTCGGGATGGCAAAATATTTGCCGTCCCCGATTGGAATGCACCAATAGCTGTTCTTCGTATAATTGGACAACTGCTGATAATCTTCTTCTTTGTCGTCGTCCGCATTATTGATGCCGTAGATCAGAGCGGCAAGCGCAGCGCCCGCGAGAAGATACATAGAAACGCGGCCGCGCACAACCTTGCCGCGCTTGTCCTTCGGTGCGTCCTCGGCAGTGATCCATCTTGCAAACTTATCAAAGCTTTGCACAGATGCATTGAAGAATGGGATCACCTTGTTCAGCTCCCGAGAAACGACACCGCCGCGGCGGAAATTCACGGTCACATCCGTAGATTCATAGAAAGCCTCCTGCGGCGTCATTCCGTTTTCGCGCATCATCTTGTATGTCGCGAAGCGAGGTCCCAGCTCGATGAGATCGCTCATGAACGAAATCCAGTCCAGCGGATTGACGTCAATCTTCTTGTGCATCATCTTTTCGCGAACTTTCTTCGCAAGGTCTTTATCCGCAGTATACGCGCTGGTCTTGCCACCGCCCATGGCGAGATATTCCCGATAATACGGGCTTGCATCTTTCCCCTTGAATGCGTTTACATAGGCTGAGCCCATAGAAGACAGAACCCGCAGCGGATTCTTTACCTTGGAATAGGTAAACAGCGTGCCGAGATCGCGCGGGAAATTGGAGAACAGTGACCACACAAGATTGTTGCCGGTGATATTGCCGGTGATGAACCGGCTGACCACCGCATAAGCGTCCAGCACGCCCTTCATCTTCGGCGGCGCAAGATTGGTCAGCGATGAAAGCAGAAGCGGATCGTTGATCTTCCAAAACTCCGGCTTGCCATCTTTCAACACCGTCACGACATCGCCGAACGCCTTGCCGCGCCTGTACTGCACAAGGATATCGTCAAGTTGCCCGATGATGTCAAACGCTTCATCAATCCCGGATTCATCCAACTCGCTGCCGGAGAACTGCTCGTGCAGCCAGCCTTTGACGCCGACAAGGCTTGCCTTGTTCGCCCGCATCGGTGTCGGCACCTTCTCCATCCATTCGGCTTTTGCGCCGAGCTTCTGCGCCGCATCCGTGATCTCTCGCATGACATTGTTGCGGATGCCCGCGTTGACCATCTTCACAACGTTGTTAATGATGTTGTCAACCGGGTGCAGCACGTCAAGACCGCTGCCGTGCGCGCGCTTTATCGTGCTGTTCTGATTGGCGAAACCGCGCTTTGCACCGGTTCTCGCTTTGTCGCCGACAGCGCGGTTGAACGGCACATAATACTGCCAGCGAGCCGCCCAGCTCTGCGCCGTTTCTTCCGAGATAAGCCCGGTGTCAACGCCCCATGTGTCGAGGAACTGCCGCTGGAATTCATAGAGCCTGTCCGCCGCCGCCTCGAATTCCGGGTACTGCTTTTCCAGCTCCGCTTCACGGCGATTCATAAACGCCGTCGAATTCTTGCGGTCATCCGCAAACACGCGCATACCTTCGGCAAGCCGCTCCGGGCCGTGCCGAACAACAAGGTACTCACCGAACGCCAGGTATTCTTCCTTGTTCTTCAGGTTGACGCCTTGCAGTGCGGCCGTAAGACCCGGCGCGACATACTGCCCGTTCGCATCCGTCAGATCGCCAATCAGAATGTTTCCGGCAACAGCGTCCGCATACGCGGAATTTGACGCGAGAATGTATGTATTCGCGCCAGTTGCGCGGTCGAAGCGCTTAATGCCGTTCAGACTGTCAACCCACGCCTGATAAAGTGCATCCGCTTTTGCTTTGATCTTCTCGTCGAATGTTCTCGCATCCGGCGCGCCTTCTTCGCGGAGGCGAATCGACGACGCCGCGCTGTCCGCGTCGAGCGCATAGTAAGCGTTGACCTCGTCCGCGAGCTGCTCGATCTTCGCAAGGTCTTTGCCGGACAAACTCGAGAGGAAATGCTTCGTAAACGTGGGATAGTCGATCGCCGCCGTTTCACGATTCTGCATGAACTTGCGCACATACTCCGCAAAGCCTTCCTGTTTCCATTCGCTTCTCGGGTATGCACTCTTGTTGTCCTCTCCGAAATTGTCAACAAGCTCTTTCAGCGCGTCCTTCGGCGCATTTTGGAGGATTTTGTAGATGTTGTCGAGGTGATGCCCCAGTTCGTGCAGCGCTGTCGGCAAATCGTTTGCACTGCGCACACGGATGCCTTCGTCACGCGTATTGTACTGCCCGGCTACGCCAGCGCCGCGCACATGGCCTTTCGTGATGTTGACCTCAAAATCGTGCCGGATTTTTTCAATCAGTTCATCAAGGCGCATCGGCTGCTTGTCTTCACCGACGCGGTCTGCCTGCCACTGTGCCTCGCGCGAATCGGAAGTCATCGCAGCCTTGGTATCGCCGCCCGCCGAAGTTTCGCGCCGCATTTCGATACCGTCGCCGCCGTCTCCGTCATCGAATATTTCCGGCTCAGGCTCGCTGCTCGGATTCAGCTGCTCCATGATCTGCGCCTCACGCACGCGCGCGGCTACCAGCTCATCCGCCTTGTCAAACGGCGTCGCCGCCGCTTTTTCCAGCTTCGGAATGTCCGCCTTGTTTTCCGCGATACGCGTTTCCGCGCCTGCGCGAAGTGCGTCCAGCCGCTTCGGAATTGCTTCCAGCGCCTGAATCGTACCGACTGCGCTCTGCATATTCACCGTGCCGCGGTACTGTGCCGCGCCGCGGAGAACCATGTCGCCCTTATTCGTCACATAAAGGTCGAACCCGGCAAAGCTGCCAACCGCCGTATAGGTTTCCGTCGTGCTGCCGGCATCCAGATGCTTCTTTGCGGCTGCAATCAGCGCTTCGCCTGCGGTCTTGCGCTCCGTGTAGCGTTTTCCGTTCACCGTCATGGAGAACTTGTCCCCGGATGTGTCTTCGCGCACATTGATGTCAGCGTTGTATTTGCTGAGGTTCTCCGTATCGGACGCGATTTTCTTCTTCGCATCCTCAATGCGATCCTTTGCAAGTGCAACTTCTTTTCTGTGCGCGCGCTCGAGGTTTTCGAGATTCTTGACCTTTTCCGAGACCTCAAACTGCTCCATAATCAGCGGATTGCCGGAAGCAATCGCGGAAATCTCCGCGGCGGAAAGCGTCAGCTCGCCGTCGCCGACAGCCTCGCGACCGCTGTATTCGCCCTTCATCATCTGATGAATAAAGGTGTTCTTCCGGCTGAGTGCGTCCCATTGGCGGCTGTCGAAGGTTTCTTTCGTGATGTACACATACACGCCGACTTCGTCGTTGATGTTGCCCTGTCGCAGTGCACGGCCTTCGTTCTGCTCAAGGTCGCCCGGACGGTCGGGCGCGTTCAGCTCGTGCAGCGCCGTGATACGATCCTGCACATTCATGCCCGTGCCCATCTTCGCCGTCGATCCGATCAGCACGCGAATATCGCCGTTGCGCACCGCTTCAAACAGCTTGTCTTTTTGCTTTTCGTTGACCGCTTCGTGAATGAATGCAATCTCATTTGCGGGAACGCCCTTGCCGACCAGCATGTTCTTGATGTCTGCGTAGAGGTTCACGCCTTTCGCGGATTCTGCGCCATCCGGCGTACCTCTGTCGCAGAAAATCAGCTGTGTCATGCGGTCGTCTTTCGTTTCTTCCCAGATGCGGTAGACATTCTCCACGCACTTCATCACCTTGCCGCCGTCCTCATACGGAAGCGAGGGGTCAATCATGCGCTGCGTGTAGCTGATTTTTTTGCCGTCGTCGAAGATTTTGAAGATGTGGTCTTCCTTGCCGCCCTTGCCTGCGCCGCGAAGCGCCTCAGAGCGTTTTCCGAGTTCCTGCATGAATGTGTGCTGGAACTCGCTCGGCTCGCACTCGACAACAATGCGTTTGCCGCCCTTCATCTTCGGGATTTTCAGCCACGGAAGTTCATCGGCGTCCACGATAACATCGGCAAAGGAACGGAAAAGCTGTTGAAGTTCTGCCGTGTTCTTGTATTTTGCCAGGCTCTGCCGCAGATCGTAGCCGTTGCCGCCGACTTTCATTTTGCGGACGGTCTTGACCTCGCCGAACTGATTCACATATGCGTCAAAGTCCGAGAGACCCATCGCGTCCAGCTTGTCGCCCTGCAAATAGCGCTGCATCGTGTACAGCTCGACCACGCTGTTCATGATAGGCGTCGCCGTCGCGAAGACCACACCGCGCCCGCCGTTCAGCTTTTGCAGCCATCTGACCTTCATATACAGGTCAAATGCGCGCTGGCTGCCTTCCTTGTCGCCAAGGTCGGAGACGCCGTTCATCTTCGTCGAGTAGAACAGATTCTTGAAGTTATGCGCTTCATCCACAAACAGCGCGTCAATGCCGAGTTCTTCAAACGCCGTGTTGCCGTCGTCCCGCTTTATGTCGCCGAGCTTTTTGAGTTTGGCTTCCAGCGCCTTTTTGCTCCGCTCCATATCGCGCAGGGACGGATCGCGACCGCCGCGCTTGCTTTCGCTGATTGCGTCCTCCAGCGCGTCAATCTGCGCTTGATAGAACGCCTCCTGGTTTTCCGCAGACATCGGAACGGCGCCGAACTGCTCATAGCTCATGATAACAGCGTCATAGTCGCCGGTGGCAATCCGATTCATAAAGGTTTTGCGGTTAGCCGGAGTAAAATCGTTCTGTTCAAGCACGAGCAGCTTTGCAGCCGGGAAATACTTCATGAACTCAGAGCCCCACTGCGGGACAAGATGTTTCGGCACGACAAACGCGGGCTTTTTGACAACGCCGAGCTGCCGCAGTTTCATTGCGATTGCCGCCATCTCGAAGGTCTTGCCTGCGCCGACGCGATGCGCCAGCAGCGTGTTGCCGCCTCCGTAGATCGCAAACTCGGCAGCCTTGACCTGATGCTCGTACATATGCATGTCCGGGTTCATGCCTGCCACCGTAAAGCCTGCACCGTCATACTTCGGGCGAACCGTAGCATTGAAAATGTCGTTGTACAGCGTGCCGAGTTCTCTTCTGCGCGTCTCGTCGCTCCACATCCAGCTTTGAAACTCCGCGAGCACCTTTTCGAGCTTTTCCTGCGCAGCAGCTGTCGCCTGAACATCCAGCACGCGCCGATCTCCGTCTGCCTTCCACACGTTGATGCTCTTATTGTTCAGCGCCGCATTCAGAATGCTTTGACGACCGCCGATGAACGGCACTTCATTCGTGCCCCAGGTCGTATTGTTCTCGCTTCGATAGCGCAGATAATTCAGGCGCAAATCAATCGAGAAAGAACCGAGCGCGCGATTGTACTTGATAACAACCGCATCTTTTCTCGCGCCGCCGAGCATGTGACTTGCAAACTCGGAATATACGCTGTCGGGAATCCATGTTGCGCCCGGGCGAACAGCAATTTCGTCCGCCGGAATGTCTGCCGGAACCACCGCGCGCAGCGCCTCCACATTTTGATTGTAGGAAGGGTCGCCCTCTGCCAGCGCCTCGGCGTCACGCAGCTTCGCGCGCACATTGCCGGAGAGATAAGATGCCGCAGTTTCCAGTTCGCCGTCCCGGTTCTTGAAAGCAAGACCGCGGCGGAGCATATCTTTTGTGACCGCATCCTCGCTCTGCCCGACCAATGCAGCAATGCGCGCCGGGTCTACCGCACCGGTCTCGTTCATGGAGACGGCGATTGCATCCTCTATCGTGTCGGTGTGCGTGATGACCTTGTGCGGCTCGATTGTGTTTTTCGTGAAGATGTCGGTCTTTGTGCCGACTTTCTTCTCGTCATCGTAATCTTCCAGCGCAAGCGTGGAATAGCAGTCTGCGTCCGTGCGAATCAGCTTGCGGTTTTTCGCCGCATTCAGATAACCGTACTTCTCGACAAAATCGTCGTAAGCCTTGTTCAGTGCATTGCGCGCGGTCTGAATCTTGCTGTCTGCCGCACCTTCCAGCTGCAGCTGCCGCAGCTCATGTGCAGCGTCGCGCACGGAAACATAGGCAGAGAGCTTTTCCGTGTCGCTCGCCGAAGCGCCGGTTTCGCGCAGAGCGCCGTCCTGTGCAACATAGATTTTGCCGTTCTGCTTGACAATCGTGCCGTCTTTCGCCTTGCCGGAAGCCTCACGCACCGCGGCATTGGTTTCTTCCGCGCTCGGCTTTGCCGGGTAGTCCATGCGCGCATTGATTTTGCCAAAGGCGCGTTCAATCTGCGTTTGCAGGCTGTAGCGGCTTTCGAGCGGGTTGAAGGTCAGCGTTCTATATCCGTATTGCCCGGTCGCGTAGGTCGGTGTGCCAAGCACCATCTCGGGGTGGTTGACGAAATACTCGTTGATTTCGTAATTCCCCCACATGTTTGCGCCCTCCCATGGGCGATAACCGATTGCGGCGAAGGCTTCCCCTTTATACGGCGTGCCGGGTTCACGCTTTTTGAAGACGAGAATATCCGAGACAACATCCGTTCCCGTGCCTTCAAATGCCGTATTCGGCAGGCGAATCGCACCAATCAAATCCGCCTGCTTCATGAAGTATTCGCGCGCGCCGGGCTGTTCGGCTTCCAGTGTGCCGCTCGATGTAATCACGCAGAGGATTCCGCCCGGGCGCACCTTGTCCAGCGCCTTTGCGATAAAGTAGTTGTGAATCGAGCGCGTGACTGCCGCCGGATAACGCTTGTCCGCAACGGCAATGTTGCCGAACGGCACATTGCCGACCACGGCATCCATATAGTTGTCCGGGATTTTCGCACTCTCAAAGCCCATCACGCGCACATCTGCATTCGGGTACAGATACTTTGCAATGCTGCCGGTCACCTTGTCCAGCTCGACCGCCGTCCACGACTTCACCTTGCCGGAAAGTGCCTGCGGCATCGCACCGATGAAGCGCCCTACACCGGCGCTCGGCTCAAGCATTCTGCCGCCTGCAAAGCCGAGCTTTTCAAGACCGTTGTACATGGCGTTGATGATGCCTGGCGCGGTGTAATACGCATCGAGAATCGAAGCGCGCGCCGCCTTGTATTCCGCATCGTCCAGCAGCGCCTGCAGCTGGCGCGCCTCTGCGTCAAAGCCGTTCTTGCTGTCAAAGGCATTCGACAGACCGCCCCAGCCGGTATACTTTGCGAGGATTTCCTGCTCTGCCGGTGTTGCATAGCGGTTCTCCTGCATCAGCGTGCGCAGAACCTTGATTGCCTCGACATTCGCTTTGAAGCGCGTCTTCGGCGTCGTCGGAAACTTCGATTTCTCAGTGATGACAAGATTGCTCCCGCGCGGGTTCTCCTGTGCTGCCTGCTCGTTTTTGGCGGCTATTTCGGCGTTCTCGGAATGTTTTTCGGTTTTTTGCGTATCTTTACTCTTGACACCGTTGTTTTCTTGATGTACAATAGTGTCTACAGAGGGCTTACCGATAACAGTTGCCAACCACTTATACAGTTGGGGATTCACTTTCGGTAAGTCCTCTTTTCTGTATTTTACAGAAACACCGTCTTTTGACAGCAAATTCTGCACATACTTATCATCCGAACTGAACATTGTAACAACGACATTGTAATCTTCGTTTTTCCCGTCAATGTCCTTTGTACTATTCAGCTCCACCGATATTATACCGTTGCTCCCTCTATCCGTGGCTACAGTGGACAAAATATTCAGTCTTCCGTTTTCAAGTTGAACAATCGCATCCGGATTGCTCAAGAAAGAAGGAAGCTGTTTGGCAATATCAGCCCCGAGATTATGATAGTGTCCCTTGAATACGCCATCTTTTCTGACCGCAAGATACAACTTGTTGTAATTGATAATAACCTTTATGTCTTTTGCGCCTTCGACATTATCGAGGATAACGGAGGGCGTATGGTCAGAAACCTCAACTACAACTCTGTCGTCAGCATATTTCTTCGCGGTTTCATCGTCAACGCTTATTATACTGTCAACAGCGTTACTATAATCGTGAACAAGCTGCCCATTTGTGATTTGGGGAGCGCTTTTTTCATTTACCGAATTTTCTCCGGCTGCGGGTTGTACAGTTCCTCGTTCACGAACTCCTGCGCTGCCCACTCCGGCATTCCCTGCGACGCCATCTGCGCCCGCATCTCTGAGATTCGGTTGCCGTTCTCCGACAGGCGCTTGTACAGCGTTCCGTCCGCCTTCATCTCGGCGCACATCTTCGGCAGGTACTCCGCCCAATACTTCGCCTGCGTCTTTCCCTCCGGCGTCAGGCTGTTGTACTCGTCCTCCGTCAGATACTTCTTCCACGCTTTCTGTGCCATGTTCGATGCCCTCCGTATTTGATGTAAGATGTTCTGCAACGCCCGCAAGCGTCTCCACCGCGTCCTCGCGCGTTGCGCATATGTCGCTGAACATAGTGTCGCGCGCGTTCGAGACATACCCATTCATGGCACTGCTGTCTCGCGCAACAGACACGGCAAATTTGCCGTCTCGCGTTTCTTCGATGGAGTAGATCATGCCTCCGCCGCGGACAAGGTCATACGCCTGCAGCTTTTTCTTGATGCTTCCATTATACGCCGCAGTGTCCTGTTTTGCAAGGGGAATGTTTTCATCTGCTGCCGAAGGCTGCGCTTCTACGCCGGACGCGTTCTGCGCCGCACCGGCATCCATCTGTCCGGCAAGATATGCCGCCTCGCGCATAGGCGCAGTCAACGCGGGTGAAGGCTTGACCTGCTCAATCGGCGTGCCGTTCTTCCCGGCATTGTAGTATGCCGTCATGCCGTAGACATAATCCCTTGCATTTGTTTCCGGGTTATACATCTCGTTCAGCACGCGTTCGCCGGTCTTGCCAAGCGTCGCCGCACTCTCCCGCACAGCATCCGTCCGGCTCTGCGCGACCGTCTGCGGGTTCGCTTCCTGCATTTCCGCGAGCTTTTCTGTGAGCTCGTCTTTCTTCACCTCGACAAACTCGCCGTTTTTGTACTGCACATACTGATAGCCGCCGTTGTTTCCGCGGTAATCTTTCTGCCCATATGCGTAAATCTGATTTTCCTGCGGGTTTGTTATGTACAGTTCCCCGGCTTCGCCGGTTCTGTATCCGCCTGTATACCCGCCGATTTTCTGCGAGAAGTCGAGGCGTCCGTTTTTGCCGACGAGTGCCACCCACGGGTCGCTGTAGCGTCGGGAATTGAAGCCTTCATATTTAGTGACCGTGGCAGGACCGCTTCGCTTCACGGTTGCCTCTGTGGCTTCGGGAACAACGCTCTGCGGTGCAGCAGGCAATGCGGCGGGCTGCTGTACCGCTGTTTCCGTCTGCGGCTGCTCATACCATTTATCCATGGTCACGAGCTTTCGCCCCATGTCCTCCTTTGCCGCTTCTTCGGCAAGCATCTCCCGCGCCGCCTCACGAAGTGCATCGGTTGTATTCGTCTGCGGTTTCTGCGCGTTTCCTTCTCCCGTTGCAACATCTGACGATATATCCGCTGCCACTGCCGCTTCTTTGGCTTTGATTTCCGAGATTGTGGTCTGCAAATCCGGCGCCATTTTTTCGGCAGTCTCAGTGTCAACGCCGGAATCTTTGAGGATTGTGACGATCTGCTCTGCGCTCGTCGCTTCCGCAGAGGCGTCCGGCGCGCCCGGCATGGAAATTTCGCCGACAACATCCGGAGACTTGACGCCGCCGAAGTAATACCGGAATTTGTTTGCACCAGCTTCTTCGCGCGATTCCGCATACATGCCCGGAAGCGCAGTAAGGTTGAGCAGCCCCGCATTCAGCGCGCCGAGAATACCGGCATACAGCGCTTCTTCCGTGAACGGCTTGAATTGATTGTGTTCGTCAAGGCAGATGTTGCGGAACACCGGGTTAAGGATTTCCTGCAAATATTCGTCTGAAAATTCGCCCGCCATATTGCCGAGATACTTTGCGCCGAGACGAAGCGCGATTTCGCCGTTTACGCTGCATTTTGCGAGGACATTGCTGATTTTTGTCATGCCCTGCGAAGCAAGATTGCCGACCGCGCCGCCACCGACATGCACAATGCCGCCGAGAACCGTTTGAAGCGCGCCTTCGGCTGCGCCTGCGAGAACGCCGTACCGCGTCGCCTGCTCTGCTGTATACCCGGCGCGCAGAGCTTCCTGCTTATAGTTGCCACCGGCAGATGCAGAAAATGCGATTGTACCGGCGGTTGGGTTCACCATACCGATTGCGATAGAGGGCAGCATATTCCCCGCCGTGGTGGAAAGGTCATATGAAGCACCGGCAATCCACTTCCCGGCATCCGTTTCGGCGCGCGCAACGCGCCCTTCTCTGGTGAGTGCGTTCTTGACCTCCGCATAGGAAATATCATCCGCCTCGTCGTTGAAGATGTTCTTGACGCCGCTTACCGCCCGTCCTACGCCGAATGAGAAAGCGTTCAGAATATCTGCTGCGCCGCCCATGAAGCCGTCGTGCTTCGCGTTGGCATAGTCCCTGTATGCTGCGCGCGCATTCAGGTTCCCCTGCATAAAGCGCAGGAATTCCTCTGCGGATTTTTCTCCCTCGGTGTTCAACAGATAATTGAAAGTTTTTCGCTCGTCGTCTGTCAACTCCTCAAGGAAATCCTGCTTATATGCATTCGTAGGCGCGCCGAACTGTGTATAAAGGTATTTGTTTGCTTCTTCCTCGCCGTAATCCCGGAGAATCGTATCATATTCGGCGCGGTGCTTTCGGTCAAGTTCGTCAGCGCGGCTCGAATAATCGAAATACACCGCATCGGATGCTGCGCCGCTGCCGCGCACCGACTTTTCCTCAAAGTCCGCGTTGGCAGGCAGTCCGGCATAATGCACCGCTTTTCTGTAAGCCTCAACCTCGTCGATTTCCTTTTGCAGACGCTGCCGTTCTTCTTCCTTTTCCTTTCGCCCTCTTGTCTTGATTATGCCAAATTCCGTTCCTGCATAATCTGTCGGGTCTTTCGGAATGTTGACCTCCCCGCTTTTAATCTGCCTATCGAGCTCCCCCAGTCGTGCTTTCGCTGCATCCAAATCATACCCCATCATGTGGACATATTTGCGTTTGGCGAAGCTGTCCGTGAGCGTGGTCGTGCCGTCGCGCTTGTCCTTCTGCCAAAGTATGGCGCTTTCTATCGGAGCAATCGGTATCGACAGCGCATCCGAGCCATCCTGCTTTGAGCCTGTGTTCTCTTCCAGCTTGGGAGATGCGTATTTCGGCGTGTTCAGATAGTCTGTATACGCCTCTTCATAGGCTCTGACCTTTGCCCGATATGCAAGGTTTTGCCGCGTGCGGCTGCGCTGCTCATCCTGCGACAGCGTGCGCTGCTCGGCGGGGGTGTACACCGTGCGCACGCCGCTTTCACGCCGCTGCTTTGTAAACTCCCGCGCATTCGGCGTGTTCGCGCTGCTCGGTTCGGCGGCAGATGCAGCGGTGCCGCTTTTGCGTCTCTTTTTCGTAAATTCCCTTGCATCCATAGCCGTTACCTCCCGAATTTCTCATTTCTTGCGCCGGCAGTCGTCAAATCTGTGTTGTCAATCACCTGGTGCTCAACAAGCGCCTGAATATAGTCGTAGTACGATGCGTACTTCGTTTTGCCGACGACCTTGCCGTTCGCATAGAACCGGTCGCGGCTGATTGCAGCGCTTGCGGGAACGCCGTTTTCCTCGAGGAACGCATAGGCGTCGCTTTGCGGCATATCCAGCATGTCGCCTGTCCATTCATCTCTGAACCGTTGCAGCAGTCCGGCAGCCGAAGAAAAGCCGAATTTCTTGTAGTTCTTCTGAATGTACTCAATCGCCGTTGTGGGATTCTTGCTGTTTTTAGTGCTGTCCGCCGCATTCTGCGCCGCGAGGAACAGACCTTCGACATCGCCCTCTGCCGTATCGTCCGTCTGCTTCTTCGTGCTCCCGGAAGATGCGCTCTTCTTCTTCTTCGCAACCAGCGCCTCCACGGCAGCCGCCCGCAGTCCGGCAAGCTCCTCGTCGGTATACCCGGCAAGCTCAAGCAGCCGCGCGTCCAGACGCGAAGGGTCGCGCCCTGTGGCGATGTAGTCCTGCACACGCTGCCGCGCGTCGGCGCGCTCTGTCTGCCCACGCGTGTATGCGGTGTTGTCTGCATAGCGCTCATCTTCCAGCGCATCGCGCCTGC
>OGUP01000373.1_pt1 | contig 28640 bp, 58 predicted proteins | sample 1553661 | NCBI WGS metagenome assembly OGUP01 (sample SAMEA2580026, study PRJEB22360) | human gut metagenome | biome: human gut; feature: human-associated habitat; material: faeces | place: Denmark | collected 2008/2010
CGCAGCTCTTTTCGGGCTTTCGCCCGATAGCTAATAGAGGTCAGCAATAGTCGTAGCGTTCCAGCTGGAATAGTCGTAGCCAATAGTCGTAATTTCTCCAATAAAATAGTCGTGGAATAGTCGTAAAGTCGTCAGACGACCAGCTTTTGAAAGTCCTATATGTCGTATAGTAACGGACAGTCCGCTGATAATTGCAGAGTAATAGTCGTATCGTTTTCTTGCGAACCTTCGTCAAATAGTCGTGTATTTTTTGTGTGAAATAGTCGTTCGCCTTTTAGAGAAAGAGAGGTGCGATAGTCGCTAAGTCATCCGAGCACTCCAAAAATCGTTTCTCGTTCCAATTTCGCATAATATATTCCTCCGCTAGTTATACCTATTTCGTATAATAGCCGTACTTATTATAGTATACAGATATAGTTACTCCCAATAATCACGGATTATTTCGTATAATAACTCGTACCATCTGATTCGGTCTGTTCCTGCTCGATTTAATTCCCAGTAACGCACTATGGTATTGCAATCAATTCATAGTATTCTGCTATGAATAGTAAATGCAACATTTGTACATATTCAACCGACTACAAAATGAAATCAATTTTCCATGTCTGGAATAGTCACAGACCATCCACCAGTCCGAACCCTACACCAGTTCTCGCCTACGGTCTGCTCTGCTGGATAACGGTATAGCTTTGGAGATAGAGGGTAACCAGCTTGCAATTTCGCATAACTGTTATTTATTCATTTTTGAACTATTATAGCACACCCGGCTCCGTCAACGCGCGCGCTCGCGCATATAACGCCCGCGGACGCGCTAAACACACGGGGAGGGAAAGGGGGAGCACGGAAGATGTTAGGGGGATTATAGGGGGTAATAGGGGTTGTAGGGGAAAGAGGGGGACAAAAGGGGGAAAGAGGAAACAAGGGGGAAAGGGGACAAAAATTTGAAAGCCATTTCCGAGAGTGATAGTTGAAGTGTTTTTTTCGTCTCACACATCTTGCTTCCGTCTCACTTTGCCCTGCGATTGGACAAATAGTCGTTGGTATCCGACCATCTGGCTGCTATCATCGCGGGAAATGCGTGTAAGAGCCTGTCTGCCGCGTTTTTCTGGCTGACCATGAAAAATCCGTTCTGCCAGCTCCTACATCGGTCTGATTGCACGGTCTGGTTTGGGATACGTCATCAGCATCAACGGAGAGCCGTCCAAGAGCGTCTGTGGCGCGTTTTTGTGATGAAGTCGATAAAGTTATCGTCTAGCACCTAAAACGCCTTAAAGCAGGCTTTCTCTCGGTGTTTAAGCGAAACAAGAAAAAGCCATCCTGTCATAAGTTGACAGAACAGCTCTTGGCGGTTCGTTGTATTGCGCTCATTCTTCAACCAGAGTGATTTTTGGAAGCTGGTCAACAGGTGTTCTCATAACCCACTGAAATGTCTCCCAAAGCCCATCGTACGTCTGGAAGATGTTTGCATGGCGTCTTTCATCGCCCCGATGAGCCCCGATAAAAAGTCTTACGGCAAAATCAGCTTCATTGCGTTGCAGGCCAATGGACATTAACAGTTTTTTGTATCGATTCTGCGTCATCTTTTCGTTCTCCTTTCAATCCATCCAAGTGTACTCTTGGAACCGTTGAATTTGCTTGTTAAACGTGATCGGAAGGTCGCCTATCTCGCCTTCCTTGTTCTTGCTTAGCCGAAACAAGTACTTGTCTGGGTTATCACCCGACAGAAGGATGATTGCATCTGCGTCCTGTTCAATCTGTCCGCTCTCTCGCAAGTCGGAGTTGGTAGGCGTTGCTCCGGGCTTGGATGGGTTTCGATTAAGCTGTGCCAGAGCCACCACGACAATGCCTGTTGTCTGCGCCAGCTCGTGTAATGCAATGGATATGGCTGTAATGGCGGCATATCTGTCCTTTGCGCCTGTTTCGTGGATGAGTTGAAGATAATCTACGAAGATGACCTGAGCCTTTTTACGGAGAGCCTGAGCCTTCATCCACGCCACGTTCTTTCCGGCAGCGGAGCGGATATATAATGGCATCTTCATGTTCTTTGCCTGTCCGTCAATCTCATTCAAGCTGACCGCCTTATTTTTCACCGTGTCCAGAGGGCAGTATATTTGATTAGCCATCAGACGTGCGCCCAGTTTGCGTTTGCTGGTTTCTAAGCTGAAATAGTACACGGTGTAGTTTTGCTTTGCCATGCTTGCTGCTATTTGCAGGGACAGGGCTGTCTTGCCCGCAGACGGTCTGCCGCCGATGATGATGAAATCGCCCGGTGAGATGTGCAGTGCTTCATCCAGACGCTCTAGGCCTGTTTTGATGTACACAGGCTTCTCATCCATGTGAAGCACATAGTCGTTTAGCACATCCTCGTATGTCCACGCATCTTCTTCCTCAGCTTTCAGGCTCATTGCCTCGCCCATCTGCTGGTAGATGTCTGATAGATCAGAATAGTCGGTAAGCTCGTTGGTCATCTGAAATGCCAGACCTTGCACACGAATAAGTGCAGCTTGTTCTCTGATAAGCTGTACCCAACGCTGCATCTGCTCTCTATCAATGCGTACACACTCCGATTCGCAGGTCTGTGCACACGCCAAGAGCGTCTGCGCTACGTCTGGATGCTGCGTGTTTATTTCGACTATATCTATCTTACCCCTAGCCGTCCAATAGCCCTGAACAGCCGCAAAAGCGTCTCTCAGCTCAGGTCTGAACAAGTCAAGTTCAAGGTCTGGTATGATTTCATCCACAACGCCCGGCTTGCAGAGCATCAGCGCACCGATAAATACCGTTTGAACGTCCATTGTCATAGTCTAGGAAACTCCATCTCCGTACTTTGCTCGTACTGGTCATCCTGTTTCAATGCGTAAATGTCCTGCCATCCGGCATAGATACTCTGGTCAAGGATGGCTTTCCAGTCATGCCGATCAAACTTTTCCAGCTTGTTGCAGAGCATCTGTTTTGCCCGGTCTGTCATAGGCTTCTTGATTCTTGTACGCATCTGTGCGAACTCTCGCAGGGATTCCAACAGGGCTTTATCGCCATGAGCAAAGTCGGAGAAGATGTCAGGTTTCTTCTTGACTGCGCTCTCCGGCAAGGTCTTGACGTTCACATGACTGTCAGTTGATACAATGGGTTCATTGTCATCTGACTTTGAGCTCATATATGAGCTGACCTTCATCTCATTTATGATATGAGAATGAGCTGACTTTCGTGTAGACCATCCTTTTGACGCAATATCGCTTCTTTTACGCTCTTCATCGAGCAGATGCTTAATCAAAATGAAACAAGATTCTGCTTTTTTTGAGTTCAAAGTTGCGTCTTTTTCTTCAAAAACATATGCACAGATTGCATCGTAAAGTTCCAATTTCTCTTTACTTTTGAGTGTGGAGATGGCTTCAAAGTAGTATCGCTGAAATGTAAAGCTGTCTCGTTTTTTGTCCATACCTATCCCCCATTAAAACAGGCACTCAGCGTCAGGTTCACGCAGCCATCCTTCGCCCGGAATGTTGACTATCTCATAATACTGCCGTGCAACGTAGATTGTTTTCTGCCCATCCTCAGCGATCAGACCGATAATCAGATAGTTGCTATGAGCCATAAAGAACCAAGGGTTGCTCTTGTAGGTCTCGCCTTTCATCCAGTTCTTCATCCTGTTCACGGCTTTTTCAATATCCTTATCGGGGCAGTCCGGGTTTTCGTATGCAAAGAAATCCTCAGGAAATTTAAGCTTTTTCACTTTCTAAATCCCTCTCTCGTTCTCACAATTCGTTTGCAACCTTCATGTATCTTTGCGCCTTTACGGTATACAGGTCGGTTGTGCTTCTGCTTGATATAACCACACTGCGTTTCGGACTGTCTGATAGCATTTGCAAGCTGTTCAAGTGATGCAGCACATTGGGTCATCGCTTCTGTTAATCCTTCAAATCTATCCATTTTTAATCCTCCTTACGCATACCATTTCGGCGCTTCGTTGAAGATTTCCACGCCTTCTGTAAAGCCAAGTCTATCTAAGGTTTCGCACATAATGCCATCCATCACGCCATGCACACGCTCCTCATCATCTCCGTATGCTCTGTACGCTTCTCGCATGGTAGCCGTAAACGAGGCAATCATATCTTGCGTGATAACGATATTGTTTTCCATAAGCCATCCTATACCATCGGAAACGTCATTCAATGCGTCACAGGACACTGAATGTTCGGGTCAATAGTCGGTGTTGCATCAATAGCATCCAGCACCTCATCATAGAAAGCTCCTCCATCGGGATTCGAAAACGAACTAGCTCTGTCTGCGTCCAAAGCGCATTTTTCAATCTTCTGGCGCAGCGCATCTGCATCAATCGGTCTCATATCTGTCAACCCTCCGGCTCATAAATGCGCATCCAATGTGTGACCGTCACGTTATCCGGCAGTCTCTCGCCTATCTCGTCCCAGAACTGACCGTCTGCGTAACAGCCGAGAAAGTACGCTGTTGGCGAGATTCCTTGCAACATTTTTCCATCTTTATCACGCCACATTGTCTTAGTCGCAAGCAACAAAGGCTGCGTTCGCTCTCGTGGCGGTTCGCTGGCTGGATGCCAAAGTGTGTTACTCATAACTTGTTCTCCATCAAAGAACCGCAGTTCGGGCAGTAGTTCCAACGTGTATGATGATTTTTTGTGTGGCATCTGCTACACTCGAACCTTGTAAATGTATCGTCCTGTACAATCCATTCAGCAGTTCTTTCCAGTGCTGTCGGTTCATCCTCCACTACTTCAATGGCATCGCCAATACCGCAAGCACTGCATCTAACGCCGTTGTAGTTCTCACAGCCATCGCAATAAGCTTTCTCGATTCTTTCAATAAGTGCGTTTCGTTCAAGGTATTCTGGATAATTAGCCATTGTCTTTCACCTCGATTGTTGGCGCATTTTCAATAGCTGTTATTACGTCTCCGAGCACATCGAACATTAAGGCGTTAAATGTGTAATCAGCTTCATCCACGCTTGCATACTCCATCTGCCTATCAGAAAAATAAAATTTGAGTGCATTTGCATCAATCGGTCTGGTTTCCATTGCCCGTCCTTTCTTCAAATCGTGTTATCAACACTTATAACCGTAAACGCTAAAGATGATCGCAAACCCAACGAGAAAGAAAAGAACATTGACTGCTACAACCGCAATGGCTTTCAAGATTACGTTGTCTATGTATTTGTCCAAAGTGCTAAAAACTATATATTTTTCGAGCAAATAAATCGGGGAAACGAACACAAAACCAATCATTGTCGTCAAAACAAAACCGAGTACAATTTCAAACAAAGACATTTTTCTTTCTCCCTTCAATCTCCATCCCATACGCCGTCAGGACGCATCTTTGCAAACGCCAGCAAACCATACAAAGCGCGTTTGGCGTTGCCCTCTGTGGCGTTCCAGTAGTCGCTATCGTCTACATCATCGCCTAGTGCAGAAATAGCCTTTTCAAGCATCGGGATGCTCTCTGCGCCTGTTTTGCCATAGATCGAGCGGATGCCGTTCTCACCAAACACTTCCGGTCGATAATAGAAGTGACCGTAATTATAGGTGACGTTGAGCCACAGCTCTTTTGTACCGCCCATAGCGCGCATACCGCCTGCGATAAAATGCGTACTATCCGCTTTGAGCGGTTTATGCGTTACTGGGTCGCATAGATAAATATCGTAGCTCATTTTCTCATCCTTTCGCCAGCCATACAGCCAAAAATCCACCGCAAAAGATAACGGCGTTGATAGTCGCCATTATTATCGCATGAATAATTGTTGAGCGTTCTGGATGCTTCCATGACCATTCAATTGAAATGCTATCGGTCATATCCCAAAGAAACATTTCAAGAACCGCAATAAAGGCTCCAACGAATAATGTTATAATTGACCCAAAAACAAATATGATGATCGTATCTTTAGCTGTCATTTTCTCTTTTCTCCCATTCCTTGCATCCACATTCGTCCCACACGAAGTCTGCAACGTATTCTGACTGGTCATTCACGCACACGCCCTCCGGCTCTGCGTACCATTTGCAAGAGCCACAGGACGGCTCAGATTTGTTCTCACAGGATTCTGCTGTGCATCGGATAGCCTTACCAGCGGAGAACTGCTTGATGCCCATGCAAGAGCAATGTTCGGTGGTGCAGTAAACATCCATTATCTTTTCCCTCTCTTTCCCCTGTTGAACCGCCCGATCACTCGCTTATACTCCTCATAGCACTCCGGGCACAGGTCGCCTGTGTCCCTGCGCCATGCCCAGTCCTTGAAGTATTCGTCAGGGTTCATCATCCTGCCGCCAAGAACTGCTCCGCAGCGGTCACATACTCGCTTATGGTAGATTCCTCTGTCAGTTTGCATTAGTCGTCCTCCCCAACGTCCTTAAACAGGATTTCTTTGTAGGCTTTCCAGTCTTTGATTTTGCACGGAATATCCGTGCCGGGTACGGTCTTTTTCAGCCCATCCATCTGCCAGACGTTCCATGAGATGGTGTCTGCAATGCAGTCAAGAAAAATGGGCATGAAGCCGATTTCCAGCTTTTCAGCCTCAAACCGATACCTAAAATTTTCGATTAGCGTCAGGAATAGGTTGCACCTTGCCAGCAAGAGATTGTCTCCCTGCCACTCATAGCCGTATGTCGATGCGTAGGCGCTAATTGCCCAGCACATCCACATATCGTAGTCATGGAACTGCTCTGCCAGAACATTCAGCTTTCTATCCAGCAGACCGATTCTGTCCGGCACGGCAATCATCTGCCCTGTTGTGGTGTCGTATCGGCTTGTGAGGAACGGTGCTTCGCCACAGGTTACTTCAAGGCAAGTCTTATTGATGTATTCTTTCCAATCCTCGCCCTTCAGGTCGTTTTCTGCAACGTCTGCCATCTTTTTGCAAACCCAAGTCGGCGTAAACACCTCTGCTTTCTTGCTGGTGCGCTTCTTCTGGTCTGCCAGCCGTTTCTGCACACGAGGGACAAGCTGAACTTTGTCCAACTGTTCCAGTGTGATTTCATCTGAAAAGCCCACGCTCAGTTCAGGCGGCGGGTCTGTCGCCCAGATGATGTTCTTTCCTGTCGTGTGGTCTTGCAAGAGGACAGGCAGGAACATGCGTAAGCATTGGTCGGAAAAGTCAATCAAAGTTCCCATTTGTCAGCCCTCACCATGATTTTGTTTTTCTCTTTCAGCCAGTCCTTGACGCAATGAAAACAATGCTCACGGTTCTGGCAACGCTCCGGGTCACGATGCTTGATAAGCTCGCAGATGCCCCGCGTAAAGTTTTCTGTAATATCTTCGTCCGTCATGGAGCGGATAAAATCGCCGTTAGTCATGTTCGACCACCTCTTCTGCCACTTCTTTGTACTCCACGTCAATCCCTTTAGGCAAAGCCGTCTGGTATTTCTGCGCCAACTGCTCTGCGCTCTGGGCATCACCCAACGGCTGTTCAGGCGGTGCAACGGTGACTTCCACGTTGTCACGCATACCAAAGTAGTTCTTAGCTCGGAAAATCCACTCTGCCGGGTTCTCCTGACCGTACATACCGTTGTATGCCCACATGGATTGCATTTGCAGAATCAGCTTCAAGATGTACTTCTGCTGCAAGCTGTCGTCACGGCGTTTGCCAGCCATAATCTGCTTCAGGCTCACCCATTCGATGCCCAGCACCAGTGCAATCCATTCCACCACAGGGGAGATTCTGGCTTCGATACAAGCGTCAAAGAAGAAGTCAAGGCGCTGCTGCACTTCAATCGGGTTGTTCATGTCCACGCTCGGAAGGTCGCCAAAATACTTGGCTGCAATCATGCCAATGATTTTTTTGTCCTCTTCATCACCGATTCTCGACTGCAAATCGCCTGTATTTAGCATCTTAGACCTCGTGATTGCTAACTCCTGTTGTTCTTTCACCTTTTTACTCACCTGTGAACGGATAGATTTCCGCTTGTTAAGCATCTGTTGTTTCTTTTTCTCTCGCTCTTTCTCACGCTTCGCAGCGGCTTCCTCTTTCGCCTTTTGCGCTCGCTTCTCACGCTTTTTCTTTTCAGCTTCGGTCAGCGGCGGTCTGCCACGACCACGCTTCGGTGGTGTTTCCATGTATCAGACCTCCTTGATGGGTTTCCAAACAGGGTATGCGTATGGATGCTTTGCAACGCCATTCCACAACCACTTATATGGATAACCTACGCAATCGGACTTTGTGATCGGCCCAGCAATCGCCATCACATAGCCGTTTTCATCTGCATCTTCTTTCTTAGGTGGTTGTTCGAATGTGCTTCTCCACAAGCCCTCAAACCCAATTTCGCTATAAGAGTAGGTTTCAAAATAATGTGTAGCCATCCCAAGTTCTTGCTCAATATCGCTACGGATGCTCTTGTCATCCTCGTCCGCTTCGGTTTCGAGAACAAGGTAAATCCGCTTTTTCACACTCTCACCTCTTCATCTTCGTTTCGATGCCATCCAGCTTCCATGCAATCTGCCAGACTGCACAGCAACTATCCAACTGCCGCCACCATGCACACTTTTCTTTCTCGCATACGCATCGCCCAAGCGGATTGCTGGTCATCTTCATCGGGCAGTAAAGTTCGTTGTCCATCATTTCCACCCCATCACAACAGCCGTGCAAACGACCAGACACACGTTGACGAACAGCCAGACGAGCATTGCTTGACGTTCTTCAAACAGGTTGTCTGCCATGTTTTTGATTGTCCGTTCGGACTGAACTACCATCGCCAGCAGGACTAGGCAGACCAGCCAGCGAGTTGCAAATTCAAACATTGTTATCCTCCATAAAATCGTCCATGCTCAACTGACCGCTGATGTTGTCATCTTCCATCCACCAGCGAAAAACGTCCATGCCGGTCTGCCAGTCGCACGGCAAACCTTTTGCTTTTCGGGCATCGAGCATTCGTTCAAACGCCGAGATGTACATTTTCTCGTAGGCAGGCCAGTGCATAAACTCACGTTGTCTGCCCCCCCTACCAGAAATAGGACAGCCGATGCAGCCAACACGTTTTTGCCCTTCGCAATACAGCGGATTGATGGGCAGGTGCTCGCTGTGCGTGTAGTCCCACACATCATCGTCAGACCAGTCCACGATCGGATTGACGGTCATCTTGCCCTTAAGGTTGCAGGTTTCGAACAGTTGTCGTTTTTCATCGTTGTCGCCCATCATCGTAATTCTTTTTTCTTTGTTACGATGGTTAAACTCCATAATTCCACGATTGTTTTTTCTCGATGTCGACTCAGCCCAACGAACGCCAGTTGCAATAAAGCGATTTTTACCAGATGTTTCTTTCAACACAGAACAACAGTAACGCATAAGCCTCGTTGGTGGAACCATGATTTGCGGAATCAGCGTCCACATGGACACAGGCTTGTCCTTGTAGCGTGGCATGACGATGGAGCATTTGATTCCACGCTCTTCCATCGCCTTAAACTGCTCACGGATGAAATAGACTGTTTCCGGCGCATCTGCTGTGGTATGGCTGTTGACCACCTCGAAGTTGATTCCTGCACGTTCAGCCAGAGCCACAAGCACCTGTGAATCTTTACCGCCAGAGTATGTGACCATGAGCGGTTTCTTGTACCGATGCTCGGATAGCCGCGCAGCGTCCTGCAACCGTGCGATAGCAAGCTGCTCCTTATCCATCAGCTCCACCTTTCTCTCAGCTCTTTTTCGACCTGTTCTGACTTTGCGGTGATGTAATCTGCGAACTCGTCAGGGGTCATGTCCTCTTCTTTGAACTTGCCGACCATTTCCCAGTACCTATCACCGATACGGATGATTTTCTGCACCTGTTCATCGGTCAGGTCTGCATCGCACCGAAGGTTCTGAATCAGTGCGCCCCATGTGGCGGCGATGCCATCCAGAGCCATGCGAAAGCCATACAACTGGTTCTGCCGTGCGATTTTGCGGAGGTTGGTTGGCTTGACCTGTTTACCGCACAGTGGGCAGTTTCCAAATTTATTCATCTGACTGCTCACTTCTGTTCTCCTTTCAACCAGTCGTTCAGCTTTGCCATGCAAGAGGGGCAAAGGCGATACTCGTAATCATACGGAACACCAATACCCCACACACGCATCTCAATGTCGGTGAAGTTGTTATATTCGTATAAAGGATACGTCTCCCCGCACCTATCACACTTAAGCGTCTCTCCCATGTTCTTTCTCCAATTTCTTTAACAGCCCATCCACGTCATACCGCCAATGGACACGCAGCCTTTTTGCTTTGACCTCTATCCCCTCTTGCTCTGCCCACTGCCAAGGGATGCTTTTCCGGCTCTCGTTGTAACGGAACGCCAGAACCTTGCTGGCAGGGATTGCAAAGGTGCGGTTGACCGCCCTGTAATTGACTATCACATGGGCGGTCTGGCCGCTATACCCCATCGCATCCACCATGTCTGTGATGTGCTTTTCCTTGCGGTACTTGCGCTTTGCCTTGTCGTACTTGCCGAACACCTTTTCCAAAGGGATGGAGGGCGTTTCGATGGTTTTCAGCTCAAACAGGTGGTTCATCGGGTGACGGTACACAAGGAAGTCGCAGATGTTGTCGATGGAAAAGGACAGGTTCTCGTTGCCGCCGTAGTAGGTGGAAGCACTGTCTTTCAGGCGGTAACACCACGCATCGGACGGGACAGATGCCTTGAAGTCTGCTTCAAACTGCTTGCCGGTGTTCATAAATCAACCCGTCCATCGTTTTCTTCTCCATGTGTATGGGTAAACATAAAGCATTCCTCTCTTAATCATTCTTTCTGTCATCTGTTTTGCTAGCTCAAGGGATGATGCTCTGGGAGCAAAAATCTGTTCCGGGTATTTGATTTCCACCATCAATCCGTTTCGGATAATAGATTTTTCGCACGGATACTTGTAACCGTCTTTCAGGATATAGCCGACCATTTTCTTACCGCTATGTGGTTTGAACCCATACCAAATGCAAGAAAGCGGGCTACTTTCAAACGGAACCAAAATCTGTTTATTTGAATCAAATCTGCAATGGCTGTTCAAAACAGAAGCGATGTGCTTCATCGTTTTCTTTGATGGGTTTCTCATCCTCGTTCACCTCTAAATTCACTTCCGAGAAACCGCTTCTTGCCACGTTCCCGGTGCTTGTCCTCATAATCGCGGTGGTACACGCTCTGGCTATAGTTTAGCTCATGCACGAACGCCTTGCGCTCTTCAAGGTCTTTCTTCTCCGCTTTATACTTCTCGCAGGTGTCGTGGCAAGCTTGGTGGCGTGATGTGCAGTTGAGACAACAGGTAATCATTCTTCGCCAAATCTCCTTTTTGTTACAGCCATCGGGAACTCTTCGATTTCGCTTGCCCAACGTGCAGTGCCCTCGCCGTATGCTCTTTGCCAGACCAGAGGGAAACCGCCCAGACCATCGAATAGGCTACCCAGCGTAGGCTTTTCTTTCAGGTAAGGGCGCATCCTTTGCGCCAGCCAAAACCATTGTGGCAAAGCGATTGAGTTGCCCAGAGCCTTGTACCGTGGGCTGTCAGCGTATTTGTGCTTCTTTCCCTTACTGTCTATCCAATCACCAATATCGGTGTATCCGTCCGGGTAGCCTTGCAAGCGTTCACACTCAACAGGGGTCAGACGGCGAACAATCCAACGGATGGTTTTCTCCAACACGGCAGAATCATGTCTTTCTGCGGATAACGTTCCAGCTTTTTCTATTTCATATCCGATTCCCATTGCTTTTGCTCCAATTTTGTAAGAAAAGCCAGCACAGAACGGTTTCGTCTGAACGCCATCCGCTTTCGATGAATCATGTTTCTCTGCGATCAGACACTCGCTTCCATTGCCGATGTTCCCTGCTTTCGCTTTCAAGGTTGAGCATTTGTCACTTTCCTTGTAGTGGCTGAAAGACTGTTCGTTGAAGGTCTTGCGTTCGATTGCGATAGCCGTGTAGTCTGTGATTCTGTTTTCGTGGTCTCCTGTAATTGTTGGCACGATTTTTCCGTCACCGTTGCCACGAGCATCAAAAACTATCGGCTGGTGTCCGTGTTCTTGCGCCCTCAAAGTGCCCGTCACATCGTAGCTCACATCCATCACGCTTCCGCCCTGGTCGTTCAGCACAGGAATCGGTTGAAACAACGTCTGGTCTTGCAGTGTAGAAAGCGTTGCACTTTTTTCGGTTTGTACCAGCGCACCTTTACCATCACCGGCACATCCACTACGGATTTTCAGAGTGTAGGAATTGTCCCCCCTATCACGTCCATAAGGGCTTGCCTGAGAATGTCTGGGAGTGGCTTTCCACGCCTTGACGCACGGGTCAGGATTCCTTGACACGCCCGTGCGCTCAAATAGTATTTCTGCGGCACGTTGACCTCCAAAATCTGCGACAAGAGCGATACGCTTTCTTCTTTGGGGGACTCCCCAATATTGAGCGTCAAGCTGTCTCCAAGCCAGAGACCATCCATTTCCGGCGATTGCTCCGGCTTTGCTCCATCTGCCTCCCCCCCTCGGAGGTCTAGGAATAACAGTGTCTGGCTGTTCCACGCGGGCAAGTTCTTCCAGCACGGCTCTGAAATCTTCTCCTCCATTGGAACTGAATGCTCCTGGCACGTTTTCCCAAACAGCGAAAGTTGGATACATTCCATTGGTGGCTGTCCTCATTTCCTTAATGATTCTTGCGGCATCCAAAAACAGCACGGAACGGTTGTCGTCAAATCCAAGCCTTTTCCCCGCCATAGACAAGCCCTGGCACGGACTGCCAAACGTGATGCAGTCCACAGGCTCTATCTTGTCGCCGTGAATCTTTGTGATGTCGCCCAAGTGTTTCATCTTTCCAAACGCCCGTCCAGCCAGATAGCGCAGCTCTTATATAAGGTAGGCGGTCAGTCTGCTTGTGGGAATCTTTTCAATTCTTCTTTCAAGCATATATTGTCGCTAATATCCAGTGTTCCGTCGTTACTACTTGTGAGAAAATCGAGAAGAGCTTCCCTTGCTCGGCATCTGTCTAAAACGTCATCAACGCACTCTCCGTTGTATTCGCCAATGCAGAAAAGTTCATTTTCGCAATCGCTCATTTTGACCGTAATGCAAGACGAGAAACCTTCTTTTAGCTTGTGAAAAATAATTCTCGTAATTGCATCTGCGTTGAGGTAGCACCCATTGGTAGCCCGAATCAGTTTCATTCTTTTATCTCGCTTTCTTGAAATATTACGTTAATTCGCTATTTTCAGAATGGTAAATCATCCGCGTTGCCATCAATCACGGCAAAGTCGCCAGTATCAGGCGCGGAGCCAGACCCGCCAGACAACGTTTTCTTCGGTCTGACCTCATAATCGCCGGAACGAATCTTATCCACGCTGGTAAAGCGGTCAACGACCAGCTTTGTCTTGATGTTGCCATCGTTGCCCATGTACTCTTCCTCACGGAGAACCACGCCGACCAGCTTGCCACGCAGGGTCTTTTCATCGTTGTTGAACTTGTAGCCGGGATTGGACTGCTCCACAGCGGTGATAAAGCCCTTGAAGAACGGCAGCGCCTTTTCCTTGTAGCTCTTGATGGTCTTGCCGCCCCATGCCCATTCGCCCGGATTCAGCTTTCCACGTTCGATAAGGGAAGCGGTCTGCTCACGCCAGTAGCCCTTGAACTCGCCCTCTGCGACTTCCCACTCGATGTTCAGACGCTCCTTTGCGGGTTCGTCCGTTGCCTTGCAGATACCTGCAACATAGCCGCCAACAGGCAGGTCACGGCGTTCGGTGGCTTCCTGCACGTCATTCCAGTTGATGTTCTTCATCTGTTACTCTCCTTTGTTATCCGGTCGAACCGGGATGTTGTAATACTCACGAATGGTTTTGTCTACGGCAGCGAGGTCGTTCTCGATCAGCGCATCGTTGAACATCCCAAGAGGGGTTTTCACGGTGTCCATCCCATCATTGCGAGTGCTAAACAGGTATCGCCCATCCTGCACAACGGTTTTGAGAACGATAGTGAAATACCCTTCCACGCAGACCTTCTCGTCCAGCAGCTTGCCGATGGTCTTGAACTTCTCTCCACCGTCTCCGTCACGCTCGCTGTGACCGAAGAAGTAAACCACCACATCGTCCGGCAGTTCTTTTGCCCGCATCAGTAGGGCGTTGAAGTTTGCTGCCATGTCGGTGAACTTCTGGTATCCAGCGACCTTTGCGTTCCGCATGAACTCGCCTGTCATAAGGTAAGTGGCATCGTCAATGACGATGGACTTACGCTTTGCACTCCTAAGAACAATGTCGATTTTGGTATAATCGTCCATGTGTTCGCTTTTTTTATACTCACTCAGGATAAGAGTTTTCATCTTGCTTCGGAACGGAAGCGGCTTGCCAAGCACGTTGATGACCGCAACCTGTTCCGGGTCAAAGTTCCGAAGCGAAGCGGACTTACCGCTGCCGGAGTGACCGTAGACCATTACTAATACTGCCATCAGTTGTTCTCCTTCCTCGCTTCTTTTCTCGCTTTACGGCAAGCCGGGCAACGCTTGGGCAGTGCCATGTTATGCGATTCAAAGAAAATGCGCTCTGAACGAGAAATCGCGAATACTTTTCCGCAGTCACGGCACGTTTTCTCTATGCTCGTATCCCCGTCCCTGGAAGCTCTTCTTGCGGCATCTTCGACAGCAAACGTTTCCTTGATTCCGTCATAAATGTTCCTGACAAGCGTATGCTTCGGTGCGTGACCGTTCTTGCAAAGCGTTTCCTCCAAATTGTCCCTTTTACAACTTGTGCAAAGAGTTTCGGTGCTGTTTGGAAACACCGAAAAAGGCTTATTGCACTTTTCGCAGTGCTTGATTTCTTTCTTGTATTTGCTCATTTTTCTTTCCTTTCTTCGGCTTCATTAGGCTTCATTGTTCTTACTTTAGCTTAATTTGGCTGTACAAAAATCAATTTCCCCAGCACACGGAATCCGCTTCGTCTGGCCGCTGCCATTCAGGTTCTTCGTCCTCTCTGGGTGCGAAGTAGTAGTCATCGGGCGGCTCAACCACGCCGCCGAACCGATCAAAACAGCCGGAGCAATCGTACATCTCGTTCATACCGTACCTCCAAGTTTCAGGATTTTTGCCTTCATCTCTTCCACAAGGGATTCCAACTGAGAGATGACATATTTCATCTTGCTGAAACTCCTCGTTACGGAGTCCCACTGGTCTAGGTCGATTTCGACTGTATTCCATGTGTGACCGCAGTTTTCGCAGAGCCTCCGTCGGATAATGTTGTCTTCGCATGATGTGCTGCGATAGATTTTAATTTTCTCGCTTCCGCACGTCGGGCACTTCACTTGGCATCCCTCCACTCGTTTGTGTGATGCGGGATGCGCTTGATTTTCCGGCTCTCTTGCTCCATGTACTCGTTTTCGGCGCTTACGCCAATTGCGGCCAAAATCAGAGCCACAAGAAATACAGCCAGAGCAAGGAACGTGTATCCAAGCATCTCCCATCCGTTCGCCGAGTTCTCAATGGCGTTTCCGCACCCAAGAGCTACGATAGCAAGCGAAATGCTCATAAAGCACAGCACCGTGCCTTTAACTGTTTTCATCTCTCTTCACCTCTTTCAAAATAATGTCGAATCCGTTCGGCTTTTTCTCGTTGATGACTATTTTTGCATTCAACGCCTTTGCAATTTTTAGAAGCGTATCGACCCGAACGGAACTTTTCTGCTTCTTTCGCTTGCCCAAAATGCTGTAAATCGTCGGCCTTGATACTCCCGATCTACGGCTAATGTCGTTGATGTTGAAGTATCTGGCTTTCGTTGCATCTTCCAGCGTCATGCCTTTTTACCAACACCGAAAATCCAGATGGTTGCCATCAGAGCGCCAACACCAATGATGTACCATGTCGCCTTAGCTCCGACCAAAAGCTCGATGTGATGAACCAGCCAGAAGTTCAGCAGAAACGCTGCGAGAATCAACGCTAAGACAATGACCCAAATCAGGACGATTTCCACGAGTGCTTTCATTCTTGCCCTTTCTTTAAATGTGTTCCAGCCGGTCTTTCTCCCGGCTGTGCCAGCGGATTTCACGCTGACCGTAATATTTACCGTTCATTAGGCGGCTCCACCTTCCCCTGACTAAGCAACATACTGTAATGCCCATAGTTCATTCCAAGCGACTTTGCCTTGTCGTTTATTTGCTTGATGCTGTATCTAGGCGGAGCCGGTCTTTGCCTTTCTGGCAGCTTGAATTGATATCCAGACGGTGCGCATGACCTTTCGGCCTTTCTGGCACAATCTTTGTGATATTTCTGCTCCGGTGTTTTCTTTACCATCGCCTTACCGCACCACGCGCAGAGTCCCATCACTCGTTCGGGTTTGCCCTTCCGACGTCTCCATTTCGCTTGCTGCTCAAGCTGGACGTTGTGTGCACAAACGGCACAATACTTCTGGTTTGCGTTCGGAGATTCAAGAAGCGCTCCACAGCGAACGCAGAATTTATTCATCGCGTTCACCGTCTTTCTCTCTGGCTTCCCGATTGCGCCGTTCAAAACACTGGTTCAGCATCTTTTCCATCCACAGCACCTTGTTGGCTTCGTTCCGGGACACGCCCGCTGCCATTGCAAGCTTCAACCTGCGCTTCCGGCTTGGTGCTTTGTAAAAGTACGTCACCAACACTCACCAGCCTTTTTGGTGATGAAGGCGGGCACGTCCCTGCCGGTAGCTCGGCATAGGCAGACATACTTGGCTACCCAAGTATCAAAAGAAGCAGAAGGGATGCAGCACGCTGCATTTCGCTTAAAGCTTTCATCATCCGGTTTACTAAGCCAAACAGAAACTGCCTTGTAGTAGTACGCTTCCGTGACTCCGCACCATTCAATGCTATACCCATCCAAGCACAACTGTTCCATGATCTTCATCGCCAGATGCTTCGCTTCGGCAATCTCCTCTTCTGTCCACTTCAGCCTGTCCGCTTCGTAGACCTTGACCGCCTCGTCAATGGCAAATTTTGCGTCATCTGGGTGCTCAAGGTCAACCTTTAAGGTGATAATCTGCTCCATGTTTACCCCTCCGCTTTCTGGTTCTTCTTTGCTTTCAAGAAGAGATTTACAAAGTAGACTTGGCCGCGACCGGAAATCTTAGGAGTGCGGTTAATGGAAATGTGGTCGCTGTGTTGAATCGTGGTCTCTTTGATTTCAAACAGCCCCATTTCCATACTCCGCTGCGTCGGCAAGTTGTAATCGCTACGTTTCTGGTCTTTAATGAGATAGCCGTTCTGGCGCAGCCAGTCGAACAAACGGTTCTGGCCGATGTTAATGCCATTTTGCGAAAGCAGCTTTGCAAGCTCACCAACGAGAATGGATTTTTTGCTTGCTGAAACTGCGTCAGCAAAAAGCACTTTCGGCCTCATGGTTTCAATCTGCTTGTCTTTCTCTTCCAGCTCCTCATGCGCTGCGATCAGTGCGGTTGCGAGGAGCTGTGAGCGAGTGAGCTTCGGCTGTTCGGTCAGCTTCTTCTCCATCTCGTTGAACGCTGCAATGTACTTCAGTTTCCATTCGAGAGCAGCCTTGCCGGTAAAGCCCATCGCCAGCAGAGTGAAGCCGTCACGGTTCATCAGATACATGGGGTAGCTCTGTCCGTTCTGCTCATGGACGTAATCGGTCTTGTAGAACATGGGGGTGTCCCCATTTTTGGGGAGACCCCTCATAATGTCTTCGATGTCACGCATCACATGGTCATGACGCTTCTCGAAGCTCTCTGCAATCTGACGGCTGGAAACCACAGGCTCGCCATTCTGCATAGATAAGATAATGTCGTTCATTTTTAACCCTTTCTTATGATTTACTGCTTATCTCTTACAAGAAGAGCGTCCACAGACACACGGAAGTAATCAGCGACTTTCACAAGCTGTCGAATGCTCGGCCCATTTGCGGAGCGTTCCCACTTGCCCAGTGCGCCGTTGCTCAAACCAGTAGCTACTTCCAAGTCAGTACGAGACAGACCATGCAACTTGCGAAACTCGTCGATTTTAGAAAGATTCACTAGCCATTCTCCTTTCTGGGCTTGCATTTTACTAGAAAATATGCTACTATGTAGTTGCGAGGTACAAAGTGAACATTTTCCAGCGACTTCCCGATAGATTTGTCAGGGGTCTTGGTTTTTGTTTGCCCTGTGCTTCATATTATACTAGCCAAGTGGCTATTTTTCAATAGTCAATCTTCAATTCTGTAAACATTTGGCTATTTGCACAAAAAGAGAGGTCTTTTTCTATGCGCAATGTGGAGCGAGCCAAGAAAATCGCTGCCGACAAAGGCGTGAATATATCCTTTGTGTGCAGAGAAATCGGGAAAAGCAGAGGTTATATCTCTCAAATGCTGACTACCGACAGAGATTTTCCAGATGAAATGCTTTCGCCAGTAGCCAACGCGCTAGGCGTTACAGTTGAAGAACTGACTGGCAGTCAAAAAGAAAACCCGCCCCAGCAGCCGCAAAGTGAAGTCGATGCAGCAGTAGAGCGGATTAGAAGAAAACTTGAGTCCATGCCGAAGGAGCAGCGTGAAGCTCTGATGAACCTGATCGAGATGATGTAACGTTCATGCCCGGTAAAAAATAAAACCCCTTGTGCCGGGCTGGTGTAGCTCTGCGCAAGGGGTTTTCTGTTATTCCAAGTCTAGGGCTTGCTCCGCTGCCGGAATTTTTTCAGGGTGTTCCAGCAGCCATGCAATAAATCGGTCAATCTTGGCTCTTTCCTGTTCACTCATTGTGGCATATCCTCCCGATCGGTAAGTGCAGATGTTCATTTGATACGATTATACATCTTCTAGTTGTCAAGTCAATGTCTTTTGAACAACTTTGTAAAAATCGAATGTTTTCTTCACATCCATTACTTCACATCGGGGAAGCCACGAGTGTTTAAGTCAAAAGGGACAACGCCTATCCATCTTTCCTCCAATCACAGCTCTACGAGCTGACCGTCAATGCGTTCGATGTTGTCTGCCGGGTCGCGCCCATCGTCTAAGGCGGCTACGGCGCGTTCCAGAATGCCTTTTGCTTCGAGGTAAGCATCTTTATCAGCTTCGTACCCAGAAAGGCTCAGGACAAGCTCCAACGTCCGTCTGCGAGTGTATGGGATAATCAGATCATCTACAGTTCGGTTCATTCGCTTTCCTCCCACGGTTCAGGTGTGTGCGGCTTCCCATCGGGAACACTGGCAGGCATTCCGTCTATGATCGGCATACGTTCATGGTTCCAGATTACAGTTTCTTTCATTTTTGTTCCACTCCTCTTTGGAATTTTTTGACAATACAGTTATATCACATCTCGCTGTTTCAATGAAATAGCGATTTTTTTCAATTATTGTTTCACATTTTGAACAATATATCAGTTAAATTTCTTTGCTTTTGTATCGTTTTGTCGAAAGAGGGGTATTTATGGATGATTATAGGGTACGAGTGGCAAAAGCGTTAGAGATGGCAAGAGCGGAATCTGGACTTAGCCAACAGAAGCTTGCGGACAAAATGGGTGTAGGCCGGACATCCATTTTTCGTTACGAGCAAGGGACAATGGCCCCAGATGCTCCTACTATCATAAAGTGGTTTGTGTGCTGCGGCGTTGCAGCCAAACCGTACATAGACACCTGTTTGCATCCCGGATTATTGGAAAGTCTGTCTGGCGATGCCAGCACCGAGAGAAAGAGAGATGCACTGATAGAACATATCAAAGACGCCCATCCACAGGAAATTGACCTGCTGTGCTATCTGATCTATGGCAATCACGGCTCAGATTACCTTGCCGTTCTGTGCGAAATGGTAGCCAACCTTCACACGACTTTGCGTGATCGTGTGTCCGTCTGCCGCACCATCACCGGTCATTATGAAATGGCACAGGCCACCAAAACCGACCCAGACCCAGACGGAACACAACCAAATATGCAGATTTTATATCAGGCACAGGACTGTGGGGAAGCTGCGGCCATGAAGCGAAACGATTCTTATACAATCAATGAGGAAAACATTTTACGTTGATTGTCGAATTATCGCAGTTTTTGCGGAACATTTTGTCCTCGTTCATCCACTTTTTGTACACGTTTCATGCAGATTAGGTATACCTTTACCTTGTCAATCCGTCCCCCATAGTGCAGATTAGGTATACCTTTCCATCCACTTTTTGTACACCTATCCACAGTCCGTCCACGTTTGGTATAGCTAATGGAAGGTCAATTCATCACCGGTACAGTCCTATTCAGCAATTGACAACCTAAGTTATCCACAAACCGGAATGGAAAAATAAAGAAATTGTTGAAAATTATCGTCATCGACTATTTAACGATGATATTTAACCTCTTGTTTATTTCTTGTTTAATATATAATATGTAGATGGGGGACGAAATGACAAAGCATGGGGGACGTTTTGACAAGTCACGGGGGACAAAATGACGAGGACACGGGGGACAAAAAGACAAGCCATGGGGGACGAAAACAGTTGACACGTCCCCCTACTTGTGATATACTGTTTTCAGACCATTAAAGGAAGTGAGTAGATGCCGAAAATATCAGACAACAACCTTGTCGAGAAAAGTAAGTCCCTTGTTTGGGCGAAGTTCAGGGACTACACCGCAGGAGAACTTCGATTGTTGGAGGTTTACCTATCAAGAATAAATCCGAGAGACCCAAGCAGTAGCCGTGTAGAGTTTACTTTGGCGGAATACAGGGAGCTTCTTGGACTGAAAAGCCTTGATGCAAGAAGGATTGAGCCGCAGATCAAGCACTTTTTGGGCAATACGGTTTCGATTCCTATTGACAAGGAGAAAGGAACATTTGAAAGTTTTGTCCTATTCACGAGGGCAAAACTGGATTATGTGCCAGAAACAAGGTCTTACGTCGTGGCAATCACCTGCAACCCAGACCTTCGCTCCATCTTTTTCGACATTGCTGAAAGCGGATATGTTCGGTATCGGCTGCGTTACACGTCACGAATGAAATCACAGTACAGCATCTTGCTTTACTCGATTCTTCGGGACTGGTTGAATATGGACAACAAGCCGCATGAAATTAGTCTGAAGAGGTTGAGAGAACAGCTCGGTGCGATGGAAGCCAGCTATGACGTTTATAAGAACCTTCGCAAGCGAGTGCTTGACGTTGCGGTGGACGAAATCAATGCCGTGTCTGACATTGTTGTGACATACGAACCAGTCCTTGTGGCACGAAAGGCTGTGGCAGTCAAGTTTAAGCCCAAAATTAAAGCGTCTGAGACGTTGATTGAAGCACAGGCAAGCGAAGTGTTGACAGAACATCAAAAAGCCGTCAGAAAGCCACGCAGAAGCGGATACGAGGATTTCGACTGGTCTGTGTGTGACGAACTGGAAAAGCAGGATTGCATTGACGTGGCGAAAGTGGTTGAGAAGTGGATGAAGAAAGAGCATCCCGAAATCAAGCTACCGAGACGTAGAGAAGCGGTCTACGACACGGTGAAGGCTGCGTATAAAGACATTTTGTCTCTGGACAGGTCTCCGTTCCCGGACAGACCTGTTGGTTATCTAATCCGAAGCGTAGACAAGGCAGGTATTGTAGACAGGTATATGCCAGCGTTCTATTCCATTGAAGCGTTGCAAAAGTAGTCAGATTATTCAGATAAAGTAGAAAGGAGAAAGAGTATGGTTCCAATGTTTCCGAAAGGTTTTGACAAAGACAAGTGGTACATGACTAAAGATGTTATGCCGGATAAAAGCCTAGAAGGATGGCCGCATGGGCTTTTACTTTGTATCGAAGACGAGAAAACAGGAGAAAAAAGTTTCATAACCGGCGAGTACGATACAATCAACGGCAAATGGTTTGATTCCGATAGTAACGAAATCAAAGGAACTGTAATTGCATGGCACGTCACGCCTGTGTTGTGGGTCGGAGACGAGATAAAAGCAGCATATCCGTTTTACTAAAAAGAAAGAGTGATAAAATGGAAAAAGTTCAAAGTTCCGTTTTGTACAGAGAAATAGCGAAATTGCGAAACGACTTCGATTGTAACAGAGTTGAATTTTTCACCGTTGGGGACGGAATTGATACGCCAATTCATGTAATGGTCGGTTCTCGTGGACACGGCACTGTAGAACCAGACGAAGCGATTGAGGAAGGGAAGGCGTTGATTGAAGCTGGTAAGGCAGCGAAAAAATTTAAGTACAACGGTTATTTTGTAATGTGGGGAGAATAAAAATGGCAAAAATCATAGCTGTCGCCAACCAGAAGGGCGGCACAGGAAAGACTACCACAAGCACCTGTTTGGCTGGTGCGTTGCAGCTGCTTGGCAAGAAAGTCCTGCTGGTGGACTGCGATGCCCAGTGCAATGCAACGGACACCTACGGCGCACAGACAGAGGACGTATGCACCCTGTTTGACGTGATGACCCGGCAAGGTACGGTTGAAGAAGGAATCCAGCACTGTGAAGCTGGTGACATTCTGCCGTCTGATAACGCACTGAAGGACATTGACGAACAGCTTGTCCGGGACATGGGCAAGAACTTCCGGCTGCGAGAAGCCCTTGAAAGCGTGTCTGAGCAGTATGATTACATTGTGCTGGACACTCCCCCGCAGCTTGGTCTTGCGCTTGTGAACGCACTGATCGCCGCCAATAGCATCATCGTTCCCATCACAGCAGACCGATACGCACTGGCTGGTTTGAGCCAGCTTTCGCAGACCATCGGCGATGTTCGCAGATACTTCAATCCGACTTTGAAGATTGAAGGTTTGCTTCTGAACCAGTACAAAAGCCGTGAGAACTTGTCCAAAGAGGTTGTGGAGCAGCTCCCTGTGATTGCGCAGAGCATGGGAACAACGCTGCTGGACGTGAAGATTAGACCATCTATGGGCGTTCGCAAGGCTCAGGCAGAGCGGCACAGCCTGTTTAGCGGTGACACGGCAAAGAGTACTAGCGCAGAGGATTTCAAGGCGTTGGCAGAGATGATTGTAGAGGGGGAAGAAAAATGAGCGATTTGTATCCACATCTTTTGAATGCAACTTGTTCTGATGACACGGAGCAAGTCTACATTATCAATTTTGGTTTTTCATTTAATGACCTTTCCGATAAAGAGAAAGAAATGGCGTTTCATTCTCAGTGGTATCTAGCTGAAAAGTATTGCAAAAAGTGGCAGAAAGAACTTGCAAATAATCAATGGGCGAAATCAGAAGATGAAATGCCAGATGAACTAAACCCATACGTTATCGGGTTTAGCAAAGACGAATGCGATATAGAAATTGTAGGCTATGAAGAAGATTTTAAGGAATGGCGGGACAAAAGCGGAAAGCCGCATAATATAACTCACTGGATGCCGTTGCCGACTGTTCCTGACCTTGATGAAGATTGGGAGGAAGATGAATGAAATCAACCAGCAAAAAATCCTCAGGGTTGCTTGGCGGCTTTGATTTCCAGCCTATTTTTTCGGAAGAGCCATTAAGCCGAAGTGAGCCAAAGGAAGAAGAAGTAAGCCAAGCAAAGCCGAACAAAGCCGAACAAGCACATATTAAGCCCAGTGAAGCCACAGCCAGCCTTACACAGCCTAATGAAGCACAATTAAGCGATATTAAGCCGAAGCAAGCCAAAGACAGTGAAACACAGCCGAACAAAGCCGTAGTAGGCGAAAGTAAGCCGAAGAAGCTGAAACAGGCGAGGGAAGTTCAGCGTCTTATCGAACAGGGCGATGTTCCCGGCGCACTTGCCGAAGCTGGCTTGACAAGGAAAAAAATCCCGATGCCGGAATCGCATCAGGGCATTGCAAGCGGCGATGGCAAGCGTTCAAAGCGCATTACCATCCTTATGAGCGAGGAGGAACGCAAGTACATCAACCGTGAAGCCAGACGGCACGGAATGACTATTGGGCAGTTCGTGTATGCTCTGGCGGTTGCGGCGGCAGAGGGGAAAATTGAGTTGGAGGATTTCTTGGAGGATTGATATGACGAAACAAGAGCAAGTTGCAAGAATTGCAAAATACTACACAACCTTCCACCTTTTTGGAGATTGGTATCTTATTCGGTGCTATCCTAGACACTGCCATAGCTGGAAACGGTTTATTCCGTTATATACGCTAACACACATCAAAGAAGAATAATTTACAGGAGAGGAGAAAAATGCGCACATACAAGCCACACAAGCGCAGAAGCAAAGAGGAACAATCTAAAATCAACGCAGAGGTAGCAAAACGTAAAGCAAAACTGGCTGAAAAGTACAACACTGACACGCAGTATTATAAGGGGATTCCTGTTGAGCTGATTGTAAGAGAGGACTACGGTTGCTACAAAGCAAAACGTTTCAAAATCAACGGTAGTAATCAAAACGTGTGGATTCCAAACTGCTATCTTGAAGATGACGGAACAATCAAGGCGAATATGAACATTGATTTTGTATTCCGTAAGTCTGTAAACCAGTTAAATAAAGCTGGAATCACGCAAGCGATTATTGGTATCAAACGTAAAATGCCGGAAGCAGATGCGCCAAATCTCAAAAGTACCATGCAAAAAATCGGAGATGGAAGCTATGTTTGAATTTGCCCGATGTGCAAGTTCGGAATGGAAAGCATCACATTTGCGCCAGTCGAAAATATTTTTGATGAATAACAAAACGAACCCCCTGTGCAACCAATCAAGGCTACACAGGGGTTCGTTTTACTTATCAGCAATGCAATCCCAGTAGAGATACGCCTTGCCGTCTGCGGCATCTGCGTCCTCAAGGAACGCTTTTGCCATGTCAGCGTAGAAGCCCGGAGTGTCAACGGACTGACGCTTTGCGACCTGACAATAATCCGAGTACATCATGTTCATGACTGCCCAGAAATCGTTCGGGTCACAGGTGATGTTGCGCTGTTTCGCAACGTCCTGCGTCTGTTCCAGAGTCCAATGACAGCCCTTCGTGCCGTCAGCATTCACCATGCTGTCACACCATTCCTCTGCTTCATCGTGGGTGAGGTGCTGGCGTGGCATCTTGATGGAGCGGCTGTCTGCGCCGCCACGTTCGTACTGACCAGACCGCTTATCCCAGTCTCCGTTCTGCGAGAAGCCGATTTGCGGCATTCTACGCCCATTCTCTACGTCAGGGTAGCGGGGGATAGGGTAGGGGTCGATGTAGCGGTTTTCCTCCTGCGGATAGTAGGGATAGCGGTCGTTGCCGCCTTCCAGCTTGCGCAGACGGCGTTCCATCTCACGCTCCCTGCGGTCACGCTCCTCCTCAAGGCGGTCGCGCTCCGGCTCACGGTCTTTGTCGTGGTCGCGGAGCATCATCATGCGGCGAAAATTAGTCTTGCCCATAATCTATACCTCCTCAAGAAATGGACGCAGGTACACCGGCGTGGGAACGGCAGAAGCAGCCAAGATACTTGAACGTGCCGGTCGCAGACGTTGCCACACGAGTAGCATAGCGGGTGCGGGTGTGGATGCTCTCAGCGGTTGCTTGAGCGCAGTTGCAGTCGGTCAGAGGGTATGCGGTAGTGCCTGCGCCGATGGTAATGACCACAGGGGCGTTGATGGTGGTCGTATCAGGCAAAGCCTGAGCAATGACCAGACAATACTTCTCTCCGTTCTGGTATGCGCCAGCAGGGATGTTGATGGTCAGCGTATCATTGGCGAAAGTCACCGACTGGCTCAAGACCAGATGGGGGCAGAGTTTGCAGCTTGTTTTGCAAGCCATAATGTTTTCCTCCTAAAAAATCAGGGGCAGAGGTGTCTTACCCCTGCCCCGATGGTTCACCCGGTGTTATCGGGGAGTGTGTTGGTTAGCAGCAGCCGCAGCAGTTCACGCCCAAGTTGGGGTTTGCCACCTGATAAGCGGGAATCGGACGAGGATTCACACGGTTCAGGATGGTATCAGTCTGCTGAGACATCACGGTGGTCAGAAGCGCATTCTGACGATCCTGAGAAGCCGCGAACTTCAAGTTCTGGTTCTCAGCGGTCAGAGTGGCAATCTTATCCTGCGTGAAGTAGTCCATCATGCTACGGAAGTTGGCGTTACAGTTGTCCACGATGGCGCGGGCATTGTCTGCGATAGCCTGACGGGTAGCGCAGTCCTGCTGTGCAATGGTGTACTTCAGGTCGCCGATGAGCTGCTTGTTCTCGCAGCAGCAAGATGCAAGCTGCGTCTGGATAGCGGTCTGACCCGCCTGCCGTGCGTTGCCTTCCTGCATGATAGCAAGGCTGATGGCGTTGTCACCATTGGACACGCTGCGTTCCAGACCGTTCACGAGCTGTGCGTTCTGGTAGCCAAGCTGACAGATGGCACTGTTCACGCCTGCAAAGCCGTTCGCGATGTTGGTGTTGACGCCGTTGATCTGCGCCAGCTGGTCATACCCCAGAGAGCAGATACCGCTCTGGATGCCCGCCAGAGAGCGGGAGGTATCCTGCTGATAAAAGCCCTCAGACAGAGCCGCGCGGGTGTCGTTGCCGCCCTGCCCGGTTGCGCCAGTGCCGACCAGATAGGGGATGTAGCTCGCCATACCGTTGTCGCTGCCGTTGCGCCCGTTGCCGTAGTTGCCCCAGCCGAAGATGATAGCGAGGATAATAACAGCCCAAAGACCCTCGTTGCCGAAGAATCCGCCGTTGTTATTGCCGCCGTCCTGCCCAGCCAGATAGCCAGTTGCAAAATCGTCCATAACAAAACTCCTTTCAGTTTTGCGTTATGCTATCCCACCGCCGTATGCGATGGGCGAAGCCAAACAAAAGCGGTTTTTATCAAGTCCGCAAAACTGAGAAGCGTTTCGCTTAGAGGGATGCTCATTTTAGGATTGTTAAGTCAGCTTGGAGGGTTGTCTTTTTCGTCTTTTGGGTCATCCCAATTTTTGCTGGCGGAACCGAAAATAAAACCAAGCATTAAAGGAACCCATATTTTGTCATCGCCACACAGATTGTTGATGTCAAAATCTTTTTCGGAATGGCTGTTTTCAAAATCATCCATTGCAAAGTCTCCTCACTTCGGAAGCGTCAAATTCAGGGCGCTTGCCAGTTGGTTCAGGTCGATGCCGCGCTCTTTGGCGAGGTTCTGTGCCATCGTCCTGAGCTGCGCTTCGTTTTTGCCCTGAATCAAGCTCAGCCCCTGCATGATGGGGGCGCTCTGCCCACCCAGCTGCTGGATAAGACCCATCGGGTTCTGCCCGGCGCGAGCTAGATTTGCAAGCTGCATGATAGGGCTGTGAGTAATCATATCAAACGGAGAGGGCATCGCTTATTCTCCTTTCTTCGCTGTGGCAGCTGGCTTAGAAAAGCTTTTCTGCCATTTTTCCAGTTCATCCAGTCGGTGGACAAGGGTGTCGTACTGCTCAATAGGCACATACTGCTGTGTCGGTGCGGCGGTCTGCTGTGCCTGTTGTGCTTGCATCTGCCTCCACGCTTCCGGGCTGTAAAACTCTAACACGTCAGATTCGCAAGTGTTTGGATTCAGACGTTTGCAGTAGATGACCCCACTACGCAAATCTGGGCAATACGTCCATCTTCCGTATAGATCAGACGGTATCGCCAGAAATTCCTCCCTGCTGGAAACGGGTCTGCCGAGCAGCCAACCGCCATCTTGTGCCGACTGCTGAACAGGCTGTTGCCCATTCATCGGCTGCGGACGCTGCGGTTGCGCCTGTTGCATCTGCGTGCTCGGTAGGGGAGTGGCAAGCCCAACTGCGCCCATGCCACTGTAAGGATTGACAGGCTGCTGTGGAACGTAAGGTGCTCCGGGTGTCGGATAATAACTCATAAAGCATCCCTCCTTGTGTGACCAGTGTACTGCATCAACAAAAAGCGAAAGACAACGAACGTCAAACGAAGGACAAAAAAGAAAAGCGCCCACACGAAAAAATCCGCATGAGCGCTTAACTGTTAAGGGCTTCACATTGGAAGCGAAAATAAAATATCACATTTTGACTTGCAAGACAAGAGTTCCAACAAAACTAGTGCAAATAAGACAAAATCCCACACTTTGCCTACAAAGTACCCCGCGCGGAACGCAGGACTTTGGCAAAGCAGGGGATTTTTATGCCGCCAAAACGGCAAAGTCTAAAATCAAGAGCGGAACCGCCCACAGGCAATGCCGCTCTCTACAAAGGCCGGATCCTTTCAATCTGGGTCTCCTAAGTGCATAGGAATGTAAAACGGAATGAACCGCTTCCAACTATGGCAATGCCGAGGCCAAAATTTAACAAAGTACCAATCACCAAACAAGTGAAAAGTGGTGTAGTATTTTGCGATTCTTGCCAATCGTTCTTCTTTTGTATTGCACATAAGCATCACCATATAAAAGCGTCTCCCGCATAGTACGCACTGTGAGTAGGCGTGCAGGAGACTAAATTTCGTAAGCTGTGCGCTTGTGTTGGCAGAAATCTTTAGGCCAGACCACACCAGCAATTCATTAAGCGAATTGTCTGTAAATATTATACCATAATTCGTGCAAAAAGAAAAGCGGCAGACCCGAAAGCCTGCCGCTTCAATGCGTTTCGTGAGAAATCGCACCCAATTAAGATTATGATATCACACATCCAGCATTTTATCAATAATTTTCAGCCTATTGCCGATTGATGTCCGACAATACGGCACACGCGCTGCAATATCAACTTGGCATAGCTGGTCAACGTACCGCAACCGGGCGATTTTCCGGTCATACCTCCCAAGCGGCGCACGTTTTATCACAGCTTTTATCTGTTCCGCATCAAGCCCTTGCAACGCTGGCGGAAAGACTATGCGAGCCGCCGCCACAGGCAGCAACGAGCCCGAAAAGGCGCCGCAGGGCCTCGTGGGCAA
>OGUP01000416.1_pt1 | contig 27203 bp, 26 predicted proteins | sample 1553661 | NCBI WGS metagenome assembly OGUP01 (sample SAMEA2580026, study PRJEB22360) | human gut metagenome | biome: human gut; feature: human-associated habitat; material: faeces | place: Denmark | collected 2008/2010
GTCGGTGGACGTGGTGACGGTGGCTTTCGGAGTGCGTAATTTCGGGGATCTCGGAGCGGGGCTCCGGGAGATCGCCCGGGTGCTGAAGCCCGGCGGGAAGGTCGTTATCCTGGAGTTTTCGACCCCTCGCAATCCGTTGTTCCGAAGGGTGTACGGTCTTTACAGCCATCGCCTGTTGCCCGCTATCGGCGGGATGATCTCCAAAGACCGCAAGGCATACGAGTACCTGCCTGCTTCGGTGGATGAATTTCCGGCTCCGGAATGTTTTATGGCGATGATGCGCGAGGCGGGATTCAAGGATTGCAGGGCCCGTTCCCAGAGTTTGGGAATCGCGCAGATATATACGGGAGAAAAATAGGACCTTCGCGTGAGAACCTTGTTGAAATACGTATTGCCGGTGTTGTTCGCCGCACTCTTGAGCGGATGCGGCGCGTCCCTGGCCCGAAAGGTCCGGATCGGAGAAGAGGTGGCGGTGCGTCAGTACGGTACGGTGGGTCTGGATTTGACGTTTGACGTGGAAAATGCGTCCCGCCGCACGCTGCGGCTCGAGGAGGCTGAATTGGAATTTTTCACCGGAGCGGGTTCGCTGGGACGTGCCGTGTTGAGGGGTTCTGTCGAAGTTCCCGGGCGGAGTCGCGGCCCGGTGTGCAGTCGCTGGAAATTCGATTTTCCCGATGCCGCCGCCGGAATGGTCCTTCGGAAGCGATTGGAGGAGGGGGATTACGCCCGGCTGGAGGTCGAAGTGCGGATGACGCTGCGGGCGGGGGCCGTGCGGCGCCGTGTTTCTTTCGAAAGGATGCCTTTTTCCGAATTTTTGAATATCTTTGCAGAAGATAGGATGCGCCTCGGATAAGCTCAAGCGACCGACGCTCGAAGCATGCGTCAAGAACACTTGCAAACTCTGCCATGCAAGGAGGAGGAAAACAGAACGTTAGGTTCGGCTTGCCGTGTGCCTTTCCTTATTTTTACCGAAGATAGGAGATACGCTTCGGGAAACTGGGAGCAGGTTCCTGCCGTTTTCTTCTCGGCTTTCACTATCTTTGCAGGAACAGGAGGCAGTTCGGCAATCTTTGCAAAAGACAGGCTACCGGTCCGAAAAGATGAGAGCAACCGATGATCGAAACAGCCGAGGATCAGATGGAAGCGTCCTGTCCGGAAGAAAAAACGAGAATTAAGTTCGGCACGTCGCCTGTCCCGGCTCGTCCCGATCCAAAGAAAAGACTAAACATTAATATTAATAGAAAACTATGATTAACTTACTTCAAGCAACAGCTCCTGCACCGCAGGCTGGCGGCGGCTATTCGCTCTTCATCATGCTCGGCCTGATGATTCTGGTTCTGTATTTCTTCATGTGGCGCCCCGAATCGAAGCGACGCAAGCAGATGGCTCAATTCCGGGCCGGCCTTAAGAAAGGCGACAAGATCATCACGGCCGGCGGTATTTACGGCGTAGTGAAAGAGATCAAGGAGACGACCCTCCTGATCGAAGTGGACGGCAACGTCACGCTCCGCATCGACAAAAACATGGTCGTCGCCGACACGAGCGACCTGCAGCAGCAACAGCAGAAATAAAAAAGTATACTGTAATAAGAGAACTCCCTTTCCCGTGATCGGGAAGGGGAGTTTTACATACGATTATCCGATCGTCGCCCGAAATAAATAGCAAAACCAAACCGGCCGGCCAGAATCAAAAACCCGGAAATAAGAGGCTCAAGAGAAGCGAAGCGGATCCGAATGCGCAAAAACCATGAATTTCCGGTGCGCACGGAAATACTCCGACACATCGGACACTGAAAATACAATTCGATTCCTTTTATTCGTATATTTGCACCCTAATTCTTTCGAAATGGCAAAGAAATTCACTTATAAGACACAAGGTACCTGTTCGAAATCCATCGAAATCGAATTGGAGGGAGATATCGTCAAAAGCGTCCGCTTCGAAGGCGGATGTCACGGGAATACCCAGGGAATAGGTCTGCTGACGCGCGGGATGCAGGCTGCCGACGTGATCGCACGTCTCGAAGGCATCGATTGCAAAGGCCGGGGAACATCCTGTCCCGACCAGCTGGCAAAGGCGTTGCGTCAGGCCCTCGGCCAATAACGGCTGCGGCGAAACCCGAAAACGGTCCGGTTCTCCAAAATCCGGGGAAACATTCGTCAAAAAATGAAATGATGTTTTATTATGAAGAAATGGGTCGTATTTCTTATTTTATCTGTAGGATTCTGTATTACAAGTGTCTCCTGTATAAAGGAAAGCAGCACGTTCCATTGGTCCGTGATGGTAACGAACAAAACAGAGTCTGCGGTGTATTGGGCATTTGCATGGACCCCAAATTGGGATCTGGAAGTCCCTGCTCGTGGAGATACTTATAAAGTTCTCCCAAACGAAACTAAAAAAATATCAATTTTATACGGCGCTAATTCCATCGAAGGAGCGGTAGGCGAAGGCAAGATGAAAGTATTTTTCCTTGATGCTGATATACTCGATAAACTTCCAGTTGGTCGAGTTCCGATTGAGTCCGTATTGGGAAGTAGAATTTACACTTTGGAAGAGATACGGGCAATAAATTTCCACTTTTGCTTCCCTTTCGAGTAAAATACTTTATTGTAGATAAATACGGGCAACACCAAATAAAGCCAAAATTGTCGGTCGCCCGACCCGATTGTGGTAACGGGCGATTAAATGAAAGGGAAAGTGCTGCCCTACCCGGCAGAGGTAAAAACAGAAACCTTTTCGGAAAAGTACGATGGTCCGACGGCGCGCCTGACAAAGTCTTTCGAAACCGGCGACCCGATGAGAAAAGGATGCAGCAACAGTAACAAAGGCGATTATAATTTTGAAGCGCTCGCAGCATCGAATCAGACGATCGCTTATTCGCCGCTTACGGCCGTGCACGAAAACAAAAAGACCGGATTCAAAATCCGGTCTTTCCCGTCGCAGCGACTTCGGCTACGAACGACAGTGTTGAACTACCTGGACTCGAACCAGGAACGACAGAACCAAAATCTGCTGTGTTACCATTACACCATAGTTCAATCCGATGCTCGAAAGCAGGTGCAAAGGTACGGCAAAGAATCGAAATTTCAAAAAAAATCCTCCGCGAATGGTAAGCCTGCGAAAAATTTCCACGAAAAAAGTGAAAAATAAAGGCCCGAATCACCGGACTCACCCACTACGGCACAGGGATTGCGGCGCTCCGACTCCATCGATAAAATCGAAAATTCAATGCAGTAAGATATGATTATAACCATGATTCTGATTTTTGTGCTCGGGTACCTCTGCATCGCGCTCGAACACAAACTACGCATCGACAAGGCCGCAATCGCCCTGCTGATGTGCGGTGCGCTATGGACGGTATTGAGCCTGCTGGGCAACGACGCCCAGATCGGCACGCAACTGATCGAGCAACTCGGCGATACGAGCGAGATTCTCTTCTTCCTGATCGGCGCCATGACCATCGTCGAACTGATCGACCGGCACGGAGGATTCCACGTCATCACCGACCACATCAAAACCCGCAACAAACGCAAACTGCTCTGGTTGCTATCGATCATCACCTTCTTTATGTCCGCCGTGCTGGACAACATGACCACGACGATCATTATGATCATGCTGCTGCGGCGTATGATCAGCGGACAGAAAGAACGATGGATCTTCGCCAGCGTTATCGTCATCGCGGCCAACAGCGGCGGTGCCTTTTCGCCCATCGGCGACGTAACGACCATCATGCTCTGGATGCGGGGCAACGTCACCTCGGGCCTGCTCGTGGCCAAACTGTTCCTCCCGGCCCTGGTATCGGTAATCATTCCCACGGCCATCGCCTGCCGTTATATTCCCGACGAAAACGCGCATCCCGAAAAATTAGACACGGCGCCCAAACTGCCGCCGTTCGTCGGCCCGCGCTTCAGCCACTTCGTTCTCGTTCTCGGTGTCGGCGGGCTGCTGTTCGTGCCCATATTCAAGGCTGTAACGGGACTGCCGCCCTACCTGGGCATGCTGATATCGTTGGGTGTGCTGTGGGTCTTCACGGAGCTCGTCTATGACCACAAACAGAACATGGAGGAATCTATCAAAAACCGGGTGTCGAAAGTACTCAAACATATCGATATGCCCACGATCCTCTTCTTCCTGGGTATTCTGATGTCGGTCGCAGCATTGCAGAGCGCCGGTTTGCTGACCGACTTCGCCGACTTCCTGGACAAAAACGTACACGAAGTCTATACGATCGCCGGAATCACCGGTCTGCTGTCGGCCGTAATCGACAACGTGCCGCTGGTGGCTGCCTGTATGGGTATGTACCCCGTCGTCGATACGGCAGCCCTGGCCTCGAGCCTCGACCCGGTTTATATGCAGGCGTTCGTACAGGACGGTATCTTCTGGCACCTGCTGACTTTCTGCGCCGGCGTGGGCGGCAGCCTGCTGATTATCGGATCGGCCGCAGGAGTAGTGGCGATGGGACTGGAAAAGATCGAATTCGGCTGGTACCTGCGTAAAATCACGCTGCTGGCATTGGCCGGGTATTTCGCGGGCATGCTGGTTATTTTCCTCGAACATTTGCTGCTGGGCTAAAGAGCATAACAACAAAAAAAGGGCTGTCTAACAAGTTTCAGACAGCCCTTTTTTATTTGTACTGCTTATTCGAGAGCTTTTCCGAATACGCGATTCTAAAAGGATTAAAAAACTTGTTGGACAGCCTTTTTTACTTTTTCCTTACGTTGCTTCCGGGACAAGATTCCGCGTCAGCGAACTTTGGACATGAACTTCTCACGATCGACGACATAGCGGACGTGGACCCCCTCGCCGATCATCCCTTCGGCATCGCGGGCCCCGACATTGAAGGTGAGCTTACGCCCTTCGACTTCGGTCAGCACGGCGGATGCGACGATTTCGGCACCGACGCCCGAAGGCTTGATATGGGTCACGTTCATCTCGGCACCGACGGTCGTCGAACCTTCCGGCAAATGGTCAGCCACAGCCTTCATCGCCGCATTTTCCATCAGGGCCACCATAGCCGGCGTAGCGAATACCTGCAAGTCGCCCGATCCCATCGTTGCAGCCACGTTGCCGCCATCGACCGTTACCTTACTTTGTGCAGAAAGTCCTTTTTCCATCATAATACAACCGTTTTTTATTGCGTTAATAATTCAGAATCATTATCTTTGAACATAGCTTTAGATAGGAGGCGCCTCGGAAAACCGGGAACAAGTCCCGTTTTCGCTCGGCTTTCACTATCTTTGGCAGAAGATAGGATTCGGTTCGGCAATTTTCGAGAACAAGTTCTCACAATTGCCCTCACATTTCACTATCTTTGAATTGCGAAGAGGATTCGAAATCCGTCCGCTTCGGACAGAAGCGCCCTCTCCGCCCCTGTGCTTCATCCTGACAAAGGTACGAAAATTCCGGTTCCGATGAAAAAGTGGTTTTTCCTATCCCTGGTATTGCTGCTCTCCCTGCCCGGGCAGGCTTCGGCCCGACACGGACAGCCGGGCCGATGGCACACCTCTTTCGAAATCGGACCCGACGGCGACACGATCTCGGTCGTCCCCATAAAACCCGTCTTCGTATTCAGCAAAAAAGCTGACCTGCGCCGTTACCGCAAACTGGTCGAAGCGGTGAAGAAAGTCTATCCCGTAGCCCAAGCCGCCAAAGCACAAATGGTTCAAATGGAGGCGGAACTGCTCCGGCTCGAAACGAAAAAGGAACAGAAACAATACATCAAAGGCATCGCCGCAGCGATCAAAAAGGAGTACACGCCCGTGCTGAAACACATGACCCGCACCCAGGGCCGCGTGCTTCTGAAGCTGATTGACCGGGAAACGAAATACACGGCTTACGAAATCCTCCGGGAGTTCCGGGGCGGCTTCGTCGCGGGATTCTGGCAAAGCGTATCGCGTATCTTCGGACAGAATCTCAAGTCGGAATACGACCGAGAAGGGGACGACAAGGTACTCGAACAGATCGTTCTCTATTACGAAGCGGGGCTGCTGTAAACCGCATCCGCCCGCCGTTCACAGACAATCGCCCCTGTTTTCCGTCCGTCTGCAACCTCCGCAGCCACCGACGGCACGATCGAATGCCATCCACCCTCCCATTCGACAGACGAAAATACCCATACGGGCACGATCTCCGGACCACTCCGTCAAAATACAAATATATTTGTATTTCTGTTCGGCATTTTCATAATCTTTGGCTTCGCCTCAAACGCTTCGATCCGACAAAGTGCAGATAAACTTGCTTCCGCACCCGGCTTTTTTCTAATCTTTAACGTCGTTCAAGCATTCCGCCTCAGCAAAATACAAATAAAATTTGCTTTTGCACGCAGTTTATTCGTATCTTTGACTTCGTCTTAGATACTCCGCCTCGGCAAAATGCAAATAAAATTTGCTTTTGCGCTCGGCTTATTCGTATCTTTGCCACGTGCTGGCAGGACTTTTCTATATTCTTTTTTGCTGGGCGCTGGGGAACGGCGTCAGTCTGCTTATCGGCGGGTATCTGCCGGGGAGTATCGTCGGTATGATCCTGCTGTTCGCTTCTCTCTGCCTGCATATCGTGGATGCGGAGATGATCCGGCCCGCCGCTCGTTTTCTGCTGGGCGCTATGGCCCTGTTTTTCATCCCGTACGGGGTGGGGTTGATGGTATCCTACGAAGTCCTGCTCGATAATTTTTGGGCGATCGTTATTTCGGGCGGAGTGAGTACGATGTTGGTGCTGGTCTGCGTCGGAAGGGTTTTTCAAAAACTGAATAAAAAGGCGTGATGGAGCAGTTCGTCGGATCGGATCTGGTGTTGCTGACCCTCACGGTCGGCTTTTATTGCCTGGGGAGTGCGTTATACAGTCGAACCAAGTTCGCCCTGCTGCACCCCGTGCTGCTCGGTTTCGTGGCGATGATCCTTTATCTGAAACTTTTCGGTATCGGTTACGAGCATTACCGTCGTTCGACCGAGTTGCTCAATTTCGGACTGGGACTTTCGGTCGTGGCTCTGGGTTATCTGATGTACGAACAACTCGAGCATATGCGGGGACGGTTGCTTCCGATTCTCGTGTCGGTCGTCGTCGGCTGCGTGGTCGGAGTTCTTAGTGTGGTTTATCTGGCGCGTATGCTGGGGGCGGATCGGATTTTGCAAACTTCGCTTGCTCCGAAATCCGTGACGGTGCCGATCGCCGTATCGGTTGCGGAACCGCTCGGCGGCATCATTACGATCACCTCGGTCGTCGTCTTTTGTGTCGGTATTTTCGGCAGTCTCGTCGGTCCCTGGCTGCTTCGGCGTTGCGGGGTCACGGATCCTATGGCACAGGGATTCGCGCTGGGGTCTGCGGCGCATGGCATCGGAACGGCCCGTGCGATCGAAATCGGTGCGCTGGAAGGGGCGCTCAGCGGTTTGGCTATGGCACTGATGGGGATCATGACGGCCCTGCTGCTGCCGGTGATCGAGAAATTCCTCTACTGATTTTTTGTCTTCCGGAAAAAGGATTACCTTTGCAAAAATTTTTTCGGGCGGAAGCGTAACGCTCGGATGCGGCGATGTCCGTTCCGGACGCAATGCGCGGTATGTTTCGCGCCATTTTATTAAAATCAATGGTATGGATTGGCTCTACTCTTTATTTGTCGGTGGCGGGATAGCCCACACCGTATTCACGCTCGCATTGGTGATTACCGCAGGTATTCTGTTGGGCAAAGTCAAGGTTTGCGGTATCTCGCTCGGTATCACCTGGATTTTGTTCGTCGGCATCATCGCCGCGCATTTCGGTATGGGAATCCCGGCCGAAGTACGTCATTTCATCCAGGAGTTCGGTCTGATCCTTTTTGTTTTTTCAATCGGTATGCAGGTCGGCCCGGGTTTCTTCGCTTCGTTCAAGCATGGCGGGCTGACGCTCGTCTGCCTGGCTTCGACGATCGTTTTGCTCGGGGTAGGCGTGGCGTACGTGATTCATTTGGTATCGGGTACGCCGATTCCCACGATGGTCGGCATCCTTTCGGGTGCGGTGACCAACACGCCGGGACTGGGTGCAGCACAGCAGGCTTATGCGGACGCTTCGGGAGTCGAAGACCCCAGTATTGCCCTGGGCTATGCCGTAGCTTATCCGCTGGGCGTGATCGGTATCATTTTCTCGATGATCTTCATCCGTTATGCTCTGCGGGTGAAATTCGGGAAGGAGGATGAGGCGCTCGCTGCGATTTCCGCAGAACACAAGATGGCCGAAATCGTTTCGATCGAGTGTACGAACAAGATGTTGAGCGGACACGACATCTCCTATGTCAATGAGTTGATCAATCGGAAATTCGTTATTTCCCGGATCGCTCATCCCGACGGTACGATCGTATTGGCGGACAGCAACAGTATTATTTCGCTCGGGGATAAGGTATTGGTCGTCTGTGCATCCGAAGATTGCGAAGCGGTGACGGCTTTCATCGGTAATCGGATCGAAATGGGGGAGAAGGAGTGGGATACGCCGGATTCGAAGCTGGTTTCGCGTCGTATTCTGATTACCAAGCCGGAGATCAACGGCAAGACTTTCGCCGATCTTCGCTTGAGAACCCGCTACGGCATCAACATTACGCGTGTCAATCGTGCCGGAGTCGATCTGATTCCCTATCAGGGAATGCAGCTTCAGATCGGCGATCGCGTGATGGTCGTGGGGCCGGAGAATGCGATCGAGAAGGTCGCCGCCGTATTGGGTAATTCGCTCAAAAAACTCCGTGAGCCGAATCTGGTGACGATCTTCGTCGGTATCGCGCTCGGTGTTCTGTTGGGTTCCATTCCGTTGTTGAACGTGCCGCAGCCCGTTAAGCTGGGTTTGGCAGGTGGTCCGTTGATCGTGGCGCTGTTGCTCGGCCGCTTCGGTCCCCGGTTCCATTTGGTGACCTATACTACCATGAGTGCCAACTTGATGTTGCGCGAAGTGGGCATTGCGCTCTTCCTGGCGGCAGTCGGTCTGGGAGCCGGCGACGGGTTCATCGATGCGATCGTTGGCGGCGGTTACCGCTGGATCGGATACGGTGCGCTGATTACGGTGATCCCGTTGTTGCTGGTCGGTATTTTCGCCCGCGCCCGGCTGAAGATGAATTATTATACGCTCATGGGACTTATGGCCGGTAGTATGACCGATCCTCCGGCACTGGCTTATGCCAATGGCACGGCAGGCAACGATATGCCGGCCTTGAGCTATTCGACGGTTTATCCCGTCGTGATGTTCCTGCGGGTACTTACAGCTCAGATATTCATTCTGTTCGCGTTGTAGAACTCTACGACGCGGCCCCGGTCGGGGCTTATGTAACAATACCAACTCCCGCAGTCGTGCTGCGGGAGTTGTTGCAAATATTGCAGAAGGGTTGTAATCCTGCATCGGAAAATCGGGCCAGTTTTTTGATGGGAGGGTTAATTTCGATATTTTCAGCTCTATTTTCCGCATTTTGCTATCTCTAAATTAAATGAAAAATAACAAAATTCCAAATTATTTAGGGGAAAATAGCTAATCGTATATTTCAATACCCTGACCTGAGTTGCCCCGGAATTGACCGATATGCTTCGAGGAAAAGTCGAAAATCGGCCCAAGAGAGGGTTCGGGTGGAATTTGGCATCGGATAACGACCCGCAGGACCGAGGGTTCCTGCTGGAATCTGCGAGCAGTCGTTATATAATTTAATGTTTTTGGGAGCAGGCAACTCCACTCTCTTCAGAGAGGGTTTAGGAAGAGGCCAAATTATAAACGAGGTCGCAAGGTGTAAATAAACGGCCGTCGGATAAGGGATACATTGAAAGGTATTTACTTGCCAGTATAGATGCGATTTTGATTTTTTGGGGGGAATAAAACAGCGCTGTAATCGGAAGAAAGATTACAGCGCTGTTTTTAGGAACAACACCCCTTGTTCGGGTGCCGGGACTTGCAATGCGGACATTCGGTTTTCGAGCAACACGAACATCCGACATCCTCTCGATGTCGGACAATCCGTACAATCCAGCGGACGCTGAATCCGAGGACGAGGATGCCGATCCCTATTACAGCGATATTTTGCCAGTCCGTCATATTATAACCAGGAGAAAAGGTGATACGTCAGATAAGCCATTATCCATGCCAAAGCCGTATTGTAGAGTACCGAAATACAGGCCCAGCGCCAGCCGATCTCTGCGGCGATCGCTACGATCGTGGCGATACATGGCAGGTAAAGCAGGATGAAGACCAGAAAGGCGAGGGCCGATGCCGGGGTGAAATCCCCGCTTGCGACCAGCCGCTGGGAGAGGGTCGGAGAGTCGAGTTCGGCTTCCGGGGCGTCGCCCTGTTCCGAATAGAGCACGCCGAGCGTGCTGACGACGATCTCTTTGGCCGGCAGGCCCGTGAGAATGGCGATGCTGGCTTTCCAGTTCAGGCCGAGCGGTTCGAATACGGGCGAACATGCCTGCCCGACCTGTCCCAGGTAGGAATTTTCATAATGCTCCTCCGTCGTTTCTGCCGGGGCGGCTGCGTCCGGCGTCGGATAATAACTCAAGAACCAGACAGCTACCGAAGCGACCAGAATCAGTCCGCCCATCTTGCGCAGATATTGCGCGCACTTGTCCCACATATGCCTGAGCGTGGTTTTCCACGTCGGCAGGCGGTAGGGCGGCAGCTCCATGACGAACGGCGTTTCGTCCTTCTTGAACAGATAACGGCGCATCAGCCGGGCCGTGATGACAGCCACGACGATTCCCAGCAGATACAGTCCGAGCATCACCCAACTGGCGTAAGCGGCGAAGAACGTGCCGATCAGCAGGATATAGATAGGAATGCGGGCGCTGCACGACATGAAGGGGACGAGCAGTACGGTGATGAGCCGGCTGCTGCGGCTTTCGATCGTGCGCGTGGCCATGATGGCCGGTACGTTGCAGCCGAAACCCATGATGAGCGGAATGAACGACTTGCCGTGCAGTCCTATGCGGTGCATGATCCGGTCCATGATGAAGGCTGCGCGAGCTAGGTAGCCCGAATCCTCCATGAAAGCGATGAACAGGTATAGGATCATGATATTCGGCAGGAACACGATGACGCTTCCCACTCCGCCGATTACGCCGTCCACGAGCAGGTCTTTCAACGCTCCGTCCGGCATCCAGGCATCCACGCCCTGACCGATCAGTCCGACCAGTTGCTCGATCCACTCCTGGGGATAAGCTCCCAGGTTGAACGTGCAGTAAAACATCAGCCACATTAGGAAGAAAAAGATCGGAAAACCCCAGAGTTTGTGGGTCACGAAAGCGTCGATGATCTTCGTTACTTGCGTCTGTTCTTTCTTGCCCGGAGTATAGGTCTCCCGCAGGGCCCCGGAGATGAATCCGTATTTCTGATCGGCGAAAGCCGTCTCCACGTCTTCATCCAACAGGTTGGTGATCCGTTGCGCTTCCCGCTTGCTCGTCTCCTCCCATGCGGGGTAGTTCGGATGGTGTTTCAGCCGGTCCTTTATATAACTGTCTTCCTCGAGCAGTTTCATAGCGATATAACGCGGCGGGAATTGCGGAGGCAGCTCTCCGGATTCCTTCAAGGCTCCGGCGATCGTCCGCAGGCTCTCTTCGATAACCGGCCCCTGGTTGATATGAATGTGACGCACACGGTCGTCCTCGTTCTCATAGACGGCGATCACCGTGTCCAGCAAGGCTTCGATGCCCCGTCCATGACGGGCGACGACCGGCACCATCGGCACTCCCATCATCCGTCCCAAACTGTCGTAGTCGAGTTTGGCGCCGCTTGCTTCCAGCTCGTCGTACATGTTGAGCGCGACGACCATGCGAGGGTTCAGGTCGATGAGTTCGGTAGTGAGGTAGAGGTTGCGTTCCAGATTCGAAGCCACGACGGCGTTGATAATTACGTCCGGCGTATGTTCCGCCAGGTGGCGGCGTACGTAAAGCTCTTCGGGCGAATAAGCGGTGAGTGCGTAGGTGCCCGGCAGGTCGGTGATTTCGAAGCGGTAGCCTTTGTAGTTATAGTGCCCCCGCTTGGCGTCCACCGTGACGCCGCTGTAATTGCCGACGTGTTCGTGGCTTCCCGAAATAGCGTTGAACAGCGAGGTCTTGCCGCTGTTCGGGTTGCCCACCAGTGCGACGTTGATCCGTTTTGAGCTTTGGGCGATGACCTCATGGAGCTGGTCGCCTTCGCGTGTCCCGTTGTATTCTCCGCTTATCAGGCCTTCGGCTTCTTCGTTAGTGATGACTACGACCATCTGTGCTTCGCTGCGACGCAGCGAAACTTCATAATCCATGATCCTGTAAACGATCGGGTCGTGCAACGGGGCATTGAGAACTACTTCGACTTTTTTGCCGCGTACGAACCCCATCTCCATGATCCGGCGGCGGAAACCGCCGTGTCCGAGCACTTTGAGAATCGTGGCCGATTCGCCTGTTTTCAAATCCGATAAACGCATGTTTTTTTGTTGAAATTACAGGGCAAAGATACGCAAATATTTCAGGACCGGGCATCCCTATATATGGGGATAATCCGGCCCTGCAGGGTTTTTCGGGCTATTTTTCCAGATGTGCCGCTTTTTTTGGGAGAAAAAATTGGGAATTAAAATTTTTTTATATCTTTGCGTCATACATCCAAATTATTTACGTATTATGAAAAATTTAGTCGAAAAAATCAATGCCGAGTACGAAGTATTCGTAAGTAACGCTAACGCTCAGGTAGAAAAAGGGAATAAGGCTGCCGGAACCCGTGCACGCAAGGCCGCTCTGGAATTGAGCAAGCTGATGAAAGAATTCCGCAAGATTTCAGTAGAGGCTTCGAAATAAGCTTTTAATATCTTGAAAATTAAGGGCCGCATGTTTTTCATGGCGGCCCTTGCTGTTTTTACGAGTGTTCCGGAACCGGAATTCTCGGGGGAGGAGAAGGGGAGAGATTCCATGGTCGGAAAGTGCAGGGAGAGTGCGGTTGCGATAGCGATTTCCAGGGTGTTCGAAAGGTGATCCGGATTTAGAAAAAACGGAGAATAACAGGAACGGAGGACCGATATTTTTGTCGGTCGCTATTTTGTTCAGATGCTCAAATCGACACCGTGCCGGCGGAAGTTTTCGAGGTCTTCGTCCGACAGGCCGGTTTTCGGGAAAGGAACTGCCAGGTTGTGATCGTTCAGGTAGCGGCGCGGCGCCCGGTAGTCGAATGACGGGCTGACCAGCGAATAGGCCGGATCGATGAAGTCGCCTTCGATCGAGGCGATGTCGGCCATGCTTTGAAACATGGAGTGGGTTGTTGCCGGTGCGGACGTGTTGTTGCGGGCTGCCTCGACTTTTTCCGGAAATTCCCTGCAATATGCCGGCGAAAACCAGCACAGGTTGGCGACATAGAGCTGATAGAAAGTCGTCGTCGGAGATGCGTGCAGGAAACGCTCCCGTTTGTCGTCGAGAATATCTTCGCCGTGATCGGCGCAATAGAGCAGTGCCGAACAGTCGTTTTCGAGCGAACGAAGATATTCGATCGTCTGCGAGAGGAAATAGTCTGTATAACGAATCGAATTATCGTAGGCGTTGACGAGTTTTTCGACATTCTTTCGGTTGATGGCCACGTTGTCGTCCGGCAGGAAATGGGCGAACTCACGGGGATAGCGCTGATGATACGTGAAGTGGGAGCCGTAACAGTGTAGGATGATGAGCAAGTCGTGCTCCCGGTCTTCGGCGATTACCTGTTTCATCGCTTCCAGCAGCTGCATGTCGTAGCGAGGCTCCGGAAGGTAAACCAGACTGTCGGCATCCTTGGCCAATTTGTCGATCATGGCTCCCTGGGGACGCTGATTGGAGAGGAACCAGGTTTTGAAACCCGCCTCCTTGAATAGCGCGGGAAGCCCCTTGCGATGGTATAACTCTTCGTGCTGATCGGTCTTTACCGACGAAAGAATCATGGGCACGCTCTTGTGCGTGGTGTTGCTTTGGGTCACGGTATTGCGAAACACGATCAAGTCCTCGGTATGAGTCAGGCAGGGATTCGTTTCTCGCTGATAACCATAGAGCTGCCAATTGACAGCCCTGGATGCCTCGCCGATTACATAGACGTAGATCTCGCGTTTGGAGGCTTCGGCCGTGCGCCGCGCATGGTACGTGAAATTTTCCGAGGTGTGCTCGAAACGGTACATTTTGCGGAATTCCGAACCGCAGAGGCCGATATTGTAGAAGACGTTGACAGGGAAAATATCGGTTTTCAATACCCGCTTGTCTTCGCTCACTTTATAGGCCGGGGCCAGGAACAACCCTCCGAGAATGAAGGACGAGAGTCCGATCAGGGCGATATTCTTGCGGGCTGTTTTCGAAAGACAGTGCTTCTGTCCGATGTCGCGCGAGGCGAACCAGAGCAGCGGCAGGTAGATGGCGCAGACGATGATGATCGAGGGGTAGATGTTCGAGAGCAGCTCGCCTGCCTCTTCCGGATTGGTCGTCAGCAGGTTGGTGAACATATCCGTTGCGATGATCGAATTGCCGAACAGGTAGAGCAGTACGATTTGGAAGGCGGCGAGGACGACGAGCGGAAAGGCCAGCCAGATCATGATGCCGGAGCGTTTCAGCACGGCGCTCCACATCAGGTAGAAACCCATCGGGATAAAGAGCGATGCTTCGGCCGACCAGATGGAGTACGGCTCCGTATATAGTAATACGAGGTTGGGGATAAGCAGCGTGAGAACGAAGTAGAACGCCAGCAGGATGGACCCTCTGTCGTTATGCTCCTTGAAACTCTCTTTTTTTTCGTGAACTGCCATATCTTTCAGAACGCTTCGTTGATATTGAACAGGAATCCGCTCGTGTGCTTGCCGAATCCGTAATCTACTCGGATATTGATCCGTTTTTTGAATTCCCACCGCAGGCCTATGCCGTAGTTGGGGAGGGTGTACCCCCATTTGAACTTTTCGAACGAGGGAAATACGTTACCCGCACCGCCCCATACGACACAGCCGATACGTCGCCAGATATTCTGCCGGAGTTCGACCTGGAGGGTAATCATATCGTTGTCGTTGTATTGTCCTTCGTAGTAGCCGCGCATACGCTTCGAACCACCCAGGCGGGCTTTCATCAGCCAGGGTGTGCCCGAGGCATTGAATTCGCCGTACAGCTCGGTGGCTACGATACCGCCTTTCCATACCCGATGATAACTGTTCGCCGTGAATATCGCCTGCCAGAGCGATTTGGCGTTCGACCCGAGAAAATCCGGCCGCCAGGTTCCCTTCAGACTTAAATAAAGTCCCTTGTAGGGATTTGGAATGAAATCCCTTGTATCGTACTCCACGATCGCACCGATGCCCGTAGTCGTGTTCTCCGGGTTTTGGCCCTCGATATATTCCGGCCGGGTGAACTTGATGCCCCGGCTGTTGCGGAAATTGACAGAGGCGCCGATGAACATATTGGGTACGACCTGATAGAGGTATCTTACGTCCACATCGTAGCGTTTTTCGACGTACGACCCTTTGGGATTATTCGCTCCGGCCGAATAGCCGATACCCCAGTAGTCGGTCGGCTGCGAGTAGAAGGAGAGCTTGTACGAAATTCGGTGGCGATTGTGGCTGAATATGTTGTTACCGTTGATTCCCACCATGTAGAATCCTGTCGTACCGCCCGTGATGAATGCCGTGATGTCCGACGGCGGTGTCAGTGAATCCGTGCGGTCAAGGCGGTAAAGACCTGCAGCCATAACCGCGAGGCTGAATTGAGTGTCTTTCGAATAACTCGGCCCTCCGATGAAGGTGAAGTCGATCTTTTTTTCGAAAGTTTTGTCCGTGCTCGACTCTCCGAAGTAATCGATAAGCCGCCGCCAGAACGATTTTTTCTTCGGGGCGGCGGCCAGGGTGTCCGACGGCTGTGATGCAGGGATCGAATCCGTCTGCAACGGGGTGTAACTATACCGAATCGTATCGTTTTCTCCGATATACACCTTATTATCTTGTGCATACAGAGACGATGCGAAGAGTAGCAATCCGCAAAAGACCGTCAGGAATTTCGACATGGAGAAGTCTTATCTGTACTTCTGTACGACTTGATAAAACTCTTTTTTATCGGCATCGGAGAGAGGACCCTTGCGCATAAACACCAGGTCGCCCTCCTTGCTGACCAGCAGCAGGACGAACATATTGTTGCAGTCGCCCAATTGCCAGGCATCGCGCAGGGTATTGTTTTGATCGGCCAGTACCGTAGCGCCGTTGGAGGCTGTGCGTTTGCGAGCCATGTTGCGAGCCATACCGTTGGGAATCATCGGAGCGTCTTTCAGGTTCATTACCCCGAAACCGAACAGGTTTTCGCCTTCCACCCGGTGATTTTCCTCCATATCCGTTGTGAAATCCTCGTTCTGTTTGTGGTGGTCGGGGTCGATATAGAAGATCATCAGGTTTTTCTCACCCCAGTAAGGGAGCTGCGTAGGGTCGCCGTTCAGATCGAGTAACGTAACGTCGGATACCTTGCGGGGAAGAGACGACTGTGCGGATACGGCAACCGACATACCAAGCAACGGCAGTAAAAGAAGCCATAGTTTCAGTTTCATACTTATTACATTTTAGGAGATTGGTAGGCGCAAAGATACGAAATTATTTTTTTGTTGAATCTTCTATTCGTCGGGAAGAGTTGCGGGTTCGTTGAGACTTCGCTCTTTTGGCCGAAGCCAGGGCGTCGAGCGAATAGACTCCGCCGCCCGAAATTACCAGGGCTACCTGGATTCCCAGATAGACGAACAGCAGTTCGGAGGTTCCGAATCCTTTGCCGGGGAAGAGGAATAACAGCGAGATGAGCAGACTGGCGGCCATGATCGCGGCGGACAGGCGGACTTTGTAGCCCAGCATGAGCGAAATGGCGCACAACACTTCGATCGTGGCGATCGCAACGAAAATGAAAGCGCTGCCGAATATTCCCCACGACGGGTAATAGTTGATAATTTCATTGTAGGCCTGCATTTTGCCTACGTTATGCAGGAGAATGATCGTACCGATGAACAGACGCAGATAGAGAATCGCCCAATCGGCTCCTTCGTGGCTTTTGAACCAGGTTTGCAGTTTATTTTCCATATGTATAACTAATTCCGATTGAAAAAATACAAGCAATTCGTATTCCAAAAAATCATTTTGTGTGTTCAGCGCAGGTAATTCTGCCTGATCGGATGATTTTTCGGTGTTTTTGAGGAGAAAAATCCCGAGTGGGACAGCGAGTCGAATATCGCGGGTTTTCGATGTTTGCGGATCGAGGGATAAATACGATCCATAACAGGGGTGTGGTCGAGCCGCAAAGAGTCTTTTCATTCCGAACGACAGAGAGTCGGGAAATCCGTAATTCGGGTTATAGATTCCGTAATTCATATACTGACCGGCAAGTGGGGCCTGTGTAACTTTGCCTTGTAAAAAATATGAATCGTATGAATATATTGGAAAGAATGAGGGCGGGGGAATTGATTTTCGATACCGACCCTGAATATCCGTCGCTCTATGCAGAATTCGAGAAGACGATGAAGTTGGTGGCTCAACTCAATAGCGGTTACCATACACCGGAAGAGATAAGGGATCTGCTCGGCCGTATTTGGGGACAGCCATTGGACGAATCGGTACGTATGTTTCCGCCGTTCTATACCAACTTCGGTAAGTTTACCCGTGTCGGCAGGGGTGTGTTCATAAATTTCGGTTGTACCTTCCTCGACCGGGGCGGTATTACACTGGAAGACGGTGTGTTCATAGGGCCGGGAGTGCTGCTCGTTACTGAAAACCACCCGGAGCAACCGGCCGTTCGGCGTAACGTATATGCCAAACCCATTGTCGTCGGGCACGGTGTCTGGATAGGTGCGGGAGCTGTCATATTGCCCGGCGTGACGATCGGCGAGCATGCCGTCGTGGGAGCCGGAGCCATCGTAACCAAGGACGTGCCTGCCGGGGTAATCGTGGCCGGCAATCCGGCTCGTATCGTGAGAAGTATAAAAACGGAATAAAATTAAGTTTTATGAAAATCGGAATAATTGCGGCGGCATTGGCGTTTGTCGGTCTTTCCGCCGTTGCACAGACAAACCAAAAAACGAATATGGATATGAAAAAGTTGGAACTGGTACAGGAGTGGGATAAGACGTTCCCGAAGAGCGACAAGGTCGAGCATAGCAAGGTGGTTTTCGTAAATCGCTTCGGTGTAACGCTCGCCGCCGATATGTATGTCCCAAAAGAGGTTGTCGGCAAGTTGTCGGCCGTCGCCGTAAGTGGACCGTTCGGAGCCGTGAAGGAACAATCGTCGGGGCTTTATGCACAGGCGCTTGCCGAACGCGGTTTCCTTACCATCGCTTTCGATCCGTCGTTCACGGGGGAGAGCGGCGGTGTGCCCCGCAACGTGGCTTCGCCCGACATCAATACGGAAGATTTCAGCGCAGCGGTCGATTTTCTCGCCAACGAAGACCGTGTGGATCCGGAACGTATCGGGATCCTCGGTATATGCGGCTGGGGTGGTTTTGCCATCAACGCTGCCGCTAACGACACGCGCATCAAGGTTACCGTCGCATCTACTATGTACGATATCAGCCGTTGTACGGCCAACGGATATTTCGACCAGGCGGACAACGCCGACGCACGTTATGAGATGCGCCGCCGGCTCAATGCCCAGCGCACCGAAGATTATCGGAACGGTTCGTATGTCCGTGCAGGAGGGGTGGTCGATCCGGTTCCGGCCGATGCGCCGCAGTTTGTACGCGATTATCATGCTTATTACAAAACTTCCCGAGGTTATCACGCCCGTTCGCTCAATTCCACGCAGGGGTGGAATGCGACCTCCAACCTCGCTTTTTTGAATGCACCTATCCTTGCCTATGCCGCAGAGATTCGCAGTGCAGTGATGGTGGTACACGGTGAGAAGGCTCATTCTCGCTATATGGGAGAGGACGCTTTCAAGAAATTGCAAGGCGACAACAAACGATTGCTCATCGTACCCGGTGCCAATCATACCGACCTTTACGACAAGATGGAGATAATCCCGTTCGACGAAATAGCAGCATTTTATCGGGAGTATTTGAAGTAAGCGTAGCGCTCGATAGATACAATAGTAAAAGCCTGCGATCTGTTCGCAGGCTTTTCATATTTCGGTTACGCATGTAAATACTTCGCCTCGGCAAAATGCAAATAAAATTTGCTTTTGCGCTCGGCTTAATCGTATCTTTGCACAATTGTTGAGCGTATCGATTGTAAAATGCCTGTGAGCTGATTTTTTTTGTGATTATAATTTGTTGATTATGAGTGATAAGTATAAGATACTGTTCGTTTGCCTCGGAAATATCTGCCGCTCTCCGGCGGCCGAAGGCATCTTCCGGCAAATGGTCGAAAAACGGGGGCTGGGGGAGAAGTTGGAGGCGGATTCCGCCGGAACCTATGCCGGACACACCGGCGAACAACCCGATTCCCGCATGCGGAATGCGGCCTATGCCCGGGGGTATCTGCTGACGCACCGGGCCCGGCAGGTGCGGTTGCGGGATTTCGAGGAGTTCGATCGCATCGTGGCGATGGACGATACCAATTACCATAATCTTTATCGTCTGGCCCCTTCCCGTGAAGCGGGAAACCGTATTTACAGGATGTCTGAATTTTTCCGGGAACATCCGAAATGGACCCATGTGCCAGACCCCTACTACGAAGGGCATGAAGGGTTCGAGCTGGTGCTCGATATGCTCGAGGACGGCTGCCGCACGCTGCTCGACGAGTTGGAGAAGAGGTAGCTCGAAATCGCAGAGAACGAAAAAGAGTGCATTTTTCAATGCACTCTTTTTCGTCGAATCGAGTCTGTATGCCGGTGCGATCCGGAATATTTGGTCCGTCGGACGTCCGAATCAGAAGTAAAGTCCAACTCCCACCTGGTAGGTGTTGCGCCAGGGGCACTTCTTGGCGGCGAACAGGTAGGAGAAATCGAGCTCCAGATGCATGAACCGCAGTCCCGCACCGATCGTACCGTAGTCGTATCCGTGGCTGTTGGCGGCGTGGGAGCCGCCCCGGGCGGCAACCGGATGCATCAGCACATACTCCACGCCGATGCCCATCCCGAAGGACTTGTTCTCCGAGGAAGAGTAGCGGTAGCCCAGATCGACCGAAGCTTCGAGCGAATGGGAATCCCGGATCGGGGCGAAGAGCGAACCGCCGACACTGAATTTGGTGGGCAGGTCGTAATTCGAATCGTCGAACGTGAAGCCGAAGTCGGAGATTTTCGCACCCGCACTCACCCAGGCGCCTTCGAGCATCCGGTTAAACGGAATCCGCGCGTATGCCGCGACATCGAACCCGAGGGCGTTGTTCGTGAACAGTTCTCCGTACGAGGAGCGGATGTAGCGGGCCGTCACCGACAGACCCAGATAGCGGCCGATCCGATAGCTGTAGGCCAGATCCGCCGAAACGCTGAGCGGCCGGAACGCTTCGATGCCGACGATTGGGTTATTATTCTCGTCTTTGGGAATGAAAGGGTAGTCCTCGTCGTCCGGACTGAGCTTCGGCTCCCGGTAAAAACGGGTGCCGAACGAGATCGAATGTTTGTGGTTGAAGGAGTAGAATCCGCCGAAGGCCATCAGGTCGTAGCCCTTTTTCACGTCGCGCATCCAGGGCGAGTAGGAGAATCCCACCTCGAACAGGTTGTGGCTGAAGAGCGACGAGGCCGCGTTCTGGAATACGGAGTAAGCTCCGCCGGTAGTCGCTACCGAAGCGTTGGCCATACCCGCCGTGCGGACATCGGGGTTGATCGTCAAGAACTCCTGAGCCGATGCCGTCGCTGTGCCCGACAGGAGGATTATTGCGAGAATGAAGATCTTTTTCATAATTTGTAACGTCTGTTTTTAGCGTTTGACTATGGTGCGGGTAATTTGAATGCCGTTGTAGGTTACTTGTACCAGATAGGTTCCCGAAGCGAGCCCCGATACGTCGAGTTTGACAGGTTCCTCGTTGATAAGTCCAAGTGTTATGTTCATTACCTCCGTTCCCATTGAGTTACGGATACGGATCGTGCTTTCTCCCGAGTAGTTCGGCAGTATGTTCAGTACGTCGGTACATGGGTTGGGGTAAAAGTCCATTGAAATACCGGTCGGATTGTCGCCCTCGCTAACGGTATAGGCGATGGTGCGTTTTGCTGTCTTTGTTCCGTTCACAGCCAGCAATTCTGCCGTATAGCTTCCTGCTGCGTATTGTGATGCGTCGATAGTCAGCGTGACTACGTTACCGTCGATCGACTGTGCGATCTTGCCCGTGGGATCGTTCAGGCTCCAGTCCGTGTAATGGGCGAGGGTATAGGTAAGCGTCTTGACTGCATTTTCGGCCAGCGAGAAGGTGTCGCTCTGACCCACAGCCGGTGTGATCGTCGGTTGGTCGGAAACGGGGGGTACCTCGCCCGAATCCAGGGCTGCACCCGCATCGACGAGCTTGCCGATTTTTCCGGCATAGGTACCCCGACCATTGTATATTGGTCCCTGATAGCTGTCGATGTCGCGTGCTGTCGAGAAAAGCTTCTCTTTGAGCTGTTCGTTCGTGAATCCTGGTGCCCCGAATTGCGAAACGATCAGGGCCGCAACACCCGATACGTGGGGGCAGGCCATCGAGGTCCCCTGCATGTAGCCATACCCGAGAGTCTCCGAGACGTAGTCGATCGTGTGGGTCTCCACCTCTCCTCTGAAATTTGTATAGACGAAAGTCATCCCGTTTTGCAGGTCGGTCGGAAGCGTGCTCAGGTTATAACCTTCGTTATAATGGATAGGCCTGGAAAAATCGGCTGCGTCTCCTCCGCCCGGCGCACATATATCGACGGTCGGACCATAGTTGGTGTACCAAGCGGCTTCATAAGTGCAGGAGACGGCGGCCACACTGATGCAAGGCTCGTAAGCGGCCGGATATCCGGGCTGTCCGCTGTTTTCATTACCTGCCGCGAATATCACGACGCCGCCCGCCATAGGCCCGGTCTGGGTTTCGCCGTCGGGGGACATACCCGCGTAGCGGATGAAGTAGTCGATAGCTTCTTTAGTGGCCCGATCCGCGCTTGACCATTGGTCGTAGCTCAAAGCTCCGGCTGCGTATCCCCAGCTGTTCTGGCAGATTACGGCGCCGTTGTCGGCGGCATATTTGATGGCGTCGGCCGTTGCGTTTGAGTTGGCATCGTAGTGTCCGTCGGTCGGATGAAAAATTTCGCACGACATGATCTTCGCTCCGTTACCTCCTCCCGTACCGCCGGCGATGCCCGAAATGCCGATCCCGTTGTTGCTTACGGCAGCGATCGTTCCCGCCACGTGGGTGCCGTGACCTTCGCCCCAGGTAATGTCGTCGTTATCTCTGTCACAGAAATTCTTACCGATTCCGCTCCACATATTGCCCGCCAGGTCGGGATGGGTATATTCCACACCCTCGTCCACGACGGCGACAATCACATCGCTGCGGCCTGCCGTCTTTTCCCACGCCGGGAGCACATTGATGTCTGCGCCGGCTTGGGCGTTTGCATTGATCGTTCCGTCGTTGTAAAGCGGCCATTGTCCTCCGAAAAGCGGATCGTTGAAAGGGTAGTTCGACGGAGCGGCCTTCGGCAGGGCCATCAGTTTTCGCCATGGAGTCCCGCTTTTCCGGCTCATTCCGCCGACTTTGGTAATCCTGCGCGGAATTTCGACATGATTCACGCCGGCTATCTCCCCGAAGTCTTCGGCGACCTGCTCGGCGGAACCTTCGAAGCGAATGATATACCACAGATCGAGCCCTGCCTTGCGTGTTCGCTCGGCGCAGCCGTTGTCGGCGAACAACCGCTCCATTCCGGTCACGTCGTACCGTTCGCACAATTCATCGAAGGAGATGTTGCCCGTCAGAATCCTTCCGCTGCGGGTGCGGATTACGTTCAGCGCTTCGGCCGTTTCCCGGTCGAGCTTCATGCGGATCACTCCTTCGACCTTATCGGTATCCCGTACCGGAGTACTTTCTGTGTCGGGATCTTTCTGACAACCGGCGAGCAGTGCCAGACAAAAAACGAAAAGTAGATTTTTCAACTTCATAAGTGTATGTTTTTTAGAAAAAAGGAGGAAAGCCGACTCTCGTCAACCTTTCTCTCTTGTATGAAATCGCAGAGAGATTAACAGTTCATCGCTCCACAGCAATGAATTACCTGTCCGCTCACGTAAGAGGAGAGGTCGGAGGCAAGGAACAGAGCCACCTTCGCCACATCCTCGGGTGTACCGCCGCGGCGCAGCGGAATTTGCTGGTACCAGCCCTGTTTTACCTCTTCGGGCAGGGCGTTGGTCATTTCGGTAATGATGAAGCCGGGAGCAATGGCGTTGGCACGGATGCCGCGCGGTCCCATCTCTTTAGCGATGGACTTCGCAAGTCCGATCATACCGGCTTTCGAAGCCGAATAGTTGCACTGTCCGGCATTGCCGCTGACACCCACCACGGACGACATATTGATAATCGAACCGCTGCGCTGGCGCGCCATGATCGGCGTAACGGCGTGAATGAAGTTGAAAGCCGATTTCAGATTGACGTTCAGCACGGCGTCCCACTGTGCTTCGCTCATGCGCATCATCAGGCCGTCTTTGGTGATGCCTGCATTATTGACCAGAATGTCGATGCGGCCGAAATCCTGCATGATCTGATCGATCACTTTGTGCGTATCTTCAAAGTTGGCGGCGTTCGAGGCGTATCCTTTGGCTTTTACGCCCAGGGCGTTCAGCTCCTCCTCCGTCTTCTTGCCGTTTTCGTCGATCGCCAGATCGGTGAACGCGACGTTGGCTCCCTCTTTTGCAAACTGAATGGCGATCGCTTTGCCGATGCCCCTGGCTGCGCCGGTTACGACGGCCACTTTTCCTTCGAGTAATTTCATCTTGCTGAAATGTTTTTTGATGGTTAAATTTTTCGTTTTATCCGTAATATTCGATCTTTCTGTCGGAAATCCGGCCCGCGTCGGCTGCCCGTATCGCAGAGGTGCCCGTTCCGATGAAAAATGTTCCGTTTGTCGGATGCGTTGTATTTTTCTGTCGCCAAATATAGCAAAAATATTTAGAAATATTTAGTTTTTGTAGTTTCGTAAAATGTTACTACCTTTGGAATCCGAAAAAAACTCTTAATAAACCATATATCGATCATGAAGAGAGATTCTCAAGTATTCGACCTCATTTCTGAGGAACGGAACCGTCAGATGCACGGCATCGAGTTGATCGCGTCTGAAAATTTTGTCAGCGACGAGGTGATGGAGGCCATGGGCTCCGTACTGACCAACAAGTATGCGGAGGGTTATCCTGCCGCACGTTACTACGGCGGTTGTCAGGTGGTGGATAAGGTCGAGAACCTTGCCATCGAACGTGTTTGCAAACTGTACGGCGCCGAGTACGCCAACGTACAGCCCCACTCCGGCGCACAGGCCAACATGGCCGTTTTCTTCGCCGTGCTGAAACCCGGCGATACGTTCATGGGCCTCGATCTGGCGCACGGCGGCCACCTTTCGCACGGTTCGCCGGTGAATATGTCGGGTACCTATTTCAAAGCCATCGGTTACCAGCTCGATCCGAAGACCGAGCGCGTGGATTACGACGATATGGAGCGCAAGGCTCTGGAGCACAAACCCAAGCTTATCGTCGGCGGTGCTTCGGCTTATTCGCGTGAGTGGGACTACAAGCGTATGCGCGAGATCGCGGACAAAGTAGGCGCCATCCTGCTGATCGACATGGCTCACACGGCCGGTCTGATCGCTGCCGGTCTGCTCGAGAATCCGGTTAAGTATGCTCACATCGTGACTTCTACCACCCATAAGACCCTGCGCGGTCCCCGTGGCGGTATTATCCTGATGGGCAAAGATTTCGAGAATCCCTGGGGACTCAAGACTCCGAAGGGCGTGACCAAGATGATGTCGCAGATCCTCAATTCGGCCGTATTCCCCGGTATCCAGGGCGGTCCGCTGGAGCACGTGATCGCAGCCAAGGCAGTCGCTTTCGGCGAAGCGCTGGATCCCAGCTACAAGGAGTACCAGAAGCAGGTGCAGAAGAACGCCAAGGCGATGGCCGAGGCCTTCACCAAGCGCGGTTACAAGATCGTTTCCGAGGGTACGGACAACCACCTGATGCTCGTCGATCTTCGCACGAAGTTCCCCGAACTGACCGGTAAGCTGGCCGAGAAGTGCCTGGTTGCCGCCGACATCACCACCAACAAGAACATGGTGCCGTTCGACAGTCGTTCGCCGTTCCAGACTTCGGGTCTGCGTTTCGGTACTCCGGCTATCACCACGCGTGGTCTGAAGGAGGACAAGATGGAGGAGATCGTAGCGCTGATCGACCGTGTATTGAGCGATCCCGAGAACGAGGCGAACATCGCCGCCGTTCGCAAGGAGGTCAACGCTATGATGGCTAACTATCCGCTCTTCGCATGGTAGCATAATATGAAGCAGGTAGTAGAATTTCTCACGCTCCTGCACGAAAACAACGACAAGGCCTGGTTTGACTCTCACAAGGAGATGTACAAACGGGCCTTGTCCTGTTTCGAGGTGTTTACGGCGAAGCTGATCGACGGCATCGCCGCTTTCGATCCGTCCGTGCGCGGACTTACGGTCAAGGACTGCACGTGGCGCATCTACCGCGACACCCGCTTCAGCCCCGACAAGACACCGTACAAGACCCACATGGGGGCTTTCGTTGCTCCCCGTGGCAAGAAAGGCGGTTATTCGGGCTACTATTTCCACGTCGAACCGGTGTGGGACGAACGCTCCTGGTCGCAGGGGCATCAGCTCACTACGGGGCTTTACTGTCCGCTGCCGGAAGTGCTGCGCAGCGTGCGGGACGAGATCCTGGACAATGGCGCGGAAATTGAAGCAGCCATCCGTGAGGCGAAAGGATTCGTTCTCGACGAGTCGAACAAACTCAAGCGTCTGCCGAAAGGGTATGCCCCCGGCAGTCCGTACGACGAATGGCTGAAACTCAAGGATGTCTATATCACCGAACGCCTCGCGCCGGAGTTTATGTTGGACAAGGAGTTATTGAAGAACACGCTGCACGAATTTCGTAAGACGAAACATTTTTCGGATATTCTGAACCGTGCTGTGCAGTTCGCATACGACGAAATGATTTGATAATTATTACTTTATCCGACGGTCGCAGTATCGAACCGAAGACGTGCTTATCTGCGGTTCATGGCCTTGTCCGTAAGGCAGACTCTCACCCGAATCCTCTTTTCGGAGGGAACTTGGATCGTTACATTCCCGACAGGTGCACCGAAGGATATGACTACGTTTAATTTTAGAAAATATGAAAAAAGCAATTTACCTCTTGTTGGTTTCGATGCTGTTCGTTACTGCTTGTACGGAGCAGGCGCCCCGGATTGCCAAATATACGGATCTCTATGCCGTAAAGGGTACGGACAGCCTCTTCCTGGATCGCTATACGGCCGTTTCGGTCGAGCAGGACGATGCCCGGCCCTGTCTGGTCTTCGTTTTCGGCGGCGGCTTCATCGCTGGGGAGCGCGATGCGGAGCGGTACCTTCCGTTCTTTCATTACATGGTTAATCAGGGGTACGACGTGGTATCGATCGACTATCGTCTTGGTCTGAAGCAGGTCGTCGCTTCGGGGGACCTCTCGCCCGAAAATATGATGCTCGGTATGGCCCGGACGATCTCGATGGCTGTCGAGGATCTTTACGACGCTACCGCTTTTATCGTGGACAAGGCAGACGAGTGGGGTATCGACTCCTCGCAGATCGTGGCCTGCGGGTCGAGTGCGGGAGCGATCACCGTGGTGGCGTCATCGCCGCTCTTGCCGGCACCGTCCGTACCGTCCTTGTCGTTGGTCACGAACGGTACGGCGTTTTGCAGCTTCTCCCCCGACGCCTTGAGCACGTTCTTGTACACCTGCGTCGCAACGGCCGAGACGATGGAACCGGCGGCGACGCCAATCACCGATCCCGCGATGCCGATTTTTGCGGACAGCAGGAACGAGGTCACCGCGGCAAGCGCGCCCGCGAAAATCGATGAAAACGATATGCCCTTGAAAAAATTCTTCACAGAGCATGAGGGTAGCCGATTACGCTTTGAAAAAACTTGCGATTCTGTGAAAAGCTTGGAAAAAACTTGGGAACGGGACGCGCGTCATCCCCCGTTTTCGTCGGCGGCTATAGCTGCGGATGCTCCCACTGCTCGGTGTCGGCGATCGCCGGACCATGGTTGTAGTCGACCAGACGCCACCGCAGCGCGCCCTGCAGTTCCAACGGCGCCAGCCGCACCCAATGCGCGTTGCGCATCGACAGAATGTAAGCGAAATCGCCATGGACTTCGCTC
>OGUP01000445.1_pt1 | contig 26399 bp, 20 predicted proteins | sample 1553661 | NCBI WGS metagenome assembly OGUP01 (sample SAMEA2580026, study PRJEB22360) | human gut metagenome | biome: human gut; feature: human-associated habitat; material: faeces | place: Denmark | collected 2008/2010
TATACTGGGGCATCTTCATATGCCATTGTATTTTATAGGGACATTTACTGAATATCCCTAATTAAGAGAATTTTCCACCACTTTCCCGAAGGGAAAAGCCAGCATGTTGCATTTTTTTTCATAATTTTGTAAAGACATTAGTTAAACAATTCATCTGCGACCAACAGATGTTTTCTTTTCAGGAGGAAAAAGCGACCAACTTTTTCCTCTTTTTCTATTCTACAATCAAAGCATTTCCTTTTAACGAAAAATGTACCTCACTGCTATTCTCCAATACTTTCAGTAATTCCGGCAATTCTCCGTAACGGGGAAGGTTTCCTTTAAAAACAATCGCTTTAGCCTGCTGATTCCGGTAAAATACTTCGACATCGTACCAACGGGCCACTTTGCGGAGAATAGCCTCCAAACTCAGATCATCGAAAACAAACATGCCATTTTTCCAATCCACCACCTGCTGAATGTTCACTTCACCGACAACGATCTCCCCTCCTTGCCGGCCGAGCGAGGCTTGCTGACCGGGCATAAGCTGAACGTGCTGCCCCGAAGCCGACGCGGTCACAGCAACTTTTCCTTCTACCAATGTAGTATATGTTTGTTCCTCATGTCCATAAGCATACACATTAAACTGAGTACCCAACACCTCTACAACCTGTGCCTCCGACTCTACCCGAAAAGGATGTGCGGTATCTTTCGTCACCTGAAAATAAGCTTCTCCTTCAAGATACACACGCCGTTCGTCTGTATTGAAACAGGTAGGATAACGCAAACGGGTATCGGCATTCAGCCACACATAGGTTCCATCTGCCAGGATCAATTCATATTCAGCCCCCCGGGGAACTTCCAGGGTATTGTACTGCCATTTTTTTTGTTCTCCTCCCTGCCGGTTAGTATAAACGATATTTTTTTTCCGGCGATCGATCACAAAATTCCTGTTTTCTTCTTCCGGCTTCACTTCCTGCTCCCCGCCTAACAAAATTTGTTCTCCATTTTCTAATATCAGACGAGGTTGTTTATCCCAATCGGCTAATAGCTCGGTTTGAGGCTTTCGTACCGATTGAAGCCAAAGCAGCCCACCGATCCCGAAGCATAAAATAACGGCAGCAGCCAGCCCCCGAAAGTAACCCAAACGACGACGCCTTTCCTGTCGGCGTAATCCGTATTGCCGACCTATTTCTGCCTCCAACCGCTCCCAACCTTTTTTTCGATCTACCTGACGGATCTCCATCCACAACTTCAAAGCTTCTTCCAGTCCGGCTTCTTCCCGGTTCTCATCCGATTGTTCCCGATCTGTTCTCATAATTTAATCCATTTTTATCCGACTTATATCATGAAAACAGTTCAAAACAAAAATATACGTAGTTAAAAGAATAATTTTTTTGCAGTACCCTGATTTTATCTTTTACCTTTGCATCAAGAGGAAAAATTTACATGTGATGTCCTTTAGCTCAACCGATGAATACCAGAAATTCGAAACCCTGTTCAAACAATATTACAGTGGTCTGGTAGTTTATGCCAGCCGTTTTACAGGAAACACAGAAAATGCCGAGGATTTGGTACACGACCTTTTTATCCATATTTGGGAAGACAACCGGATCCTGGGAACGGATCATATAAAAGCCTATTTATTTACATCTATCCGCCACCGCTGTCTGAACTATCTGGATCACTTGAAAATCCGGAATGAATATCAGGAAAAAATCCTGCAAAAAGGGGATATTACGGGAATGTTAACCTGGGAATATTATGTAGAAGCAGAACTCCGGCAGCATATCGAAACCGCCATCGATCATTTACCTCCCCAAGCCCGGAAAATATTCCTGATGAACCGTTTTGACCGTAAAACGGCTGTAACGATAGCAGCGGAACTCGGTTTATCTCCCCGTACTGTCGAAAAACACCTGGAAGTAGCTTTAAAAAGTCTGAAGAAAGAATTGAAAGATTATTTACCAACGACTCTTTTACTTTGGTTATTTCCCTGAACCTTTTTTTATATTTTTATCTATCCGGCTAAATGCTGCAATAATCATTTAAGTTTATTTTAACTTATTTCCATTACAATTTTTTAGTATCCATCGTAAATTTACAGAATTAAATAATGGTTTGTAAAATATTACTATGGCTTATATCGACTATTATGGAGTGCTGGGTGTCAGCAAAACGGCATCTCAGGACGAGATCAAAAAGGCTTTTAAAAAACTGGCCCGGAAATACCATCCGGACTTAAACCCGAACGATCCGACAGCAAAACAAAAGTTTCAGGAGATCAACGAAGCGAACGAAGTACTGAGCGATCCTGAAAAACGGAAAAAATACGATGCTTACGGAGAAAACTGGAAACATGCAGATGAATTCGAAGCTCAAAAGCAACGTTATCAGCAACAAAGCCGAAGTGGCGGTGGCGGTTTCGGCGGTATGGGTGGTGGCTACTGGTCCTCTGCAGAGGGAGGAGGTTTCAGCGGTAACTTCAACGGAAACGAAGGTGAATTTTCCGATTTCTTCGAATCCCTATTCGGTCAACGCCGGGGAAGCAGCCGAAGAAGTTCGGCTGGATTCAAAGGGCAGGACTTCAATGCCGAATTGCATCTTTCTTTACGCGATGCCGCAGAGACCCACAAACAAATCCTGGAAGTCAACGGTAAAAAGATCCGGATCACCGTGCCGGCGGGAGGAGCCGGCGGCAAGACGATCAAACTGAACGGACAGGGAGGCCCGGGGATGAACGGTGGACCGGCAGGCGATTTGTATATCACTTTCGTTATCGGCGACGATCCGGTATATAAACGCGAAGGTGACAATCTGTATATGAATGTCCCGATCGACCTCTATACCGCTGTATTAGGCGGAGAACAGATTATCGAAACCTTGAACGGAAAAGTGAAGATGAAAATCAAGCCCGAAACACAAAATGGGACAAAGGTACGCCTGAGAGGAAAAGGGTTTCCCGTATATAAACAGGATGGACAGTTCGGGGATCTTTTTGTCACTTATGAAGTGAAGATACCGACTCATCTCACAGAGAAGCAGAAGGAATTATTCCGGGAATTACAAAACTCCTAACTTAAAGATCGTTCAACTATGGATACAGAATTAATTATTTTCAACGAATATTGCCAAAAGAGCCATACCGACCCGACTTTTATTATTTCGCTCGAAGAAGGAGGGTTGATCGAAATACGCACCGTCGACGGCGAACGGTATCTTCTCGCCTCCCAGCTCCGGGAACTGGAAAGATATAGCCACCTGTATTACGATCTCTCGATCAATATCGAAGGCATCGACGCCATTCATCATATGCTGGAACGCATGGAAAGGCTGCAACAGGAAGTGAGCTTCCTCCGCCGTCAGCTCCGCCGCTTCCAGACAAAGGATGATTTTTTTCAGGAAGAATATCGATGATAAAACTAATTTTATTCCTCACAAGTTACCTTTTTCTGAGAACAATGGAGAAATGGAACAATGAAAGAAAAGCAAACTTTAATTCTCCGTTTCTCCTAATTTATGGTAGGTATATTTCGTTACTCATTCGTCTCCGGTGATCGGAATTGGCGACCCGGTCTGACGGTATAAAGCCCGGAATCGAAATAGAAAGAAAAAAAATTCAACCTAGCATTATTTTTCCTAAAGCCTAAGGATTATGAAGGGAAAAAACTATTTTTGCTCACAGATCAAAATTAATGTAATTCATACACTTTAATCCGGGATTTCCTGACTAAAAACCAACTGATGAAAAGACATTTCATTTTATTCCATTTCATCTTGTCGACCGGCTTCGGCAGCTGGTCTGCCCAGGCACAAGGCCAATCCGATCATTTTGTTCTTCCTCCGGGAAAAGCTATTTATCAACCGAAAGAATTTGCAGGCCAGGATTGGTATTCCGACACTTCCCGCTACTCCTACCGGCGCATGTCCTGTACGGATAATCTGGCCATATTCTGGGAAAAAGGATTCGGGAACGATTTAGCTGCTCCTCCCGATTTAGAGGGACATCCGATGGCTGTGGATCTGGAAAATCTGAAATATCAACTGGAACGTTTTTACCTATTTTACCGCGACTCCCTGAAATTCGTCAAACCAGGATCGCAAAGTGAAAAATACCGGATGATGGCGATGATTCAATATTCTCTGGAAGGGACGGCCTATGGCGGCGATTACGACCAGGTGATCGGTGCTTTCTGGGCTACTCCGAACCGGCTACAGGACAAAAGATTAAATGCTGTGGCTCACGAACTGGGACACAGTTTTCAATTACAGTCGATCGCCGACGGAGAAGGTGTCGCCTGGGGAGGTAACGGGATTTTCGAAATGGGAGCTCAATGGATGCTCTGGCAGGTCAACCCCCACTGGATCGATGACGAGACCTATCACTGGGATGCTTTTAAAAAGAATACCCACAAAGCTTTTCTGCATACGGAGAACATTTACCGTTCGCCTTATATACTCGAATATTGGAGCGAAAGGCAAGGTTTACCGTTTATCGGCGAATTATTCCGGCAAGGCAAGAAAGGCGAAGACCCGGTTATGACTTATAAGCGGATGCAAAATCTATCCCAGGAACAATTCAATGACGAAATGTTCGATGCTTATCAGCACCTGATCAATTTCGATTATAAACGGGTATTTTCCATCACCCGCCCATGGGCCAATTCTTTCCCGGATTTCAGGACCTGTCTGGAAGAAAAAAAAGACGGCTGGTATCAGGTGAGGAAAGCCTGGTGTCCTGAAAATTACGGATTTAATGCGATCCACCTGCAAGTCCCGGCAGCCGGCACAACCGTACAAATCACCTTTGCGGGCCTAACCCCGGCCGGACAAGATTATAACATTCAATCACCGGAAAAAGCAGGCTGGCGTTATGGTTTCGTCGGAGTCACCGCAACAGGACAGACAATCCGGGGCGAAGTACACAAAAACCGTAAAGGAAAAGTCAGCTTCAAAACCCCCAAAGACCAACCTTTAAGCCATCTTTGGTTCATCGTCATGGGAGCTCCTGCCGAACACCGGATGAACCCGGGATGGAATCCCCAAGGCCCTCAGCCAACCGATGCCCAATGGCCCTATAAAATAAAGGTAAAGGGAACGGAAATCCTTTGATAAATAAAACGGTGCCCGCAGTAAAACACAGGCACCGTTTCCTTTCCGGCTATCAGCTTCTCAACACCTACAATCCTTTCGCTTTTTCTCCAAGCAAATCCTGCACAACGACGTCCAATTCAGCCCCCCTTACCCCTCCGCATACGATCTTCCCTTCCGGGTCGAGCACGATACAATCGGGAATTCCAAATACCTGATATTCTATCACGACCGGTCCTTTACGTCCTTTCTGGTCACACAGCTGGTGCCATTGCATACCCTCCTCTTGTACCGCTTTCTTCCAATCTGTATCCCGCTCGTCGATCGACACACTGATCATATTGAAATCTTTGCCGCACACTTCATAAAGATGTCTCAAATGAGGAATCTCTCCCCGGCAGGGACTACACCAGGAAGCCCAGAATTCAAGCATATTATAAGCACCCGGTTTCACATATTCCGAAAGTCGCACATTTTCTCCTTTCAGATTTTTCAGAACGATATCATGATAAGTCACCCCGCGGGCCACACATCGCATCCGCTCTGCTGTCTTTTTTACCTCTCCCATCATAGAGGCATTTTGCAGGGCAGGGGTAAAGCCGTTCATCAGCCCGTCGATCTCCTCCACCGTCATTTCCGACCGGGTTGAATTCAACAAATTATTCGCCAGTAATAAAGATACAACAGAATTGTTGTGAACTTTGATAAATTCCCCGGTAGCTTCGTTCAACCGGGCTTTGACACGATTCAGTTCCCGGACGATCTTCATGCCCTTTTCCGTATTGAAAATTCCGTCCAGGGCCGGCACATGATATACTTTCAGGTATTCATTCCGCAAAGCCGTATACCTTTCTGACAACTCCTGTACAGAGGTTTTATATGCCTGATACAGATCCTGTGTGGGAGAACCGGTCAGCGTAACGTTGTGTTCCTTATTTACCGCTTCCCAGTAATAAGCCGGCATACTGTCCATCTGACACTGGAATTCCATAGCCGTATTATCCGCAAAAAAACGATAGGCCTTCAATGTCTTTTTGCGCTGATCGGGTTCATCGGGAGTCATATCGACTACTAAACGGCAATATTTCGGATACTCGAAAGTCCGGGTTCCTTCCAGCTGGAATTTTTCATCTTTGATTACGGTAGAATCCAGCAATACGTCGGGATACGTATCGATATTATACAATTTGACCACATACCCGTCCAGGGCTCCCGGTAATGAACCGTTTATCCGATATACCCGGGGTTGATGACAAGCCATACACAAGCCGGTCAAAACGATAAAATACAATAGTTTCATAGCTGTAATTTTTTATTTAACGGTTAATTTCTGACATTGTTTTGCGATCTGTTCCAGATCCAGCTGGTAATATTGCCGGTAATATTGTATGACCAGATCGTATTTTTCCTGCAAGCGGGACCAGGTTTTCATATCCGTTTCCCGTTCCGTCCTGTCTTCCGTCAGGATCCAGGCGACAAAAGAAACCCAGTCTGCATAAGCATAATCGCTGGTGGCAGAAGCCCCGAAAGGAGAGACAAACCCGCATTTTTTTCCGATTTCCCGGTTATAATTATTCGAATAGTCCAGACAAACATCTTCATCTGTTTCATTTTCATAGTAATATAATCCTTTGGAGATTGCTCCAAAACGTTCCGGCAACGGAATACCTTTGTAAGTGGTATAAGACAAACCCCGGAAGAACTCATAAAAAATCCCCCATTTCCATCCTTTCAGGTTATCCGTAAACTTATCGTCGGTATCCTGGCTGTTATCCAGGTAGCCGTAATAGAGGATCCCCTGCATTTCTTCCGTCTTGGTATTGGAGAAAATTCTATTCCCATTCTCATCCTTGTATTTATTATTTCCGGGATTGATTTTTACCAAAACCTGCCGTCTGTAAAGTCCGCTACTTACCATCTCATCAGGCAGCAGGGCGAAGAAACCCGTCAACAAGGTCAGGAATTTTTCAGCCACCGCTTCGTCTGCAGCCTGCATCGGAATCGCTTCCGGATTATTTGCCGTAATCCCATTCACCTGGGTATAACCAACCTCCGTTTTCAGGGCCTCCTCTCCACTCAGATTATAGTAAATATGTAAATCGTACTTCTGATAAAGGGCATAACACATTTTCTGCGCTTGGGAAGGACCGTCCAGGATGGCAGGCACAGGCCCTGTATACTCCCACATGGCTTCGGGGGTATCCTCTTTGGTACAGGCCATAGTCCCCCATATCAAACAACAGTAACAGATCATTTTATATAGACTCATTCGTTTCATAGCTCTATCATTTTAACGTGGATTACTACCGATTCCGGGATTCACACTCAGTTCCCTCTTCGGAATTTGCAATACATAGCGGGGATCATCTTTTTCCAGACGGGCCACCTGATTTTCATAGCCGATACGTTCCATAGCAGGCCGGGTTGTCCGTCTGAGATCGAACCAGCGGTGTCCTTCCAGACACAATTCACGGCGGCGTTCCGCTTCTATGAATACCAACAGGGAATTCTGATCGAAATCCGCAGCTTTCAGGTCTGTATAAGTCCCCTCCCGGAATTTTTCAACCCTCAGTCGGTTCAGATACTTTACAGCCTCCCCTATCCCGTTCTCTTTATGGGCATAAGCTTCTGCCAGAATCAGATACATTTCTTCAGTCCGGATCACCCGGGTATAACCACTGCCGGCATCCGGTCTCATTACACTGCTGATGTTCGGGATATATCTGTTTTTGGCATAGATCAATTTGGGTTTTCCCCTTAAAGAATAAGTCTGCATAAAGTAATAACGTCTCACATCGTCCGGCTCATCTTCATACTCAGCCGCCAGTTTTTTATTGACACTGAAGGTTGAAATAAAATGATACCATCCCAAGGCAGGCACAATCTCACTTATTCCATTTACAAACAACACATTATCATTATCTTTCGCCAAATAATCCTTTCCCCACACCGTCGAAGCATTCCAGCTGCTGACAAAGTTATTATCCATACTGAGGCGGAGTCCTGCCTCATACAGGTTGAATATCGCCGGATTTTCCCGGATGACCTGTTCAGCACACACAATGGCAGAATCCCATTGCTGCATATAGAGATACACCCTGGCCAGCAAGGCACGGGCCGACAAAGCATCGAATTTCAGTTTGGCAGGCTTGGAAACCGGATTAGCCTCCATCAGCCGGACTCCTTCTTTCAAATCTCCGACAATCAGGTCGTATACCTCTTTAACGCTGTTCCGGGTATATGCCTTATCTTCTGCCGCCGTACTCAGATTCAGCGGAATACCGGGATCTGTGGCACAAGTTTCCGGATCATAAGGTTTGGCATACAGGTTGACCAGATAGAAATGGGAATACGCTCTCAAAGCATAAGCCTCTCCCTTGATATTCTGACGGGTACGTTCCACATTCACCTCATTCAGTTCCATCCCGGCAGCCTGATCGATATTTTCCAATACCACATTGGCATAAAAGACACTTTGGTAGAATTTCTCGAAAGCGATATCCCCCCGGGCATAGTTGTCTCGATATCTTTATTCCACATATAGGCAGCCACATACACATCTCCATAATCGTCCCCCTCCATAGAGTGGTCGGAAGCAATCAGATCCACATCGTCCGAAAGGATATCCAGGTAAGGAACCACCTGTTCTGTCAGATACCCGTAGTTCAGCAACTGATCGTAATCGTCTGTCGTATTGGGTTTCAATTTATTTTGGGGCACCTCTTCCAGGTAAGACTCACAACTGCCGGAAAAAATCCCTCCCAATACGACCAGCATATATAATAATCTCTTTTTCATATCTTTTGTGTATTAAAAGTTTACATTCAATCCCAAGGTAAAACTACGGGGTAAAGGCAGTGAACCGTAAGCCGTCGTTGTATAATTAATGGTCTCCGGATCATATCCTTTCATCCGTTTATCCGCCCAGACAAACAGATTTTGAGCCTGGAACTTCAGGGATATACCTCCCAGTTGACGGTCGCCCAGAACAATCTTCTGTACCAACCGGCCGGGAAGCCTGTATTCCAGCATCACATTCCGCAGACGTAAGTAGTCTCCGGGCACTACAGTTTTCTGACTCTTATTGAATATCACTTTGGTGTAATGGCTGTCTCCGCCGGCATGCCCGGACAGGACCGGAATAATCTTCGTTGCTTCATCTCCCGGTTTTCTCCATCTGTCCATGATTTTCCGGTTGGTATTCTGGTCTGCCTCCGGTAAAGAATTATAGGCAAATTCCGGTAGACGGACCTTATTTTTCAGACCGAACGAAAACAGGAAAGACAGGGAAAAATCTTTATACCGGATGACGTTATTGAATCCGCCCGACAATATCGGATCCCGGGTACCTTCGTATTTCAGGTTATAGATATTGTTGTAAACAGCCTCTTCGATCTCCGGATCGTCTTCGCTCAGGATATTGTTGTTTTCATCGTAGAACAAGGGTATACCGTTTTCATCCAGACGGGCAAAACGATACGAAAACATACCGTTTACAGGTTTGCCCAGAAAGACTTCACCCGGGGTATAGATACTCTTTACCAGACTTTCGGCCTGAGGGGTTATATTAGATTTTACGACCTTATTTTTTACATACCCCAGATTGACGGACGACAACCACGAAAATTGCTTTTTCCGGATAATATACCCCGATACGGACACATCTACTCCCTGGTTTTTCACATCCGCATAATTGACAAATTTATTGAGAAAACCCGTTACAGAAGAGACGTTCTTGGATGCAATCAGGTCTTTGCTATAATCCCGGTAGTAGTCCACATCCAGGGTCAGACGGTTATCGAACATGCCCAGTTCAAAACCGATATTGACCGAGGAAGTGGTTTCCCATTTCAGTTCCGGATTCGGGGCTTGTATAATTTCCATCTGCAACAATTGATTGACTTCGTTCGGAGGTAAAGCAGAAGCAACAATCTGCGGCGTACTCTCCTCCACGATATTTCCCCTTAAACCATAAGAAGCCCGGACGGCCAGGTTATTGACCAGTTCCGATCCCGACAGAAAATGCTCATTGCTGATGATCCATTTCCCGGAAACCGACCACAAAGGCAGATAACGGTACTTCGGATTAGAACCGAACAGATTCGAACCATCGAAACGGATATTCCCGTTGATCACATACCGGTCTTTATACATGGCCGACAGAACGGCGTAATAAGATATATAAGAACGTTCGGGTATATTCCGGGTCATTTTATTTCTGGCCAGATGACCGGTATTCTCTCCCAATGCAGGTTCGTAAAAAATATTGCCCCGGTCGTGCATATATCCCGAACCATTGCTGGTCAACCCCTTATACAGGGTGGTCCTGAACTCCTGTCCGAGCATGGCGTCGATAGAAAAATCTTCTGCCAGGTTTCCCTTATACTCCAGGCTGTTCCGGATCAGGGACGTTCTCTGTTCATAATTCGTTTCATTGTACACTCCTCCGAAAGGCAAAGAGGTCTTATCATATTCTTCCTGGGTATAGTCCCCGAAATCATACCCTCTGATTTCCGCCGCATAGGCACTTTTTCCTTAGCGTAATCCGAACTGGAGGAATGCGAGGAGGCATAACTGAACAAACCGTTGTATTTTAATCCCTTATAAAGATTTACCGTCAGATTCAGGATCCCTTTCAGGTCGGTCTGGGAAGATTCCCGATGGGTATTTTCCTGTTCGTTCAGTATATTATAGAGGTAATATCCTCCGAATGTCTTTTTATAAAAGAAGTAATCGCCGTTTTCATCATATACCGGAATCGTCCGTGAAGTCCGTACTGCATACTCGAACGGGTCGGCACTGGCATGGAAAGTTTCCCGGTCACGGCGCCCTGCCTGTAAAGTGGCAGACAGGCGTACTCCCCGGAACAGTTCTGCATTCAATTTGGCCAGTCCGTTGAAATTCTTATAATCCGTCTGTTTGTCGGCCCCTTGCTCCCCGTCATAACTCAGGGAAATGTAATAATCCGCTTTCTCCGAACCGCCGGAAACACTCAGGTTATGGGTCTGGGTATATGCATTCCGGTACAATAGTTTAAACCAGTCGGTATTCCGGGTTTCCGTCTTTTTCACTTCTTCCCTGAATTGTTGCAGGGTAAGGTTACCCAAGGCATACTGGCTCATCAGTCCTTCCATTCCTACCCCTCCGTTGATATACAAACCATCGTCATAGCATTGTTGGGTCAGTTCCACTCTTTCCCGGGAGTCCATCAGGTCAAAATCCCGGTAAGCAGGACGCAGGCTGACAGCTGAAGTGTGTTGATAAGAGATATTGAATCCGTTCCGCTTTCCTTTCTTTGTCGTCACCACGATCACCCCATTGGCTGCCCTTGTCCCGTAAATCGCCGTTGCCGAAGCATCTTTCAGAACTGTGATACTCTCTATGTCGTTGGGACTCACTCCTCCGATAGCGGAGTTGAACATATTCATGACATCCGGGCTATTCAGCTCTGCGACTGTTATAGGCACGGAATTTTCCAGCATCACTCCGTCCAACACCCAGAGCGGATCGGCGTTACCGGCTATCGTTGCCGTTCCCCTGACCCGTATTTTGGGGGCAGCGCCGGGAGCTGCAGAAGTATTCACTACCGACAGGCCTGCCAATTGTCCCTGTAGCATATCTTCGATACTGGAAGCCCCTACCATATTCAGGTCTTCTGTTTTGATAGTCGAAACAGCACTGGTCAACTGCCTTTTCTCGATCTGCTGGTAACCGGTCACAACCACTTCTCCAATCTCTGTAACAGCATCTTTCAGAACTATATTCAACATTTCTTCTCCACGATACGGTATCTCACGCGTTTCCATTCCTACAAACGAAAATACCAGTACCAAATCGGGCAGATCCGCAACCTCCATCCGGAATTTTCCGGCATTATCCGTAGACACCCCGACCGTAGACCCCTGAATCACCACCGAAACGCCGGGCAAGGGTATTCCTTTCGTATCCTTTACCGTTCCCTGTATGACAATTTTCGGATTTTGCTGTTGTTTTACCGGACGGATGACAATCGTTTTATTCAAAAATTCATAGGAATAATCATCCTGCAAAACTTCCTTCAACAACTTACTCACCTCCATTTTACTGTCTGTCAGCTTGATTTTACGGGCAACATCCAGTTCATCGTCGCTATAGAAGATATCATATTTCAACTGTCTGTTGATGGCCGTAAAGATATCTTCCATTGTCAGTTCGTTCAGGTTCAGAGTAACAGTCCCTCTCTGGCCCTAAACCGAAGCACTCACCTGAAATATGCCCAGAAAAAAGAAAAAAGTAATCAATTTCATAAGCAACAACCATTTTTTTATTTTACCTGAACGGCAAAAACAATTCAAATCCTCATTTTTTTTCATAAATTTGTAGATTGAAGTTAATAATGGCCTGTAAATCAGTCTGGCTCAAGGATCGGTTTACAGACGTTATCGATTATCGGGGATGAGAGTCGCGACCTCTTATCCCTTTTAAATTTTACTCACAACGATTTGCTTTCCTTCTACTTTAAAACGGATACCGGTAGTCATTTCCAGAAAACGCAACACCTCGGTGACCGGGCTATGCTTGTTGATGGAACCCGTAAAACGCATTTGTTTTACCTCTTCGTCCTGATAAACCATCGTAAAATCGTACCAGCGTTCTAATTTTTTGACAATCTCTTCGAAAGTGTAAGCCTTGAAATAAAACTTTCCATCGACCCAGGAAGTATATAAACCCGCATCGACCGAAGCCACTTTCCTTTGGCCGGAACAGCGGTCCACAGTATATTGTTCCGAAGGCTTTAAAACAACCGTACGGCCTTGTTCCGCAATCCTGACACTTCCTTCCACCAGAGTGGTTTGCCAATAGTTGTCTTCGCGGTAAGTACTCACATTGAAACTGGTTCCCAACACCGTAATTTCTCCATTCTCAGTCGATACCTGAAAAGGAGCGGTTGTATCTCTGCACACTTTAAAAAAAGCTTCTCCGCAAAGCTGTACTTCCCGCTTACCGGCAGCAAACCGGACCGGGAAACGAATCGTCGTTTCGGAATTCAGCCATACCTGTGAACCGTCGGGCAGCCTCACCATATATTCACCCCCTTTCGGTACGATCAGCGTATTATACGCTGTAATCGTGGAATCTTCCGTACTCCCGGTTTCATATTTCAGCTCTCCCCCTGACGTATCGTTGGTAATCTTTACCCCTAATTCCTCGATATCCCGAATTTCTGTCTGAGTTCCCAGGATAATTCTTTCCCCACTCGCCAATATCAATTCTGCTTTCGAAACGCCCGGTAGAATAACATCCGTCAATTCTCCCGTAACCGGAAGTGCGGACTCCCTGTTATACGTTACCCACCCCCAGACAGAAAAAAATAAAACAGTCACAGCCGCAGCATATCTGCACCAGCCGGGTACGCGCCATCCACCGGCCGTCTGTTTCTCCACCCTCCGCCAGGCCCGGTCGATATCGTACTTCTGCTTCTCCGCAGCTTTCATACTCCTGCGGGAGACCATCATTACATCCAGCATCTGCTTCAGCTGCGGATCATCGTATCCGACCGCTTCTTCCTCCTCTTTTTTATCTCTTCTCCATAAACCAGAAAGCCGTTGCCATAAATCTTCTGAAAATGGTACACTCATGACCTTTATATCTTTAATTTTATATAAAGGCAACTAAGTTTAAAAAACGGGTGAGTGAAAAAGAAAAAAAGTTACTTCATCTCTTTATAAGTTGCACAAGCAATCAGTAACAACAGGTTCGAATTTTTAAGTACAGCGATTTTTTCCCGGATTTCACGATAAGCTTTGGAGATATGTGATTTCACCGTATTCACCGATATGCGGAGCTCCTCGGCTATCTCCAGGTATTTTTTCCCTTCCAGACAACTTTTCATAAACACAATACGGCATTGCTGGGGTAAAGATTGAAGGATATGCTGAATTTGTTCCAACTGGGTCTGTTCTTCTTCGGAATAACCGGATTTCAACAGATCGTCCCAATATTCGGACAGTAAACGGGAATGAGTCCGTTCGACAAGTTGATGTTTCAAAATATTCAATACCCGGTGTTTGACGGCAGAAAAAAGATACCCCCGGAAGGATTCCTGCAAACGGATCGTTTCCCGGTTGTTCCAGATATAGATAAATACATCCTGTACCGCATCCTCGGTTTCACTCTTTTCGTCCAGATAAGTCCAGGCATAATGGCACAAGTCTGTATAATACTTTTGAAACAACTGCTCAAAAGCACTCCGGTCACCCTTTCTGACCGCCCCAAAAAGTTGTAAATCTGGATCTATATTTCCGAAATCGTTCATCGGGGACAAATATAAAAAGTATCTCTTTACGATCAAAGAGATACTTTTATGACAAAAGGCTTCCCGCAATCTGTCAATCGGCGATCAATTTACGGTAACGCACCCGCTTGGGCTGGATATCGCCAAGCTGTGCACGTTTGTGTTCCTCGTATTCAGAATACGATCCTTCGTAAAAGACCACATTAGAATCTCCCTCGAAAGAAAGGATATGGGTACAGATACGATCCAGAAACCAACGGTCGTGTGAGACGACAACAGCACAACCGGCAAAGTTTTCCAAGCCTTCCTCGAGAGCCCGGAGGGTATTCACATCTATATCGTTAGTCGGCTCGTCGAGCAACAACACATTGGCATCGGCTTTCAGGGTAAGGGCCAGATGAAGGCGGTTTCTCTCCCCTCCGGACAACACTCCGCATTGCTTTTCCTGATCGGCTCCGGAAAAATTAAACCGGGAAAGATAAGCACGTGCATTAATCTCTCTTCCTCCGACCCGTATCGATTCCTGACCGCCTGAGATCACCTGATAAACCGTCTTTTTCGGGTCTATATCCTTGTGCGTCTGATCAGCGTATCCTATCCGCACGGTTTGCCCCACTTCAAATGTTCCTTTATCGATACTTTCCATCCCCAGTATCATTTTAAAGAGAGTTGTTTTTCCAGCCCCATTGGGACCGATAACTCCAACGATACCATTGGGAGGAAGGGTGAAATTCAGATCATCGAACAGCAACTTGGAGCCGAAAGCTTTCGCCACATGTTGTGCTTCTATCACTTTATTTCCTAAGCGGGGACCGTTCGGAATAAAAATTTCCAACTTGGTTTCCCGTTCTTTCTGATCTTCATTCAATAATGTCTCATAGGATTTCAACCGGGCTTTCCCCTTAGCCTGTCGGGCCTTTGGGGCCATATTGATCCATTCCAATTCATGTTCCAGTGTCTTGCGGCGCTTACTGGCCTGTTTTTCTTCCAGCGCCATTCGTTGGGTCTTTTGTTCCAACCAGGACGAATAGTTACCCTTCCATGGAATTCCTTCTCCCCGGTCAAGTTCCAGTATCCAGCCGGCCACATGATCCAGGAAATAACGGTCGTGAGTAATACAGATTACCGTTCCGGCATACTGTTGCAAATGTTGTTCCAACCAATCGATCGATTCGGCATCCAAATGGTTGGTCGGTTCATCCAACAGCAATACGTCCGGTTGTTGAAGCAGCAAGCGGCACAAGGCAACCCGGCGCCGCTCTCCACCGGAAAGCGTATCCACCACCTGATCCTCGGGGGGACACCTCAGCGCATCCATGGCCCGCTCCAAACGACTGTCCAGATTCCAGGCATCCGTAGCGTCTATCTTATCCTGCAATTCTGCCTGACGATTGATAAGAGCATTCAATTTATCCGGATTTTCCAACACTTCCGGATCTCCGAACTTTTGATTGACCTCCTCAAATTCCTTCAAAGCGTCCACAATATCCTGTACCCCCTCCTGCACAATCTCCTTAACAGTTTTGCCGGATTCCAGCTTCGGATCTTGCTCCAGATACCCTACGGAATATCCCGGAGAAAAAACCACTTCACCCTGATAATCTTTCTCGATACCGGCAATAATTTTCAACAAAGTAGATTTTCCCGAACCGTTCAAACCGATAATACCGATTTTCGCTCCATAGAAAAAAGATAAATATATATTCTTCAACACTTGTTTTTGAGGAGGAAATGTCTTGCTGACCCCCACCATTGAAAAAATAATTTTTTTATCATCCGCCATAATTCATGTAATCTTAATTGTTTTCTGCCCAATCTCCGGCATCGGGTACAAAGATACAATTAAAACGGCGAATTAAATAGGTTTATAAAGTCTGTAAAGAAATTATAAACCTATATAGTCCGACACCCCCGTCCCTCTGGTTTATCTTGCCAGTAAAGGTTCTATTTTTTCCCTATCCGATGGACGGGGAGCAAAAGCATTGATGATCCTGAAATTTTCATCGATCAACAAAAAACGGGGAATGGAAGTAATGTCCCAGGCATCGCCTACCACATAAGGATCGGCCAAAACTTCCTGAATATGAGCCGGCATACCGTCTTTTTTCAATCTCTTGACCCAAAGCTTTTCATTCTGGTCGATCGAAATACCGATAAACCGGATATCCGGATACTTTTCACTCAGTTTCTCGAACTCGGGTAATTGGAACAAACAAGGCAGACACCAGGTAGCCCAAAAGTCGACATACAACACCTTTCCCTTAAAATCGCTCAGCCGCATTTCTTTCCCGTCGATATCCTTAAAAGGAATATCCGGAGCCGGCCGGCCTTCCATCAATTTTGCCCGTTCTTGCAATTTTGCCTGAAAAGAATTACGTAACTCTTTATTCCGGATCTGACGGGAAAAATCGGTATACATCCGATAATCCTTAAGCATCAAGCCCTGATCCAACAATTCTGCATTTTTTAAAACCGTCATCCATTCCCTAAAAGCCGGAGAAAGAGCAAACTGAAACACCTGGGTCTCATGGCATTCCCGTAATATATTCCGTACATCGGAGATTTCAAGATAGCGATCGGAAGCACCGATCTTCTTTAACAAAGGTTCGGCCAGTGTCGCTACTTCCCGATAAAAGGCCTGTTTCTTTTCGAGTTTTACCTCAGGAGCATCATCGTAGTTACTCAATTGCCCCACAGAGAAATAATCCAGATAAGTCGCCAGCCGACAGGCTTCCAGCCGGATTTGTTCCAATTCCCGAAATTCCGGAGTCACTGCGGTCAAATGGGCTAAGGCGTCCAGGCTGGCATCTACAATACTGTCCACCTTATAGCGGTAAACCTCGAAACTCACTTTTTCTTTAGGAAGGCCGAATTCATTTAGCTCCCGTCCTATTTTAGCGATCTCACAACCGCTCAGTTTCGCACTGTTGCGCAAATAGTTATTGGCTTCTATTCCTTTACCGTTAAAAGTGGTTTTCGTAGTATTCCGGTTGAAAATAATCTCCAGATCATCGCCCGGAGTCAAATACAAGGTATTATGTCCCACTTTATAATAGGCCAGTTGTTTTAATTTCAATTTTAAATCGAAACGGCCGTTGGAATCGAGTATAATTTCTATCGTCCTATCATGATAGACTTCTGCTGCGATCCCATCACTATTCATCGATACCCGGTCCAATCCGAATTGTTTCAGCGAACCGGATATCTTCACTACTCCGGCCTTTGCCGATAAAGAACAAGAAACCAGTAACAGTATAAGTAATTTTATGATTTTCATAGGATAAATATTAAATTATTCAACAGCCCTCCAGCTCATTTTTTTGATTTTCATAAGCCCTTCCCAACATGATTTTTCGTCCGCCTCGAGTTCTACCTTATCCGGATTCACTCCCTGGATATATTTTTGCAGTTTTCCTCCGGTTGTCGCATTGTAAGTCGCCACATACAGCGGATTCGCATTCGGTTCGATCGCAGTATCACAATACAGCATCGTAATCGGATCACCCATATCGAAAGTGTAATGCCGTTCATTGCCTTTATTGTAATCGTAAGCATGCAAAGTTGCACCTACGGCATAATACACCACTGTTCTCCGGGAAGAAAAGGCATAAAAATCGGCCTTATCGAAATCTACAGCCCCCGCACCGATCGTATAACAATTCAATTTCGTCGGTCCGGAACCGACTGCCCGGAATTTATAGAGATAATAGGCCCCGGCCGGATCTTTCAGGATAGCGAACGAATTACCGTTAGAGCTCCCGACATCCAGGGTATTTTCCCCATAAACCAGAGTCCGTCCCGTCGTTCCCTGGTTCCAGGGGAACGGATCTCCTGCCTGATCTTCCAGCAAATCGGAAACAGCGATACTGTTCTTCACTGTCAGAAAACGTCTATTCTCCACATCAAACCATAAAAAACCACCCGAATAGCTATTCAATGTATAGAACAGATAAGGAAAAGCTTTATAGTAGGTATTCTGATCCGAAGTCAGACAATTCACCGGATTATTATAATAATCCCCTCCCATCAATAACGTACTGGCATTGAAAATATATCCGTTATTACATACGACTGTGCGATAGTAGCTAGACCCGCCGTTCTTACCAGCCTTATCTTTCACCCGCGGAATAATATCTACCGGTACGAATTCCGTGTCGAACGTCCGATCCATAAACAATAATTTACCGAACACATCACTTTCCGAACCGGCAAAAGTTTTACGATCCATGGAATAAGCCTGGGACCCGGTCAATACCCATAACTTGATATAGTTACTGTTTCCTGCCGCTCCTGTATGGATAATATCCACCGGATTTTTCAGGACCGGCAGCCCGCTGTTTTTCAATAATTCTTTGTATAAAACCGTATCTTTCACCATCGACAACATCTGCACATCTACCTCTCCCTGAGTGTTCTCACCGATCAGCAAAATGCCTTTCGAATAAGCGGTTCCAACTTTCAATGTAGAAGTAGCCACCGTCACGACACCGGTCTGCCGGTCGGTCACCCTGAAATATAAGGTATAATCACGCGGAGCTAATTCAACCCGATAGTTCAATATCCGTTCCGTACCGATCAACTCTGTCGAATTATAAGCCACGTTAGCCCTCCATTCATAAGCAAAACGGGTGGTATCCCCGATATTTCCTTCCGTTACCGTCACCGTAGGATCGATTTCCAGCACACTTTCCCGGTAAACCGTTTCATAAACCGACTCCACCCCCTCTATGTTCACCTCACAAATGTCGTGATAATCGTACGAGCCTTTGTCATCATAGCATGCCGTCAACCCTAATGCGAATACAATAATATATACTAATCTTTTCATAATTATTTCTGTTTAATCGTAATAACCCTCTTCCGGTACCCAGGGTACACCTACTTTCGATAACCAGGGACAACCGCTGAACCACATCAAACGCCCATCCTCTTCCAAAACCGGTTTTTTGTCATTGTAGCATTGGATCAGATAGGTGGACATAGATTTATATATCAGCATTTGCAATGCACTCGGCATAGTTTCATTACTCATAAAATCATTATACGTCAAATTAAAACGCTCACAAATCAATTCCAGTTTTTTCCGGCTGAAAGCGCCCCAATTTCCGGATTCATACCCTCCATTATAGGGAGAAACGGCAGTACCGACCCAAACTTTAGGCTCTACCATAAAATCAGCAATACGCAAGGTATGTAATGAAGCATCGAAATGCTCATACACCGGCCCGGTCCGGTGTGAACCGATCAAGGCATCCCATTCCGGGAAAGCCAGAGAAAAATATTCGTTAGCCACCAATCTCAAGCCCAATCTCTGTTCTTTTTCCTGCAAGATATCGGTACGTATCAGGCGGACTTCCACCTCAGCGGCTGACTCACCGGCCTTGATCACACCTTCACGGGTCAAGGGCAGATAATCCACATTTTCCGTCAGATCGGTACTATCGGGATTGACTTCCACCAGAAAAATCCGGTCATACGTTTTCACCGGCCCGGTAGCCATCACCTTCACCGACAGCGTTGCGGTATCTCCCGGCAAACTGATAAAATTGACATTCGTATAAGGTTGGTAAGGCCAAGTTTTTTCACTGCCCCAGGAATCTCCCCATTGTACGGCAAAATAAACTCCTTCCAATCCTTCATAATCCATCAGGTCCTTTTCACAACCCGACAACATCAAAGGTAAAATCCATATATAATATAAAATTCTTTTCATAATCATTCATTTGAAATATCTGTACTACTGATTCGTTGATCGGTTTCGCTTTCCGGAAGCGGAACGACATACTTGGTCAGTTCTACGTTCTTCGTTCCTGTAGCCTGATTTCCATCGGGGATATTTACCATTTCCTGGCGTTTATAGAAAAAGAACAGTTGCCCCTCACCCAACATTTCTTTTTTATATTCATTCGCCAGAATATTGATCCGGTTGTCTTCCGTCAGGGCAAGGCTGTTACAGTTTCTGGCATTACGGAAAGTGTTCAGGTAAACGGAAGCTTCGCCCAGCTTACAACATTCAACCGCAATCAGATACATTTCGCTCATCCGGATCAGAGGAATCATATATTGCCGGCTGGCCGTCACATTATCCTGCTTTTCGAATTTACGATGATAGAGTACCGAAGTTCCGTTTTTATTATAAGTAGACCAAACCGAATAACGATAATCATTCTCATTATCGTATAAATCATCTCTCCGGGCAGTACCGGCTAAGGTGAGAATACTGGTCGACTCGAGTGTCGGAGCAAACAAATCCTCATGTAATTTTTCCCGGGAAGAATGATAGGTGCCGAACAATACTTCGGAATAAAATACCCGGTCGGGATTCGATGAAGTAGCTTCACTATTCGTTACAAAAGGGAAAAATTCCGCCCCTTCAGCCTGTCCTTCGGCAATTACTTCTTTGGCCGTAATAGCAGCCTTTTCTTTATCCCCTCCCCAAAGCTGAACCCGGGCCATCAGGCCCTTTGCTGCAAAATAATTCATCCGGAAACGCCGGTAATTCAAATCTGTATCGGAAAATTCCTCTTCCACAAAATAAGGATCCGTATCTTTCAGCAAACCGACAGCATTTTTCAGATCGTCGAGAATCAATCCGATGACTTCCGATCCGGACAGTAAAGGAGTAACCGTCTGATCCGAATTCGTCTGATAAGGAATACTTTCTTTATCCAATTCGGAGGTCAGGGGACCGAACAGACGCAACATATCAAAATGAAGCATAGCCCTTAAAGCCAAAGCCTCCCCTTTGATCGACCCCTTCCAGACAGGCGAAAGTCCGGCTTTATTTTCATCACATTTTTCGATAATCGTATTGCAACAGGCAATCACCGCATAGCATTTCTGCCACATGTTATCGAACAGGGCCTTCTCATCGTTTCCGGTATAAACCAAACCTCCATAGTTATAGAAAGCATGCGACGAAGAAGCAACACTGTAATACTGTCCCATCACATCCAAAGCACCGGCAGTCAGGTTTCGGCCATACAATTCATTCGTATTCAATTCAATATACACCCCGTTCAATGCCTTCACAAATCCCTCCCGGTCATTGAAAAGCATCTCCTCCGACAAACGATCCGAAGGCGTCACATTCAGCCATGACTCACAGGAATAGAAGGATAGCAGAAGTAAAGCCAGACCGTATTTGATGATGAAATTCAACTTTTTCATTTTCATTCGTTTTAATTTAAAATCTTAATCCCAAAGACATGGATACCGAACGGGCAAAGGGATAATCGATACCCCGTTCATTTTTCACGGTTGAAATCCGGAAAATATCGTTCATATAAGCTCTTACCGTCAATGATGAAGCGCCGACCGATTTCAGCCATTTTCCCTGGCTCTCGTACCCCACCGATATAGACTCTCCTGAAAAGACGTTGTTGTCGGCGACAAACCGGGAAGACATCGGCGTATCGGCTGTCGTTGAAATCGCCCGGAATTTAGCATTATCGCCCGGTTCTTTCCAACGATCGTACAAAGCCCGCTTATCCTGATTATAGTGGACATCACTGAACGAAATATTTTCTACCTTATTGTACAAGGTCTCCATAAAGATCTGCCCACCCAACCGGTAACGGAAATTGGCAGAAGCCGAAAAACCTTTATAGTAAAAAGACATGCCGACAACCCCTTCCAGTTTCGGATCACTATTTCCTACGACCACCTCATCCTCGACATTATAAGCAAAACTCTGGGTACCGTCTTTATGCAAAAAGATCTCACGTCCCGTAGCCGCATCTATTCCGGCAGAGCGGACAGCCCATAAATCCGAAGGACTTCCGCCATCGTAATACCGCAACATATTCTTGGTCTTATTTTCATCATTGAACCGGGACAGATAGGAACTGACATTCCGGTATTCCGAAGTCAGATGCCGCAAGGTCGCGTTTACCTGCCAAAGCAAGTGTTCTTTTTTCAACAAAGCATAATTCAGCACAACCGTATATCCTTTCGTCACCTGTCCGCCGACATTAGCCGGAACGGAGGTACCTCCCGTAGACGAAGGAACTCCGGTATAAACCAACAACGGATCGGTTTTCTTTGAAAAATAATCGAAATTCACCCGCAAACGGTTATTAAACACCACTAAATCCAAACCGATATTCCGGTCCAGCGTTTTTTGCCACTCCAGGTCCGGATTTCCGAAATTATTGATGATAGCGCTGACTCCCCAAGGATTGGTGTGATGATTATTATAGGTATAAATTTTCATCGCAATATAAGCATCGAAGTTCTGGTTTCCGGGATTTCCGATCGAAGCCCTCAGTTTCAGCATATCCAGCCAACCGGCCCCTTCCAGAAAATGTTCGTTGTGGATATTCCATCCAAGTCCCACCGACCAGGTATTGGTAAAAAGTTTGTTCACCCCGAAAATGGAAGCCCCGTCTGCCCGCCAGTTGGCATCCAGCAAATAACGGTTGTCATAAGCATAACCGAGATTCACATAATAGCTGGCCGTCCTTTTCTTAACATCCTGATATACTTTTTTATCTGGATTATATTCCTGAGCAAAAGAAGGGTTGGAAAATTCATCGTCGATAAATCCCCGCATAGTATATCCGTTCAGATTCGAAGTCGACTGGGTAAAACGCATTCCGGCCACCGCATTTACCATATGCCGTTCTGCCAGTAATTTTCCGTAGGTAACACTCAAATCACCGTCATAACCGAAAACGTGTTTTTCCGATTCCGTATAGGCCCCTTTCTCATTATCTTCCTTACCCACAAATTCCGAATTGAAAGGCGAAGAAAATTTCTCTGCCTGCTCGTTGGATTTATTCACCCCTATCCTCGCCCGGATCCTCAATTCGTCTATTACCCGCCAATCGGCTTCAAAGTTGTTGGTTATCCCTAAAGTATGGGTACGATCGAAATTTGTATTAGACAAATCGTAAAACGGTCCGTATACATTTTCGTTTATTATTCTAAAGGTATTTATATCAAAATAAGAAAAAGACTCCAGCACTTTTACAGGTTCTCCGTTTTCGTCCGTTTTCCGGTAATACGGATTGGTTTGGGCGAATCTTTTAAAAGAAACGCTCTCCCGTTCTGCCCTGGTATAATCCACATTCAAAGAATTGGTAAAAGCTACACGGCCTTTCCGGTAAATGAGCCGGACATTTCCATTCAATACATCCCGGTCCGATCCCTTCATCACTCCCTGGGTTTTTCCGTAACTCACCCCGACACCATAACGCATCACTCCGTCGCCACCTTCCAGAAACAAATTGTGTTTGTGTGTCGTAGCAAAACGCAGGGGCTCGTTCATCCAGTAGGTATCCACCCCTCTCCGCACTTCCTGCAAACGCATATTATATTTTCTTTCCTGCTCGACACTTCCCAAATACCCGTCCGGTCCCCAGCTTTGATAAAGTCCGGAAAGCAATTCGAACTGCAATTTTTCCTCGGCATTCATCAAATTATAATCCGACAGATCGGCAAAAGTAAAATTCAGGTTACCGGTATAATTCAATCTCAGCTGCCCGGCTTCGGGAGCTTTCGTTTCTACGACCACGACTCCATTGGCTGCTTTCGATCCATATATAGCGGTAGCGGCTGCGTCTTTCAGCACAGTAATACTCTGTACCCGGTCCATACTCAAATCACTGATCGTCGCCAGAGTCGACTCGAAACCGTCGAGGATAAATAACGGTTGGTTGGGATCGGTATTATATTCTTCGGTCAAACCGATTACACTGGTTTTCCCCCGGATTTCGATATTGGGCAAATGGTTGGGGTCCGAACCGAAGTCATTGTTTTCGATAATGGCAAACGAAGGATCGAGTGTCTTCAGACTTTCGAGTACATTCGAGTTACCGATCATCTTCAGCTCTTTATTGGTAAATGTAGCCGACGAACCGGTAAAGCTTTCTTTCTTTCGGGTAAAAATACCGGTCACCACGACTTCGTCCATCTCGGCCACTTCTGTAACCAAGGTGATATTCAATTCTTTTTCTCCTTTCCATCTCACCGCTTTCTTTTCCATACCGATAAACGAATATACCAATGTCAATTCCTTCATCTCAGGCACAGATAAGACATATTTTCCGTCAGTATCGGTCACCGTACCCAGCGAAGTACCCTGAATCTGTACCGTTACTCCCGGTAGCAAACTGCCTTTTTCATCCGTCACCTTACCGACAATTTTCACTTCCTGAGTTTGTTTCTGCGGTACACTTTTCTGTTCCCGGATAATCACCAGATCATCTTCGATCAGGAAAACAAAGGGACTTCCTTTCAAACAATCTTCCAAAACTTCTTCGAGGCCCACCCCTTTCAAATCCACCGAAACCGGTTGGAATTGTTTCACTGCATCACTGTCATATACAAACTTATATTCGCTCACTTGCCTCAAATATTGAAACACATCCGCCAAAGAGGCTTTTTTCATCGAAATGTCGAATTTTTTTTGTTGTGAATAGACTGCAGCCTGTAAATTCAGCGAACACACGAGTAGAATCAACACCGTCTTCATCATAATCAACATACGGGGTAATTTCGTGAGTACGAAACTACCGTTCCTTAAATTTTTTTTCATACATTTGTAAATAAAGTTAATAATACGCTCTACTCCCCACGAAGGAGTATCGATATGTTAATGTAAAGCAGTACATGTGCCCGCATGTATTGCTTTTTTAATATATCCTACTGTTCGATAACCACCGTTTTTCCGCTTACCCGAAACCGTGCCCGCCCGGTCTTTTCAAGCTTCGATAAAATGGTTGCGATATTTTCATACCGCTGAATATCCAAAGAAAAATGGGCTTCCTTCAAATCCGGTTTGGCGAAAAAGAATTCCACATCATACCACCGGGCCAGTTTGGTCATAATTTCCTCGAGCGATGCCTCGGTAAAATGGAATAGTCCGTTAGTCCAGCCGATATAATCTTCCGCCACCACCTGTTTCAGAGTAAACCGGCCTGCTTCCACCGCCAATTGCTGATCCGGCTGTAATACCTGAGTTTTATCCCCGACAGCTACTTCTACTTTACCCCTGACCAGCGTAGTCGTTACCCGGGAATCCTCCGGATAAGCTTCCATATTGAAAAGGGTTCCTAATACTTTTACCGCCAAATCAGCCGTTCTCACGACAAAAGGCTGTTCCTCCTTCCGGGCTACATCGAAACAAATTTCTCCCTCCATTTTCACCTCCCGCAGCTCCCCCGTAAAACGGACGGGATAAGTCAGGCGAGACTCCGAATTCAACCACACCCGCGTTCCGTCGGCCAAAACTAATTCGTATTCTCCTCCACGCGGTACAACAATCGTATTCCATTCCGCTTTTTCTTCCCGATCCTCCTTCCCGGCATCGTATTTCACCATTTTTCCGGTCGTTACAATCGTAGTTCCTCCCGCAACAGCAATCGTTTGGCTCGAAGAGTCGCCTATACTCACCTGTTCTCCGTTTCCTAAAATCAGTGTCGCCCTAAAACCTTTCGTCCCCCCTGATGTTCCGGCAACCACCGGTTCGGCAACAGGCTCTCTCATCCATAAAAATGTTATACCCAAACAAATAACCACACAAGCAGCTGCTACTGTTACCCACCAATTGAATACCCGCTTTTTCCGGAACAGTTTTTGTTCAAATCCTTCCCATTCTTGCTTTAGCTCCAAATAATCCGGATAATCAATATCCCGAAGCAATCTTTCCCGGATTTCCATATACTCCCTTGCATGCTTTTCAGAAGAGTTTTTCCACACCTCCAAATCCTCCGCCTCACGTCCAGAAAGTACTCCGATCAATTCGCATGCAATCAACCGGGCAATTTCATATCGTTTTTCTAATTCTTGCATTGCTTCAATCAATTATCCAATATTCAATTTTTTTTCTCATTTTTTATATATAACGATCCAATTTAAAAAACGGGTGAGTAGAAAATCCAAAAACTGGATTGAAAGCCAGGCTGCTTCTAATTTATAAAAAGTTGTCCGAATTATGATTTTGTTATTTAATTTATTATATTTGCAAAAGAATTACAAATTTGGAGAATAAAATGGTACTTGAAATTCGTTTGAGCAACTTCTTCTCAATTAAAGATGAGGTGGTACTGGA
>OGUP01000470.1_pt1 | contig 25777 bp, 23 predicted proteins | sample 1553661 | NCBI WGS metagenome assembly OGUP01 (sample SAMEA2580026, study PRJEB22360) | human gut metagenome | biome: human gut; feature: human-associated habitat; material: faeces | place: Denmark | collected 2008/2010
GGCAGCATTTTTGAAAAACTGCTGCACCGAAAAACTTTTTATTTGCCTGCGGCTCATTACTTACAACCAATTCTGAAAAATTTTTCGTTTCCACTCGCTATTTCTCCGAAACTATGCTATAATAACAACAACCGAACAGGAATCTTTCAAAGGAGGTATTCCATGGATTTTTTTACAGCAATGGTAGAACGGCATTCCGTTCGTTCTTATACGACCCAACCCATCACCGACCCCGTAAAATCACAGCTGCAAACATTTCTCAAGCAATGCAATCAGGAAAGCGGCTTGCATATGCAGTTGATATTAGATGAACCGCAGGCATTTGATGGACTGCTTGCTCACTATGGGCATTTTAAAAATGTACGAAATTATATTGCACTGGTCGGAAAAAAGAGTGACCAGCTGCCGGAACAATGCGGATATTACGGCGAAAAACTAGTGCTCTTCGCCCAGACGCTTGGGCTGCGGACATGCTGGGTCGGTGCATCCTATCGGAAACGAAAAGCTGCTTTTCAATTGGAAGACGGCGAAAAGTGCTGTTTAGTGATTGCTATCGGATACGGAGCAGAGGACGGCGTTCCGCATCGTTCAAAGCCACTGGAATCTGTGATACGAATCAAGGATGAAATGCCGCATTGGTTTGAAAAGGGTGTGCAGGCAGCATTACTTGCACCAACTGCTGTCAATCAGCAAAAATTTCTGTTTACCCTAGTGAATGACCATACGGTTCGAGCAGAAGCAGGCTGGGGATTTTATACAGAAGTGGATTTAGGAATTGTCAAGTATCATTTTGAACTGGCAGCTGGGAACCATTTTGAGTGGGCAGAATCATAATAACAAAACACCCGACCGGATAAGTACGTTTGTACCATCCGGTCGGGTGTTTTTCATGGAGGGTTCTTTTTATGGCGTTATGCTTCTGGCGGTACTGGAATGTCTGTAATCATATTCAGTACAAACCGCATCAGGTGTGTGGTGTCGGCTTCGCTAATATTGCCATCTGCATAAACATCGGCATTCTTTAATTGGATGTCTGTCAGTGCAACGAGTTTTGCGAGATATTTGTTCAAGTAAATTGCATCTCTCAAATCTACAACGCCATCTGTGTTAATATCACCGCAAGAAATATCAGTGTCATCCATTGTGGTGGTTTCTGCGGTGGTTGTTTCTATGATTTCTGAAGTAGTTGGTTCTGTAGAAGTAGTTGTTTCCTCTGGTGCAGTGGTTTCTGCTGGTGTTGTTTCGGTAAGGGTTGTGGTTGTTTCTGTTTCTGTTGTGGTAGTCGTAGTAGTGGTGGTGGTTGTTGTATCCGGGTCTTTTTCGTATTCATAAACCAGCGATACAGAATTGAAGGTGACAGAAACATCATCGCCGGATTCGCTATTTGTGGAGGACTTCCACCAGCAACCCTGCAATTCAGCATAATCCTGTGTTGGTGTACCGGAAACTTCTTCCTTGTCAACAGTATATTTGCCATCCATCAGAATGACATTGTCATTTGTGCCAGCTCCAAAGGAATATGCTTTGGAAGCCCATGCTTTTGTACCATCTTCGAGCAGCAGGTCATTGAAGGCCAACGCACCGCCGCCGCCGTACCAGTCCGCATTCGTGCTGCAAGTAACTGTGGTGTTGATGATAACTTTTTTCAGGTGTTCCAGGTCGGTCAGCGGAATCTTCGGGAAACCGTTGCCGGACAGTTCCAAGTCTTCATACTTGTAAGTGATAGTCTTGCTATCTGGTTCTTCCGGCTTTACATAAACTTCCTTGTCTGTTTTCTGGTCAGATACCACGACCTGTGCAACAGACATCGGCGGAAGTTCAACCTTAACCTGATTGCCGCTGATGTCGTTCTGAACATCAATGATGCGAATCTGGTCATCTTCCGGTGTGATGGCATAAACAACAGCACTCTGGTAATCCTTTGTTGTACCGTCCAGTGTGATGACAGCATCTTCTGTCTGGTCAGCACTCTTATTGGAGAGCACGGTCTTTACTGTGGAATCATCGCTGCCTTCAATGGAAGCATAGGAATAAGCAAGGGAAATATCGCTGGTTGAAGATTCTACCAGTGTATCACCAAAGGAAGCACCTTCTCCATCGTAGTTGGTGTAGAGGTTGATGGCAGAAGCTGCATATGGGCATTCAGACAAAGTGCCCCAGTAAGTTGCAAAGTAAACATTGTTGTCTGCAAAGCAGCCGAGAGCGTCCGCTTCTGCAATGGCAGCACTGGAGAGCTTACCGGATTCTTTTTCATTGCTCAGGTCTGCGAAGTTATATTCGGAGATGGCAATTTTTGTGCCCGGATAATACTTGTCGATGGATTCCTGTAATTTTGGCAGGAATGGGAAGTATTTTCCGAAGGTTGGTTGCAGCCAGCTGTTTTCCACATAGGAGGCATCGTACAGACTTCTTGCAGCCTGTACCCGTGAAGCTTCTGTGCTGCAATCCTGGGAGTAGAAATGCACATCTACCACATCCAACAGTCGCTTGCCGGATTCTTTTTCTGCATTTGCCATCTGTTCCAGATAATAATCCATGAACCAGCTGTAGTTGCCCTTAACAGCATCGTAATCCGGATCGGTGTAAACATTGTTGTTTTTATCGCTTGCACTGTTGCTGCCATTGATACAAGGCAGCATGCCCCAGAATGCAGGGCCGAAAATTTCTGCATTTGGGTCGATGTCCTTGACAACGCTTGCCAGTTCAATAGACTTGGAGATCAATTCCTTGCTGCTAACTTCCTTGCTGTGTAACAGTGGATGCGTATCGTTCCACAGGACTGGTTCATTGTCCAAGCTGTAAGCCTGAATACCGGTAGAAGTGGTGGAGTCGCCCAGGGTCTTGACCAGATAGTTGACGTATTCATCCATGTAAACATAATCGTCTGTAACATCCGGTTCGAGTGTCAGAGCAGTGTCTTTCTTGAATTTGACTTCCTTCCAGCGGGAGGATGGAGCTGCTTCCGATTCCAGAACGGTTCCGGCTTTGTCTGCCGCAACATAGCCTGCCATTTGCAGGGTTGTCATCTTGTAAGGAATGTTGTTTTTCTGGCAGGTTGCAGACAATCTTCTGCCGGCATAGCCGCAACCGTCTGTGTCGTCACCGATGTTGGTATCGGAACTATTGTGCCAGTCTTCACCAGCGTTGGAATAGTTGGTTTCCCAGTTGTAGCCAGTCAGACGGTTACCGCCCTGCCGAACGGTGTCAACAGTAACATTTTTCAGATTGCTGCCGTCACCAGAATCATTGACCCCATAAATGTGTGGGCTGATGGCTTTCTTTTCTCCAGCCAGATTGACAGTAACCGCCATATCATAGCTGCCAGCTGCGTCCGCAGAGATTCCGCTCATGGTATTCATGGAAATCTGTGCCAGACAGGTGATGGTGAACAGACCTGCGATGAGGGCTGTCCGTTTGCGATGTTGCATGTGAAATCCTCCTTCATGAAATTTGTGATAAGAACGTGATACGCATATGTTTTTATGTTATCACTTCTTTTCACAATTGTCAAGCAGTTTGGATAAAAAAATAGAAAAATAGAAGAAAAAACTATGCAGAACATTTGAAAGGAATGAAATTTTCCAAGGATTAGAATTTTAGAAACGTGAGCAGGTTTCACAAAAAATCCGGATGTTTCAGGCGGAGATTTTCGCTTGCAATCGCCGGATATTTCTTGACAATGCAGATGCAATGTGTTATGATATTGTTTAACATCGAACAGTTCAACGATGAACAATCTCAACCAGAAAGAAGGGGTTTCAGATGAAGAAACAAGTTCCGCCGGAATCGCCGTTCCGGCTGTTTCCGCCACTGCATCAGCTTTGCACGCTGATGACTCGATACTGCAACCGTTCTCGTGGGATTCGGGAGCAGGAACAGTTGACCGGTGTACATGGCTGGCTGATTCATTTTCTCTATGACCAAACCGAACCGGTGTACCAACGGGACATTGAAAAGCGGCTTTGCATCCGCCGTTCCACGGTGACAGCAACCTTAAACCGCATGGAGAAAAACGGACTGATTGTACGGGAGTCCGTGCCGGAAGATGCTCGGCTGAAACGCATTGTCCTGACAGAAAAAGCGATTTCTCTGCACAACGATGTCGAGAAAGAGTGTCAGTTTTTTGAATCGGTGTTGACAGCAGGGATTTCCATGGAAGATTTGGAGCAGTTTCAAAAAACCTTGCAGGTGATGTGTAAAAATCTGACCGATTATGAATCCAAAGGAGGGAATTCAACATGTTAAAACGACTGGCTGGCTGTGTCCGGCAGTATAAAGGGGCTTCGCTGTTGTCGCCGCTGTTTGTTGTCCTAGAAGTTATTATGGAAGTGATCATTCCGCTGCTGATGGCAAAACTGATTGATGACGGTATTGACGGGGCAAATCAGGCGGCAATTTTAAAAACAGGCGGAATTTTAGCAGTTTGCTGTATTTTGTCGCTGTTGTTTGGCATTCTTGCCGGACACTTTGCAGCAAAGGCATCTGCTGGGTTCGCCAAGAATATCCGGCATGACTTATTCCATGTGGTACAGGGCTTTTCCTTTTTTAACATTGACCGCTTTTCTGCGTCCAGTCTGGTGACCCGTCTGACCACAGACGTGACCAACTTACAGAATGCGTATCAAATGATTGTGCGAGTTGCTTTGCGGTCGCCGGCAATGTTGATTTTCTCGCTGGCAATGGCGATTCGGATTAGCCCGAAGCTGTCGATTATTTTTCTGATTGCGATTCCGATTTTGGGGGCATTTGTCTTTTTCCTGATGAGCAGTGTGCACCCGATTTTTGAACGGGTATTCCGCACCTACGACAAGCTGAACAACGTCGTGCAAGAAAATGTGCATGGTGTTCGAGTGGTAAAGGCATTTGTACGAGAAGATCACGAAATCAGCAAGTTTGCGAAGATTTCGCAGAAAATTTATGCAGACTTCTGCAAGGCAGAAGGCAGACTGTCATTTTCCATGCCGGGTATGCAGGTTGCTGTTTATAGCTGTATGCTGTTGCTGTCATGGTTTGGGGCAAGAATCATTGTTGGCTCTGGCGGCAGCGATTTGACCACAGGCGAACTGATGAGTCTGATGACCTATGCATTACAGATTTTGGGGGCGTTGATGATGCTGTCCATGATTTTTGTCATGGTTGTCATATCCCGTGCATCGGCAGAGCGAATTGTTGAAGTGTTAGACGAACAGAGCGACTTGACCAATCCGGAACATCCGGTTTTGAAGGTTGCGGATGGCAGTGTGGACTTCTCGCACGTTTCGTTCAGCTATTCCAAGCGGATGGATAAGTGTTGCCTGAAAGACATTGACCTGCACATTCCGTCTGGTATGACTGTTGGAATTTTGGGTGGTACAGGCAGCTCGAAGAGTTCGCTGGTGCAGCTGATTCCTCGGTTGTATGATACGACCACCGGAACGGTCAAAGTGGGCGGTGTAGATGTCAAGGATTATGATTTGGATACGCTCCGGAATGCCGTGGCAATGGTGCTGCAAAAGAACGTGCTGTTCTCCGGTACGATTAAAGAGAATTTACGCTGGGGCAATGAACAGGCAACGGATGCAGAATTGCAGGAAGCCTGTCGGCTGGCGAATGCCGATGAATTTATTGCAACATTCCCGAAAGGTTATGATACCTATCTTGAACAGGGCGGTGCAAATGTTTCTGGCGGACAGAAGCAGCGGCTTTGCATTGCCAGAGCCTTGCTGAAAAAGCCGAAGATTTTGATTCTGGATGACTCGACCAGTGCCGTGGATACGAAAACAGATGCTGGCATTCGGGCAGCTCTGAAAACCTACTTGCCGGAAACCACCAAGTTCATCATTGCACAGCGGATTTCCTCCTTACAGGATTCTGATTTGATTTTGGTGCTGGATGGCGGCGTCATCAACGGTATGGGAACACATGAGGAATTATTGCAAACAAATGCAATTTATCAGGAAATTTACGAAGAACAGACGAAGAAAGGCGGTGTAACAGAATGAGCAAATTCAAAACAGCCGCACCGACTGGAACGGCAGAAAATCCAATGGTTGTATTGAAACGGCTGCTGCGGTATTTGAAACCCTATCGCCTGCGGTTGGCAGTTGTCTTTTTGTGTATCATTTTCAGTGCGTTGGCAAGTACGATCAGTGCCACCTTTTTAAAGACGCTGATTAATGATTACATCGCACCATTGCTGTTGGAATCGCATGCGGATTACAGCGGACTGCTGTCGATGATTCTGAAAATGGCAGTGATTTTTGCTGGCGGTGCAATTTGTACGCTTTTATACATCCGGCTGATGGTGCCAGTTTCGCAGGGTGTTCTGAAAAAGATTCGGGATGATATGTTTACCCATATGCAGAAACTGCCTGTTCGCTATTTTGACCAGAATGCAACGGGCGATATTATGAGCCTGTATACCAACGATACTGATACGCTCCGGCAGATGATGGCACAGAGTTTGCCGCAGTTCATTTCTTCCACGATTACGATTGTGGCTGTGTTTGTTGCGATGCTGGTAACGAGTGTTTGGCTGACGCTGTTTGTCATTGCCTTTTTGATTTTTATGATGGTGATTGTCAAGCATGTTGGCGGAAAGAGTGGAAAATATTTCGTAGCACAGCAGGCATCGTTGGGCGATGTAAACGGCTATGTAGAAGAAATGATTCACGGGCAGAAGGTCGTAAAAGTATTTTGCCACGAACCGCAGGCAGCTGCTGTTTTTGATGAGAAGAACGAGGGTTTGTTTGAGAATGCAACGAAAGCGAACAGTTTCGCCAATATCCTGATGCCGATTACAAACAACCTCGGCAACCTGCAATATGTGTGCATTGCGATTCTGGGCGGGGTACTTGCCCTGCACGGTGTGGGCGGTCTGACATTGGGTGCAATCGCTGCATTCTTGCAGTTGAGTAAAAGCTTTACGCAGCCAATCGGGCAGATTTCCCAGCAGGCAAGTGCAATTGTCATGGCATTGGCTGGTGCAGGACGTATTTTCCATATGTTAGATGAACAGCCAGAGCAGGATGAAGGCTATGTGCATCTGGTCAATGCGGAACGGGATGCAGACGGTAACCTCCGCAAAGCTGACCACCGCACGCATCTGTGGGCATGGGAGCATCCGCATCAGGATGGAACTGTGACTTATACGCAGCTGCAAGGCGATGTGCAGATGGAACATGTGGATTTTGGCTATGTGCCGGAAAAGATTGTCCTGCATGATGTCAGCTTGTACGCAAAGCCGGGGCAGAAGATTGCCTTTGTTGGGGCAACGGGTGCCGGAAAAACCACCATTACCAATCTGATTAACCGGTTCTATGATATTGCAGATGGAAAGGTGCGGTACGACAACATCAACATCAATAAAATCTGTAAGGCAGATTTGCGGCGTTCGATGGGAATGGTCTTGCAGGATGTCAACCTGTTCACCGGAACGGTTATGGATAATATTCGATATGGTCGCTTGGATGCAACCGATGAAGAATGCATTGCTGCTGCAAAGCGAGCAAATGCCCATGACTTTATTATGCTGTTGCCGGATGGCTATGAAACCGTTCTGGAAGGAGATGGCTCTGGCTTGTCGCAGGGACAGCGGCAGCTGCTTTCGATTGCAAGAGCTGCGGTTGCAGACCCACCAGTTATGATTTTGGATGAAGCAACTTCTTCGATTGATACCCGAACCGAGCGAATTGTACAGGCTGGTATGGATGCCCTGATGAAAGGCAGAACCGTTTTCGTCATTGCCCATCGGCTTTCTACGATTCAGAATGCAGATGTGATTTTGGTTCTGGATCATGGATGTGTCATTGAGCGAGGCAACCATGCTCAGTTGATGGCACAAAAGGGACGGTATTATCAGCTGCAAACGGGTACATTACCGCCGTTGGAATAAGTAAAACAGAAATTCGTAGCATAAAAAAACAGCTGTCAATTTGAGTTGACAGCTGTTTTTTGTTGGAAAAGATTGCAGGGTTTATAGTTCAATATTATTCCAATGGTGAGCCACACCGTTCACAGAATTTTCCGTTCGGGTCGTTGCAAACTGCTCCGCAGTTCGGGCAAACCAAACCGCCCATTTGCTGATTGTTGCTTGAAATAGAATCCTGCCCGGCGTAAGGATTCATCGGAGAATTGCTGTCCTCCCATGGATTGTGGAATTGCGGCATCTGTACGCTGCCAGTTGGCTTTTCCTTGGACTTCTTGACAAACAAAACGATTAGACCAATGGAAACACCAGCCAACAAGAGAATGCCTGCTCCAATTAAAATCAATGAGAGATTTGAATCTTCCGATGAAGAGGAAGAAGAATGGTTCTTAGACTGACCGTCCAGCTTGATTGCAGCAGCTGCCTTTGTGGTGGTTCGTTCTTTGGTTTCTGTCACCAGCACCGTATTTTCTATAATCATAGTTTCTGTTGGCGGTTCTGTTACCAGAACTGTTTTTTCTACGACAACAGTTTCTTTTGGTGGCTCTGTTACCAGAACGGTCTTTTCTACAATTACAGTCTGTTTTGGAGCTTGTGTCTGTGCCGGAGCAGGTGTTGTATCGTAAAAAGAAAGATAGTTGGCATCAATCCAGCCATAATAATCCCCATCATCCGTATCCCAGCATTCATACCAAGTCACGCCATGGGAATAACAGGTGTTCTTTGCGGTGATGTGCCAGGTATTTTCGACTTTGTGCTGTGTTGCCTGTGCCCCGTCTGAATAGCAGGCATAACTGGAAGCATAGCCATAAACACCGTTTCCGGCAACTTGTCCTTTTCGAGGGAAAATACTCGTAATCGTAACTGGAGAACTGCCGGAGGAGGGCTCATCTTTGATGGTGCTGGAATAAACGGTAATATATTTCCAGTCAATCCATCCATAATAGTCGCCATCATCTGTATCCCAACACTCAAACCACTGTACTCCATGGGAATAATGTGCATTTTTCAAGGTGATATGCCATCCATTTTGCACAGCATGCTGTTCTTCTATTGGTCCACCATAACAAACATAATTCGTCGTATAGCCAAAAACGCCATCTCCCTTTACTTCCCCTGTTGCAGGCAAATGTCCAGTCAAGTCGTTTGCTGCAACCGTCATTGGCTGCAAAACAGGAACGGTAGTCTGCATCGGCAATACCAGTCCCAGCAACAGCAGCAGCGAGAATAAGCCGCTCCCAATTACTTTTCCCATTCGTTTCATATTTCATCAATCTCCTCTCATATCATAAACCCACATTATACAAACAATCCGATTCCATAAGAAGCTGCATTCAGCACAAACGAAAATAAAAATGGATTACGTTTCTGCGTCAGACAACGTCGATAAATCAACGCCTCTACCAACCAAATTAAGCCCTCGAGGAACAATATCCAAAGCACTGGATGTGTCATCCGAAACGGTAATAGAAAGTTGAGGAATACCGCTGCTGGATTGGTTGCCAGATTCACCAGAAACACCAGAAGCAAATCCTTGCAGTTTCGTTTTGGATAAATCCAAGCTGCCAGACATTCGACTACTTCTGTTACAATCCAGCAGGGCAGCAGTAAATTTAACAGCAGGAATTGCCAAAGGCTGTTATACAAAAAAGCACCCTCTTTTTTCTAAAAAATTCATCTGAAATCACATTGTTTGCTACTTGTTACCAGTATATCATAGATTTCCACAAAATGCAAGATGTCATTACAGTGATTTTCCCTTTTAAGGTATAAAATACGAGCCACAGGCAAATAAAAAGTTTTTCGGTGCAGCAGTTTTTCAAAAATGCTGCCGAGGTGTGGGCGAGCAGCCCACGTTTGCGAAGCAAATGAAACTGCATGGGGATGTGCCCCAGCCTTGCCGAACCGGATTCGGATGGTTTCCCTAGGAACATCATTTTCACCAATTCCCTGCATACAACAGGACGCTTTTCAAAGAAGTTTCATGCCCTGTGATTTCTGCAAACGCCGAAAATTAGGTCTTGCATTTTCAAAAAAGATATGTTATAATAAAAGAGATCATCAAAGACGGGAGGTTTGGTCATGGGAACATTAGAAATCGTGATCGGTGCGGTTCTGCTGCTCATCAGCTTGGTTACCATCATCATTTGCATGATGCAGGAACAAAAGCCACAGAACGCAACGGCTGCCTTGACAGGTGCAAGCAACGATTCCTTCTATGATAAGAACAGAGGCCGTACAAAGGAAGCAAGACTGCATAAGTTAACCACCATCTTAACGGTGTTGTTCTTTGTCCTCATTCTTTTCATTGACATTGTCATGCCGTTGATTACAAAATAACAACGACACGTCCTGTCATCCGGCTCGTTAACCGGATGACAGGTATTTTTTTACCCATCCATGAGAAAGTAGAAATGGAACACCGCAGCGGTACTGCAAAGATACAGTATGCGGATTTGTAATGATTATTTGATAATTGATAAAATAAAGGAGAACCAACATTATGGGAAAAACACCATCTGCACCGCCAAAACGGGATGCAGCAGAAATTTTAGAAGCATATCAGACCAAATGTAAGCTGTTTTTAGCAGATGCCGGCATTCATGGTCTGGACGAAACCTTGCTGGCTGCAAAATGCCGCACGAAGAAAAATGGTTCTGCCCTGTTTCAGGAGGCTTTGGAATCCCTGCGAAAAGCAGGCTTGATTTATAAACAACGCCGGAAATATTACTGGTGTGCGTCGCTGCACTGCAAGACTGGAACGGTTGTCCGGCTGAGCCGTACCTTTGGCTTTGTCCGTCCAGATGACCCGGAAGCAGAAAGCGATTGGTTCATTCCGGGAAAGTTCCTGCTCGGAGCATTGCCGCAAGACCGGGTTTTGATGCGGAGCATTCCCTCTCGGAGCGGAAAGCCAGAGGGCGAAGTGCTGGATATTTTAGAGCAGGCATCTGCTCGTCTGACAGGTATCATTGTGTATGAGGATGGAAAGCCGTTCCTGCTGCCAGATACCATGAGCAAAACCCCCATCCGGCTGTTGCCGAATCGGGAGGTATCTTATCAGGAACACGATAAAGTTTTAGCGGAGATTGTTTCCCGTGGCACTCGCCATGCCGAACACAAGGCGAAAGTTATCTATTCCTTCGGAAATGCAGACTGTGCAGCAGTCTGTGCACAGGCACAATTGACACTGGAGAATATTTCTCCGATTTTTCCGGAAGAAGTGGAAAAAGAAGCAGCTGCTCTTGCCAGCCAGCCAATTCCGAAAGAAGCTTACCAGAATCGGTTAGATTTGCGGGATGCCTGCATTTTTACAATTGATAGTGCAGAATCCAAGGATTTGGACGATGCTGTTTCCGTGGAACGAATTCCGAATGGTTATCGGCTCGGCGTGCATATTGCCGATGTTTCCCACTATGTCAAGCCGCATTCGGCACTCGACAAAGAAGCACTGGAACGGGGGACAAGTCTGTACTATGCCGACCAAGTGATTCCGATGCTGCCGAAAGCACTTTCCAACGGCATTTGTTCTCTGAATCCGCAGGAAGACCGGCTTGCTTTTTCCGCCATCATGGAACTGGACAATCAAGGGGTACTTCGTTCTTATACGTTCCGGAAGAGTATCATTCGTTCCAAGGTCAAGGGCGTTTATAAAGAAATCAACGCTTTGCTGGATGGCACTGCCGATGCTGCATTGCAGGAAAAATATGCAGAAGTACTGGATATGCTGCCGCTGCTGAACGAACTCTGCGACAAGCGGCTTTGCCTGAGAAAACAGCGGGGTGCTCCGGAAATTGAAACGCCAGAGAGCAAGATTCTCCTGAATGCAGATGGCATTTGTGTCGATGTTCAGCCTCGCACCCGTGGCAAGAGCGAATGCATCATTGAAGAAATGATGCTGCTGGCAAATGAATCTGCTGCCCGTGTGGCAAAGGAACACGCTCTGCCGTTTGTTTATCGGGTACACGATGCACCTTCTTCCGAAAAAATTGAAGCCTTACAGGATGGCTTGCTGCGAATGGGGGCAGAAGTTCCGGTATTGACCAATGTACAGCCGAGAAACTTAGCTGAAATCCTTGAAAAGGCAGCCGGAACACCTGCCGCTCCGGTCATTCATGGAATGGTGCTGCGGTCGATGGCAAAGGCAGCCTATGAAACCGAACCGATTGGACACTTCGGGCTGGCATTGAGTGATTACGCACACTTCACCTCTCCGATTCGGCGGTATCCGGATTTGGCAATTCATCGGATTCTGTCAGAATGGTGCAGCACGCATTCTGCGGAAGCCGTTCAGAAGCGGTTCACGAAGTTTGCAGCGAAAGCAGCAGAACAGTCCAGTCAACGGGAACTGTTGACCATTCGGGTTTCAAGAGATTGCGAGGCATGTTATTTTGCGGAATATATGCGGCAGCATCTGGGCGAAACCATGCGTGGATTGATTACTGGCGTGACAGATTTCGGAATCTATGTCATGCTGCCGAATACCGTCGAAGGGATGATTTCCATTCGGGATTTGGGCGAAGAAACCGTATGGACAAATGACCACAATGTCCGGCTGGTACAGGAAAATGGCGACCGGGTTTACCAGTTGGGAGATACGATTTCAGTGCGTTGCACCAAGACGGATATTTCTTCCGGCAACATTGATTTTGTATTAGCAGAAACAGAGTGAGAGAAACGGATTTTCTAAATATTTCCATTTTTGATCAGAAAATAAAGCAAAAGCATTCCATTTTTGCCTTGTGAAATGGGCAGAGATTGGAATGCTTTCTTTTTTTGAGAATTGGTTGCATTTTCGATTTTTATTATGGTATAATAAAGATATTTGATTTAAGAAAGGAGATTCAGATAAATGGCAAATATATTAGTAACAGGAGGCTCTCGTGGCATCGGAGCTGCGATTGCAAAGAAATTTGCAGAACAAGGGGATACGGTTTATATTACGTATTGCAAGTCGAAAGAAGCTGCACAGGCGTTGGAACAGCAGTATGGCATTCATCCGATTTTTGCTGATTTTCGGGAAGATTTTGGGGCGTTAAAAGCCGGGAAAGCCATTGCCGAGCAAATCGGTACGATTGATACGCTGGTGAACAATGCAGCGGTATCGGTTGTGGATGTGTTCCAGTGTGTTTCGGAGGAGGATTGCACAGCCTTGTATCGGGTCAACTTATTTGGAACAGTGGATATGACCCGTGCGATTTTGCCGACCATGTTACAGCAGCATGCTGGAAACATTATCAATATTACTTCTGTGTGGGGACAGACTGGAGCATCCTGCGAAGTGGATTATTCTGTGACGAAGGGCGGCATCATTGCCTTTACAAAGGCATTGGCAAAAGAAGTTGCTCTGTCTGGGATTCGGGTCAATGCCGTTTCACCGGGTGTCATTGATACTGAGATGAACGCCCATTTATCCGAAGAAGACCGACAGGAACTTGCCGAAGAAACGCCGTTGCAGCGGATTGGAAAGCCAGAAGAGGTTGCAGATGCTGTGCTTTTCCTAGCATCGGAACGAGCAGCGTTTATTACAGGGCAGGTTTTGCCAGTCAACGGGGGATTTTTCATCTAACAAGCAGTGCTGTTCGCAGTGACCCGAACTTTTAACTTATTTTTTTCAAAGAGATGCTTGCATACTGTTTCAGAAACCCTTTACAATAAAAGTAAAAAAGGGGTTTTTGCATATGAATGGAATCACACTTGCACTGACACGTTTCTGGCAAAATAAACAGATATCCTTGCCGCCAATGTCTACACTGTTGATTGCAGCGGGGATTATGTTTTTTTGTTTTTGGGTGGTTACAAGTCAAAAACAAAAGGAGCAGGAAGAACGGGCAAAGGCTCGGAAAAATGTCTTTCAGAACTTGGATGCTGCGATTGCAGCCGCACCGATTTGTGAACACATTCCTTGTCGGACGAATCCGGCAATGTTTTATTTTCTGGGGGTACAGACAGGAATTATTTCAGAGCAGGAAGATGCTGGTATTCTCTGTTTCTATCTGACGCATTGGATTCAGACCGGAGCAGTGACTTGGCAGCGGCTTTCCGGCAGGTCGTTTTCGCTGCACTTTGAAGAATTGCAGGCAGGAGCAACGCCCTATGAACAAGCCCTGTGGAATGCACTTTGTGCATTGGTTGGAGAGAAACGAACCGCAACCGGAAAACAACTGCTCCAGTGGAGCAAGTGTTGGGAACACAGCGGTTTTCTCCGGAACGGCAGAACGGGCAGCCGTTCTCTGTATGAATGGTATTTAGAATTAAACGACTTGGTTTCGGCAGAATTGGAGCAGAACGGTTCGATTCAGATTGAACGGGTGGAAACATCGCAGCGACTGTTTCACAAAAAGCAGATGAAAATTTCGCTCTCTTCGGCATTGCAGGAAGAAGTCGTGCAGATTGCCGGATGGAAACAGTTTTTAAAACAGAAGCAGCCACTGCAACACGGCAGAGATTGGCCCGTTTCCAGCTGGGAATCCTGCTTGCTGTTCGGGACGATTTTGGGCTTGGGCGATGAGGTCGAATCGCAACTGCAACAGTGTTGCACAGCAGAACAGCGAGAACAGTTCTCCCGTCTGCCAGTAGACCATACATTATTTTTGATACGAGATTGTTGTTATCAGATGCTTGCGAATTGCAGGCGTGCAAAGGAGTTGGTGGAACAGCGTTCGACCGACTGAAGATAGAGAGGAACAGACAACATGAAAACCATGACGGATTATGCATTAGAGGCACGGGAACGGGCATATGCACCGTATTCCGGTTTTTCTGTAGGGGCAGCCTTGCAGGGAACAGACGGCAGAATGTTTCTGGGCTGCAATGTGGAAAACGCATCTTATTCCATGACGATTTGTGCAGAACGAAATGCCGTATTGCAAGCAATTGCCGCTGGGCAGCGGTCGTTTCGTTCGATTGCGATTGTCGGCGGAAAGACAGCAGAAGAAGCACGAGAAACGCCTTGCGTTCCCTGTGGAGCGTGTTTGCAGGTGTTGGCAGAATTTTGTGATGGAGATTTCCCGATTCTGCTGACAGACGGTGTGCATTTGCTGCGTGACTTTTTGCCACAGGCATTTACATTATGAGAGCGTAAAAAAATAGCGTGCAGGACTTGAACCTGTACGCTATTTTTCTTGTTATTTGGCAGATTTAGAAGTGGTTTCAGAAGATTTTGCATTGGAATCGGCATCAGATTCTTGCGGCAGAGTATCATGTCCAAACTGATGGGTCATCTGAGAATGGGACATATCTTCCAGAATGCTGACATAATCCGGTTCTTCCGGTTCTTTCGGCTCTGGGTCAGGTTCTCGCTGAGAAAGCGGAATCTTGCGTTCCTGTTCCGCAGCTTCCAACGCCTCTTTTTCGGCAGCAGACAGCCGCTTTTTCTTGATCATCCGAACCAACAAGAAAATCAAAACTAATCCAGCGGTGCAGCCCAGTGAAATACTGACAATCTTCACCCACGGGATTTGCAGGGACTTGAAGTTGATGCGAATGCCATTGCTTCGGCTGCTGCTGATATATTTTGCAGCTGCTCCTTCATAGCCGGTCAGCAGAAATCCGCTGACGGCGATGTTTTCCGTTTCATCGGAGGTGCTGCCGTCTGCATTGACTTTCTGCTGTTCGGTCACACCAAATGCAAAATCTCCGATTTGCGTGACTCGCTTTGGCAGGGTCACATCCATCAGCTGTTCACAGCAGAAAAATGCATAGCTGCCGATTTGCAGGGCATTGTCGGTTGCCTCTTCATCGCCTGCAAATAAGACGCTGGAGAGCGATTCACAGTCGGAAAATGCATGGTCTTGAATGACAGTGACGCTTTCTGGAATGGTGATATTGGTCAGACTGGTGCAGTAGTCAAACGCTCCTGAACCAATCCATTCCAGCCCCTCCGGCAGCGTTACCGATTGCAGTGGTGCGGCGAAAAATGCACCATCCGAAATCGTTTTCACACCATCCGGAACAGTGAAGGAAGTTCCTGTTTTGCCAGCCGGATAGAGGAATAATTCTGTGCCATCCTTGCTGTATAAAACGTCGTCCTGTAATTGATAAGTCGGGTGGTTGGCGGAAATGTCAATGGTTTTGAGATTCCGGCAGCCGACAAATGCCAAATAGCCCAAATCGGTCATGGTATCCGGAATGGAGAACGATTCCAATGCGGAACAGTTCTGGAACATATAAGCGGACAGCGTTTCCAGTGTTTCCGGCAGGGTGATGGATTCCAGTGACGAGCATCCCATAAATGTCTGTTCGCCGAATTCCGTAACGCTGTCTGGGATTTCCATGTCAGTCAGGGAGGTGCAGTATGCAAATGCCATTCGTCCGATTTTGGTGATTTGGTCACCGAGTTGAATGTCCGTCAGAGCGGAGCAGCTTAAAAACGCCCCGTCTGGAATTTCTGTAATGCTATTTGAGAGCGTAACGCTTTGCAGCGATGTGCAGGATTGAAATGCACCATCGCCGATTTCTGTAATGCCGTTTGGCATGGTGACAGATTGCAGGGCAGAACAACCAGCAAATGCTTGGTCACCGATGGAAACGACCGTATAGCCGTCGATTTTCGGCATAATGCTGATGTTGGTAGCAGTTGTAATGCATCCTGTGACAGACACCTGCATATTTTTCAGAATCGTATAGGTCAGCGTGCCATCATCGAATGTGCTGCCCTCTGTGACAGGCTGTGATTTTCCGCTGGGGTCGCTGCTGCTGTCTGCGGCAAAGACCGGAAAACTGGTCATCATCAGCAGACCTGCTGTCATGCATCCCAGAACAGATTGTTTCCATTGTTTCATGCGGCACCGCCCTTTCTCTTCTTTCGTACAACAAGAATCACCACAATTGCAGCAACCACGACAACACCGCCGCCGATGCAGACCGGAACAACCCAGCTATTTGAGCCGGCAGTTTCCGTTGCTGGAATCTTGTACTGAGAAACATATTTTTTAATCTTGCTGTTTTTTCCGTAGGTCACAGAGAAATCCTTTACAACAGATGGGGAAGTATCATCCGATTCTGCATAGAGTCCAAATGCTCCATCGCCCAGTTCTTTGATACCGCTCGGCAAGGTCAGTTCGTGCAGTTCCAAACAGTTATAAAATGCCTGCTTGCCGATTTTGGTAACGGTGTCCGGAATGGTGATGTTCTCCAGCCGAACGCAGGTATAAAAGGCAAAGTCGCCGATGCTGGTCAGCTGTTTCGGCAGCGTGATAGAAGTCAGCTCCGTGCAGTAGGTAAAAGTATTGTTTGGAATTTCCGTGATGCTGTCCGGAATGGTGATGTCCGTTAAGGACTGGCAGTAGAAAAATACATCTTCGCCCAGTTCTTGGATGTTCTGGATGTCAATGCTCTTGAGGGACTTTGCACCGGTAAAACTCCAGTCCTCCAGACGGGTGCAGCCATCCGGAACGACGTAGTCCACCAAATCGCTATCATCCGGATACTTGATTAAAGTTGAATCGTCCTTGCTGAACAGAACGCCGTCTATATCCTGATAGTTCGGGTTACTGTCTGCAACTTGAATTTCTTTCAGGGCAGAGCAGCCGTCAAAGACGAAATCCCCTAAAGTTGTGCAGGTTTCCGGAATGGTGATGTCAGTCAGAGCAGAGCAGCCCTCAAAGGCATACGTTTCAATGGTTGCAATCTGGGAGAGGTCAACGTCTTTGAGTGCAGTACACTGATAAAACGCCTCTGAGCCAATGGTGTTCATGGCTTCCGGAAATGAAACGGTTTCCAATGCCGTGCAGCCATAGAATGTACTGGTTGGCAGGGTGTTCAGTGTGCTTGGAAGCTTAACATCGGTCAGAGCAATGCAGGCTTCCATTGTGCCTTTGCCCATAGAGGTGACAGAATCCGGAATCTCCAACTTTTTCAGAACCGAGCAGCCATAAAAGGCACTGTCCTGAATAGTAGTGATGGTATCCGGCAGCGTCAGCGATTCCAGCAGAAAGCACTGCGAGAATGCACCCTCTTGAATGCCGCTGATGGTTACGCCGTCCACTTCTGCCGGAACATCGACCGATGTGGCAGACTGAAAGCAGTTTGTTACCCAAGCCGTTCCGTCGTCCTGCATATCCAGTGTAATATCATCCACGACCCAATCGCCCTCGTTGGTAACGGGGTCGGTCGCATCCTCCGCCCAAGCTGGAACGGCAAGTCTAGAGAGCAGCAGCATGCCGCTGAGGATGCCGCAGGCAGTCTGTTTCCATCGTGTTCTCATTCTGCATCCTCCGTTTGTTCGTCCTGTTTCTCGGTGGGATCTTCTTCGGATGGTGTTGCATCAGAATCGGAATCGGAATTGGATTCAGAATCAGAATCAGATTCTGTGGATTCCGGCTCGGTTTTCTTGCCGGAACGCAGTCCCAAAATTACCAAAATTGCCCCAATGACCAGCACCAGACCGCTGATTCCCAGCAGCAGATATTTGCTGTTAAAACCAGACTTTTTGCTTTCGGAATCGGTCGAAGCAGCTGCTTCTGTTGTACCGCTGATTTCTTCTGAGTCGGAGAGATCTTCAGAATCCCGTCCGCCCCGCACCTTGCTGGCATCCTGTACGGTGACAAAGGAGAAACTATTTTGATAGCCGTATGTATCATCACTATCGGAGGCATACCGCTGTGCAGCAGAGCCGGACTGTCCGTAAATGACGAAGTTCTTGACAGCCGTTTTCATATCGGCTTCATAGCCGAAGGCACTGTATCCGATTTCTTCCACACTGGAGGGGATGGTAATTTCGGTCAAACCTGTTCCAGAAAAGGCAGCCTGTCCAATGGTGGTCAGGTTGTTCGGCAGAACGATTTCTGTCATGCCTGTGCAGCCTGCAAAGGTTGCATTGCCGATATAAGTCAGGCTGGATGGCAGCGTCCATTCTGTGATATTTTCGCAGTAAGCAAAGGCATAGTCACAGATTTCCACCACGCTATCCGGAATAGCGATGTGGTCGATGTTGTCATAGGCAAATACCCAGTCGTCAATATAGAGCAAGCTGTCCGGCAGGGTGATTTCTTCGAGGTTGTTGCACTTGCCGAATGCAGCATAATAGAGTTCCTTGCAGCCGTCCGGTACGGTGTAGCTGGTGGCGGTTGCTGCTGGCGGATATGCCATCAGGCAATCATCTTTTGTGCGGAACAGAACGCCGTCCTTTGCATAATAAGTTTCACTGTCGTCTGCAACTGCAAATTCTTTCAGGTTGTCGCAGTCGTAAAAGGCACTTTCTCCGATTTCTGTAATGGATGCCGGAATGGTGATTTTCTCCAAAGTGTCGCAATTATAAAAAGTATCGGCGGAAATACCAGCAATGACCGTGCCGTCCAATTCTTCTGGAATGGTGATTTCCTTGTCTTTTCCGGTGTAACCCGTGATATAGCCCTTTAAAGTTTCCTCATCAACTTCATAGGTATAGTCGCCGCTCGTTCCGTCTGCTGCTGCCGGAATGGCAGAAACAACTGTGCCGACTGCCAGACTGCCCAGCAGCAGAGAAGCGGAAAGAAGCGAAAAAAATGGATGTTTCATAGGTGTGTTTCGTCCGGATGAAACGGACGCCTCCTGTCTTTCAAAAAATTTTAGCTGTAAATCCTCTTTTTCAAGAACGGTGCAGATTTCCCCAGAATCAAAATCATGCATAAAATGCGGAGCAGGCAGCGGAAACCGCCTGCTCCATAAGATGCAGATATTGTTTATTCAACCGTGACCGACTTCGCCAGATTTCTCGGCTTATCAACATCGTTTCCACGCAGAACCGATGTGTAGTATGCAATCAATTGCAGCGGAACGACTGCGAGCATTGGCATCAGCAGGTCGTCAAAGTCCGGCAGTCCAAACTTGAGGTCAGCCACATCCGTATCCGGCTGGTAGGTATCCCGACAAACCAGAACCACCTTTGCACCTCTTGCCTTGACTTCCTTGATGTTGCTGATGGTCTTTTCAAACAATGCCTTCTGGGTTGCAACGGCAATGACTGGCATACCATCCGAAATCAAGGAGATCGTGCCATGTTTCAGTTCGCCAGCGGCATAGGATTCCGAGTGAATGTAGGAGATTTCTTTCAGCTTCAGCGAGCCTTCCATACTCAGGGCGTAGTCCAGACCTCTGCCGATGTAGAGCAGGCTGTCTGCAGTAATCAGCGAAGAGGCGATGAACTGGGTCTGTTCCTTGTTCTTGAGGATTTCTGAAATGTAATCCGGTGTCTGCTGCAATTCTGCAACGAGTTTCCGGCATTCGGTTTCATCAATTGTGCCAGCTGCCAGAGCAAATTCAAATGCCAGCAGATACATGACAGCAATCTGCACCATGTAAGCCTTGGTCGATGCAACGGCAATTTCTGGGCCTGCATGTGTGTAAATCAGCATATCGGCTTCCCGTGCAATGGAGCTGCCCTTTGCGTTGACAATGGCGAGGGTTTTTGCTCCCCGTTCCTTTGCCAGCCGCATGGCTGCCAAGCTGTCGGCAGTTTCGCCGGACTGGGAAATGATAATCACCAAATCCTCTGCACTGAGAATCGGGTCACGATACCGGAATTCGGAAGCGATGTCAACGGTAACGGGAATCCGTGCCAGTTTTTCAATGACATACTGCCCAACAACACCAGCGTGCATGGCAGTACCGCAGGCAACAACAAAAATCCGGTGATACTGTTTCAGAGCCTCCGGCGTAATGTTGCATTCTTCCAAGTTCGGCAGACCGTTCCGAATCCGAGGAGTAATGGTCGTTTTAATTGCAGTGGGCTGTTCGTGGATTTCTTTCAGCATGAAGTGAGCATAGCCGCCCTTTTCTGCTGCATCCATATCCCAGTCCGCCGTTTTCCGTTCTTTCTGTACCTCTACGCCATAGGCATCATATACTTTGACACCACTGTGGTCTAGAACAGCGATTTCTTCCTGTTCGAGCAGGTAATAATCCCGTGTATAGCGGAGGATTGCCGGAACATCAGAAGCAATAAAGCTTTCCTCCTTGCCCAAGCCGACAATCAGCGGGCTTTCTTTTCGAGTGGCATAGACCACATCCGGATGGTCGGCGAAGATAATGCCCAGAGCATAAGAACCTTCCAAGTCCCGAATGGTGTTGGAGATGGTTTCAATCGGGCTGCCGTTGTAGTTGTAATCCAGCAGTCTTGCAACGACTTCTGTATCGGTATCGCTGGCAAATGTCACGCCCTTTGCAGACAGATATTCTTTCAGCTCTTTGTAGTTTTCAATGATACCATTATGAACGATGGTCACTCTGCCGCCTGTATGCGGATGAGAGTTGATGTCAGATGGTTCGCCATGGGTTGCCCAGCGAGTATGTCCAATGCCAGCGTGTCCCTCTGGTCTGCCTTCCTGTTCCATTTTATGAATGAGGTCTGCTAATCTGCCCTTTGATTTTGCGACCTGAATATTGCCTGATTCTGAAAAAACAGCAATACCGGCTGAGTCATAGCCACGGTATTCCAGTTTGGTCAATCCGTTGATGAGGACATCCGTACAATTCCGGCTGCCTACATAACCTACGATTCCGCACATAATAAAAGTGCCTCCCTTTTTGGTTTGATATGAATCATTATAACACGTTGTCTTTAGAAATGCAAGAAAAACGGGGGTGCTTTTCATCTCTTTTTCACAAAAAGGCAGAGATTCCATGCGAAATTTGGCAGCACATTTTTGAATTTGCAGCCCGTTTCGCAAAAAAAGACCGCTGCGAGCCGGCGGCAGTCCTTTTTGTCATTGGTTGTAACATTATGTGGAAATCGTAATTTGCACCAGAATCAATCGGGCATCCTGCTGCCGCAGGGCAATCCAAGTGCCCCGAACCTGCAGCAGCATCGGGCAGCGTTTCGGATTCCGCAGGCATTGGATGTTTGTTCCGGGGACAAGACCGAGGTCTTGCAGCCGCTGCTTCATTGCAGGTGCGGTGTGCAGGGCGTATAAGGTGCAAGTTGTTCCAGCTCGCAGGCGATGCAGCGGAATGGGAATCGGCCAGCGTTCTTCCATTACAGTCGCCTCCTTTTTCTTCTTATTCTATGCAAACAGGGCGGAAAATGTGAAGAAGTTCGCCGACAGTTTGACAATGGCTTTTTGATTTGACGAAACCGCAGAACTATGCTATAATGAAAACAATTTTGAATGTTTTTAGGGAGGTGTACCGTTTTGACGGTCACATTAATTTCGCACACTCCGCAGCCGGAGCAAATCATTGCACCCGCTGCAAAATTATGTTATTCCGATACGACCGTAGAGGACTTGATGGACGGGCTTTCTGCGGAACAGGCAGAAAAGTTTGTTGGCATGCTGGAAACCATGGGACATGAAAGCCCCGTGGAACATGTTACCTTTACATTTGGCATTGCTGGCGTTTCCCGTTCGCTGCTGGCACAGATTACCCGTCACCGGATTGCCTCGTTTTCCGTGCAGAGTCAACGCTATGTGCGGAAGAATCAGTTCACTTATGTGACACCGCCGGCAATTGCAGCCGATGAAACAGCCGCTGCCCTGTATCATCAGACGATGGAACAGACTGTGCAGGCTTACAATGCACTGGCAGACCGCTTGCAGGCGACGTATTATCCGCAGTTTTTGGCGGAGGGCTGTACCGAAAAGGCAGCTCGTTCCAAGGCAGAAAAGAAGGCGATTGAAGACGCTCGTTATGTCCTGCCGAACGCCTGTGAAACAAAAATGATGGTGACGATGAATGTTCGCAGCCTGCGGCACTTTTTCCAGTTACGTTGCTGCAATCGGGCACAGTGGGAAATTCGGGATTTGGCAACGCAGATGCTGAAACTTTGCTGCGAAGCAGCTCCGGCATTGTTCCGCCATGCAGGTCCGGCTTGCTGTCAGGGCGGATGTCCAGAGGGAAAGATGACCTGTGGACAGATGACAGCCGTTCGGGAACGGTTTGCAGCATTGCACGCTGCACCGTCCACCGCAGAAACGAGGTGAGCGGATGCCAAACGGAAAATTATTGGTCTTAGATGGATTGGACGGCAGCGGAAAGTCCACACAGTTTGAATTGCTGCAAACGGCACTGCAAAAGCAGGGCGTTTCGATTCAGGCAGTGAGCTTTCCGGATTATGACAGCCCTTCGGCTGCCTTGGTGAAGATGTATTTAAACGGCGAACTTTCCAATACGCCGGATGGCGTGAATGCCTATGCAGCATCCAGTTTTTATGCGGTTGACCGCTATGCAAATTATCATTTGCACTGGGAGCAGGCATACCACAACGGAACTTGTATTTTAGCAAGCCGTTATACCACTTCCAACGCCATCTATCAGATGGGCAAGCTGCCAAAGAGCGAATGGGACAACTATTTGCAGTGGCTGGCAGAATATGAATATGGGCGGCTGGAGCTGCCAGAACCGGATACTGTGATTTATTTGGATATGCCGGTATCGGTACAGCAAGCATTGCTCTCCAAACGCTACGGCGGCGATGCCGGAAAGAAAGATTTGCACGAAGCAGACATTGCCTTTCAGTTGCAGTGCCAGCAGGCGGCTTATTACGCAGCGGAGAAGCTGGGCTGGAAAGTGCTGCCATGCAGCCAGAACGGCGAACCGCTGCCCGTAGAAACCATTCATCAGGAACTGTTCCGCCATGTACAGACCAGTTGGGGGTTATAAAAAACATGCTGACGTTTCGCACGATTTCCATTTCTGATCGGGAATGGATTCAAAAAGCCTTGCAGCAGTCCCAGTATCAGGGCTGTGAATACAGCTTTGCCAATAACCTTGCGTGGTATCGGGGAAGCGATTCGAGAATTGCCTCGTTTCAGGGCTTTTATATCATTGCGGCATTTGATACGCCGGACGGGATTCCGGATGTCACCGTTCCGAGTGGAAGCGGTGATTGGGATGCCCTGCTGCGGGAGTTGGTGGAAACGCTCTGCCCGAACGGCGAACCGTTGCGGTTTACAGGCGTGACCCGAGAAATGGCAGCGTTTTTGCAGCAGCGGTTTCCGGATGCGGTCTGGCAGCCTGACCCAGCGGCGTATGATTATATCTATCGAACAGAAGATTTGATTACGTTAAAAGGCAAACGTTACCACAAGAAACGCAATCACTTGCATCAATTTCAGGAGCGGTACAACTGGACGTTTGCACCGCTGACAGCAGCAGATCAAGATGCTTGCATTGCATTCAGTGCTGCCCTGTACAATGAAAAAAAGGGATACGATGACCGTTCCAGCGTTGTGGAACAGTTTGCGATTCACACCTTTTTCACGCACTGGGACACGCTGGGGCTTTGCGGTGGGGTACTGCGAGTAGATGGAACACTAGTTGGTTTTTCGATTGGCGAACCGCTGAACCGAGATACCTTTGTGACACACATCGAAAAGGCAGACATTGCCTATCAGGGTTCATATACCGCTTTGACACAGGCATTTACAGCACAGTTTGCAAAGGATTATCGCTATATCAATCGGGAGGAAGATTTGGGCATTGCCGGTTTACGGCAGGCGAAAGCGTCCTATTATCCGGTGTATTTGCTGGAGAAAGGCGATTTGGTCATTCCAGCATCCATGCGATAATTTCCGCAATTACAAATGGTGGAGGCGACGAGCGTCGAACTCGCACCAAAATGAACTGGAAAGAGAAAGGAACATTTTTTATGATTTATGTATTTTTAGCAGATGGATTTGAAGAAACGGAAGCAATCGCACCGATTGATATGCTTCGCCGTGCGAAGAAAGAAGTGGTAACCGTTGGCGTAACGGGAAAAATCGTCACCAGTTCCCACGGTGTGCCAGTAACGGCAGACATCACACAGGATGAAATCCAGCTGAATGACCACCTGGAAATGATTGTGCTGCCGGGCGGAATGCCGGGCACACGGAACGAAGAAGCTTCCGAACAGGTACAGGCTGCCATCACCTATTGTGCAGAGCAGAACCGCTATTTAACTGCCATCTGTGCAGCTCCATCCATTTTGGGACATCGGGGACTGTTGAACGGCAAGCATGCTGTCTGCTATCCGGGCTTTGAATCGGCTTTGACGGGTGCAGAAGTTGGGACAGAAGGCGTTGTACAGGATGGAAATATCATCACCGCCAGGGGTGCAGGTGTTGCCATTGATTTTGGTTTGGCATTGGTTGCAGCCCTCTGCGGTGCAGAAAAAAGTGCAGAGATTCGGAAGGGAATTGTATATGCCTGAACAACAGACAAAAAAAGAACAACTTCGCCAGTATTACCGCACGCTTCGCAAAGAACGCACGGCTCAGGAGAAACAACGGCTTGACCTTGCCATGCAGGAGCGGTTCTGTGCATCTGCCTGCTATCGGAACAGCAACGTGCTGTTGCTCTATGCAGCAACCATTGCAGAACCGGAAACCGAATGGATTTTATCACAGGCATTCCAAAGGAAATGCTTGGAACGAACATTCCGTCCATCACATCAAAATGAATATACTCTGCGCCTGCTTCTTCTGTTAATTTCAACTGTTCTCCTAAAATCTTGAAATCTGCTGAGAGAATAGATGGTGCCAAAATATTTTTCATAAACTTAATACCTCTTTCTTTCCTTTAGTTCACGGTACATCTCCGTATAATCTTCATATCTGATCTTATGGATCTTCCCTTCTTCAACTGCCTCTTTTACAGCGCATCCGGGTTCATGTATATGGTCACAGCCATTGAACTTGCACTGTCCTTCAAACGGTGTGAATTCCGGAAAATAATATTTTAAATCTTCTTTTTCGAAATCATTGACGTAAAGAGAACTGAACCCCGGAGTATCCATAATATAAGAATCTTCTCCAATCACGATCAGTTCGGAATGTCTTGTTGTATGTTTCCCTCGGTCAATCTTCTTACTGATACTTCCTGTCTCCATCTTCACTTCAGACTGCAGAAGATTGATCAGGGATGATTTTCCAACACCGGAAGGACCTGCAATCGAAGTTGTCTTTCCTTTTAAAA
>OGUP01000485.1_pt1 | contig 25499 bp, 28 predicted proteins | sample 1553661 | NCBI WGS metagenome assembly OGUP01 (sample SAMEA2580026, study PRJEB22360) | human gut metagenome | biome: human gut; feature: human-associated habitat; material: faeces | place: Denmark | collected 2008/2010
CGTGAGGGTGGACGTACAGTAGGATCTGGACGTGTTGCTACAGTTATCGAGTAATTAAATATTATTCAGTAAATTCAAGGGTTTCGGAGATTTCTCCGGAACCCTTTTTACATGCGATAATAATGAAGATGAGTGTGAGCGGTGCCAAAACGGTGCCAAAAAGAAAAACTCCATCGAATTTTGCTATTCAACGGAGCTTTTTTCTTACCATCCCTTAATCTGTTTTACCTGCTCTGCCCGTTCGGGATCTCTGTGATATTGTAGTTTGAATTGTATCGTTTCAACCACTTCTTTCCTAGCTTCATCATCCAACTGATAAAAGGAAGTCAGAAGATTATCCACATCCGGCATACTATTTTTACCGAATAGGTACATAAGTGGATAGAGAGAGTTTTTCAAGTAGGTTTTGACTCTGCTTGCATCCAAGGCTCCATTCAATCCATCTGGGAGAGTGGGATATATTTCTTCTTCGGTAATAGCTCCAGAGAAAGGACTTGCAGAGCATATCTCATTCACATCAATATCTAAAGCATTGGCAAGTCGGAGAGCAAAGTCAAAGCGGATATTGGAATCTTTTTGAATAATCGTGTATAACGTGGTGGCACTAATGCCGGTTTCTTTTGCAATTCTGCGTACATTTGTACCTTTTTCATCAAGGTACTCTTTTAATTTCTTTCCATCGCCCATAAGCAACCTCCTATTTTCATAGACAAAGTAATTACGAAAAACATAAACTCAATTATTATCATATCACATTTACGAAAAACATAAAAGTGAAAATTACATAATTTTAGAAATACGAAAACCGTAAAATATTATTTACGAAGTATTGACATTATTTACGGACAGTGATAATATGAATTTACGAAAACCGTACACAACAAAAATACAAGAGTTGTAACGGCATTGTAGAATGAGAAGGGAGGATGAATATATGGCGAACTATCAATATATGATGAGTGCGGATGATGTGGCTAAGGAACTGGATTGTTCCAAGTCGTATGCTTACAAGTTGGTTAAGGCAATGAATAAGGAACTTGCGGAGCAGGGATATATCACAATGGCAGGACGGATTCCAAGAGCATATTGGGCAAAAAAGATGTTCGGATACGAGCTGGCTGCGAACTAAGAGAGGAGAAGAAAGGAATGGCTTACAAAGAAAAAGACACGAAGAAATGGACTGCCCAGTGGTTTGAAACGAATGCAAAGGGCGAAAAGAAAAAACGAAGAAAGAGAGGATTTTCCACAAAAAAGGAAGCTCTGGAATATGAGCGACAGAAAAAACTCAATAGCAGTCGAAGTATGGATATGAAATTGAGTGAATTTATGGAGGTATATTTTGAGGACAAACAGAATGAACTCAAAGAACGTACCATGAAAAACAAACGTTATATGATGGAACAGCATATTATTCCGTATTTTGGAAATAAAATGATGAGTGAAATATCAGCTTCGCAGATTATTCAGTGGCAGAATGAAATGCAGACAAAAGGCTTTTCGGAATCATATCTGCGAATGATACAAAATCAGCTAACCAGCTTGTTTACTCATGCTTCACGAATTTACGATTTGCGTACGAATCCATGCAAGAAGGTAAAGCGGATGGGAAACTCGGACAGCAGAAGCTTGGATTTCTGGACAACAGAGGAGTATCAGCAGTTTATTCAGACTATAGAACCGGGAACAAGATATTATCTCATCTTTGAAATTCTTTTCTGGACTGGATGTAGAATTGGAGAACTACTTGCATTAACTCCGGCAGATATAAACTTTGAAAGAAATCAAATTAGCATCACAAAAACGTACTATAGGACAGAACGAAAGGATGTGATTACAGAACCAAAGACAAAACAATCTGTGCGAACAATAGAAATACCGGAATTTTTGAAGCAGGAAATAAAGCAATTTATTGAAGGGCATTATGGTATGCCGGAGAATGAAAGACTTTTCCCTATCGTGCAGGAAGCGGTACAGCATAAGATGAAGCACAATATGGAAAAAGCCGGAGTAAAGAAAATCAGGGTGCATGATTTAAGGCATTCGCATGTAGCATATCTCATCAACAAAGGGATTGAGCCGATTCTGATAAAGGAAAGATTAGGGCATAAGGATATAAGAATTACCCTAAATACTTATGGTCACTTATATCCGAATCAGCAACGGAGAATTGCAGATTTGCTGGATAATGAACAAGAAAAAAGTCCCAACAGCGGCAACTGTCAGGACTAAAGATAACCGGATAAACCTCTGTTATCCTATGTATATACAAGCTAAGTATAGCAGAGGTTTTCTCCGGTAGCAATTATAAAATTAAAATTGGAGGAGAAAATGACAGAACAGAAGATTGAATTAAAGATGATTAGAATGTCAGAGGTACAGTCGCAGGAGATTGAGTGGCTGTGGTATCCATTCATTCCTTATGGCAAGCTGACAATTATTCAGGGTGATCCGGGTGACGGAAAGACAACAATGGTCTTGAATCTGGCGGCAAAGCTGTCAAAGGGCGAAGCACTGGATGAAAATATGAAAGTCACAGAGCCGGTCAATGTAATATACCAGACTGCGGAGGATGGTCTTGCGGATACAGTAAAACCAAGATTAGAGCTTGCCGGAGCAGACTGCGAGAGAATTATCGTTATTGATGAGAGTGACAAGTCACTGTCTATGGTAGATGAACGCTTGGAAGAAGCGATTGTGAGGACTGGTGCAAGGCTCTTGATTTTAGACCCGATACAAGCATATTTGGGCGGTGGCATGGATATGAACCGAGCAAACGAAGCAAGGGATATGACAAAGAAATTAGGAGCATTGGCAGAGAAAACAAAGTGTGCAATTATCCTTATCGGTCATATGAATAAGGCTTCCGGCAATAAAGCGGCATACCGGGGCATGGGTTCCATAGATTTCTTTGCAGTGGCAAGAAGTGTTCTTCTGGTCGGCAGGGTAGAGGGAGAACCGAATACCAGAGCAGTTGTCCAGATAAAAAATAACCTTGCAGCATTTGGACATCCAAAAGCATTTGCCTTATCAGAGGAAGGCTTTCAGTGGATTGGAGATTATGAGATTACGGTGGATGAGGTGCTTGGCGGCATTGCACCAAAGGCAAATAAAATGGAGCTGGCAAAGCAGATGTTACGTGAACTTGCGGAAACACAGAGTGCGGTTTTGAGCAACGAAATATTTGACCGGGCAGATGAATTGGGAATTTCTAAACGAACACTGGAAAACGCAAAGAAAGAGCTGGGTATCCGGGCAAGAAAAATCAACAACGCATGGTACTGGGAACTGGATAAAGTAAAGCCGGAATAAGGGAAGAACGCAACAATGCAGAGTATATGGAAATGCGGTCTTGAACATTGCAAGGTTGCAAAAGATATAGACATTGCGTTGTTGCGGTCTTGCAGAAAGGATTGGTGGATTGAAATGAAGAATGTGCAGATTTCTCAGGAACTGTTCTTTTTACTTGTGAGATATTTTCTCATAGGGCAGGAAGAAACGGAGCCGGAGATAGTTAAGGCATTGGAGAAAAAGATGGATGCCCTGGTAATGAGAGAGCTGTATACGCAGTATAAAACTGCACCGACAGAGGAAGAAAAGGAAAAGGCACGTAGGGAATATCTGGACAAGCGTGGTGTGCCGGACAGTTTCCGATGGTAATTTCCTTAGACGAATAAAACGGGAGCGTGGCACGCACCCGTATGATACGGTTAAGGAAAAATGGTACGGTGGTAGCGATGCCAATGTGACCGGAACGGGCACAACTGCCGCAGGCAGAAAAGCTTCCTGCAGGACGCAAAAACCGATTTATCGGGTTGCATTTTTGATGGCGGTAGCTGTCAAAAGTGCTTTTGCGTTACTTTCGACGAAAGTAACAAAGCCTGTGCCGTATCCGGCACTAAAAGATACAGATAAAAAAAGATGCGAGGTGGTTTTTATTGGAGAGAACGATTAGCGGAATGATGGGGAAAGGCTCTGTGAATCACAATACAAGAGCATTTTCAGCAAAGAATGTAGATAAAGAAAGGAGCCGGGACAATGTGGAATTTTGCCACAAGGATATAAAGGCAGTGTATCATGAATTGTTTGACGAAGCTCTGGAACGGTACAATGCGAAGCAGAAACGCAGTGACCGGAAGATTGAAAACTATTATGAGAAAATCCGGCAGGGGAAGCAGGAGAAACTGTTTTACGAAGTGATTTTCCAGATAGGTAACAGAGATGACATGAATGCACGGAGTGAGGAGGGGCAGCTGGCAAAGCAGATACTTATTGATTTTATGACAGACTTTCAAAGCAGGAATCCGAATCTTCATGTATTCTCGGCACATCTGCACATGGATGAGGAAACACCGCATATTCACATTGATTTTATCCCTGTTATTACCGGGAGCAAGCGAGGACTTGATACCAGAGTTTCATTAAAGGGAGCATTAGCAGAGCAGGGATTTGAGGGAGGCACCAGAGGAGCAACGGAATGGAATCAGTGGATAGAATCGGAGAAAAAGGAACTTGCGGCAGTCATGGAGCGGTATGGTGTCGAATGGCTGCAGAAGGGTACGCACAATAAACATCTTTCGGTGTTGGATTATGAGAAGCAGGAGAGAGCAAAAGAGGTTGAGGAGCTTGACAGTCGGCTTGCACAATCAGAACAGGCTTTGCAAACAGCAAGTAAAATGGTAGACAGTCAGCTTGCTCGTGCGGAAGAACTGGCAGAGATGGGCAATCAGTTTCAAAGACGGAACGAGAAAATTAGGGCAGATAATGCAGAACTGGAAGAAGCATATATAGCCACCAAGCAGAGCTATAATAGTTTATCTGCAAAAAATAATCTGCTGATTACCGAGAATGAGGATTTGGAGCAGGAAAAGGAAAGGCGGCTGTCAGGCAACCGGGAATTAGAAAAGCAACAGCAGAAGCTTCAAAAAGAACTGGAAGCTATGGCAGGTTCTAAGGTCGCTCTGGAGCGTAATGTGAGAGCCTATGACGAGGAAAAACAATGGCAGCTTCCGGAGCCGGGAGTGATGCAGTCGGCGAAATCCTATCGTGAAAAGGTGGCATTTCCTCTGGCAGCAAGATTAAAGGAGATTGTAAAAAGCCTGACAATCAAGTGTGTCGGTCTGATGGAGCAGGTTAAGAAGCTGACTGCAAAGGTAAATCAGCAGGGAGAGGATATTGCATGGTACAAGAATAAAATCAAGGAGCAGAATAGTACAATGGAGCATTTGCAGGAGAAAGCGGAGGATTTGGAACGAGTGAAACAGTATGTCGGTGCTGACAAAATACAGGATATTATTGACAATGTGAAAGAAGCGGAACGGTTACAGGCAGAGCAGAAGCGTTTGCAGAGAAGCTATCAGAACAGAATGAGCAGATAAGGAGATAGATGGATATGACGGATAAAATCAAAGAAACAGAAGTGTTGAGAAAGCACATCATTGGAGAAAACGGAATCAGTTACACTTTGGGAGAGGATGGTCTGTATTATCCAGACATCCGACTCCCGGAAGAAACGCATTATGAAATCGGCAGATACGGACGGATGCGAGCAGAGTATCTGAAAGAGTACCATAGAGCATTGTATCTGGAATTGCTGTTGGATGGAAATTTAAATGAATATCTGCACCAGACGGACGAAGAATGTTATCAGATGATGGAGCGATTGGTGGAACAGATGAAAGCAAAGCAGGGAGTGACGGAGCAGTTGAAGTCGGAGAATCAAATGCAGTGGGTAGGAATGATGAACAATATCCGGCACTGTGCGGAAGAAGTGGTGTTGAGAGATATAGTGTATGTGTAATTGATAGGGCGGTCTTCGGACTGCCCTTTTGAAAATTGTATAGAAAAAGGAACAATGAAATGATATAATAAAAAAGAGAATTAGATCAACTTGAAGTTGATGGAGGTTATTATGAAAAAGGTTCTTGTTACAGGCGGTACTATTTTTGTTAGTAGATATATTGCAGAATACTATGTAGCCAAAGGATATGAAGTATATGTTCTCAATAGAAATAGTCGCGAGCAATCAAAAGGTGTAAAGTTAATTCAGGCTGACAGACATAATCTTGGAGAAGTACTGCGTTCTTTTTGTTTTGATGTTGTAATTGATACGGCATATAATTCAGACGATATAAATAAGTTATTGGATGCTTTGGGCAATTACAAAGACTATATTTTAGTTAGCTCCAGCGCTGTATATCCAGAGTATGCAACACAGCCATTTAATGAAAGTACTGTCTTGGGCGAAAATAAGTATTGGGGAAAATATGGAACTGATAAAATTGATGCAGAAAAAGCTTTGCTTCGTCGAAGTCCAAATGCATATATACTTCGTCCACCTTATTTGTATGGACGATAGCTTGCGAAATTAAACAATCTAAATTATGATTAGAGAGGTAACAAATATGAATAAACATGAGTTATATCATAACCACAATTATGTTTATCTGCTGACTTCTAATATTATTAACCGCTGTGGTGATTCATTAGATACAATACTTTTTACATGGTTGGTATATTTACTTACAAATAGTGCAGGGTGGTCTGCGATTATTTTTGGTATTAATCAAGCTACTTCTGTAATTATTCAACCATTTATAGGTCCATTAGTCGAGAATATGAATAAAAAGAAAGTGTTAGTACTTTCAGATATAGCTCGAGTTCTGTTAGTTTTGTATATATTATATGTATATACACAAAACATGCTTTCACCATTAATATTGGTTTTTATGACAATATCCATTTCATTAATAGAAGCATTTCATATGCCAGCAGGGGTAGCAGTTATTCAGCATGTACTTCCTAATGAACATTATGATAAAGGTGTAAGTGTCAATGTGTCTTGTACCAAAATAGCAGTATTAGTTGGAACTGGCTTGTCAGGCATAGTGATTAGTTCATTTGGAATAGGTATTTCTTTAGCGATAGATGCTTTGATATTTTTAATATCAGCGTTGCTTATAGTAAAAATAGAATTTTCTGTTCAAGAAGAAAAGAAGACAAACCGAATAATTGGCAGAGAATATTTAATTTCGCTTAGAGATGGATTTAGTTATGTATTTGACCATAAGAAGCTATTAAAACTATGTTTTTTATGTATTCTAATTAATTCAGCAGTGGTTCCATTTGATGCACTGCTCGCCCCGATTGCAAGAGAAATGTTTAGTGGAGATGCCAAAATTGTTTCATTACTAAGTGTAAGCGTAACTATTGGTACTATTTTGGGATCATTGACTTTTGCAAAAATGAAAGAGGAGAAAAAAAATAATACACTTGTTACATTTTGTGGAATTGTTTTAGGTGTATACTATGTTTTTATTGCATTTGTTTCAAAATATATTGCAAATCCTATAACTCAAAAATTACTGTTGCTAATCGGTTCGATAATAATTGGTGCAGCATTGGGATTAATGATTACTTATGTACAAGTGAAATTTGTAAAAGAAGTTACTAAAGAATATATAGGACGTGTTTCTGCAATTCGATTTTCACTTACATACGCATGCGCGCCAGTGGTATCTTTTGTGATTAGTATTATATACAAAGTTACTGTTGTTGATACAAGTTCACTTTTTGTGGGATTTGGTATTGTAATAATAATTCTTTTTCTTTTGGCAAATAAGATTACGTTTTCTCCTTTGAAGAAAGGCGATAAAAGTTATTAGAAATTATTTATATGAAAAACTGGCTGCTTTTTGGCTATAAATTAAAGCTGATAGAGAAGAGTATAAACAACAGAAGAGAAGCTTTTTGACTGAGGCTTCCGGTGCCAAAACGGTGCCAAGAAATCAGGCAAATAAAAATAAATAGTACAAATCAGTCGTTTTTCACTGTATTTTGGAGAGAAAACCATAAAAAATATGAGGTAAAATGATATTAAAGTATCGTGAGGGTGGACGTACAGTAGGATCTGGACGTGTTGCTACAGTTATCGAGTAATTTTGATTTACAGTTCACAAAGCTAGTATTTACAAGCCTTCCGAGGAATTTCCTCGGAAGGCTTTTTTCGTCTATAAATGAAAATTTGAGAGGTTTGAGGTGCTAGTGGCTCCGAATTAGCTCCAAAAAAACACCGAAAATTTTAGTTCGTGCATTTTTGACATAAAGAAACCCCTTAAGTTTTTATACTTAAGAGGTCTAGAAATTACCATTTTGTAATCTTTTTTATGTCAGCAGCCCTATCGGGATCCTTCTTGATTTGAAGCTGCATTCTAATAAATTGATCTACGTCATGTCTGCCTTCATCTGTCAGCTGATAATAGTTGGTCAGATGCTCATCGAGTAAAGGCATATCTTTTTTTCCAAACATTTCCATTAATGGATAAAGTGTATTTTTCAAATATCGTTTAACACGATTACCATCAAGAACCGCATCAAGACCTGATGGAAGTTCTGGAAGTACTATGCGTTCTTTGTTGGACCAGTCTTCCTGCTGAAGAGATGCATCAGAACAAATTTCTGATACTTCGATTCCAAGAACATTGGCAATGCGGAGCGCAAAATCAAAACGTATAGAAGTATCTTTTTGGATGATTGAATAAAGAGTAGTAGGACTGATAGTAGTCTCCTTTGCTACCCAGCGTACACTTTTACCTTGTTTATCAAGAATTTCTTTTAATTTTTGTCCGTCTCCCATTATTTTATGCACCTTTCTGCGAAATAGTGATTTGTATCGTCTATAGGCATTATAACAAAGTGTACGAAAAAAGTATACATAAAAGTAAAATAATTACGAAAGATGGTTGACATTACGGTTTTCGTACATTATAATCAAAATACAGAGTATACGAATATCGTACAACGGTGGAAATGAGATAGAATATGAATCGTACAAAATATTTATATAACGTCTTGGATGTTATGGAAATTCTTGAGTGTTCAAAGGATCATGCCTATAAGGTCATTAAGAAGGTTAATTCTGAACTAAACGATATGGGTTATGAAGTTGAATCAGGAAAAGTGCCAAGCGCATTTTTCGCGAAAAAGTATTATGGATTAGAAGCGTCATAGAAAGGAGAAAGAGTATGGCAAGCAAAGACAAAGATACAGGGCTTTGGGTAGCGCAGTGGTATGAAATTGACGTGTATGGAAATAAAAAACGTGGTTTTAAGACTATGAGAGAAGCAAAGCAGTATGAAAAGAAAATGGGGTTAAAGGAACCTGAAAGTTTGGATATGACCATGACAGAGTTTATGGAACAGTATTATGAGGATAAAACCAATAATCTGAAAGACCGTACAGAAAGGAATAAGCGATATATGATGAATAAATATGTAATTCCATATTTTGGCTCGCTTAAAGTAAATGAAATTACTCCTGTTCAGATTACAAAATGGCAGAATGAAATGTACTCGTTAGGATTATCAGAAAGTTATCTTAGAATGATTCAGAATCAGCTTACTGCATTATTCACGCATCATGCATATGATAAACTTAATGATATCAAAGAGGAAAAGATTACTTTGGTAAATGAAACAGAGAACTCGGGAAAAGCGATGTACCATATGAGGATTGGTCAATTGAAGATATGAAAAAAGAAAGAGAGTTTTTTCTAGATAAATCACATGAAGAAAAGAATATCGATTATATGTCTATTCCACAGTTAAAAGATGAATATAATATGTGGATGGAAAGATACAACCATATGGTGGATGGTTATGATAGAGCTGATGGAGCTGATGGAGTCCATATTCTAGGATACAGAGAGTTGATGAAGCGTAATCAGGAATTGGAGCAGGAGCCAGAAAGATTACTAGATACAGATGTAGGGAAAAAGGCTTTGGAGTCTGAAAAAAAGATATTGTACAAGCGGTTTATAAGAAAGTGATGAGTAGCATTATGGGATTTGTTGAAAGTTATATATTCGTATCATTAAAAAGACATCTGGTCGAACCTTTGTATAGAGCTATAGACGAAATGATGTACGGTCATTCCTTTAAATTAAATGACAATGATCGAAAGATACTTCAGCGCGCCATTGATTCGTCAGTAGATGATGTAACAGAAGAATGGGGTATTGGAAATGCTATCGTGTCTAATATAAAAGATGACATACATGTTAATGATGAAATAGAAAAAATGTTGATGAAACTATGAGAAGACATCGATTAAGAAGATAAATATCTCCTGGACTTTTGGCCGGAAGTATGATATTCTAGAAAGGTAGATTGGAGGCATGCACGATGGCATATGCGATTGATTTGTTCTGCGGAGCGGGGGGCTGTTCAGAGGGCCTGATTCAAGCAGGATTTGATATTTTATTTAGTTCTGATATAAGTGATATGGTGGAGGTTACATATAGGAACAGACACGAACAATTAGGGCTAATTCAAGGTGAAAATACATGGTTCGAAAGGTCTGATATTAGAGATCTTACTGGAGAAATAATAAGAGATCGTATTTCGAATTTACAAATATTTGAAGGAAAAGATATACCAGACATTGATTTGATGATTGGGGGACCAAGTTGTCAAGGGTTTTCAAGGGCTGGGAGAAGAGATAAATCTGATCCAAGAAATATGTTATTTGGAGAATATGTTAGGGTAATAAATGAGATAAAACCAAAGTATATTGTTTTAGAAAATGTTGAAGGATTTGTCGATATGCAGTTTCTAGGATATGTTGGTATAACTGGAATCAAATATCCAGACGGAAGCGTCACTCCAGACATTTTAAGAAGTGAATTGAATGAAATTGGATATGATACTTTAGAACCTAAAATTCTAAATGCAGCGGATTATGGTGTACCTCAAAGACGAAACAGGATTATTTTTATTGGATATAGAAAAGGATTAAAGGAACCACAATATCCAACACCAACTGTTAAGCCAGAAGAATATTTGACGTTGACAGATGCGATTGGAGATTTGATTTCTGATAAGAAAAAAAGAAATAAAGCCTGTCCAGAAGTGACGCAATATCAGATAGATTCTGTAAATGGAAGAACACCAGCTAAAAATGGCAAACCTATACCAGCTTCTGGAAAAGTATTGAATAATGAATATTCAAATATGTCTGATGTAGTAGAGGAAAGATTCTCTTTGTTTAACGAAGGTGAATCGGGTTCTAACTTGAAAAAAAGAGTGATGGAAAAGGGCATAAACATTAAAGGAAAACCTGCATTAATTAAACTTTGCTCTGAAAAATTGAAACTATCTGCTGATGAGGTAATAGCATTATTTAAAGCAGGAAACGTGCCAAAAGAGTATGCAGAAGTGCTTTTGACAAAGAAAAACATAAGACAGAGATGGAGCGGAAGTCAACCATCTGCAACAGTCGTTACTATTGCAGATGACTATATTAGTCCGTGGGAAAATAGAACATTTAGTGTTAGAGAAATGGCTAGATGTCAGTCGTTTGATGATTCTTTTGAATTTTTAGGAAAGAGAACAACTGGTGGATTAAGAAGACGTGTTGAGGTACCACAGTATACGCAGGTTGGAAATGCAGTACCACCATTGCTTGCAAAAGCTGTAGTAAGCGAAATTCTTAAAGTATTATAGGGGGAAAAACATATGTCTATAAAAGATGAAATTCAGGGACCATCAGGTTACTTGAAGAAGGTGCGAGATGAATACATGCCAGACACAAAAAAGATGGCTGAGTTAGCCTTTGATTTTTATTCGGAAGAATTAGGTGTAGAACTTACGGCTGATTATGTAGCTGATAATGCAGATGAGGTCCTAAAATCTTTATTTCTGGCAGAAACTAGTATTTTTCAAAGCAAAAATAGTGAGATAATGTTTCGTGTATTGCCATATTATTATGCAAAAATATATGGGCAAAAAGATGAAAAGTATGCAGAAACTAGTGCAAAGATTGCAGAATTAGTTAATATCTTTGATAAATGTAAAGAGGACAGCTATACCGTTGATATGTTTATTGACGGAATATCAAAAATAACAACTCCGATAATTGATACAGTTTCTTTTTCGCAGAAGCAATCGGCAAAATGTAGAGTAGGGGAAACACTGCAAAATCATCTTGCCAATATTTTTGATATTTGTGAAGTACCCTATGAGACTCAACAACAAAAGGTTGAGGGCGGAACAATAATGGATTTTGTAATTCCAAATGTTGTGGCCATTGAGGAAATGCCAGATCAAGTTATTAATATTGAGTGTCAAACAACACTTAAGGATAGATTCAGGCTAACTACTGGAAAATCGACTGATGCAAAAATCAAGAGGTATCTTGCTACCGTGACAGGTGCTGGAATTGTAACGAAAAGAGATCTAAATGATTTCAGTGTCGATAAGGTCAAAGAAATAATTATGGATAATAATGTCACTTTGGTTGTTTTTGCCGAGGTCAAGGATAGAATAATGTCAATGTTAGAAGGCACAAAAGAAAAGTTTGAACAAGGAAAGACTGTTAACAATGCTGCCATTACATTAGAAGAACTTGATAAGCTGATTAAATTGAGTAACAAGAAAATTATCACATATTCTGATTTGATTAAAAGAGATATAAATAGTGCAAAAGTATATTGGAATTAGTTAAATCTATTGATTTATTTAAAAAATATTGTGATATAATGTATATATATTGTTAGATTTACATATAATATGTTTATATAATCGTTGAAAAACAGTATTGGATTTGATATAATTGTTAGGTTATTGCAAGAAGAGAAAGGGGGATCGTTAATGGAACGTGAAATAATTGAAAGTAAGGCATTTGAAACCTTAACCAAAGCGAATGATAAAGGTGATGCGGCAATTGATATTATTGGATTAGCGAAAAGTCTTGGCTTTATTGTAGGAAACGCTGAATTATGTGATGATGAAGATGGATTTATCATTGTGGATGAGAGCAAGGATAATATTTTGGGGCAGCCAACTAATAAATTGATTGGTGTAAGAGCTGATCAGAGTATTGAGTGGAAAAGATTTGTAATTGCGCATGAAATTGGTCATTACATTCTTCATTATGATAGAGATAGCGACAATGGAATGTATGCTCATAGAGATCATAAAAAGGGAAAAGATAGTACTGAGAATGAAGCAGATTATTTTGCTGCGAATTTATTAATGCCTAAAGAACGTTTTTTGAAAAATTATGAAGAACTAAGAAATAATAGATTGTCTTTAGAAGAGAAAGTAATAATTCTAGCAAAACGTTTCTGTGTTACTGAAATAATGACAAGGCGAAGGTTTGAGGAATTAGGTATCAATGAATAAAAATAAAGAATATCAGAAAACCATTTCCCAGATTATGAACTCCCTTAATCGTATTAAGGAAATTAAAGACGAGGATGAGATTAATAATCCTTATGTTGATGAGTTTACAACGAAACAACAACGATCTCGTGATAAAAAGATAACGGAATTATTGCAATTATATGTAGAAGCTTACAACTACAAAAATAAAAGCAACAAATGGTATAAGGGAATACTATTTGGAATCTGCACAGCAATTTTGTTGGCATTTGCTATTACATTAATAGTACTAGTAGTGAGATTTAATGGTGCCACAGACGAAAAAACAATTGAATCTGTTGTTCAGTTAATAACAGCATGTATTACTTTCTTAACTCTTATTGTTAGTATTTTGAAAATAATAACAAAATATGTTTTCCCAGTAAATGACGAGGAGTATATTACTAGAATTGTAGAGATTATTCAAAATAATGATTTAGAGAATAAGAAGGAGAACATTAGAATTCGTATTGCTGATGCGGAGGATGAGGACAAGAGAAAACAGCATCAGGAAAGTGATTCTTTTTCGACAATCGAAGATTTAGATTAGTACGATGATTTATAATCAGGAGAATTATATTCTCTGGGTTATATTATATGGGTATATCAATCGACTCCAAGAATTTATGCAAATATAAATAATGGGGATAAATTGGAAACAAAAATGACGTAAAATCAATACAAACACACACGAAAACACATCAAATTTACGATGGAGATTCCGTGAGGGTGGACGTACAGTAGGATCTGGACGTGTTGCTACAGTTATCGAGTAAACATTGAACACTTAATGAGTGCGTAAGCGCGAATTTAGTGAGAAAGTTGTTCTGTGAGCGTTGCGAGCAGAACTACCTTCTGATAACAATATAGTAAATTTAAGGCTTCCGAGGATTTCCTCGGGAGCCTTTTTTGATGATTTATTCCTTATTTAACTAAGATATAAGAACTAATTGCTCTAAAATGGCTATAAAATGGCTCTATTTTGAATTATATAGCCACAAAGCAGCAAGCTAAATAATCAAGTCAAATAACTTGATCAAACATTTTAATCAATCAAATATGAAGTGACATTTCCTTATATTAATGCTATACTTAACATAAATATGTGAATTAAAATTAGAACTAATATTTTATTAAAATCGTAACTATTCAGAACCGCAGAGAACAAAAAAGCGGGTGAGACCTATAGTTACTATCAAATTTAAACTTGGATAAACTCAGGAGGCACACAATGGTTAAACACATTATTTTATGGACACTCAAGGATGAGTACACAGAGGCACAGAAGAAGGAAATACGTGCCGGCATAAAGGAAGGCTTAGAGGGACTTAAAGGGCAGATTCCGGGAATGATCGACATTTCTGTGCGCACAGATTATCTTCCGACATCTACCGTAGATGTGATGCTTGATACTACATTTGAGGATGCTGATGCACTTGCAGCGTATGCAAAGAATCCTAAGCATGTTGCAGTGGCGGATACCAGGGTGAGACCATTTACTGCAAATAGGGCATGTATGGATTTCGAGGTGTAATAAGCGGGAAATTAGTGTATTTGACTATAAATCATTTCCGAAATTAGGCGATATGTCAAAAATGACGAATATTGTCAAATTATCATTGAAATAGTACTATGGTAATGATATAATAATCTTACTGTATAGAACGAAACCTAAATGAGAAAGGGAGAATTACATATGGGTGAGGAAGCTAAAAGCAAAATAATGGAAATGCCACTTCAGCAGAGATTGAAATATGGCTATAAGAAAGTATTGGATATGCTGCTTGTATCGGGAGGCATATCAATTGTTGCAGTTTTATTGGTTTATTTTGGTGCAAAGGCTAATATCTTTGGTGCCGAGTCGGGAACAGTTGCTACATTTTTCCTGGTTATAGGACTGGCCAATGTAATAATAGTTGGAATTGTAGCTACAATGATTGCGAAAAAAATCAGTGATCAGGTTATTGATTCTGTGCTTGAGCCATTACAGCAGATTGAGGTAGTGGCAGGAGAGCTTGTTAATGGAAATCTTCACAGCAATCTGGAGTATCATTCAGATGATGAGGTTGGCAAACTTGCACATGACCTTAGAAAGTCTATCAGGACACTTGGCACATATATTGATGATATCGATCAGACTATGAGACAGTTTGCAGATGGCAATTTCAACTTTAAGCCACAGGTGGAGTGGAAAGGCGATTTTGTAGGAATTAAAGAATCAATTGTTGCTTTCGAGGAGAGCATGTCAGATACAGTAAGTGGTATCCAAAGAGCGGCAAATGAGGTTTCAAATGGTGCTGAGCAGGTAGCTGCCAGCTCAAGTGATCTGGCGCAGGGCGCAACAGACCAGGCCGCTGTTGTTGAGGAGCTTACAGCCACACTTGCTTCTGTAGCGGATCAGGTAGCTGAGAATGCCGAGCATGCAAAGGAAATCAGCCAGAAGGTTGATGGACTCGGAACTGAGATTATGGATAGCAACGGACAGATGCATGAGATGGTTACATCCATGAATGAAATCAATGAGGCATCTCAGGAGATTGGTAAAATCATCGCAACAATCAATGAGATTGCATCACAGACAAACCTTCTTGCACTCAATGCTTCTATCGAGGCAGCCAGAGCAGGAGAGGCAGGAAAAGGCTTTGCAGTAGTTGCAGATCAGGTTACTGTACTTGCTGAGCAGAGTGCAAATGCTGCTAAGGAGTCAGCAGCTCTTATTGAGTCTTCGGTCAAGGCTGTTGAAAAAGGAATGGTTATTGCAGGCAAGACAGCATCACAGCTTGAGGAGGTTGCAGGCAATTCCAAGACTATCACAGATGAGGTTAATGGAATCGCAGAGACACTTGAGACACAGACAGATGCTATCAAGCAGATTAATAATGGCGTAGAGCAGATTAACGATGTAGTTCAGACTAACTCAGCTTCTTCACAGGAGTGTGCAGCTGCAAGTCAGGAGATGAGCAGTGAGGCAGAGAGCTTAAATGAGCTTATAAGTCATCTGAGAGTCGCTGAGCAGTAAGCAGTAAGCATAAATGAGGGGAAAAATACCTTTTGACCCTCATATCATTATATTGAATAGAATTATTGATGGTCACAATCAGCAGTGATTTGACGGTAACCGGATGTTACTGTTAAGGCTGAGGTGTGAAGCAGCAATATTAATATCCCCACGTTTATTTCCATGTATATGGCGAAAAGCGTGGGGATATGTTATTATATGAGTATGACATTGAAAGATAGAATACCAAAAGAATTTTATAGCTTATTCCGCACGAAAAATATGGATGCATACATGCAGATAGTTGTTGCGTTATATGAGGAGAATAACGAGGTCTATGCATCACTGGGACTGACACGTGAGGAGTGTCAGATAATCATAGCGGATACCATATCAAAAGCAGGCATTGTATGGCAGACTGATTATAATGAAGATGAGAGTGATAAAGATAGTGGCAGCATGGATAATCATGATGATTATAATCCTGATTCCGAAATTGATGTTATATATGACCAGGCCAGTTTCGCATACACCCTGACACCATCAGCTATATTGGGCAGGCTTATAAACTGGGGCTGGATCAGGAGTGATTTTGATGAAAAGCTCAACACATATGTGATTGCATTTCCTCAGTACAGCCAGATGTATGCTGAGCTATTTAAAAAGCTGCTTGTGGATGATGACAGCAGGGAGCGCGAGAGCATTTTGGCTGTTTACAGTGCGCTTTTTACATATTTTTCAGATCCGGAAAAAAATAATGATATTCTGAAAAATGCGTTGTATACGTCAAAAAATCTTGGTCAGCTTTTATCAAATATGCAGGATGGTATGAGGGCATATTTTGATGAGCTGTCACGTATGAAGGATTTTATAGGTATACAGAAGGTACTGATTAAGGAAATTAATAACAGTGATAGCAGACGTTATGCCATCCTTACAACCACGGATAGCTTTTATCGTTACAAGGAGGCTGTAAAGGAGCTTATAAGCAAAATTCTTAATCAGAACGATGACAGAAGGGCTGAGCTTGAGGGAATTCTTTCGCAGACTACACCCGGTACGTTTGAGAGAAAACGCTATGAGTACAGCGTGGAGTACTGTGATAAGGCAAGTGAGCTTGTTTATAAGGTGGAGCATGAGTTTGACCTGATTGAGAGAAAGTACAACAAGCTTATTGAGCAGAAGACGATTTTTGCAAAGAGGGCGCTTGCAAGGATACACTATATCCTGCAGGAAGGCGCAGATGACGAGGATAATATAGTAAAGCTCATTAACCTGATAGATAAGAGTGATAAAACAGATGAGATACTTGGGGCTCTTCGAAACAGAATGAAGTTCACCAGACAGTTTTACAATGTAACGGACGACAGTTTTCCGGGAAGAAGAGAGAGAGGAAGAAGTGAGTTTGTTCCGTTTGTTATTGACGATGCTTCGGCAGGCGAAGATGATATGGCAGATTTTGTGCCAAAGCCATTGTATACCAAAAAGGAGCTTCAAAGCTTTAGAGATAAAAATATGCGTGATGGCATGTTTGTGACAGATGAACAGACTGTAGAATCCATGGAGGATCTGGAAAAGCTTCTGTTTTTATGGCAGGAGGAGACCAATGAGCGCATGGGTGAGGATACGGTGAGTCTGGATGGAGAGATAACAAAGAGTGATGGTGTAAGCTACTCAAGGCTTGTAATATCCAAATCGGACTCTAAACGAGAAGCATAGAAAAGAGAGCAATGTATGTTTGAATATATGGAGAATGTTTCGCCAAATGAGGCAGAAAATATTAGAAAAACTATTCAGGATCTGTTGAGGCAGACCTGTATTTTGCAAATGAAGTGTGACCCCGTTACATTGATTCAAAGAGACAATCCAAGGTATCAGGTGTGTCTTAGAAACAGAGAGTTTATCTCTGATTATCTGGCTGTGCTTGACTGTGAGCTGGTTCATGACCAGCAGGAGCATCTTTTCAGGATAACGGGTGATGGTGTCATGCTCGAGAAGATGACTCTTCTTACTGCAAGGATTGTCATTATAATGAAGATGATATACAGGGATAAAATCATGGGCGAGGGGCTTAATGCGACAACAACGAATCTGGCAGAGATTCGTGAGTATGGCAGAAATACCAATCTGATTACCAGAAAGCTCACTAATCAGGAATGGTCAGACGCTCTTTTGCTTATGAAAACACATCAGATGATTGAACTGCCGGGGGCTATTGCAAACCTGGAGGACAACACACCAATCTATATTTATGGCACAGTAAATATATTCTGCTCAGCCATGGATATAAATGAGCTTGTGCGCATGTACAGTGATGAGGTGGAGCTGATTAAGTATGATAACGAGTCGGCTGCAACACTTGAAGCTGCCGGATTGAATACAGAAGGCAGTTCTGTAAAGCATACCCATGAATTTGCCAAGAACAGTGAAATGGAGGAGTTACCAATTGAGTCAGTCTAAGAAGATATTTACCAGAATGTGTCTAAACAACTGGGGCGGAATAAATCACAAGGTTTTGCAATTTAATGAGTATGTCAATTTGTTCAGTGGTAAGAGTGGCTCGGGAAAATCAACCGTCATGGATGCGATTCAGGTAATCCTCTACGGCAGCTTCAGCCCCACATTCTTGAACAAGGCTGCAGATGATGCAAAAAACAGGAGAAGTGTTCTGAGCTATTTGAGGGGTGAGCAGAAGGATGGCTCCGCAAATCGTGGCGATTGTGATTTTTGTTCGGTCATAGCGCTTGAGATAGAGGATACAGGCAGTCATACGTTTACATGTATAGGAATAGCATTTGAGGTACGAAAAAACGATTCTGAGATTAAGAGATTTGTGTACTTCAGTCATTCGGGCAGGATGCCGGAGCCTTCATATGTGACAGCGGACGGCTTTTGCTATTCAAATAATGATATTAAAAAGCTTGTAAATACTCGCTCACAGTCAGCTGACAGACGCGCCAGAGGGGATGTAAACCGTATTTACGCATCGAAGGAGGCATACCTTGGCACATTATATGATGTGATTTTAGGATATATTGACCCCAATCGTTTTATCACAATGGAAAAAAGTGCTATTGCACTCAGAATGACAAATGGAACAGGCCAGTTTATACGTGATTATATGTTTCCAAAGAGTGACTCGGGCACGATAGAGACTATCAGTGAGCAGCTCGATGCATACAGACAAATCAGGGAAAAAATAGAGGATATGCGCAAGCGTATTGAGCTTCTTAAGGAAATAAAGGAGTCGGGACAGGAACTGGTAAATATCCAAAGCGATATTGTCATGGCAGAGACAATGATCAGGTGCATAGATATCGAGGATATGCGTGCAAAGATTCAGGCAGCTGAGGATGATAAAAAGCGTATTGAAGAAGAACAGGACAGGCTTTCAGAAAAGGCAGAGGATATAGCCGGGCAGCAGGCAGATCTGCAGCAGGAGTATATTCAGGTATGTGCGGATTTGAAATCGAGCGACTTAGGAAGCAAAAAGGATCAGCTTAGGGAGCTTGAGAAGAGAAGTCTCATGCTTACCGACAACAGCCGTCAGTGGATTAAAATCACAAACGGACTAAAGGCCTGGGATGAGGATGAGGTCATCACAGATTATGTGAGCAATGCAGTTTTAAACCTCATTGAAGAGATTGTGGATGGCGATGTCACAGAGGCAAAATGTCAGGAGCTTCATCTAAAGCTTGAGTCTATAAAGAAGGATATCGAGGATGAGCTCGAGGACAATACTTCGCAGAAAAATGAGATAACAAAAGAGCTTAAAGAGAAAAAACGTCTGGTCGATGATATGAAGAACAACCGCAAGTCGTACAGTGAGAGCCTGCGTTCGGCAAGAGCTGCGCTGCAGAGAGACTTAAGTGATAGATTTGGCGAGCCTGTGAAGGTACAGGTATTTGCGGATATGTTTGACGTACAGGACGAGGAATGGAAGAATGCCATAGAAGGACGTATGGGAAGGCTCAAGTTCTCACTTATCACAGAGCCGCGTTATGCGCATACTGCTGCTGTTATTTTCAGGGACATGAAGCAGTTTGAGGATGTCGACCTCATAAATTCCAAGGCTATTATGGACAGTGAACCAAAGGCCATGGATGGTTCGCTTTATGAGGCGGTGGATACAAAGGAAAAGTATGTAGATGTCTGCCTGAAAAGATATCTGGGACATATTATAAAGTGTCGGAGTGTTGACGAGCTTGAGCAGGTACGAGATGGAGTTACACCGGACTGCTACTCATACAGCAACTTTATTTTCAGACATCTGAAGAAGCGCGATTATACTACAAATGCCTGCATCGGAGGCAGGGTATCCAAGGCAAGACTTGCCGAGTATGAGGCAGATGTGGAGAGGCTTGAGAAGGACCAGATACAGCTTATGGGTATTATTTCAAGTCTCAAGGCACAGAGAGATTTTGAGTGCTTAAAGGGGGAGCCGGAGTATTTTGTGGGCCTTTCTGAGGCGTCAGATGAGCTTAAAGCAGTTAATTCGCAGAAAAATGAGCTCGAAGAGATTATTAGGACGATGGAGAATGGGCAGTACAAGGAGCTAAAGGAGAAAAAGAGGCTTCTTGAGAAAAACATAGATGCACTTAAGAGTGCTTTTTCACTGAATCAGCAGCAGATAAATGAAAAGATAAGCCAGCATGAGAAAATCATAGGTGCAAACGAACAGCGAAGAGCACAGCTGGAAGATATGTTACAGGGCTATGTTGCCAGAGAGGAGCTTGAGAAGCAGGTGCAGGATATGCTGCAGCATAGCTCAGGAGCATCGGTCAAGAGCAAACAGCGTGAGAAGCTTATTGAGCTGCAAGGCGCAGACGGAAATGGTGGCAGGCAGCAGTCGTGTGTGGAGACGTTGCAGACTGCCCGCTACAGGTATATAAAGGAGTTTCCGTCAGGTCAGTTCAGCGGAGCCGAGAAGTCAAATAAGGCATATGAGGAGCTGCTGGAGAAGTACGAGAAGGATTATGAGCCGGAATATGAGAGTGAGTTTGAGGAGCAGTGCAAGGTGATTTACAAAAGTCTCAGAGAGAATGTCATCGGTACAATCCACGGTGATATCAAGGCTGCAAAGCGCCATGCCTATGAGATAAACAGGCTTCTTAGGGAGACTAATTTCTCAGACAGTACCTATCAGATTAAGATAGAGCCGGCAAAGAACGAAAACGGTCAGTTCTATGATATGCTTATGGCGGAAGAACTGGACAGTAAAAATCCGGATAATGGCGGAATAGCTGGACAGATAAGCTTTGGTGAGGATGATTTTTATAAGAAATATGAGCAGAAAATTAAACTTTTGACAGACAAGTTCATGCCGCCAAGGGATGAGGATGAGCATCTGCGAATGCAGAAGCGCAAGGAAATGGAGCAGTATGCGGATTACCGCAATTATCTGTCATTCAGCATGTATGAGCAGGTTACGGACGAAAACGGCCGTGTCATCAGAGAGAACTTTGTAGATGACATGGCAGGACGTGATTCGGGCGGCGAGGGACAGAACCCTAAGTATGTTGCGCTTCTCGCGGGCTTTGCGATGCTTTATATGCAGCAGAGCAATCGTGATTCAAAGATTAAGCTGGTGCTTTTGGATGAGGCATTTTCAAAGATGGATCAGGAGCGAAGTGCGGTGTGTCTCAAGTATGCAAGGAAGATGGACTTGCAGCTGATTGTCTGTGTACCGGATGAACGTCTGCAGTCGCTTATTAGAAATGTGGACTGTGTCTATGGCTTCAGGCGGCATAATAATCAGATTTCTATGATGCATATAGACAAGGGCGATTATCTGAAATTGATGGAGGGATAGATATGGCATATTATATAGCAGAGGGTGCCGTTGTTAAGGGGCAGGTGACAATGGCTGACGGAGCAAGCGTATGGTATAATGCAACTGTAAGAGGCGATTCAGAACCGATAGAAATAGGCAGAAATTCGAATATACAGGACAATGCAGTGGTACATGTGGACTTAAGCCACAGTGTCAGAATCGGTGACAATGTGACAATAGGACACAGCGCAATTGTTCACGGGTGTACTATAGGTGATAATACACTCATCGGCATGGGTGCCATCGTGTTAAATGGAGCAAGGATTGGTAAAAACTGCATAATAGGTGCGGGCGCTCTTGTCACCCAGGGCACCGATATTCCTGACGGAAGCCTCGCATTTGGTTCTCCGGCAAAGGTGGTCAGGGCACTGACCGCTGATGAGATAGAGGGGAATCATCGCAATGCCATGCATTATGTGGAGATTGCGAGGGAGTCGCTGATTTAATATTGGACGGATTATTTACATAAACTTTGCAAATGGGTGGTAGCGGTTTTTACATAAAAAAAATAAAATCGTAATCTGGGACATACAAAACAGGGAAGGTATAATTTATGAAAGCAAAAGAAAACAATACACAAAAGAAAACCAAAAAGCTCTCATCAAAGGAGCTCTCATGGGTATTATATGATGTGGGAAATTCCGCATACACACTGCTTGCGTGTGCGCTCATACCGATATGGTACAAAAGCCTTGCCGTTGGAGATGGGGCAGGGCATATTTCATCTGACAGGGCAACCGCGTATTATGCGGTGGCAATAGCTGTGATGACAGTTGTATCAGCACTTATCGGGCCTGTCTGTGGTGCGATAGCAGACCATATGCGCATCAAAAAGGCTATTTTTTCCACAACAGTAGTCGTTGGAGTGTCGGCATGCATACTTAACGGTTTTACACCTACATGGGTGCTGTTTCTTGTTATATATGTGCTTACAAAGATATTTTACAATGCATCGCTGGTGTTTTATGACTCGATGCTTGTCGATGTGACGACAAAGGATAGAATGGACGAGGTGTCTTCCTACGGCTATGCCTGGGGATATCTGGGCTCGTGTGTGCCGTTTCTTGTTTCACTTGCAGCGTACATCTGTGGACCGGATATGCTTGGATACATATCAAACCGCCTATCGATGATAATAGGCTTTGCGGTTACAGGAATTTGGTGGTTTGTTGTTACAATTCCACTGTTTAAGAGCTATAAACAGGTGAATTATGTATCGGATGCAGCAGACAAAGATATTCATAAGAATTTTGAAAATGATGTATTTATAAGAGACAATATTAAGGAGAAAAACAAAACAAACAAAAATCCGGGAGTCCTAAGACTTATAGCTGACGCATTTGCACAGATTTTTGGAACAATCAAAAAAATAGCTACAAAAGATAAAAAAGTAGGACTGTTTTTGGTTGCTTTTTTCCTTTACATAGATGGTGTAGGAACTATAATAGATAATTGTATAAACATAGGAACTGATTTAAAGCTCGATTCAGTGGGACAGGTAGTGTTTTTACTTTTTACACAGATAGTGGCATGCATCGGTTCACTTGTTTTTGGAAGACTGTCACAGACGTACAAAACTACAACGCTTTTGTATGTCTGCATTGCAGGATATTTTGCAGTTTGTCTATATGCACTTACACTGCATGATCTGATTGGCTTTGGAATCATGGCATTTGGTGTGGGATGCTTCCAGGGCTCATTGCAGGCGCTGTCACGCTCATATTTTTCAAAGATTATTCCTCCTGAGAACTCGGGAGAGTATTTCGGAATCTATGATATTTTTGCAAAGGGAGCTTCATTTTTAGGCTCGCTTGTCATAGCGTCAGTAAAGCTTGCAGGCGGCACGATAAATGTGGCGGTTGCAACTATGGCAATATTCTTTGCAGTGGGATTTGTATTTTTAAGGCTTGCAGACAGATATGATGCACCGAGGCATGAAAATAACTAAAATAAAAAGTAACGAAAGAAGGCTTAAAGCATGATAAACACAGAGGGAACAAAGGTCTGGGCACACAGAGGAGCATCCGGATATGCACCGGAGAACACACTTGAGGCATTCAAGAAGGCAGAAAAGATGAAGGCTGACGGCGTGGAGCTTGATGTGCAGCTCACAAAGGATGGAGAGCTTGTGGTCATACACGATGAGACCGTGGACAGAGTGAGTGGAGAGAAAGGCTTTGTAAAGGACTATACACTCAAGGAGCTAAAGCGCCTTAATGTATCAAAGCACATGCCGTCCTATGACAAGAAGACTCGCATTCCAACACTCGATGAGGTGTTTGACCTGCTCAAAAACACAGAGATGACCATAAATATCGAGCTCAAAAACGGTATCGTACAGTACAAAAATCTGGAGAAAAAGGTACTGGCGCTCGTGGAAGAGTATGATATGCTTGACCGAATCTGGTGCTCATCATTCAATCACGAGTCGATTGTGCGCATGAAAAAGCTTTGCCCTGATATGAGGTGCGGTCTGCTTTTTTCTGACATTATAGTAAATCCGGCAGAGTATGCAAGCGAGCTTCATGTGGATGCGCTTCATCCGGCAACCTACCATATGCAGGATGAAAACTACATTGACAAGGCGCACGGAAGAGGACTTAGAGCTCATGTATGGACTGTAAACGAAAAGCATGAGATGAAGGCACTTGTCAAGGCAGAAGCAGATGCAATTATAACAAATTATCCGGATATTGCTGTTGAAATAGTTAAAAATGCCTAAAAGATATATAAAATGCACACAAAATTAATTTATGTAAAGCTGAGTAAAGAAATATAAAGTTTTTACCATGATTTTACATAACTGCGTTTTGGACTTTACATTAGCTTGATACTATTAACTTGTTGAATAGTTATTGATTAATTTTAATAATTTATCATGCTAATGGAGAGATTAATTATGTTGAAAAAGAAATTACTAAAGAAAGCGGTCGTCATAGGAATGATGGCAACGATGATAACAGGCTGTTCACAAGAGGTACAAACTACCAATGTGGACGGCCTTAATTCATATAAAAATGCGTCAAAGAGGTGGTAATGCAGCTTGCTGCAAAGGAAACTCTCAGATGTGCTGATATTGTTGAAGAAATGTTTGTAAATTTGCATGAATGTATTGACAAAAAAGACAAAAATATCGAAAATGAACTTAAGAGTGCACGGACATTGCAGAAGCATTATGTGCTGTGCGGTATAGCGAGAATTGGAATATTATCAGATGATATCAACGGAGAGGTAAATATTGCATAGGGAAAGAGTTTTGAAGGCACTTGCACAGCTGCTTGTCGGGGTGGAAAATAAGCTTCATCTGGCAGACAGAAGGAGACGCCGTGAGGATAAACTGATAGAGCGGGCAAGGCTGCTTGAAATACAGCGGGCACAAAATAAAACGAACTTAAAAGACGCGGATGCGAATGGAAAAATATCATATAGAATAGGAGCATATATGCAGATGAAAAAACTGGAAGAAGTTTAC
>OGUP01000499.1_pt1 | contig 25162 bp, 19 predicted proteins | sample 1553661 | NCBI WGS metagenome assembly OGUP01 (sample SAMEA2580026, study PRJEB22360) | human gut metagenome | biome: human gut; feature: human-associated habitat; material: faeces | place: Denmark | collected 2008/2010
AATTTAAACAAATTATTAATCAGAATTCTGTTGCATTTGCAAGTTGAATTCAGCTCTTATTTCGAATCGGAAGTATCGCCATAACCGTACCCGTAGCCATAGCCGTATTTCTTGCCATAGCCGTAGTACCTGCCGTACTTGCCGTAGCCGTAATAGTAGCCGTACTTCTTCTTTTTCATGTCCAGACCGTTGATAACGGTGCACAGACCGGGCAAACGCTTATTGGCGTACAGCTCGTTGATGAGCTGGTAGTCGTTCTTATGCGTATAGTCGGCACGGCATACGTAGATGCTGGCATCTGCCACGCGGGCTATGAGCTGCGTGTCGGTGACCATGCCGATAGGGGCGGTGTCGAGTACGATATAGTCGTAGTCTTTTTTCAACAGTTCGATGGCATCGTCCAGGGATTTGCGTGCCAACAGCTCCGTGGGGTTGGGCGGGATGGCTCCGCCGGGTAGTACATGAAGATTGTCCGATACTTCGGAAGGCAGTATCATGGAACGCAAATCGGTACTTTGGGGAGCGGAGAGGAAACCGGTGATTCCCTTTTCCTTGTGGTGTATGCGGAAGACCTTGTTCAATCCCGGCTTGCGGATGTCGAGCCCCACGATGATGACCTTCTTGCCCAATAATGCCAGGCTGACAGCCAGATTGGATGCAATGAATGTCTTTCCTTCACCGCTCATGGTAGAGGTGACGAGGACAACTTTCTTGTCCGGATCGCCCAATATGAACAGCAGGTTGGTGCGCAGGCTGCGGAAAGTTTCCGCCATGATGTCGTTGTCGTTTTCGCGGACGGCGATGGCATGCTTTTCGCTGGAGTCGTTCAAGGGAACATCGCCGATAACAGGAACACGCGTAAGTTTTTCGACATCAGAATGTCCTTCGATGCGGTAACTGAGCAGGCTCAGTATATAGATGATGGCAACCGGAATGCCGAAACCGAGTACCAGGGCTGCCAGGTAAATTATCTTTTTATTGGGCGATATGGGTACATCATCTGCCAATGCGTCATCAATGATTTTAGCATTGTTGGCGGTGGCGGCAAGCGCGATATTGTTTTCTTCGCGTTTCTGCAACAGCATCAGGTAAAGCCCTGCCTTGATTTCCTGCTGACGCTGGATGCTGACAAAGCGGCGTTCCTGTGCAGGAGCATTGCTGATTTGACCGGCATATTTGCCTGCCTGGCGGTCTAGGTCAGCTTTAGTGATGAGCAATCCCTTGTATACGCTGTTGATGGTAGTCAGAAGGCTGGCATGCATATCGTCGATGTTGCTGTCGAGCCGGCGGACTACAGGGTTGGAGTCGGAAGAAGCGCGGCGCAGACGGTTGCGTTCCAGAATCAGTGCATTGTATTGAGATATCTGCTCTGTAAGTGATTTATCATTTAAACCCACATTGACCGGAAGAGTAGTATTGGCATTTTCCGGCTTTTTGAGATAATCTGACAAATATTGTATCAAATTTAATTGCGTACCATTTTCTACACAGAGTTTTTCGTATGCTGATTTTTCAGTAATGGCAAGTTGTGCATCACTATTAAGGTCAGTCAGTCCGGATTCACGCTTAAAGCTTTCCAATTCTAGCTCGGTGGTTCCCAATTCCTGATTGATAATGGCAATACGTTCATCGATAAAGCGGGCGGTATTTTGAGCTACTTCATTTTTGTCATCATTGGCATCACGATTGTACATTTCTACCAATTTATTGATAAAGTCCTCACCACGTTTTTTATTCGTATTACTGATTGATATGGTAGCTACAGAAGTAGTTTTGCTGGTAGGCTCAATAGCAAGTGCCTTGCGGTAGCTTTTTGCCACAGCAAGCGGATGTTGGATTATGATTTCGAGCTTTCCGTCCTCTGTAATGGGGACTTGTGAATTGGGCATAAAAGTTATAGTACCTTTTTCACCGGACAATACTGCCGGTAATTCGGTAAAACTTTTACTGAAAGTCTTTTCCTCGTCGCTTCCCTTGCCGGTAGTTACGTTAACTTCTATCTGTCTGTTTTTCTGATATTCGACAGTGAGCAACATGGGTGCGTCAAGCAGTTCGGCATCTTTGGGAGAATAATGGATAAGTATAGGTGATGCGCCGTAAAGGTCTATGGTTTTGAAACCTTTGGAAGCCGTGTAATTGATATAGAGTCCCAGTTCATTAACCACATCCTTTATCAAGGACTTGCTTTGCAGTATTTCTATTTCGTTGTCGATGTTTTTTGACGGATTGAGTAGCCCGAGGTCTTCAAGTCCTGAAAATTCGTTTCCTAACATACCGCCTTTCTTCTCATCCTTGATAATGATAGATGCATTGATGTTGTAAGCAGGGGTGCTTTGTTTCAGGTAAATCCATGCACATGCCATACAGACAATGACGGATGCGACGAACCAGGGCCAGCGGATGATGTACTTGAAAAGGCTGGCTTTGAAATCTATCTGTTCCTCTTTGTCTTCGAATATGTCGTCGTAAAGTTCTTCTTTCATAAAATCTTGAATAAACTATAATGATGATGCTTTCCGGTTGTTGTTATTTGATGATTGTAGTAATTAAACTTGCCAATGAAACGAGCGTTCCTACTACGCTGATCCATATGGTGGTGCTATTACTGATGCCGGAGTTCTTGGAAACCGTTTTATTAGGAGTAACATAAAGTATGTCATTCTGCTGCAAATAGTAATAGGGCGAATTGATGATATCACTGTCATTCAGGTTTAAGGTAATGATTTCGCGCTTTCCCTGATTGTCTTCCCGAATCAGTTTTACTTTGTCGCGGATACCATATACGGTCATATCTCCTGCCATGGCAAGTGCCTCGAAAATGTTTACCTTTTCATTGGAAATGGTAAATGTGCCGGGATGGGCAACTTCACCGATAACGGAGATTTTGTAGTTGACCATGCGTACGGTAACAATGGGCATTTCACGGAATTGAGGTTGGAGTTTGTCTTTTATCAGTTGTTCCGCTTCGCTTTTTGTCAGACCGCCTATGTGGATATTGCCGATGATAGGGAAGTCTATGTTACCTTTATTGTCTACCAGATACTGTTGCAGTACAGGCTGGTTTGTCAGGTAGTTGTTCTCTTTGCTTAACGGACTCGTCACCGTTAAATTGAACGGTATCGCCAATTCCGGTTCTTCGGGGCAACTCACTACGATAGTAAGCAGGTCTTTCGGCATGATGCGTGCATCATACAACGGCATATCAGCCGTGCCGGTATCTCCGGCAGCAACTTCTTGCAGTGCATCCTGAAGATAAGGAACTTTTTTATAACTTTGACATCCTGCCAACAATAGCGGCAACAACAATAAAATAATCAGACTTTTTCTTTTTCTCATGTGTTTTGATTTTTAACTCTCAGCTTTCAACTCGTTTTAGTAGGCTTCTTTTTCTCCTTTTACCGCATTCTTCACGGTTTTGTAGATAATGTACAGGTCGAGCATGAATGTCCAGTGTTCCAGATACCAGATGTCGCGCTCCACGCGTCCTTCCATCTGCCAGAGTTCCTTGGTCTCTCCGCGGAAGCCGGTGACTTGCGCCCAACCGGTGATGCCGGGTTTGACAAGGTGGCGTACCATATACTTATCAATCAGCTTGGAGTATTCTTCGGTATGTTTCAGCATGTGAGGGCGGGGACCTACTACGGACATGTCGCCTAACAGAACGTTGATGAACTGCGGTAGTTCGTCGATGCTTGTTTTGCGCATGAAATTGCCCAGACGGGTTTTGCGCGGGTCGTTTAAAGTAGCCTGCACCTTATCGCTGTCCTTGTTGACACGCATGGAGCGGAACTTATAGCACCAGAATTCCTTGTTTTCCTCGCCGCTGCGCTTCTGCTTGAAGAAGATAGGTCCGGGCGAGGTTATCTTGATAGCCAGTCCTATTATAATGAAGATGATAGGGAAGATTGTGCATAGGAACAGTAATGAGAATACAATGTCGAACAGGCGTTTTGCCAACCGGTTTTCGGGTTGCGCCAACGGTTCCTGACGAATGTCCAGTACAGGTACGTTTCCTATCAGTTCAAGGTGCATGCGCCGTTTCAGGTAGTTGCGTACATTGGGCACGCTGTAAAAATGAATCAGGTTGTTTTCGCAGTAGCTGATGATAGGCAGAATCTCCTTGCTATGCGAGGACGTAAGACCGCAGTACAGCTGTTCGGCCTTACTTTTCTTAAGATAAGGGATTACTTCTTGGGGAGTGCCCAGATAGCAGCATTCTTTCGGATAATTGTCGGAAGGATGCTCGGCAAAATAGCCTACTACCTTGAAGCCGGAAGTAGGGTCGGCGGTCATCTCTTCGTAGAGTTCGACCATATTGGAACCGTCGCCCACGAGCGCGACAGTACGCCGGTTGCCTCCCTTGCGGCGGTATATCTTGACGAAATGCCTGAATATAAGTCTGTATAATACAAGCAGTACAAGGAATGTCGTATAGAATATAATGAGGAAGCGTGTGGATAAGCTGCCGAAATGCACCAGCGTGATAAGGCTGATGAATACTACCGCATGGCAGAATGTATTGCGTACGGCACGCATTACGATATGGTCGGCACGTACGATGCGGCGGTGAAGCACGACTCCTTTGGAATAGTTACATAAGAGATAGACCAAATTCAACAATACCAACAATTGCGGCAGTGAATCGGAGAGAAGGATACGCTGGGTATCTGTGTCCAATACATAGTACAAGGTTATAAAGAGTGCATTGAGAATGCATAAATCACCTGTGATGATGATACTCTTGATAATTTTGTTGAAACGCAAAATTTGTTTCATAATCTTCGTAATGTCTTGTCAATCATTGAATTTTTGTAAATAAAATAATTGATTTTCCTGTTTTATTTGTTATGATTAATTATGGGCTCTCTTACTTACAAGGTAAGAGATGACCTATTCCCTTACTTACAAGGTAAGAGAATGAATAAAATACTATAAAAAAGCTTTTATAATAACATGAAAAGCGCTTTTCCTATTGTATTCCTTATGCTTCCATAAAGGCGTAGAAGCGAAATGTCATTTTTGAAACTTTGTTAAACAAAACAAACCTTTCTAATCAAACATGTAAATATTTAATACTTTAAAAATATGTTTTATGCCTTTTTATGAGTAGTTATGATAGGTATTTGAGTTTAAAAAATAAATATTTTTTTGCTTGTAATGATAATATTTTTCATACCTTTGCAATCGGAATAATGGTTCTCTTACCTTGTAAGTAAGAGAATGAACTATCTATGAAACAATTTTATATAGCAGGTAATATTAATTTACATGTTATTTTTATTCTATTTCCCTCTTTTTCCCTTTTTCTTTTTGGCATGAATGGTGGAAATAACCTTCCGGTTGGCTTTACTCATTGCATTATTGTTAAAAGATGCGAGGTATACGTGTGTCACCTTTTCGGAACTGTGCCCCAGACCTTCGCTTATCATGGCAATGGCTACTCCTTCTTCTTTGGCGGTGGTGGCCCAACTGTGGCGTGCCACGTAGGAGGTGAGCGGCACACTCAGGCGCAGCATCTTGGATAGCCGGTGCAGGTGCTGGTTGTAAAGACGCAGGGCGCTTTTGTACTGCCGGTAGCCTTCCGGACCGACCGATGAGAGTATGGGCAGAAGGTAAGGAGAGGGGGAGTGCTTGTCGGCATAGCGTCGCAGAATCTCGGCGGCGTACGGTTCGAGGTAGACCGATAGCTGCTGGCGGGGCTTTTGGCGGGGGGGGGGAGAGGGGGTACCAGGGATAGCTGCTGGCGGGTCTTGCGGCGGTAGTAGTAAATGGTGTTGTGCTTCATGTCCGTCTTGCGGAGATGGACCAGGTCGACAAACGGAATGCCTCTCAGGTAGAAGCTGAGTAGGAATAAATCGCGGCTGAAGCGCAGGTTGGGGGAGTGTTCCAGGTTCAGTTGCGAGAGACGCCGTATAAGGGCGGGGGAGATGGCGCGTTTGGCGGTAGGCTCGTAGCCGGTGAATACGAAGCGGAACAGTTCGTCGGCAGGTATCGTATCGGGAATGCCTTGCTGGTATGCCTGGTTGAATATGGAGCGTAGCATGCGCATATAGGCGGAGATGGTATTGTGGCTCCGGCCTTTCTGCAACAGGCTTTCTTCGTATCGTTTTATCATCCCTGCCGTCACTTCCTTGAAGGTAAGGGGGATGTCGCCGGTGAAATTCCGGAAACTGTTGATGGCGCCGGAGTACAGGTTGGCTGTGCCGTAGCGGCCGGCGCTTCTGGCTTCTTCGATTGCGCTTTGCGCAAAAGTGTATATGGTAGTCATAATCTGAATTTTAAGTTGGATAATGAGCTTGATAACAAGCTACCTCAAAAAAAGATTTGAGATAAGACGGGTTTAAGAGCCTGTTTAAATTTTGTTCAGCTTCTTTGGGAAGTTCTTCTTGAAGAAAATTTAAAAGGACTCCGTATATAGAAAGGGTAAATTTCTATATGGATTCAGATTATGACCGGTCCGGGCATTCCCGTAAAAATCAGAGTATGCCCGAACGTACCCGGCTTAAGGTTTCGGGAGTCATCAGCAGGTAGGAGGCGATGTGCGACAGAGGGGCGCGCTTGATGACTTCCGGCTGCTGCTCCATCAGCTGGCTGTAGCGTTCGCGTGCTGTCTCGAACCGCCAGGAATCGGCTTTGATTTGTGAAACAATAAGGGAATATTCGAGTATCTTGCGATAGAACATATTGATTTCCCACGATATTTCGGTAAGAAGCATCAGCTTGTCATAAGGCAGCAGGTAGACCACGCTGTCTTCGAGTGCTTCAATCATGAGGTGGGTGGGCTCTTTCTTCAGCGTGCTTTCAATGCAGATGACGATGCATCCTTCATAGGAGAAATGTTCGGTGACGTCTTTCCCGTTTTTGTAATAGAACTGGCGTAGCATGCCTTTGCCGACGAGTACGATATTATGGCTTACCTGTCCCTCTTTCAGTAGAAGTTCGCCTTTTTCCACTTCTTTGCGGACCAGGATTTCTTCCAATTGCCGTCTGCCTTCGGGCGCCATGCCGGGATAGCGGGAGTTGACGGTTGCATTCACTGTTTCTTTGAGTAATGTGTCCATAACGGTTATGCAGGTTTGGGTGTCATTTAGCGTGGCAAAGGTAGCAAAAAATATTTGATATGTGTCAAGTTGTTCTCCCTTTCCTTTCCGTATCTTTGCGCGATTTTTATCATAGCGCTTCTACAACAATGATACAGCAGGAGAATCTGAAGAAACGGCTTGCCAGACTGGCGGCTCCCATTTTCATAGAGACATTATTAATTATGATGCTTGGCGCGGTGGATACCGTTATGCTGAGCCGCCATTCGGACAACAGTGTGGCTGCCGTAGGGGTGGTCAATCAGATTATCATGCTGACTTTCCTGGTGTTTGAGGTGATTAATCTCGGTACTTCCGTGCTGTGTTCGCAGTATCTCGGCGCACGGCTGCATAAACAGGTGGTGCAGGTGGTGGGGGGATCCATTCTGGTGAACTTCGTGGTGGGTGTAGGTATCAGCATGCTGCTGTTCGGGTGTGCGGAGCCTATCCTGCAACTGATGGGGCTGGGGCCCGAACTGATGCAGGACGGCATGGATTATATGCGTATTGTAGGGGCGTTCGCCTTTTTTCAGGCATTGTCGCTTACTCTTTCCGCTTCGTTGCGCAGCGCCAACAAGGCGGTGTATCCGATGCTGGTGACGGTGGTGGTGAATGTGCTGAATATAATAGGTAACTATTCCTTGATTTTCGGACGTTTCGGCTTTCCAGAATTGGGAGTGGAAGGGGCGGCCATCTCTACGGCTTTCAGTAGAGGGGTGTCCATGGTGATCCTGTTTGTAATCTTGTTTCGCAAGCATATCCACCGTTTCCCGCTGGCTTACTTCCGTCCGTTCCCTTGGGTGGAGTTGAAGAATCTGATGAAGGTGGGGTTGCCTTCTGCCGGCGAGCAGCTTTCTTACAGTTCGTCGCAGGTGGTGATTACTTATTTTATCAATATGTTGGGAGTGGAAGCGCTTGCCACGCGTACTTATTGTGTCAATATCATCATGTTTGCTTATCTGTTCAGCATTTCCATGGCACAGGGCGGGGCGATATGCATCGGGCATCTGATAGGGGAGAAGAAACCGCGGGCGGCTTTTCTGATGGGGAAATATGTAATGAAGAAGTCTGTGATGATAACCGTGATTCTGTCTTGTATTCTTGCTCTTTTCGGGCATGTTATTTTCGGCTGGCTGACGTCTAATGCCGAGATTATAAAGATGGGGGTTACCATTCTGGTTATTGATATTGTGCTGGAGATAGGACGTCCTGTCAATATCTTCGCGACGAATGCGCTGCGTGCGGCGGGCGATGTGAATTATCCGTTCTATGTAGGGTTGGTGGTGATGTGGAGTGTAGCCGTAGGGCTTGGCTATCTGTTCGGCATTCCGTTGGGTTGGGGCATTTGCGGCATGTGGGTAGCGTTTTTGCTGGACGAGAATATCCGCGGGGCTATTTTTGTGCGCCGTTGGTACAGCATGAAATGGGCGAGCAAGAGTTTTATAAGATAATGCTTAGGGAGGAAAGGCCGGTTTTCTTTATGGGAAGTAAACGGGGTGTGCACCGGTAAAGATAGGGAAACTGAACGAGGATACTCTAAAAGGAGCCTGAGAAAATACTTTTTGAAGAAAATTAAACAGGGTATTGTGTTTTGAGTGTTAGCGTGTTATCTATTTCCCTGCAAAAATACTGAAAAAAATATGCGGGAAAGATTTGCATAGTCCAAAAGTTTGCCATACATTTGCACCGCATTTGAGAACAAATGTTGGTTACTAAGGAAGTTTGGGTGAGTGGCTGAAACCACCAGTTTGCTAAACTGACGTACGGGTAACCGTACCGGGGGTTCGAATCCCCCAGCTTCCGCAAGGAACTGAAAGCATCGGTCTGAAAGAGCCGATGCTTTTCTAAAAAACTTGGTGGATTCGTCTAACGGTTAGGACACATGCCTCTCACGCATGTAATACGAGTTCGATTCTCGTACCCACTACAAAATAAAAATCAGCCCTTTAGTTAACTAAGGGGCTTTTTTATTATATCTATTTTCCAATATATCACTCGTATTCTATTGAATTCCGGTTTACTCTATTAAATTTGATGGCAAATAAAATCTTACGATAACCACTAAACAAAAAGAGGAGCCATTATTAAAAACAGCCCCTCTTTAACGATAATTTCAATCAAGTCCTAATTAAAAGCAAGTATGGAGATAGCTTTAAAAACCCCATACACTGCCGGCATTGTTATTTGTCCGTTCAATAAACCAGACAAATGCACTTTTTACCTTTTTCATAACTAATAATTTAACTAATACCTAAAACTAACTGTTTTTAATCAAAAAGGGGAACAATCAATGTAACATTACATATCCCCAAATCATCGGATCAGCTTGTCCGATTTTACCTAACAATCTAATTACCTTTTTCATAACTAATCTTATATTTGTGTGTACCTTTTGAAAACGATGCAAATGTAACCGGTCTGAAAATAAAACGAATTGATCTAAAGCAAAAACAAATCTTTTTATCCCTATTTATTGATTTACGTCAAGCGTTTTTGTACTTTTGCAAACACAACCCAATAATAAGATATCAGAAGACGCTATGGACATATTAAAAGAAACAGTAGACGCTGTAGTTAATTCCAGATTTCCAGAAATGAGTAAAGAAGGACGCCAGCAACTGGCAGAAGTCTTGATACGCAAAAATGTAAATAAAGGTGAGATTATCCTGAACGAGGGACAAATAGCACACGATCTGATATTTGTAGGGAAAGGTATGGTTCGCCAATTTTATTATAAAAATGGTAAAGACGTGACCGAACACTTCTCTTATGAAGGTTGTATAGTGATGTGTATCGAAAGTCTTCTCAAGCAAGAGCCCACCCGGCTGATGGTGGAAGCATTGGAACAATCGGTTATATATCTTTTTCCTTATACAGTATTGCAAAAATTACTGGAAACATGCCCGGAGATCAATTTGTTCTACAGAAAGGTGCTGGAATATTCATTGATCGTTTCACAAGTAAAAGCGGACTCCTGGCGTTTTGAAACGGCAAGAGAACGCTATAATTTATTGCTTGAACATCATCCGGAAATTATCAAGCGTGCACCTCTGTCACACATTGCTTCGTACCTGCTGATGACTCCGGAAACATTGAGCCGGGTCCGTTCGGGAGTATTATAAGCTTGCTTAGCTCCGCCTGTATTCTTTAGGAGACATACCTACATAATGCTTGAAGTATTTACCAAAGAAAGACTGATTGGCAAAATGGAGGTATTCGGCTATTTCCTGTACACTCATTTCAGAGGACTTCAATAAGGCACGAGCTTCCAAAATTACAAAATTATCAATCCACTCACCGGCCGTCTTGCCACTCACCTCTTTCACCACACCCGAAAGATGTTTAGGAGTAAGACACAGTTTATTGGCATAAAACGTCACCGAACGATCTATTTTATAATTGGCGGAAACTTCACGCATAAATTTCTCAAAAAGTTCTTCCTTCCGGCTCTTAGGGCGAATCTCATTCGCAGGCATGTGCTTGCGACAGAAATTATAGATATCATAAAACATAGCAGCAATAATACCTTTCGCTATCTCCTTACGGAATGCATTATCTCTCATCTTTACTTTTTTCCATAAAAAAGAGTGATATTCCATCATACACTCCTGCTCCTCTTTGGTCAGAGGGATACAAGGGTGTTCTTTGATATAAAACATAAAGGAAAGCAGTTCTTTCATTTGCGTAAAAGTCCGGTCGATAAACTGTGGTGAGACAGCAATAAAAACACCGGAAAAGTCATCGCTTCTACCTAAACTTTGAATAATCTGCTCAGGAAGGGTCATCAATAAATTGCCGGCAGTCAGTTTGTATTCCTGCAAATTTATGCAAACGGTACCTTCACCGGCAAGACAAACCGCTATTACGGCCGCATTTATACGGTTTGGATATTCATCCATAGGAATATCCCAAACATCGTTGAATATAGCAAAATCATTATCTATAAAATCTATCTTCCGCAGTCCGTGCTCAGAAGAGATGTTCACTTGTGGGATTACTTCATTATCCATTTTATCGTATTTTTTCGCAAATATATATATAAATTCCATTAATACTATCCCATTTCTCCATTTATTAGGAAATCTGAACAATCCTAAAGATAAATTCTTTATTATCCCCTATACAATGTTCATTTTCTGATTCTTAAATAAAAAAGTGCGATGCATTCACAAGAGAATGACATCGCACTTTTCACTGGCCTGCATTACCTTTTTTGAGAATCATGCAGAAAATATCCTATCGGCATAAATCAATTCGTTATCTTAACGCCGATAAAATAAGTCCTCGGTTGCGTGGGGCCATAAAAATAGCCGGAATCACGAAATTCACCCTTATCCAGATCTTTCTGGAAGCTATTAAAGATATTCTGTACCCCTGCATTCAGTTGTAATTTGATGTGGTCATGCAATATAAAGGTATAGTTCAGTTTCAGATTAAGATCAAAGAACTGGGGAGTATTCTCCATACGGTCTTCACCAATATAACCGGCCATATGAGGCACAATCATTTTCCCGGTATAAGTACCCGACAAAGAAAAATCAAAATGATTCGTCGGTGCAGAAGTAAAAGTGAAATATCCGTAATAATCCGGAGTACGAGGCATACGACGGGTAGTCAGATTGGGAAGCCCCTCCTCAGTTTCCTCACGCCACACTACATCCCGGGTATAGCGGCTACGTTGCGCCGTAAATCCTAACTGGAATTGCGCTTCACGTCCGTGGGCAATCTTTGCATCGAGGTTTGCACCGTACACACGGGCACCATGTGCGTTACGGCGTTCTTTAATTATATCTCCGTTTTCATCCTCACCGATATTAGTAAGCATGAATACATGACGCAAATCCGTATAAAATCCTTCAAGCAGAATATTCGCCTGCCAGTGCCCGATTGGTAAAGTCCAGTCTACAGAGCCACTATAACTGTTAGAACGTTCTTCACGAAGGTTATCGGCCAGTTTTATCTGAATGCCCTCACCTCCTACGGCTGTAACATGCAGGTCCTCGTCATAAGCCTGCGGAGCACGGAAACCGGTAGAGTAAGTCAGACGTGCCTGAAATTTATCAGTAGGCTTATAAAGCAAGTTCACACGCGGACTAAAAATAAGCTTGTCAATCAGATTATGTTTATCCATACGCAATCCGACGAGCATTGCCAGCTGATTCATACGCCACTCGTTTTGGATGAAAGTTCCTGCCACACGGACGTTCTGTTTCATATCACGGTGATAGCCGGTCATAACATCGTGTAACGAGTTGTCTTGATATTCGAAACCACCGGTAAAGGTTGCAGGAGCAAAGAAACAATTATCCATCTGACCTACATACATGCCACCCAACACCCAAGTCAGATCTTTAGTCTTACCATAGGCCTGGGTATTCTGTTGCGCACCGTAATAACTGTTACGATCCGTATGTTGAATAGAGCCATATAAAGACATTTTGTGTTTTGCCTCGTTCCAATAATGATCGTAACTCAAACCACCGCTATTGATAATGTGTTTGGTCTGTTCGGTAATATCCGTTTCATGCGGTTGCAAGTCAAACTTATTCCCACCACGACGGAACTCGTTGGTGGTGTGGTATTCTATATTAATACGGCTATTGTAAGACGGACGGTAGTAAGCACGCATCCCGAAAGTATTCATATTCAGTTTTCCCAATTCGGAAAAGCCGTCTCCATCAGCATCATACGGATTACGGTTGCGATATGTCTCATAAAGAGCAATACCGTAACTATTATCCTTGGCTACCAGCGAGACATTCCCCCCCATGTATTGTTCCCAAGACTTACCGTTCATGTTCGACATCATACTGGATACCTGAAAAGAGTTGCTGACAGGATCTTTTGTGATAATATTAATCGTTCCTCCCACGGCATTGGCACCAAACAAAGCCGACCCGCCGCCACGCACGACTTCTACCCGCTCGATCATATTTACCGGAATCTGTTCCAGTCCATACACCCCGGAAAGGGCACTGATAATCGGACGGCTATTTATCAATATCTGAGAATAAGGTCCCTCCAGACCATTGATACGCACTTGCGGAAAGCCACAGTTCTGACAGTTGTTTTCCACGCGAAGCCCGGACTGAAAATTCAACGACTTTGCAAGATCAGTAGAATTTACCGCCTCAAAAAGTTTGGCGCTCATCACATTGACCACTACGGGAGCCTCACGACGGTTCACTTCATTACGATTGGCCGATACAACAACTTCATCAGTCATAAAACTTTCCTCTTCCATCTGAAAATGGAGAACGGCCGTAAAATCCTTGCTGACTGTCACACTCTTTTGCTGGGTCTTATACCCCATCGCCTGCACTTGCAAAGTATATTCACCCGGGGTAAGATGACGAAATTCAAATTGCCCCTCATCATTAGACACGGCACCCGATGCACGGTATTTATCGGGGACACTTCCTCCGTTATAACTGATAATGCGTATCGTAGCATAAGGGATATTCTCTTCGGTTCCTTTCACAATAACGTGGCCGGAAATCATATTGCCTTCCTTAATAGGATTGACGGCATAAGTAATCATGCTCAGGCACAAAAGCATGAGCAGGATGATAGATTTCTTCATTCTGATATAAAAAATAGATATGTATAATGTATAAGTAAGAAAAAAATAAATATTTATCCTATTCTTACTACCGGCGGAGCACGAAGAGACACTACACGCATGTGTGTCTCCGGCATAACAGGAATATCCGTTTGCTGCTGCAAGCAGTAAAGCAACGGACGTATCGCTTCTATATGGATAGGCGCATCTGCCTCCAATGAATGAAACGAGGACAGACGGGCAATGATTACAACTTCAATTTTAGAGTGGGTATGTTTGCCATGACTGGGGTGAGAATGTACTACCATGACTCCATTTACATAGTGTACATGGGTAAACATCGTAATGCTCACCTGATATACAATAAATAGCGTCAGCAACAGAAGGGATGATAGAACTCTTTTTACACGTCTCACCTGTTATACTCTCTTTGTTTAAAATTGAAAGTGCAAAGATAAGTATTATCTGGAAGGATTTTAAATAAAAAATGACTATTTTAACAATAGATTCATAAATAGCCGCAAAGTTGTTCAAGATATTCTTTATCAATCTCATCGAACATACCCAATAACTCACTATCGATATCCAAAACTCCCCACACTTCACCTTCTTTCATCAAAGGCACTACAATCTCTGATCGTGAAAGAGAACTGCAAGCAATATGTCCCGGAAACGCATCGACATCCGATATTACCAAAGTCCTCTTTTCCCGCCAAGCCGTCCCGCACACCCCTTTTCCTTTTCGGATACGTGTGCAAGCTATCGGCCCCTGAAAAGGTGCAAGCACCAACTCATCCTCTTTCACCAGATAAAAACCCACCCAAAAGAAATGAAAAGTTTCTTTCAAAGCCGCAGTCACATTAGCCAAATTAGCGATCAGATCTGTCTCTCCCTCAATAAGAGACTTTATCTGGGGTAATAAAGAAGCATACTGTTCTTCCTTGCTACCGGATATAATATTCAAATTCTCAGCCACGCAGTTAGTGATTAATGATTTAGTGATAAGTGATAAGCGATAAATGATTAGTGACAAACGGTTAGTGATAAGTGATTGGCAGGCTGCGTTATGATGCCGAATGACACTAATCACTTATCACAAAATCACTAATCATTAAATAAGTATTTATAGTCTCTTTTTGCCGCCGGCCCCGTCCAGTCTTCAGGAATAAATTTCCATTGATTCAATGCACGGGGATCGAGTGTCCCTTTCTTCTCAATATAATTCATCAGATAGAAACGGAGATCTTTGTCCGTGGAAAAAATAATACGGTCTTTTAATTGTTCTTGGGGGATACCGGCACCTTTAGTCAAAAGTTCTCCTCCCCCATTGCCACGATATGAATTCAAAGCAACTTTATATACTTTATTCAAATCGAACGGTGCGCCATCCGCCATGCTGACAACCGTGATCTTCGCTCCTTTCGGTTTGGTCACATCTACCGTATAGATTATTCCTGCTGCCGAATCAAAATTAAAACTGAAATTTTGAAACGATGCCCGATCTTCCGCTCCTTCGCGACGTTTTTCCTTAAACCACAACAAATGATCTTGCGGAGATTTCATCTGATTGGTCCACATATAATAAGAGTCTTCAAGAATATCCTTGATTTCTTTTCCCGAGAGTGTCATCACATAGAGCATATTCTCATATTTATAAAGATTGAACATATCGCTCACATGAATATCCCCTTTCTTAATCTCCGCATCAAATGATAAAGGAGCAACCAGCGAGATGTCTGCACCGGAAATATCGAGTTGCAGCGAGTGAATGAAATCAACGAAAGCCGACGGACCGAAAAAAGCCGGACGGGTAGAGATGTCTTCGGTAAAAGTCCCTATCTTTTTGGATACGAACTGTTCCACTGTATTGTACTGAGGAGCGAATTTCTGCATGAATTCTTCGCTGACACCATAATTCTTCGTAGCAGAAAGAACCCCTTTTATCTCTTTACTCTGCACTTTCCCGTCTTTCAGCTTTATCGTCACATCAACATTAGACACCACCGCCGCATTGCTTGCCGGATCGATAATCAATACAGAATCTCCTGCCACATTCGCAATCTTTTTGCATTCGCGCGCATGATCATGCCCCATCAATACCATATCAAATCCGGGAACATTCTTCGCAACGCTCAACGATGCATTTTCATTATATTTACCCGACATTAAAAAAGCATCCTGCCCGGCATGAAACAATCCGATAACAAGATCCGGTTTTTCCTTTTCACGGATAATTTTCATCCACTTTTTTGCAGTCTGCTCCATATCATCGAAACGCAGTCCTTTCCATAAATTCTCTGACAGCCATGCAGGAATGGCAGGCGTAATCATGCCCAATACGACTATCTTCACTCCGTCGCGTTCCATCACCTTATAAGGCTTTAAATGAGTTTCACCGGTAGCCGTATCAATAATATTGGCTCCTAATACCGGAAAGTTACATTCACTGATCCAACGGTCGAACACCCGGCGGCCGGTTTCCACATCATGATTCCCCATATTGCCCGCATCATAGCCCATGTAGTTCATCATTTCGGCACAAAGATGAGGCGAAACCGTATCTATATAATTATAATAATAAGCAGTGGGCTGCCCCTGCAAAATATCACCATTGTCCAGCAAAATAAGGTTATCTTTATAAATTTCCCGTTTTTTCTGTACAAAAGCATGAACACGCGCCAAGCTGCCGGCCCAGTCCTTTTGAGTTATAAAATTATAAGGATAATAATTACCGTGTACATCACTGGTCTGTACGATTTTCAGTTTTACTTCACGTTCCTGCGCTGTCAACGACAGAGCAAAGCCAAACAATACGACAAAAATAAAAGCAAACTTTTTCATAAAAATATCATTCAAATTCCAATATGCAACAAAACTACTCCGACACGGGCATTGAGAACACAAAGCGGGCACCTCCGGTATAATCCGGATCAACCCATATCTCTCCTCCCCATTTTTCAACGGTAAGTTTACAAATGGAAAGCCCTAATCCTGTGCCCTGTGCATATTCATTCAATTTTTCAAAACGCTCGAATACCAGTTTCTGCTTCTCTTTCGGGATTCCACAACCGGTATCGGTTACGGAAAAGAGTGCAAACTTCTGTTCCCCGTCCACCGAAAAGCCCAATGTTATAACCCCGTCTTGAGTAAACTTAGCCGCATTGGATAATAAATTAATTATAACTTGCTGCAAACGCTGCACATCCGTAGTCAATACAAAACTCTCATAATCGCTGGCAAATACAAATTTATTATTCGATTTACGGGAAAAATCAACGGAAGTCAGCACTTGCCGGCACACTTGAATCACATCACACGCCTCACAAGTCATTTGTACTCTATCAGCTTCCAGACGAGAGAGATCGAGTATGTCATTAATCAACCGCAGCAATAAGCTGGAGTTGGATTTTATAATCTCCGAATAAGATTCTCTTTCTTCATTGGAAATACCTTCGTCGGTCAACACATCAGAGAAACCTACGATAGCATTCAGAGGTGTACGGATTTCATGACTCATATTGGCCAAAAAAGCACTTTTAAGACGATTAGACTCTTCTGCACGGTCTTTTGCATCACGCAAATCGACTTCCGACCTCTCCAAGTCATCCTTCAAACGCTTGGTTCTGAAATAAAAGAAAAGAGAAACCACAAGTCCGCCTATCAAAATCATCAGGATTGCAAAAACAGCCCATATCTGATAAGTATATTGTTGATAGAACGAAACCGGCTGGTTGATAATTTCCATATCGGCAGGAAAAGATTTTACGTCCAGTTTCAGCTCTTTTACTTTCTTATAATCAAGTACGTTTTTACTGCCTATCACTTCCACATGACAAGCCGTATCATTGGGATTGGCAAATTTGCGGATAGCCTCACGAGCCATATCACGTCCCAATGGACGATAAGCAGGAATCACTCCACCAATGGTCCAATACCCCAACCCTACCGATGCCGGAGCGAAAGCCGGAACATTAGGATTAGCTTCCATCATCATATAAGTGGCATTCCTCATAAAGTAACTCTCATTCATATCCACCCGCCAGGTTCCTACCATCGCCGCCGTATGCTCCGGCAAATGGTGAAACTTATCCATAATGCTATAAATCGTATTGGAACGCCCGTCCAATAATATCAGATCGAGTCCGGGAAATTTCTTCATTTCCTCCCTGACAAGTGCCTGCATGGCAACTCCGCCATAACTGTTATCCGAAATGAAAGCGATATGACGTGTATCAGGATAAAAATGCAAAATCATACGAATATTACCTTCAATGTCATAGTCATATATAAAACCGGACTTTACCCTTCGATGCCCCAAATGATCCGAAAAGAAATCCACCGTTTCGGGCATCCATTCCTTTAAGTCAGTAGTATCTTCCGGCAGAATAACCGCATTGCGACTTGTCAGACTACACATGACAGGTATGTTTGCCACCAGCGAGTCTTCTTGTGACAAATATGCCGCCCAAGCTTCCTGCCCTAATAAAATAATGAGTTCCGGACGTTCATTTCCTTTATATCTGGAAAGTATCTGCTGCATCATCCCTTTCCATTTGGGAGATTCAGAGAAACTCTTGCAGTTCATATTCTCAATTTCTATATTGTATTTCCCGCCACATTTGGTATATTCATCCATGAAATCGGAGATGGTGACGGAAGTTTGATGAGCGGCCGGATTATAAGAGCAAATGATCAGAATAGACTGTGCATCCTGAGCTGCATAAGCCACCGCCGGCAAAAAAAAGACGATGGTAAAGAGACAGGAGAAAACATATCTGGTAAATGACAGCATAATTCTTATTGCATGTATTTTGTTGCCGCAAATATACTAAAAATTAGTATCCAATAGAAGATTAATACGTACATTTGTCAGCAAATCATTATAAAAGCAATTATGGAATTATTTCACAAAATGATTTCTGCCGCCCTGAATATATCGGAAAAGCAGATCAACAACACTCTGAATTTACTAAAAGACGGCGCTACCATCCCTTTTATCAGCCGTTACCGTAAAGAGGTAACGGGAGGCCTGGACGAAGTACAGATAGAAAATATTAAAAACCAATACGATAAACTTTGCGAAACGGCCAAACGTAAAGAAACCATCCTCAGCACGATCAGCGAGCAGGACAAATTAACCGCCGAGCTGCAAAAACGTATCGACGATACTTGGGATACCACTGAATTGGAAGACATTTCCCTGCCGTACAAACCCAAACGAAAAACCAGAGCGGAAGCTGCCCGGCAAAAAGGCCTCGAACCACTTGCCGTAACACTGATGCTGCAACGTGAAAACAACCTCGAAGCCAAAGTCGGCTCCTTCGTGAAAGGAGACGTGAAAACAATAGAAGATGCCTTGAAGGGTGCACGTGATATTATAGCCGAACAGGTGAATGAAGACGAACGAGCCCGTAACGCCATACGCAATCAGTTCAGCCGGCAAGCCGTAATCAGCGCCAAAGTAGTGAAGGGCAAAGAAGAAGAGGCAGCTAAATACCGCGATTATTTTGAGTTCTCCGAACCTCTGAAACGTTGCACTTCCCACCGCCTGCTGGCCATTCGTCGTGCAGAGTCCGAAGGGATGTTGAAAGTATCCATCAGTCCGGATGACGAGGAATGTATCGAAAGGCTCGAACGCCAGTTTGTTCGCAGCAACAACGAATGCGGCCGCCAAGTAGCAGAAGCCGTACTTGCCGGCTGGGCCGCAAAGAAGAAAAAGCCGTACAGGATGCATATAAGCGTTTACTCAAACCATCCATTGAAACAGAATTTGCCGCCATCACGAAAGAAAAAGCCGATGAAGAAGCCATTCGCGTGTTTGTAGAAAACCTGCGCCAACTGCTGCTCGCCCCTCCATTGGGACAAAAACGGGTATTGGCCATAGACCCCGGTTTTCGTACAGGTTGCAAGATCGTTTGCCTGGACGCACAAGGCAATCTGCTACACAATGAAAACATTTATCCGCATCCACCGGTAGAAAAGAAAAAAGAAGCAGCCGCCAAACTCCGCAAGATGGTGGAAGCTTATCAGATAGAAGCAATTGCCATCGGTAATGGTACGGCCAGCCGGGAAACGGAATATTTCGTTACCACCCAGCAGTTCGACCGTCCTTTACAGGTATTCGTTGTCAGCGAACAAGGGGCATCGATCTATTCTGCCTCCAAAATAGCACGTGATGAATTTCCGGAATATGATGTAACCGTACGCGGTGCCGTATCCATCGGACGCCGCCTTATGGACCCACTTGCCGAATTGGTAAAAATCGATCCGAAATCAATCGGTGTAGGACAATACCAACACGATGTAGACCAGAGTAAACTTAAGAAAGCACTCGACCAGACAGTGGAAAATTGCGTAAACCTGGTAGGTGTAAATCTGAATACAGCCAGCAGCCACTTGTTGACGTATATTTCGGGGCTCGGTCCGCAGTTGGCACAGAATATCGTAAACTATCGTGCGGAAAACGGTGCTTTCGGTTCACGCAAGGAGTTGATGAAAGTCCCGCGTATGGGCGCAAAGGCTTTCGAACAATGTGCCGGATTCCTCCGCATTCCACAAGCCGTGAATCCGTTGGACAATACTGCCGTACATCCCGAAAGCTATTGCATCGTAGAGCAGATGGCAAAAGATTTGAAATGCAGTGTTGCAGAATTGATCGGTAATAAAGAATTACGTACAAAAATTAATATATCGGCATACGTGACTTCCACAGTAGGCATGCCGACCTTGCAAGACATCATGCAGGAACTTGAGAAGCCGGGACGTGACCCGCGTCAGACAATCAAAGCTTTTGAATTTGATAAAAACGTGCGTACAATCGATGACCTGCGCGAGGGGATGATACTTCCCGGTATCGTAGGCAACATTACTAACTTCGGTGCCTTTGTAGACATAGGTATTAAAGAGAACGGATTGGTGCATCTCTCACAGCTTGCCGAACGTTTCATCTCTGACCCGACGGAAGTGGTGTCCATTCACCAGCATGTAATGGTAAAAATCCTAAGTGTAGATTATGCCCGAAAACGGATACAATTGACCATGATCGGTGTAGAACAAAACTAAACACGATTTCTCCATACATCAGGTAACGTCCTATATCTTTTTAGACAGAAGAACAGGAGAACAAAAAAAATGAAATCAAATATGTTCTTCTGTTCTTTTGTCTAAAAACTAAAAAGACATCTGTTTTTTTCTTTCAAAATACCAAATGATGCATCCCGTCATCAGAATCATTAATACCGTACAGATAATAGAACCTTCGAATCCAAAATCCCCCCCATTCAAAATGTTATTATCCGGAAATTGCAACTGCAACAAAGAAGAACATAGTATAGTACCGCTTACTTTATACCCCAAAACCGGCCCCTGCAGCCAATTCCAAAACAGATGCAATGAAATGGGAAACCATAAATTACGTGTATAAAGAAAAGTAACTCCTAACAGGCATCCCGCCAACACCAAATTCAATAAAGGCAAAAAGGCAACATTCGGATTGAAGAAATGCATCAAAGAGAACAAGACAGAAGAAATTCCCAAAGAAAGAAATTTATTAAGCCGTGTCCGTAATAAACGTCCCAAAATATATCCACGTACCATTATCTCTTCCGTTAAAGCAACCAGAATAAAAACACCAAAGCTACCGGCCAAATCAACCACACTCAACTGTACTCCCGTCACTTTCACCTCTCCCGATAACAACGAAAGCCCAAAACCGACACCATATAAAACCACAGCAGCCAATAATCCATACAGGATATCTCTTCCACGCCCTTTGATGCTGAGCCCCAAGTCTGATAACGGCCGATGATCAAAATACTTAAGAATAAAATATGCTGGAAGAACCGCCGCCAATAATGTGGCCGACTGAATAATCGCATACTGGGAAAGAGTAAGCGAACTCGTTCCGGGAAGTCCGATGACGATATACCCCAACATCGAAAAAACCACGGAAAGAAATAAAAATGCCACCACATAGACAGATAAGCTTACAAGCACGTGAGCCCCTTTAGATTCTTTTTTCTGAATATCTTCTTGTTCCATTTTATAAATTGTTAATCCGAAAGCAAAAATAACTATAAAAATCAAAAAGGCCGGTTCAATCTCTCTTTTTTCTGTATATTTGTCTGAATAAAACTTCAATCATGAAAATAAAACATTTATTTATAGGTATATTATTAGCTACAACAGCGCTGAACGTAGCGGCACAACCAGTTAGTAAACAATATTTTGTTCCCAAAGCAGGAACATTGATTTCTCTAATGACAGAAGACGAGGCCAATAGCATTACTCACCTCACCCTGACAGGAAAAATCAATGCAGAAGACTTCAAACACCTCCGCGACGAGTTTCAAAACTTAGAAGTACTGGATATCTCTAATGCGGAAATCAAAATGTATACCGGTAAGGGCGGAACATACCCCGATAAAATCTATGTATATATGCCCAACTTTATCCCTGCTTATGCTTTTTGCCGGGTAGAAAACGGACAAGCCAAAGGAAAGCTCTCATTGAGGAAAGTCATTCTTTCGGAAAAGACTAAAAACATAGAAGACGCCGCTTTCAAAGGTTGTGACAATCTTGCCATCTGCCAGATTAAAAAGAAAACACCGCCCAACTTGTTGCCGGAAGGATTAGCAGACAGTATTACTGCCATTTTCGTACCCTTAGGTAGTAGCGATGAATATCGTTTGAAAAACAATTGGAAATCATTCGCCTTTATTGAAGGAGAGCCACAGGAGGTCACCCTGCAAGTAGGAGCAATGGGCACATTAGAAAGTGAAATCCAAAGAGCAGGATTGCAACCCAGAGACATAAACTTCCTCACAGTAGAAGGGAAGCTGGACAATAACGACTTTAAATTGATAAGAGACTATATGCCCAATCTGGTTGCCGTAGATATATCAAAGACCAATGCCGTATCCATACCCGACTTCACCTTCTCCCAAAAAAAATATCTGCTACGGATAAAGTTACCTCACGGACTGAAAGTAATCGGACAGCGCGTATTCAGTAACTGCGGCAGATTATGCGGTACTGTAGAATTACCTCCCAGTGTGACAGCTATCGAGTTCGGTGCATTTATGGGGTGTGACAATCTTCGCTACGTAGTGGCCACAGGAGACCAAATCACTACATTGGGCGACAGTCTCTTTGGCGAAGGAGGGGGTAACAAACTGATATACAAAAAATAGAATAAAGGGAGAGAAATAAAGGGAGATGGGAGAATTTCAATTCTCCCATCTCAAGTTGCTAATTTGATAAATATAAACAGAGACCGTTTTTTGAACCGATGAGGAACCTTTGATGCGGAAAGATGATTGCAAACGACATTAATCACTGTATATCAAAGAATTAATCATTCATTTATCTAACAAATGAACTGATATTCTTTACCTGCAAGAATACGTATTTAAGACTATGTTAAATACTATCTTTTACCATTAAGAATACGCTTCTTTATAAACAAGAAATTAATCTTCTGTGAAAGGAGAAACAATATGCCGGAAACCGGATTAACAATGTTAAAATCAGATGTGCGATTTTCCCACTGAATTCATAAGAAAATGACCGAAATACTATCGGATGAACCGGAATAATTAAAAAATAAAAAAAACGAGCAAATTCTTTTTTAAGAATCCCTCGCCTCCCATAAGAAAAGCCAATAGGCTTTTCTTTTTTTTGTTACCTCTTTTTTCCTGAATACTAATCTTTTCTTTACCTAAAAAAACTTCAACTACCTATTATTGTTATCCTTTTCAAATCCTTTACCTCTATTTACCTATTGAAGTTCTTATTTAATACCTTAAATCTAATACCTTAAATTTTCTTTTTTACCTTTTAAACTAATAGCAATTTCCCAATTGCACTGCAAAGATACAGCTTTTTTCCGTGTCCGCAAACGGTTTTATATTTTATAACACAATTTTATGGTTATAAATCTTTCACATCGCTCAACTCAACCAGCTTATTCACAATAGCATAGATCGTTAAGCCGGCAGCACTGTGTATTTGCAATTTCTTGCTGATATTCCTACGATGAGTAATGACCGTATGTATAGATAAAAACAATTTCTCTGCTATCTCCTTATTTGTCATTCCCTTCACTACGCAAATTACGATTTCTTTCTCCCGCTGGCTAAGAGTTTCCTGTCCGTCTCCTTCATCATCGGGTGCAATATTCTGCAAACGGATAATCTTATTGGAGAGCGTTTCCAAATCATCAAAAATAGAGATGGAATCATCGTATTTGGTCAATAGCGTGGCATCGATAAACGAGCTTACCAATGCCACAACCCGGATACCTTTTCCGGTTGTTTCTTCACGGAAACGAGGTACATCAAAATAATCACCGAATGTGGGATTCACTACCAATATATCGGGATATTGCGTACGCAAACAATCATGCAGGGCTTCGACGGACAAAAGCTCTACCGGCTGAATTTTCAAATTGGGCAAACGCTTCAACGCTAAAGTAAGCCCGCTACGGATAATCACAGAATTCTCGGCAACAGCTACCCGGATTGTCTCATTATTCTTCATGATCCATCATCCTCCTTTCCAAATTCAGAATAGCAGGAACGAATATATAATCCTCTACCTTGCAGTGCGATTCAAGTCCCTCTTCACAAGCATAGATATCAAACAAGGCAGCATTAAGCAAATTCGTATTCGCTTTGGCCGGACAATATTTAATAATGATGTTTTTCAACTCCGTCAACTTCTCTCCCACTTGATCGTGATGTTTTGAGAAAGTGCTGATCTGATAATTTTTCGGCGCATTGTTCTGAAGCAAGGCATCTACATACTTAAATACGGTTTTTTCTTCGTATTCCATATGTTTGCGTACTTCACGCATATATTCATCGAAAAATTTCAATATAAGAAAAGAGACATCATTTTCCGAACAATCGATGGCTTCCAGCAGCTTACGCCGAATGGCAGGCAGACAAAAATCAAGGAAATAGATGTGGGCTTGGCGCAAATAGTCTACCAATGCCGGGATAGATAACTCATCCGTTTCTCCATCCATGCGTGAAAAGCCTTCGGCCATAAAATTCACCACGACAAGAAAAGTACGGCAATCCACCCCGTTCATTTCACAAACCTCCTTCACGGTTTTATCACCGAACCCCAACGAAAGCCCAAAACGACTCATCACTTGCAACAAAGAATAATTATCGCTGATGAGATCGATCATCTTATCAGTCGGCTTGTATTTCTGTAAATTATCCATCATACCTATTTATATTAGAGACTGCAAAGGAACGGAATATTTTGCTGAAATGCAATCATCATTTATAGGTATTTTAAATCATCATTTATTGGCAAATACTAATTATACGCTACTATTTTGTGGCACAACTTTAGGCAAGCTAGTCTTTTTTTAGTAATTTTGTCGCTATCTATTTGTAATTAGTAACTCATAATTTTATATTTAATAAAATGGCAAACGAACTCGAGCTGAAATACGGCTGCAACCCCAATCAAAAGCCTGCCCGTATCTTCATGAAAGAAGGAGAAC
>OGUP01000503.1_pt1 | contig 25078 bp, 22 predicted proteins | sample 1553661 | NCBI WGS metagenome assembly OGUP01 (sample SAMEA2580026, study PRJEB22360) | human gut metagenome | biome: human gut; feature: human-associated habitat; material: faeces | place: Denmark | collected 2008/2010
TGGAAAAGAGAGCAGTCAGGGAATGGGCTTGATTTTTGATGCTGCAACCGGAAAAGCAGACCGTATTCCATTGCGGTTGATACCACTATTGATTGGCAGCACTTGGCTGACACATCTCTGCGGCGGCAGTGCCGGACGAGAAGGCGTTGCCGTGCAGCTGGGTGCAACGGTTGCTCATTGGACAGGAAACCACATTCCACAATTTCAGAAGCAAAAAAGTTTGATTCGTATTCTTACGATTTCCGGAATGGCAGCCGGATTCAGCGGCTTATTTCACGCTCCGCTTGCCGCTGTTTGTTTTGCACTGGAAGTTCTGGCCGTTGGCAAGTTGGAATATCGGGCATTGTTGCCAGCAGCACTTTCCGCCATCACGGCTAATATCGTTTCGATTGCACTGGGGTTGGAAACATTTCAGGTGACATTGCCGGAAACCGTTGTTTCCCCGATTTCGATTTCAATGTTGATTTTGGGCGTGGCAGCTGGATTGACAGGCGGCGTTTTTACATTTCTCTTGAAACAGGCAAAACAGGCAGCTGCAAAATGGCTGCCAAATCCGATTCTTCGCATTGCCATTTGTGGTGCAGGACTGGCGATTCTGCTGTATCTCTGTGGAAAAGGGCGATATTCCGGTCTGGGAACAAATTTGATTACCCTTTCCTGCAACGACGATACCGTATATTGGTTTGACTTTCTGGGAAAACTAGGATTTACCGTGTTAACGCTTGCCATCGGCTTTCAGGGCGGAGAAGTAACGCCATTGTTTGCCATTGGGGCGTGTCTGGGAGCAGTGCTCGCACCACTGCTGGGAATTCCGTCTGTTGTGGCAGCGGCTCTTTGCTACGCGGCAGTATTCGGAAGTGCGTCGAATACTTTGCTTGCACCGATTTGCATCGGAGCAGAAGTATTTGGATTTTCGTATTTCCCCTATTTTGCAGTGGTCTGCACGATTGCCCGACTTTGTAACGGCAATCATTCGATGTATGGAAAACAAACAACAACCCCATTATTTTTCTGGAGAGAGGCTTGCAAATGAAACTTGGTGTCATTTTTACTGGCGGAACGATTGGCTGTCAGGTTGCAGAAGATGGCTATTTACAGCTGCCGGATTCGTCCACTTATTTTCTGCTGGAGGGAGCAAAAGAACGGGGTATTTTAGATGGAATCACCGTCATTCCATCTGAACCATTTCGCCTGTTCAGTGAGCAGATGACTGGCGAAACGCTTTCCTTGCTGGTGAATCATGTGCGAGAACGGATTTGGAAAGAAGCTTGTGACGGATGGATTTTGCTGCATGGTTCGGATACCTTGGCGTATACCGCTGCTGTTTTGGGGTATGCGTTGGGGACAGATTGCCCGCCGTTGGTACTGGTAGCCAGCAATGAGCCGCTTTCCAATTCAAAAGCAAACGGTTGGACGAACTTCGCCTATGCGGTGCGATTTTTGCAGGAACAGCAGACAACGGGCGTTTTTGTCAGCCATTGCAATACAGACAACATTCCGACCATACACGAAGCCATTCAACTGTTGCAGCAATTGCCCGGCAGCGGCAACCTGTATAGTTTTCGGGATGCCGTTTATGGAACATATGACAAGCAGGGGCAGTTTCGCCAGAATAGAACCATTTCCAGCCGTACACCATTGTTACCGCTTTCAGAGCCGTTGAACTTGTTACAGCCTGCACCATTGTTGCAGTTGATGGCTGGCGTTGGCAGTTCGCTGCCGGAGATTCCAGACAGCATTCAAGCGATTTTTTATGCCTGCTATCATTCCGGAACGATTTGCACAGATGCAAGCTTTCAAGTGTTTGCAGCCAAAGCGGCAGAACGGCAAATCCCAGTCTATTTGACAGGTTGTCGGTCGGATACAATGGATTATGACACCGTGAAACAGTGGCAATCCTTGCAGGTGCAGCCCTTGTATGACATCGCTCCAATTGCTGCCTATTGCAAAAGTTGGATACAAGTGTCCATTGGAAAATCCGCAAAGTTGATATAACAGGAGTTGCAATAAAAACAAGATTATGGTATAATAAAAGATAGAAAAGAGGTGTTGATATGGAACCATTTTGGGAAAAGATGGGACTTTCCACAGAACCGCAAATGTGGCGTGCCAGTGAATTGCTGGATTGCCTGCGACAGCATCGGCAGGATGGCGTTTTGATTTACTTTTTCTATCAGGATGCAGCCTATGAAGTGGGGGTTCGGAAAGAGGACGGAAAAACCGTCTTTTTCTTGAACGATGATGTTTACCCGTCCATGCTGGCATTTTGCAGCAGTGCCAATATTGAAGGAATTTTGCTTTCTGACCTGTTAGACCCGATTGCTGTATTTTCCATAAACGGAAAAGCTCCGGAAGCAAAGCAGTAACAGAACGAAAAAAGAGGACGAACGCTCCAACGAGAGCTCGTCCTCTTTTTGTATTTGTGTAATGTAATGGGTTTAATGGAGCTTAATTGTTTGAATCAATGTGCGGCAAATTCTGATAGCCTTCCATGTTCAGAACGAACCGAATCAAAGCGGTTGTATCTTCTTCGCCGACTGTTTCTGTACCATCTGTTTGGTCACAGTTTGCATTTGTAGCTTGCTGTTCTGTAAAAGTGACTGCTCCAGCCAGATATTTGTTCAGCAGAATTGCGTCAAGGAGGTCGACCTTACCATCCATGGTTGTATCTCCGCAGCTATTTTCTGATGGGGTATCAGAATCGGTTGTAACAGTTGTTTCTGTAACCGTTGTGGTTTCGGTGGTTTCTCCGGAGACATCGGTTGTGTCAGTGGTTTCTCCGGAAACATCGGTTGTGTCGGTGGTTTCTGTAACAGTTGTGGTTTCGGTAGTTTCTCCGGAAACATCAGTTGTGTCGGTTGTTTCTGTAACCGTTGTGGTTTCGGTGGTTTCTCCGGAAACATCGGTTGTATCCGTTGTCGTTGTCGTTGTCGGAGCATCTGGGTCGTTGAACGAAACGCCAGAATTGTTTGCATAATCAGCAGCCGCAGAACCGGTTTTACCAGTAATCTGGAAGCCATCCTTTTTAGATGTGCTCATGTCATCGTTGGTCTGGTAGCCGAACGCCTGATTGCCGATGGTGGTGACAGAATCCGGAATGGTGACATTTGTCAGCTTGTCGCAATCCAAAAATGCATTTTTGTCGACTGTGGTCAAGCCGTCTGGCAGTTTCACATCATTCAGAGAACGGCATTTTTCAAAGGCAGAAATGCCGATGCTGGTGACGGAATCTGGTAGGGTAATCGTTTCCAAGTTACCGCATTCTGCAAAGGCAAAGTTGTCAACCTTCTGGATGTTTTCACCCAGTGTAACATCCTTTAAAGAAGAGCAGTTCCGGAACAGCCACTTGTCTACTTTCGTCAGACCACTGCCCAGCGTTGCAGATTCCAGGCTCGCACAGTTGGAGAATGCAGAAATGCCGAGACTGGTCACAGAATCCGGAATGGTAATGCTGGTAATACCAGTGTTATAGAATACATAGTCTTCAATCTTAACCAAGCCGTCTGGCAGGGTAACATTGGTCAGGCTGGTACAGTTCTGGAACGTCTGTGCTTCCAGCAGGGTCATACTTGACGGGATGTTGATATCTGTCAGGGATGTACAGTTATAGAATGCCTGTTTCCGGATATCGCTCAGGCTGTCTGGCAGGGAAACGCTGGTCAGGTTTTCGCAGAATGCAAATGCACCGGAACTGATTTGTGTAATGGTATCCGGAACGGTGATGGATTCCAGACCGGAATACGAGAACACATCGCTCTTAATGCAAGTCATCGTAGATGGCAGTGTAATGCTCTTGAGATTTGCACAGTGAGAGAAGTTGCCGCTTGCAAGTTCGATCAAGCCTTCCGGCAGAGAAATATTGCTGATACCGGAATAAGCGAATGCAGAATTGCCAATCCAACGAACGGTACTCGGTAAGACCACATTGTCCAGAGCAGGGCAGCTGTAGAATGCAGAATCCAGAATCTTCTTTGTGCCTTCTGCAAAGGTAACAGACTGCAGCCGGAAGCATTCCTGGAATGTGGAAGCACTAACGACTTCCAAAGAACCCGGAATGGAAGCAGATACCAAGTTGGAGCAGCCAGCAAAGGCTTCTTTACCAACCTGTGTGACACCTTCCGGAATGGTGATGCTGGTCAAGCCGGAGGAGCAGAATGCTTCATTGCCGATACGGATCAGGGTAGATGGCAGTTCAATTTCTGTTAAGCTGGTGCAGGAACAGAACGTATCTGCATCAATGGTGGTGATACTTTCCGGGATATGAATAGAAGCTAAGCTGGTGCAGGCATAGAATGCACTTGCCCCCAAAGTGGTAACAGCATCCGGAATGTTGACACTGGTCAGGCTGGAGCAGCCAGAAAAAGCATTTGCTCCAATGGTAGTAACGGTTTCCGGCATTTTTACGGAAGTGATGGTATCGTTTCCGCTGAATGCACCATCTGCAATCCCGAATACTGGCAGTTCATTGCCCTTCTTGTCAATCAGGGTGTCCGGAATGACAACGTCGGTATCTGTGCCCTTGTAGCCGGAAACGGATAAGCCCTTGACAGATTCTCCGTCCACCTTGATGGTCAGCGGGGTAACTTTAAAGGCAGTAGCTTCTTCTTCTGTAACCGACAAGGTTGGCATATCTGTTTCCGGAATTTCAACAACCGTGGTTGCAGTGGTGATTGTGGTTGCAGCAGCAGTGGTTTCTGCTGTAGTTTCTTCCGCAGAAACAGCTGTGAAAGAAAGCGAGAATAAAGTTGACATTGCCAGCAGTCCGGCAATTGTACGTTTCCAATGATTGGTCTTCATCAAAAGACTCCTTTCCAAAAAGTAGTTCTCATAACAAAATTCGCCCACATTCGTATGGTTACTATTATTATAAAAGATGCAGGAAGGAATGTCAAGCCTGCATCTGTAAATTTTGTTGGTTTTTTTGCAAGGTAGTTGGCTTGTTTTATGGAAAATGATGCTGTCTGTGAAATATGGTTTCTTTTTGGTTTGTTTGGAAAAAGAAATTGCAAAATTCCCGAAAATGTGCTATACTGCTACATGCACATCAAATGAAAGGACGAAGGATAACATCATGACAGTACAGCACAAACAAGCATTTTGGAAAGGGGTGCGGCAGGGAATCCCGATTGCCTTGGGGTATCTCTCTGTTTCGTTCAGCATTGGGATTTTGGCGGTAAAAGCAGGGCTTTCCGTTTCCGCAGCCGTTGCGATTTCCATGACGAATGTCACCTCAGCAGGGAAAGCCCCATCAAGGCATATCGCAAGTCATTGCAGCCGGCGGCTCTTACTTAGAACTTGCTCTCACACAGTTTTGCATCAACTTGCGATATGCCTTGATGGGGCTTTCCCTGTCGCAGAAGTTAGACCAGACGTTTCAGCATATGATACACCGTTTTTTGACCGCATTCGGGATTACAGATGAAATCTTTGCGGTTGCGGTTTCGCAGGACGGACAGATTTCCGCCCCGTATTTGTACGGGCTGATATCACTGCCGTTTATCGGCTGGAGTTTGGGGACGTTTTTGGGAGCAGCTGCCGGCGAGATTTTGCCGAAAATCATAACAGATGCCTTGGGGATTGCTTTATATGGCATGTTTTTTGCGATATTCATTCCGCCAATGCGAAAGCAGAAAAGCATTGTCTTTGCGGTACTGGTTGCAGCAGGATGCAGCATTATTTGCAAGTATTGTCTGCCGTTTATCTCCAGTGGCTTTGCCATTATTCTCTGCGGAGTCTTGACAGCGGCACTTTGTGCATGGCTCTTTCCGAGAAAAGAAGAACAGGGGGTAGCGGTATGAGAATTATCTGTTCCATCTTGGTCATGGCAGTGGTTACCTATTTGATTCGGATGCTGCCGATGACGATTTTCCGGAAGAAAATACAGTCCCGCTTTTTGCAGGATTTCTTGTATTATATCCCGTATGCAGTCTTGAGTGCGATGACGATTCCGGCGGTGTTTTATGCAACAGGAGATTTCCTCTCTGCAATTGCTGCAACGGTGATTGCTGTGGTGTTGGCATGGAACGGGCTGCCGTTGATAGTGGTGGCTCTGGCAGCCTCAGGAACGGCATTGCTTGTATCACTCATCGAACAATGGATATAGAAACATAGAACAAAACAGCACCCATTCCAGGCGAACGGGTGCTGTTTTTCTGATTTCCTGTCAAAGAGAGATTTTAGCGATTCAGAGCCGAAGCCACTTGCAGAATTGGTGATTGTGTGACTTCTTCAGGCAATTCATAGCCGTGCGGAGCAGGTACGAGATACAGTTCGTCCAGCTGGTCGGCATCGACCAGAAAGGCAACCGTAACAGTTTGGGTTTCGCCGGGCTGTAACAGCACATTGTTTTTGCGGTGGCTGCCAGACGAGGAGAACGAGAAAAACTCGCCTGTTAGGTTCAAGTCGCAGCTGTCCACAGAGTATTCCCCTTCGGCTTCTGCTGTGTATGCTGGGAATGTGCCGTCTGCCTGCATTCGGAACAACTGCGGACAAACGCAAGTTTCAACCGCTTCTGTACCGTTGTTGGTATAGGTGAGCTGGAACGTCAGAATGGTTTGTGGAATGGTTTCCGTTTTGATGGCTTCATCCAGCGTGTTGACCCCATCGCCGGAACGATACCATGTACGGGTATTGTCTGCAATCGTACCATCTGCATTCTGATAGCGGCTGTAATCGCAATCCCGCCCGATGGCGTCGGTGAAAATGCCAGCAAAGGTATTTTGTGTGGAAAGAGCATCCAGTTTCAGAGAAACCGTTTCCTCTGTGGTTAAGGTGTCGCCGATATTGACATACGAAAGCTTGCTGACATCGCAAGCCGTTGCAGGGGCATCTCCGGAGGATTCGATGAGAGATTCTTCCGGCTGCCAGAGGCTTGCCGTTTCCTGTTCTGCTGGGCTTAGGGAGAGATGTTCTGCAATCTGTGTCAACTCTTCTTTGGTGAGGTCGTCTGTTGCATAGAACTGTGCTGCATAGGGTGTATTCGAGAAAGCGACCCAGACAATGTTGCGGTAGTCCATCTGTCCGTCTGGAAGATTTGCGGCAGCCCGTTGCAGGAAAAAGACCTGATTGCCGTTGATGGTTTCGGTTTCAGAATGCACAATGCCACGGTTGACCGTCTGTAAGAAATCCCCGTCCTGCATCTTCCAGAACAGCATCGTAACGCCACGGTTTTGGTCGTCGTGATACTTTCCGGAACTTTTGTCAAGGGTCATACCGTCCGGCATCCAGCCCACTTGCAAGGACTGTGTACGGGTGTCAAGGGTGCTGTCACCGGCATCAATCACAACCTCTTTTTGATAGCTGCCCGTGGATTGCATGGAAGCCTGATAAATGCGATTGACGGCATAAGCAGAAGTTGGAATGGCAACAACTGCTGCTGCAAGAATCGCAGCAATAACAATGGTTTTTCTACCACGAATGGATTTTTTTTGCATGAATAATTCCTCCTGTTTTTGTTTCTGTTTCTGATAACGGTCGGAAAAGACGTGGGGTTCTGCATCAGGGGAAAAGGCAGCGGCAACGATGGCATCCCAGTCCGCTGGTGAAATCGGTGGTTCATGGTTGGATGGAACATTTTTTGACATAGGAGATTCCCCTTTCCTCTTGTTTTTGAATGGCTTTTCGGGCACGTTCAAATCGTTTTCGTACCGTTGCCTCTTTCATGGAGAGCCGCTCGGCGATTTCCCGAAACGATTGTTCCTGTTCGCACCGCAGGAATAAAATGGTGCGGTCGGTTTCCGAAAGCCCTTGTAATAGCTGTGCAAGCTGTTCCTGCTGTTCGGTTCGTTGGAGAAATTGTTCGACTTCGTTGTGGGGACTGGGCACTTGTAAGGTGCTGTCGTCGAGGTTGGTCAGCCGTTCTGCATCTTTGGCATTTTTTCGATATTGATTGATGGCAGTGTTGCGAATCACCTGAATCAGAAATGCTTTGGTTTTGGGGCTGTCTGGTGATTCGATTTGGTCGAGATGCGGGATGATTTTCAGGAACGCATCGGATACAGCATCTTCTGCCTGTTCGGTCTGGTGCAGGATGGCGTAGGCAATGCGATAGAGCGGCTGTTCATACAGGGCATAGAGCTGATGGAGTTTTTCTTTTTGCTGCGAGGACTTTACCATGAAATTCCCCCCTTTGTGGTTTTTTGGACGTCCTATTCATAATAACAAATTGGAGAGGGGATTTGTGACAAGAATCTGTAAAAAAAGAAAAGACCACCCGTAACAAATTGTTACAGGTGGTCGAAAGAGTTTTATTCCAATGAAAAGCGTTTATTCTGAAACAGGAAGGTCTTGAATCAGGTTGATGACAAACCGCATCAGCGAGGTTACATCTTCTTCATTGATGTTGCTTGTGCCGTCAGCGATGTTGCAGTTTGCAGCGACCAGCTGGCTGTCGGTCAAGGAAATCACACCGGCAAGATACTTGTTCAATGCAATGGCATCCATCAGGTCGACAACGCCATCTTCATTGACATCGCCAACAGTGTTCGACAATGGGAAGAAGTAATAACCATTTTCCTCTGCATAGGATTCTGCCGTACTTCCGGTATAACCATAGATAGAAACAGTGGTATAAGCCTTAGCGATTTTTTCACCGATTTCTGTCACGCTGGCAGGAATGGTAATCGAGTTTAAAGAATCACAAACAGAAAATGCGTAATTTCCGATTTTTTTCACTGTACCCGGAAGAACAACATTTTCTATTTGAACACAATCTGAAAAGGCATTATTTCCGATTGTGGTTACACCATACGGAATCTGAACATCTTTTACATTCAGATAGAAAGCGAAAGCATAGTCATCAATCGTTGTCAGAGTGCTCGGCAGAACCAGTTCGGTAATATCTTGCAGCGGTTCATTATAGGAAACGTGGGTATTAATTTTCTGTGCCGTGAACGGGGCAATTTCTGTAATTCCTTCCCCATAAACCACTTTTTCAATGCTTGGCTGAATCCATGTGATGCCTTCCATCGTTGCATCATCGGAAATGGATTCTGTTGCACCGTTTCCTTCGATGTACAAAGTTTTAGTATCAAAGTCGAAGTTCCAGGTTGCATTTTTACCGCAAGTTCCACTGGTAATCGCTTCTGGAGCAATGCCCGTTTCCTTGTAAATATAGCAAGGATGATTTAAGCAATAATAATACGTCGGGCTATAGCGGTTTGCGTTAATCTTAATGCGACGATAGGAGTTGCTGCCACCATCATCACTTGTAAAAATACAAGAGCCTTCCAGTGTTACATTATCTGGAATGTCATAACTCGTTTTTGCAACAAGACCATCTCTGATATCGAAATCTTTTGCATAAAAGGCATAACCTCGAATGGTAATTGGTGTCGATGGAAATTCTATGGTTTCCAGTGCATAGAAGTAAGCAAAAGCTGCTTTTGGAATATCCTGAATACCATTTTTAATGACCAGATGTTTTACAACAGAACGATACTTCATCCAAGGATAATGCACAGCATCTTCCCAAAGCTCAGAATTACCAATTACATTGACATAATTATCATCCACATCATCTGGAAGGTCGCCGTTTCCAGAAAGTGTTAAAGTATCGCCTTTTAATACCCAGATGGCATTTCCAAATTCACCAGAATCTGTTATCGTTTCTTCTGTTGTTACAACTTCATCTGTTGTAGCATCTGACAATACATCATCTGCTAATACAGCGGGTGCAAGTTGCAGCAGAAGTGCTGCGGAACAAAGAACAGCGAGGAATGATTTCTTTTTCATAAGAAAACCCCCTTTATTGATTAGTCGACCAGAGTGCTACTCTGACCAGAAACATATTTGCCGATTTGAATAGCATCTAACATATCAACCACATTATCCTGATTCACATCAGCTGCTAATCCATTGGTTGCATAAGAAAAATGATTGCTGCCATCACTATATTTGAAATCAAAATCATTTACGCTTCCAATTAAAAATTTAGTGAGGTATGATTGGTCTTGTGCATCAACGACACCATCGTGGTTCACATCACCCAGTGCGAAAGTTTCAATTGCAACACAGCCATTTCCAGATGTTTTTGTTAAATTGACACTGTTGTAAAGGCTGTTTTCGCTTTTTGGAGTAGAATTTCCATAGTGCAGTCTGAACCGAAGTAACGGTTCTGCTATGGTATCATCCGCTGTGCCTGTTTTTGCATTTGCCGTTACCTCTGTACGAATCACTGCACTTGTCGCAGTTGTTTTTGAGATACGAGAGGAAAAAGCACACGAATAAGAACTTCCTGTGTACGGATAACAAATGAATGCGTCCTTGGACGGGTCACATTTCAAAAATTTTGTATTTAAAGTAAATTCAAAAAGTTCATCCACATCATCCTGCGGAACAGTTTCAATTACTGCAACATAGTGCTTTGTGTCACACAATTTAGAAGTGCTATAGTATGGAGTAGTAACATCTCCTGATTGTGTGGAAATCGACATTTGTTCCACACCTTCTTCATAGATTTTCACCATATCAGCAGTTTCCTCAAGGGAAAGTCCGCCGTTCAGATAATATTCAGCCACTTCTCTGGTTGTTTCATCGGAAAAGCTGTTTACAAACTGCTGTTCTGCGATTGCCTGTTCATTGAAAATACCATCCTGAAGTGCATTTTCATCCAAGGCAAATACCTGAGCTGCGGAAATCATAGCAAGTGTCATTGCACTGCCGATAGCAATTGCGGAAGTAAGAATTTTCTTCATGGATAAACTCCTTTCTAATTGTATCAAGTCTTTGCAGCCTTGAGATTTTGGTTTGTTTGTTTACGATTTCATTATATCACAAGGTATCGAAAAAATCAATACAATTGCTTACTTTTTTGGAAAATAAAGTATTTTTGTCGAATGGAAATGAATAAAAAAGAAATATCCTACATCATAACGATTTCATATCCCGTCCAACAAAAGAAAATAAAAAAGCAGATGACCGGCAAGAAAAAGTCATCTGCTTGTTGTTGAAATGGGAAGAAATTTTACTGTTTCGGTTGGGCTTGAATGGTGCGTTTTTTAATCTCTTCCCGAATCTTCTGAATGAGGCAAAACAGCAGGAATGCTGCCAGATTTGCGACAACCACGCTTGCTCCAACAGGGGTATCGAACTGATACGAACCGACCATGCCGACACAGAAGCAAACGACCGATAAAATCGCTGCACAGAGAATGACCAGCGAGAACCGCTTGAATAGCCGCATGGAGGACAACGCCGGAAAGATAATCAGGCTGCTGATGAGCAATGCTCCCATCATCCGCATCCCCAGCACGACCGTGATAGCGGTTAGAATGGCAATCAGCGTATTATAAAACGAAACCGAAACGCCGGTTGCCTGTGCAAAGTTTTCGTCGAAGGTAATTGCAAAAATCCGGTGATAACAAATCACGAACATTCCCAGAACGACAATGGATAGAATCAGGCTGACCCAGACATCTTCTTTTTCCATCGCCAGAATGCTGCCGAACATGTAGCTTGCCACATCGGTGTTGATGCCGGTTTTCAAGGCGGTGACGATAATCCCGATTGCCAGCGAGGAGGCGGAAACAACCGCAATTGCTGCATCGCTCTTGACCTTTGCCCGTTCGGTAATGCGGAGCAGGAAGAAGGCGGCAATCGCAACAATCGGAATGGAGAATTTCAGCGGTGCCCAGCCGAACGCCAACGCTACAGACAAAGCCCCAAAAGAAACGTGTGATAATCCATCGCCAATCATCGAGAATCGCTTCAGAACCAGACTCACCCCCAAGAGGGCGGCACAGAGGGAAACGAAAATCCCGACCAGTAAGGCACGCCGGATAAAGGCAAACGAAAGCATATCCATGAGAAACGTCATATTATTTTCCTCCCTGTCTGGATGCTGCGGAATGGCGGTAAGCTTCGGCAGTATCATAGGTGTATGTTTTTTGTCCAAGGTGCAAGATGTGTTTGGCGTAATAGACTGCCCGTTCCACGTCATGCGTGACCATGATAATGGTGATGGATTCTGTGCGGTTGAGGTGCTGTAAGACCTGATAGAGTTCCTCGGAAGCGACTGGGTCTAAGCCCGTGGTTGGTTCATCCAGAATCAACAGCTTTTGAGCCGCACAGAGTGCCCGTGCCAGTAGGACACGCTGTTGCTGACCGCCGGAGAGTTCCCGATAGCAGCGGTTTTGCAGCGGCAGAATTCCGAGTTTTTCCATTGCCTGTTGGGCAGCGTTTTTTTCTGCGGCAGTATAAAACGGGCGGTGTTTCATCTGGTTCAGGAAGCCGGAGCGGACAATTTCCCGAACGCTGGCAGGGAAGTCCCGTTGTGCAGGCGTTTGCTGTGGCAGATAACCAATGTCGCTGCGTTTCCAGTCGCCCGTTAAAGCGATTTCTCCGCTGAGGGGTTTCAGCAGCCCCAGCAGGTTTTTCACGAATGTACTTTTTCCAGAGCCGTTTTCTCCGATGATACAGAGATAATCACCCTGCGGAATCGTGAGGTTGAGGTCAGAAGTTGTGATAATGTTTTCATATCCCAAAGTGACATGGGAGAATTGCAGTGCAGAAGTAGCCATAAAAAAATCCTTTCTAGTGGGCTTATTGCGATTCCAACGCCTTTAAATTTCGCTGCATCAGGCTGACGTAAGTTTCCCCGTTGTCGAAGTCGGTCTGTGTAAGCGTGTGGCAGGATTGGAAAACGGTTGGGGTTGCTCCGGTCTGTTCACCGATGACATTTGCAACTGCCGGACTGCTGACTTCAAAGTAATAGACTTTCGAGAGGTGGTCAGATTCGACCAGATGCATGAGATTCGAGATGGTTGCAATGCTGGGTTCGGTGTCGGAACTGCAACCCGAAAAGGCGGCGTAACAGTGTAACCCATAGGTGTTGGCGAAATATTGCAGCGGAAATTTGTCTGCAAATAACAGCGTTCGGTGTTCCGGCTCGGCGAAATAATCGGTAAAGGATTCGTTGAGGGCATCCAGCTGAGCCGCATAGGCATCCGCATTTTTCTGATAGGTGGCAGCGTTGGCAGGGTCGGCTTGGATGATGGCATCTCTGGTGACATAGAGCAAATCTTTTGCAATCACCGGAGAAGTCCAGATGTGTTCGTCATATTCCATTTCGCTTTCGCCCTCGTGGTCATGGTCGTGGTCGTCATGGTCATGCTCGTGGTCGTGTTCGTGTTCCGGTTCGCTGCCCTCTAATTCCACTTCTTCCAGCAGCGGAGCATAGTCCATCATGCAACGGACAATGCGGTCTGGGTGGGATTGTTCATCGGAATCGAGCACCTGCGATACCCATTCTTCCATATGTCCGCCGTTATAGAGAAAGAGGTCGGCGTTCTGAATGGCGAGAATATCGGACGGAGCAGGCTCAAAAGAATGGCTCTCCATGCCGGGGGAGAGCAGCAAGCGAAGGTGAATGGTGTCCGTGTCTTTCAGGATGGCACGGGCGAAATCATAGTAACAAAAAAGTGTTGTAACGAGTTCCAGTTGATGGGAAGTCGTTGCAGAGTTTGCGGCTGGCGTACAGCCGCAGAGCAACAGCCGCCCGCAGAGCAGGCAGCTGAAAAAGCGTTTCCATTTCATGAGGATTCCCCCTATTGGTTGTCAGTCCAACCAAAATCGAATTTGAAATTGATTTTCAATTTCATGTTATTATACCACGTTCGGAATCAAATGTCAATAGGAAAACATGGATTTTTTGCGGAACAGAACCGCTTGACTTTTTAGAGTAGATATGCTATACTGTTGAAAATTAAAAAAATCTGCCACCGGGTAGTGCGTGAAATGCATTTGTGTATGTCGTTAGGTCTTAGAAGACGTACATGAATGCATTTTTTTGGAGAAAGGAAAGAATTGCTATGACAAAAACCATTCGACCACCATCCACCCTATCTGCTTTTCTGCACTATGTCAGCTTGAATATGCTGGCGATGCTGGGAACGTCCTGTTATATTTTAGCGGATACGTTCTTTGTTGCGAATGGCATTGGAGAAGACGGGCTGACCGCCTTGAATCTAGTCTTGCCCCTGTTTAATATCATGAATGCCACGGGCTTGATGATTGGCATTGGCGGAGCAACGAAGTATGCCATTCACAAGGCAAGAGGCGAACAGGAAGCCGGCAGCCAAATCTTTTTCCATGCCCTGTTGCTTGCCGGAGTGGCAAGTGTAATATTCATGCTGGTTGGGCTTTTGGGTGCTGACCCGATTTGCCGCTGGCTGGGGAGCGATGCAGCGACCCATGATAAGATGGTGGTATACCTGCGGACGCTGTACTGTTTTGCACCGCTGTTTCTGTGTAATCAGCTGTTTGCAGCGTTTGTCCGAAATGATGGTGCACCGAATCGGGTGATGCTGGGGACAATGCTGGGCACGCTGGGCAATATTGTATTGGACTATCTGTTTATTTTCCCATTGGGAATGGGCATGCTGGGGGCAGTCTTGGCAACCGCCTGTGCACCGCTCATCGGCATTACCATTCAGAGTTTCTATTTCCGAAAACCGACCTGTCAAATTCGGGTTCGTTCCTGTCGGTTGCGGTGGCAGATGTTCCAGCCGATTTTCCTGCTGGGCGGAGCGGAGTGGATTACAGAAGTTGCCTCTGGGATTGTCATTTTTTGTTTTAATTTTGTCATTCTGAGAAAAGCAGGAAATACCGGCGTGGCAGCCTATGGGATTATCGCCAACATCGCCTTGGTGGCAGCGTGTCTGTGTACGGGCATCGCACAGGGCGTTCAGCCGCTGTTGAGCCGCAGCTATGGCAAGGGGGACTTGCCGGAAATGAAAAAGCTGTTGCGGATGACGATTTGCACGGCACTGGGCTTTGCAGCGGTGCTGTATGGCGTGTTGTTTGGCTTTACCGAGCCGATTGTCCGGTTGTTTAACAGCACGGGGAATAGCACCTTGCAGGCGATGGCGGAAACCGGAACACGGATTTATTTTGTGGCGTTCTGTTTTGTTGGGGTCAATATTGCAACGTCCGCCTTTTTCGCAGCGGTAGACCGTCCGGCGGAGGCGTTTTGTATCTCGCTGCTGCGGAGTGGCGTGTTGCTGTTGCCGCTGGTCTTTTTGTTTGCGGCAGTCTGGGACATGAATGGCGTTTGGGCGTCGTATCCGGTGGCAGAGTTGGAAACGTGTCTGGTGGCGGTTTGTTGTCAGGTGCGGTACTGGCAAAACCAACAAAAACAAAAGGGAAAGATTGTGGAAGATGACGGTTGACTTTTGTTTGTTGCTACAGTATAATTAGATTGTACCCACAAACAAGGAGGAAAAAACATGGGTATTAAAAAAGGTACAAAGCTAACAGACAATCCCAAAGAGTATATCTTGCGTGTGCGGATGGATAAAACTACGCTTGCAAAGCTGGATGCGATTTGCAAAGAGCAGGGCGTAACACGGTCACAAGTAATCCGTAATTGGATTGTCGAGCAGTACCAAGGCAAAAAATAAGGCTGTAAGTGTCCGCCGAACAAACGCCACACTTACAACCAAACGCAACGCCGAAACGCTGCTAAATCTATGATAGCAGACGAGACGGGAAAAGTCAAGGGGGGAAAAACTGAAACCAGAATTAGAAGCCCTGTATGAGGGGCTATGCAGGCGAGAGCCGGACTTATTTGAGCCGGAAGCCCTGTTGCAGCTGTGTGAGGACTGGCAGAAGCATGCCTTTGCGGTGGGGTTTACGGCTGCTGTCCGACTGTTGACCAAATAACACCGCTTGTCGCCCTGCAAAAGGGCGTGGATTGAAATACCCCAACCGCAAAAAACGCCACAAAATAAATCGTCGCCCCTTACGAAGGGGCGTGGATTGAAAGAGTGCCGGTCGGTGCCGGTCATTTACAAACCTTTCTATGTGAGAGAAAAATATATTTTTTTCTCCGTGTGTTAAGTATGTATTTGACTGTCACCGACCGGCACTTCCCAGTTTTCGGGCTTTTTTGCCCTTTTTGGTGACAGTCGAGGATTCTAAAAGTCGCCTACGGGGGGTGTGGATGGAACGGCTATAAGAATTGCATCGCTTTTTGTGCCTGTGCGTGTTGCAGTGTCCGAGGTATCTTATAACAAAGTCCCCCTTTTTCAAAAAACGTTCCGGTCTGCTTAAAGACGAATGGAACATTTGCAGCACGACACTGTGCCGCAAGGGACGTGACCCATTCCCAGCGGCAGAGCCTTGCCTGCTCGCCGGATTCGCCGCCGACCGTGACACGGGAAATTTGTGGCTGTAGGTAGGGTTGTAACTGTATGGGCGTTAAAAGTGGCTCGCAGATGATTTCTTTCTTTGCAATTGGCAATTGCAGCAGAACGGGCAGCCGTTCGTCTGCGGCTTGTTGATGCTCTGCGGTGCAGCAGATGGTTACATTGGGGTATCCCGTTCCCCAGTCGGGCGGCAAGCAGGCAGCCGCACGTAACAAGCGTTTGGTGATAATAAAAAAGTGCAAGTCCGAGCGAAAGCGAATCATTGCCCAGATATCCGGTCGCCAGTCGTCGGCAGCTGCTAAGAAAAAGTCGGAACTCAGACAGGTGTAGACGGGTTCGCCCGTCGGCTGTAATTTTAGCGTGCCGCCTCTTGTTCGTTGCATCGGGAGAGCAAAGGCGGCTGTTTTTTGCACGGTGGTGCTGTTGTGTCCATGCGTTGCATCAATGCGATAGACATAGCAATTTTGGCAGCCAGCACTATATTTTGTGCAGCCGTGCCAGGGATTCCAAATGGGCAATAAAAACCCTCCTCTCTTGTATGTTCTATGGGTGAAGGTCGGTGAAGGTTGTTTCCGTACCTTCTATATAGAGAAAAATTTTACTTTTTTCTCGCGTGCGTAAAGTATGTATTTGACTTTCACCGACCTGCACCGCTTGTCGCCCCTTTGTGTGGGTGGGGATTGAAACTTACCGTGTGTTAAGTAGGTATTTGACTTCCTATTGTCGCCCTTACGCAGGGCGTGGATTGAAAAAGGTGCCGGTCGTTTACAAACCTTTCTATAGAGAAAAAAATATACTTTTTTTACTCCGTGTGTTAAGTATGTATTTGACCGGCTTACACCGGCACACTTGTCGCCCTACGGGGGCGTGGATGGAATCGAAAGATTGACACTCTAAGACAGTCGTTTACAAACCTTATATATAGATAGAAAAATTTACTTTTTTTCTCCCTGCGTAAGGACTGTATTTGAGTGTCACCGAGTGGCACTTTGTCGCCATTGAAATAAGGATGCCCTATTATGGAAGCACAATCTGGGAGAGTACTGCTCCGATTTTATCCCGTATACAAAGGTCTGCTTGCTCGTCGATTTGTGTAGCGTCCCGATTTAACACAACCAGATGCTCCCCGTTAAAATACCGGAGCAGGCTGCACGCTGGATACACGGTCAGGGATGTCCCGCCGATGAGAAGCACGTCTGCCGCAGCGATGGCACGGACTGCTTGTTCTACTGTCTGTTCCGGCAAGGATTCCTCATAGAGAACCACGTCCGGTTTCACCAATCCGCCGCAGTGTGGACAGTGGGGAACGCCCTCCGTCTGCAAAATCCATTCCGCATCGTAGCAGGCGTGACAGCGTTCGCAATAGTTGCGGTGAACACTGCCGTGCAATTCATAAACCGTTTTACTGCCAGCCATTTGATGCAGTCCGTCAATGTTCTGCGTCACAATCGCTTTTAATTTTCCCGCCGCTTCCAGCTCTGCAAGCTTTTTGTGCGCCGCATTCGGTTCTGCGCCGACCGGAAGCATTTTGTCGCGGTAAAAAGCATAAAACTTTTCCGGGTACCGCAGGAAATAGCTGTGGCTTAAAATTGTCTCCGGCGGAACGTCATACTTCTGATGATAAAGGCCATCCACGCTCCGGAAATCCGGAATCCCGCTCTCCGTGGACACGCCCGCGCCGCCGAAGAATACGATATTTTCATGCGTATCAATCAATCTCTGCAGTTCTTCGATTTTTCTTTCCTCTTCCATCTGTCATTCCTCCTCCTGACCAATCATTACCGGTTCCGCCGCACGCCCAGAACGACGAACCGTCCAGTCGTATCGCTCGCCGCACAGGTGGACAGCACAATAATATGGCTGTTTTCATCCATCTCCGGCTGCTCCACCGGGATCTCTGACCGCGCCGCCATGGTATTCAGATACTGTACAAACGCTTCACCCCCGCCGGAATACAGCGTGTAGACATCACTGTCTGCCTCCGTATAAAAGGCAGAAAAAATCTGGTACACATCGTTTGATTCCGGCGTCAGCATCCAGAAATAGACGCTGTCCCTATATTTTTCCTGCTCCTTCATCTGTTTCAATTTTCCGAACATGGAGAGATTCTTCATATTATGACCGTAAACGATTGTGTTTCCATCACTGAAATCATCCTGATTCTGGTAATCGAGGAAAATGGAACCCGCAAAGTTGCTCGTTCCCTCATACGTCGTATGAAGATACGCATCATTGTCCGGCCCCTGTACGACCGGGTAACTGATGTCGAGAGCTTCGATATAAAGCCATCCCTTCACATCCGGGTTAATCGCTTTTAAGGATTCAAAATCGACGGCAAGCGGCGGTTCTGTCGGATACGACAGTGGTTCCGGCTCCGGTTCGGAAGGCTCCGCCGGTTCGGATTCCGCCTGCGGCTCCTCTGTTTTCGTCGTTGCCGGTGTCTCCGGTGTTTTTGTAATTTCCGTCGTATACTGCTGCAGATCCCGGTATTCATCCGTGCCGGTCTTGTAATCCAGGTAAATGCCGATCAGCTTGTACCCGGAAAAGCAGAAAACAGCAAGTGCCGCTAAAAATACCAGAGTCCAAAGCGGATTGCCGCGTTTTTTCTGTTTCTTTTTCTGTTTTCCCATGCGTCTCCTTTATCACTTTTTTACTGTCTGCGCTGTTTTCTCGAAGCGCTCTGAATTTGTCTCAATTATAAGCGTGCCCCTTTCTTTTGTCAACTTATGCCCCCGGAAAAGGATTGCACCCGCCCCCATCTTATGATAGACTAAAAGTCGACTGACAAGTCACTTGTGAATACAGTAACACACCACATACATGAGGAGGAATTCCATATGCGAACAATCAAAAAAGTCGCCTCGCACATCTTCATTGATGGCTTCGGCGGCATGACGCAGGGTCTTTTTGCAACCCTGATTATCGGTACGATGATTCAGCAGATCGGTCTTCTGATCGGCGGTTCGACCGGAAATGTGATCTATCTGCTTGGAAAAGCTGCCGCAGCCCTGACAAGTGCCGGTATCGGTGTCGGCGTGGCAGTGAAATATGGGGAAAGCCCGCTTGTCACGGTTTCTGCAGCCGTCGCCGCCATGGTCGGCGGTTATGCCGGCAAGATCACCGGCGGCACATTCTTTGTGGACGGAAATGCCGTTCTGGCAGGACCTGGCGAACCGCTCGGCGCTTTCATCGCAGCTTTCGCAGGCATCACCTGCGGCCATCTGGTTTCCGGCAAGACCAAGGTTGATATCATCGTGACACCGGTCATCACCATCGGAGCCGGTTCCGTTGTCGGACTGCTCGTCGGACCGCCGATCTCCCAGATGATGACAGGCCTTGGAAGCATCATCAACTGGGCAACGGAACAGCGGCCGTTCATCATGGGCATCGTTGTTTCGGTCGTCATGGGTATGGTTCTGACACTGCCGATCAGCTCCGCTGCACTCGGCATCATTCTGAATCTTTCCGGTCTTGCCGCCGGTGCCGCAACGATCGGCTGCTGCTGCAACATGGTCGGATTCGCGGTTGCAAGTTATCGGGAAAACAAATTCGGCGGCCTTGTCGCACAGGGTCTTGGAACCTCGATGCTTCAGGTGCCGAACATCATGCGTCATCCACTGATCTGGCTGCCCGTCATCTTCTCGAGTGCGATTTTAGGACCCGTCTCCACAATCCTCGCCAATATGCAGAATAATGCAACGGGAAGCGGCATGGGTTCCGCAGGTCTTGTCGGACAGATCACAACGTATCAGACGATGATCGCTTACGATGATCCGAAGCTCGTCATCATCAAAATCATTCTGCTCCACTTCGTGCTTCCGGCTGTGATCACCTTGTTCTTCTCAGAGGTATTCCGCAAGGCAAACCTGATCAAATCCGGCGATATGGCTTTGAATCTGTAATCTGTATTTTTAAAAGGGAATGGAACTGCGCATCCGGCAGCTCCATTCCCTTTTTTATCCACATTTCTCTTCTGATTTTTTCTGTTTTTACACCGTTTCTTCTGCGTTTTCCGCATTTTCCACTGCCGCGGCCGATTCAGCTTCCGCTGCCGCTTCTTCTGTCCCCGTTTCTTCCCCCGGCCGCACACGGTGTGCCTCTACCATTGGCTCAATGGTCTGTGCCATCAGCAGATGGATCATGTCAAGGCTCCGCTCGCGGAACCGCGACGGCAGAAGCGGTGCGATCGCCACATCCGTCACGAGGGATTCAAGGCCCTCGATAATCAGATCCTTGCCCGGCGTCTCATCCCACTCCAGTCTGATCCGCTCGAAATCACGCTGGAAAATGATTTTGACCCTCCGTCTTGCGGCCTCTTCCAGAAATGCAAACTCAAGCTTCAGCACCAGTTCGCCGTCTTCATTCTCCGCAAACTGTCCCGTCGTTCCGAGCAGATACGATTCCTCGTTTTCCACCCATTCTACAACTTTGGACCCCGTAAGACCGATCGCAATGCGCTGTGTTTTTTCTCCCTCGGTCAGCTCGACAAAGAAACGGCCTTTTTCATAGAAGAAACCGATGCGGCGGATGCCGTCGGAAAAGTTGTTGTGGAAGACCTGCAGCGTCAGCGGAAACATGCCGACATGCGTGTCCTCCATTTTATATTCTTTTCCGTGCAGAAGCTGCGCCATGTCGATCTGACGCGGTGTTCCGCTGTTCCGCGGCCCCGGTGTTCTCCGCTTCCAGCCGCCGCGCAGGATTCTTCCCGGTGTCTCTTTCGCGCCCTCCAGATCACGGCAGGTCTGCACCAGCTTCTGATATGCCATCGGGCTTTCCGCCTCGCCGGATTTCAGCTCTGCACCAAATTCCGCGCCGAAATACTTCCGCACAATGTCGAGCATCTCACACGTCTGGAACAGCTCGTTGCTGCCCGCATTCGTCACAATCACCACGCCGGTATCCGGGTAACCGAGCACGTTCTGCCCCAGCATGCCATTGAACGCAAAGCTGCCCGGCCGCTCCTCCATCCAGACCTGGTAACCATAGCCATATTTTCCCATCTTTTCCGGCGGTGTCGCATGAACGGAGGTGGACGCTGCGACCCATTCCGCCGGGACGATCTGTTTTCCTTCGAATTTTCCGCCGTTCACGTACATCACCCCGAGCTTGGCCGCGTCCTCCGGGCACAGGAAGAGGCCCCAGCCGCCTTTCGTAATCCCTGCCGGGCAGCTCTCCCAGAAAACTTTCCGGATGCCGAGAGGCTCAAACAGACGCGGCCGCAGGTAATCTACCATTTTCATGCCGGTGCGCTCCTGTATGATTGCAGACAGCAGATACGTGTTCATACTGTTGTACTCAAACGCTTCGCCCGGCGTTCCCTTGACCGGCGCATTTAAGAAGCTGTCCACCCAGTCGTTGCCGGAAACAACGCCCATCTCGTTGAACTGTACGCCGCTCTTCATCGTCAGAAGATGCTTCACGGTCAGATTCGGGCGCAGGATCTTCTGCAGCAGACCGTTTCGTTTTTCAAAAATATCATAGACGTTCTCGTCCAGGGAAAGTTTTCCTTCACTGATCAGAAAACCAGCCGCCATGCCAGTGATGCTCTTACACATAGAATACGTCGCATGCCAGATGCCGCTGCGGTATGGGGCGAAATTGCATTCGCAGATGACATGTCCATTCCGCAGGACCAGCAGATGATGCATGTCCGTATGGCGCGCAGCGGCGAGCTCACGAAGCATCTGCGTCAGCTTTTCCGATGAGATGCCCTCGCTCTCCGGCACCACGCGCGGAAAATGCGTTTCCGGAGATGCAAAATCCCCGAACGCTTCCTTCTGCGGCGCAAAGTCCGTCTTTCCCATATGTCCTGTCGTCCCACTCATAAATCCCCAGATCATTTCCATTGCGGTTAACTGTTCTTTCGCTGCCATGTACGATGCCTCCTGTCTCATGCGGTTGGATTTCCCTGTTTTTCCAGTTTTCCTCATTATATCCAGATTCCTTGAAAATCGCAATGCTTCTTCTGATAAAAAAGAACCGACATAGAAATCTGTATTTCAATTTCTGCCGGTTCTTTTCCGTGTGTGATTTTTTTATTTTACTTTAGCTTACTCATTCCAGAGTTTCATACGCTCCTGATAATTCTGTGTGATAACTTTTTCTACATCTTCCAGTCCTGCGTCATTCATTTCGGAAATCATCTTGTCGTACTCTTCCATTGCCGCATCGTGGCTGTCTGCATTCACAATCTTCGGATATTCCTGATCGTAGATATCCTGGATTTTCTGCCATTTCAAGCCATCCGGAGTGCTTCCTGCCGGGGTAAGGCCTGCAAATTCTGCGGTATCCCATCTGTCGTTCTCACCAAAGTGATTCATAGCCACCTGCCGGGTCTCTTTTACTTTATACTGTGATACATCGTATGGAGTTCCGTCTGTACCATTTCCGTTCTTTACAAACCAGGTCCATTTGCGGACGCCGGTATCCAGTATTGTTTTGTCAAAATCCGTCTGGAATCCTTCAATCAGATCATCGTTCGGAACGTGTTTTCCATCTTCCATATTCCAGTTGGTTCCCTCAATACCCCACATCAGAAGATACTGTCCTTCTTCGCTTGCAAGGTAGTTGATCATCTTCATGGCTGCTTCCGGATTTTTACAATTCTTGGTGATCGCGATTGCATCCCAGCCAAGTGTACTTCTTCCGGAGTAAGTAGTTTCATCTGCACTGATTCCGTTTCCAAGGATTTTATAGGAATAGAATTTTGCATCTTCTCCTACAGAAGAAGCAAGTGCTGTATTTGCTGCATCGGTATCCCAGTAGGAAGCAAAGGTACTGAATACGTTGCCTGCAGACAGTTTCTGCGTCCACTGATTTTTCTTGTTGACAACCCACTCTTTGTCCAGAAGGCCTTCGGTATACAGTTCATTGGCAAAGGACATCATCTCTTTGAAGTTTGGTGCTTTGGCAACATGTTCCAGATTGTCCCCATCCTGATAATATGTTTTCAGACCATACATTCCTTTTAATGTTCCATCGTAGTTTTTGGATTCTGCATCAAAGGTAATGGCAATACTCTCTTTTCCGTCAATGGTCGGATGAAGTTCTTTGAATTTCTTACAAATGTCAATATACTCTTCCTGTGTAAATGGCTCATCGCTGTCTGCGCGGTCTTTTCCAACGATTTCGCACAGATAATCATAGCGCATCAGAACACCGGCTACCGGATCCGGATCTTCTCCGTACCAGTTATTCAGATAGTAATTCTTTCCATCGGTATAACGACTCTTGTTTAAGGTTTCCCCGTACATCTCTTTTACATCCGGGCCGTACTCATCGATCAGATCATTCAACGGAAGCAGTGCGCCTGCCTCAATGTAACGGTTTACAATATCATTTCCACGATCCATCAGGACGATATCCGGGTAATTCTGACCGGTCAGCATCAGGTTCAATTTTTCCAGCGGATCTCCGGTTGGATTTTCTACCTGAATTTTGACACCTGTTTTTTCCTCAATTGCTTTTGCAACTGGATCATCAAAGGTATTGCTTCCGGAGTTTTTGTCAAAGATAGAAATCGTAACTCCGTCTGTTGATACCTCGCCCGATGCAGATGATGCACTGCCGGATGCAGTACTTGATGATGTACTGCCATTTGATCCGCATCCTGCAAGCATTCCCGCTGCCATCAGGACACTCATCGCCATTGCGATACTTTTTTTGAACTTCATTTTCTTTTCCTCCTTCTATCATCAGCTCTTTACAGATCCGAGCATGATTCCTTTAACAAAATATTTCTGAATAAACGGATAAACCATGATAATCGGAATGGTCGCAATCATCGTAGCAGCCATTCGAATGCTGTCCGGTGTAATGGTCTGTGACGCCTGATTTGCCGCCTGGTTCGCTGATGAAGTCTGATACTGATTCAGAATTTCAACCAAAATGGACTGCATTGTTTTTAAAGACTGTGCATTCGTAAACAAATATGCATCGAACCAAGAATTCCAATGTGTAATTGCAACAAACAGTGCAATGGTCATAATAATCGGCTTGGACAATGGAATTACCATTTTAAAGAAAACTGTCAGATCATTTGCTCCGTCAATTTTCGCCGATTCAAAAATCTCTGCCGGCATTCCCTCTATATAATTCTTTACCAGAATCATATTATAAACACTTACCAGGTTCGGGAAAATAAATACAATGAAATTATTCAGCATTCCAAGGCTCTTTAATACCATATAATACGGAACCATTCCGCCGCCAAAATACATGGTGAAGATAAAGAACAGGTTCAGCTGTTTCCGGAACAGCAGCTCTTTTCTGGAAAGCACATAGGCAAGTGCTGTCGTGACAAGGACCGCCAGCGGTGTACCAATTGCAGTACGAAGTACAGTGATCAGAATGCCATGCAAAAATGTGGCACGTCCCAGAATATCTTTATAACTTGCCAGACTCAGTTTTCTCGGCAGAAAGTAGAGCCCGCCGCGCAGTGCATCGGTTGCATCGTTAATGGATACCACAAAAATGTTCCAGAACGGATACACACAGATCACAGTAACTAACACCAGAAAAACCACTTTGAAAATATCAAGAAACCAGTCACTGGCACAACGTTTTCTTTTGATTTTAATTGCTTTTTCTCTCATTTTCCTTCCTCCTAAAACAGTGCCGTATTATCATCACTGAATTTCTTCGAAAGTGCATTTGCACTGATGACCAGAATGAAGGAGACTGCGGATTTAAAGAATCCTACTGCAGTACCGTAAGAATACATTCCGTTTTTCAAACCATAGCGGTATGCATACGTATCAAGTACATCAGAATAATTTAAAATAGCATCATTAGACATCAACAGCTGCTGCTCATATCCTGTATTCAGAACACCTCCGATTGCCAGAATCAGAAGAATCATAATGGTCGGCTTTAATGCCGGAAGTGTGATATGCAGAATCTTCTGCATTCTCGTCGCACCATCCACATCCGCT
>OGUP01000509.1_pt1 | contig 24982 bp, 10 predicted proteins | sample 1553661 | NCBI WGS metagenome assembly OGUP01 (sample SAMEA2580026, study PRJEB22360) | human gut metagenome | biome: human gut; feature: human-associated habitat; material: faeces | place: Denmark | collected 2008/2010
TTCGGGCAGCCGCAGGAGAGCAGGATGCACAACGAATCATACAACGTATGCTCGACGGAGCGGCCGATGCCGGACAACGGCAAATGTATTCGGACGCCTTGCAGTTTTTACAGCAGCACGCCACGGCAACGGTTCCCGTTGAAGAGCACCCGACACCGGTCCCGGCCGTGCCGCCCCCGGCGGCACCCGCCCGCACAGAAATACCCCGAATCCGCAAAGAGCGAACGACACCCTACACCCAATCTGCGGCCGAGTTAGGTGATTTCGTATCTATCGAGGACGTGATCCTGCGCGACATCGCCAGCGGGTTGAGGTTCGCATGGAAAGACAGCGGCAATCGTCGGGGGTTGGCCCGAGAACTCGGATTTACGGGCAATGAAAACGAACGCCGCTCGCGGTTCAGCATCCTATCTTCGGACGGTATCACTCCCGAACAATACGCCGAGCGGCTTTATTTCCAATACGGCGGCGGGAATACGGAGCAGGCACATTGGGACATGGACGACAAGACGATCAAAGATGCCGTGCTGGAAGTACTCTCCCGAATACATTCGCCACGACAGGCTTACAACGCTGCCGTAAGGTTGCACAACGACACTCCGAATCCATACGACGATATGGACGAAGAGGATTACGCCCGGATGCAGGAGTATGAAGCCGAACAGGAGCGCGTCCGCACGGAATTATTATATGACGACGCCTTCGCACAATGGGCCGGACAGACGTCGCAGGATCAATGGGCAGAAATAGATAATTTATTCATTGAGGATGCGTCCGAATCTTCAAAAAACACTAACTTTGAAGCGACAGAGACAGCACCTCCCAATCCAGCAAATTATGACGACGAAACCGAAAACGGAAACGGGATTGACACCTCAGCGTTTGGAGCGACTGGCAACGATCGTAGCGAGACTGTCGATGGAGAACAACGTAACGCCCCAGCAGGTGATGATGCGTATCTCGGACAACAGGGCGGCGGGTCGGCCGCAGTTCGACATGGAGGCGGACTGGACGCAATATCCGGCCCCCTCACCGACGACGAACGACGAATAGCGGCCGAGACCGCCGCCGAGATCGAAGCCCGTCTCGACCAATACAGGGCCGAACTGCACACGCTTCGCACCCGCTATGCTGCCGAAAAACGCAATATCGGAACCGCTTACGAAGAGGATAACCAAACAACGTTGTTCGGGCCGTCTCACGAACCTTCCGACGGCGATCTGTTCGACGTGCCGCGCGATTTCTCCGACCGTAATCTCAACGACATTTTAGCTCCCCTGCAAGCGGAAATAGGCCGTTTGCAGGAACGTATCGCCCGTACCGAAGCCTCGAAAAGCAAAGTTATTGCCGAGGCGGTGGAGGCTTATCATGCGCAGGGGACTTTACCGCTCCGAGAAGAACGGCAAAAGGAAATCCCGCAAAACAGCACATCGGCCGAGGATACGTTTCCGCCTGCAATTACCCAAGAATACGACAGATACCTGCATCATGCCGTCGCGTCGTTTCCCGATAAGGTTTTCAGCGTGCTGAACAATGACCTTATCAAAGCCGGATTCATCCGCGACGTGCGGCGGCTGGCCAAGAAAGACGTTCGCGCCGCAATCAAGTTGGTTGCGGAAGCCAACGCTGCGGCTCAAAAATATGCGGGCAAACCGATCCTTACGCCTCGCCACAGCATCCATGCGGAGCTGGCAACCCTTGCCGAAAGTCAGCATCGAACGAAAACCGCGACATCCGACACATCGGCCGAAACCGGACTTTTCAGCCCTACGGAACAAACCCGCCACTCCAAGACCGGCGCTACTCTTTACTCTGTCAAATTGGCAGAACGGATCGAACGAAATGCATTTCAAAGTTTGAAAAAGAGGGCCAAAGAACACGACGGATATTACAGCTCCTTCACTCGCAGTTTTCTATTCGACACCCCGGAAGACGCCGAGGCATTTCGGGGGACAGCACCAACATCCGACACCACCCGCCCGACATCGGAAGAACAGCCCGCCATCCAACATCCGCTATTTGATAAAGCGGCATTGGTTCCGGTAGATTCATACTCTCCGAAGGCATATAATATGTACCGTTTTTATTCGGCAAGGGCCCGTGAGGGACTGGGATATAAAAAACAAAGTATCGTTCAAAATGACGAAGCCCGCGAACGATTCATCGACCATATCCGTAAATTGGCTGAACAAAGTGCAGACGCCGCTATCCGGTTAGTGGTGGAAATCAATAAGGCAGCAGAACAAGAAGAAGGAAAACCCGTATTTCCGCTCCAACACAGCATCTATGCGGAATTAGAGGAGGTACACGCCCGACAGACAGCGGAAAAACAACAATCGGGAACAGCCGACGATTCCGCTTCATCGGCCGGCACAGCTCCCGAATACGGGGCGCAGAACAAATTGGTAACGACCGAGCAATACGAGGAACTGAAACGACGGATGCGCGAGAAACTCGGACAACTCAACGCCGGCTTCGACCCCGAAATACTCTCCATAGGTGCACAAATGGCCGCTTACCATGTTGAGGCCGGAGCGCGTCGATTCGCCGACTTCTCCCGCCGGATGATCGCCGATCTGGGCGACGTGATCCGCCCCTATCTGAAACCTATTTACACCGCCGCCCGCCAAATGCCCGGCATGGAGGAATATGCCGCGCAAATGGACAGCTACGAGCAGGTGGAGGCGTTCGACATGGCCGATCTCGACAAGGCCGAGAAAACATCCCAGCCGACAGGAACGGGAGCACAATACCGATTGGCAGGAATATACGACATGACGGGGGCTGTCGAGAAAGACACAAACGAGACTGGCAATCTACGCCCCGAAAAGAACTTCCGCAAGGATTTGGAGCGATTCAGCCGTGCTTTCGCCGATGAATTGGGCTGGGAGCACGAAACGGATCGCAAGGGTAAAACCATCTATGCCCAGACCAATATAGCACCGGCCGGCGGCGACGGCTCGTTTACACTTTGGGCACCCGAAACGGATTTGGGCATTTATGTCAGTGTACCCGTCGCACCACAAAGCTACGACAACCGATACGGGTATTCTAATAACTTGAAAATAAAAGATATTATGGGCTTCGGAGAGCCAATATTATGGCGACTGCGAAACAAAGAACAAACCTTTTTACCCAATGGACACAATCGTTATGCCCCGGCAGATATTACCGTCGGCGAGCTGGCCGAACTTGCAAAAAAAGAATTAAATGCTTATCTTGACAACATAACAGCGGCCAAGACGCTCGACCATATATTACAAGAGAATCAAAATACACGAAACGATGAACGACGGGAAAACAGTAGCGAGAAAGACTATCCCGCTTATGGAAACGGAAGCCGCAAAGACGGCGCTTTGGGAACTGGCATTTTATCAGCCGAGAAGCCTGTTGCAACAGTATCGGGAGAATCCGGCGGAATTGCTCGATTCGATAGACCAGACCGTAACACGGGCGATGCGGTGGCGGCAGGCAGCACTCGAACGGGACGAAGATCCGGTAGTAGTGGACGAGTATTACTATCAACTCCTCCGACCGTGTTACTGTCCGGAGGAGCCGGAACAAATACCCATCAGCGAAAAAATGATGCGGGAGATCATCGCCACGTTGAAAAAGGTGGAGAAAGCGAAGTCGCAAAAAACACCTCGTACAAAAACCATGTAATCGAACGAGGACACGACCTCGCTCCGAGAGGCGAGGTTGGCAAGATCAAAGCCAATCTCGCCGCAATCCGGCTCATTAAAGAAATCGAAGCCGAAGGCCGCGAAGCCACCCCGGAAGAAAAAGCTGTATTGGAGCAATTCTCCGGCTGGGGCGGTATTCCAGCAATCTTCAAAATAGCCCATCCCTACCACAACGAACTGCGCGAACTACTGACAGCCGATGAATACGAAGCGGCACGCGCATCCACAACCACCGCATTTTATACTCCACCCGAAGTCATATCGTCGATATGGGATATGGTGGAACGCCTCGGATTCGACGGTGGCCGCATCCTCGAACCATCGGCCGGCATCGGACATTTTTTCGGTCTGATGCCTCTTTCGATACGGTCGAAATCGGATTTGACAGGAATCGAACTCGACGATCTGTCCGGCCACATCCTTCGTGCGCTCTATCCCGAAGCGCATATCCACATCGAAGGTTTCGAGCAGCAGCGCATACCTAACAACAGCTATTCGCTGGTGATCAGCAATGTACCGTTCGGAACGTTCAAAGTACACGATACGTTCGACCGCGATTTATCCTCACGTTTCGAGATTCACGACTATTTCATCGCCAAAAGCATCCGGAAGCTCAAACCCGGCGGATTGGGCGTATTCATTACCTCGACAGCAACGCTCGATCGGAGTGCAAATTTGCGGAATTGGGTCGTAAACGACGGTAATGCAGACTTCATCGGGGCAGTCCGTCTGAATACCGGTACATTCAAAAATACGGTCGGCACCGAAACCTCGGCCGACATCATTATCGTCCGCAAACGCGACGAAGCCGGGCCGGCACCCTATGCCGTAAATATGCAATCGACCATTACGGAACGCGAGGCGCCCTACGAACGAATTATCAAACTACCGAACGGGAAGGTAAAGACCGAAGCAGCAACGGCACACATGAACTATAACAAGTATTTTCACGACAATCCGCAGTTCATGGCCGGCCAGATGCGCTTCGGATTCGAAAGTGGCGTGGAAATACGCCCCACAGAACAGCGCTGCGTCCCCACAAGCGACATAGACCAGTCCCGCACGCTCGACAGTTTCATATCCGCACTCCCCGAAAATATCTACACATCGGCCCCGGCACCCGCAACGGAGCGAATACCGCAAGCGGTCGAGGCCCCCAACAGTACAAAAGAGGGAGGACTTACGATCATCGACGGAAAACCATATATCGTGCGGTTCGGACAAGCCGTACCCGCCGACTGGAACTCGTTGAAAATCCGCAACCGCAGTAAAGTCGAAGCGTTAGGCGATTACCTGCGGCTGAAAAGTGCGATCACAGAGCTGCTCGATGCCGAACGCAATGATCTGCCGAACATCGAGCAACTGCGAGCCGAGCTTAACGACGCCTACGCTACCTTCACCCGTCGTTACGGGACATTATCAAGAAACACGCGTATTTCATTCCTGCGCGACGACGTGGATTTTCCCTCCATCGCAGCCATCGAAAACGACAAGGAAATCGTAACTCCCGACGGAAAGAAACGACATGACATCCAAAGGTCGGACATCTTCTTTCGCCGGATGCTGGAACCGACACGCGAACTGAAAGCCGACACGCCGAAAGACGCGATCGCCGTATCGCTCTACCGCTACGGACGGCTCGATATGCCCTATATCGCAGAATTGCTCCACATACAGCAGGAGGATACAGAAAAAGAACTGCTCGCACAGGAACTTATCTATGTCAATCCGGTAACGGGTCTTTATGAGGAGCGCAACGAATACCTCTCGGGAAATGTCCGCGAGAAACTCGAACAGGCCGAGCAAGCCAATGAAAACGGACAGTTCGACGCCAACATCCGTGCGCTCGTGAAAATTATTCCGATGGATATTCCGCTGCCGCTGATTAAAGTATCGCTCGGCAGCACATGGATACCCATCGCCCTATACGAACAGTTTTTCAAAGAGACGTTCAACGTAACGGCCCATATCGCCAAAACATCGGCCAACAAGTATATCGCCAAAATCTCGAACGAAGGGAATACGGTCGATACCAGTATGGGGATTCCGCAAGCGCCGGGGAGCAAACTCGCACTCGACCGGATGAACAAGACGCAGACCTACATCAGTCGCAGCGAATACGACCCTTTGGCTCAAAAAGAAAAGCGTGTCAAAGACCCCGAAGCGATGGCACAGGCCGCCATGAAACAGACCGAGCTGGAAGAACGATTCGAACAATGGATTAAAGGACAAGATAAAACAACGACCGATAAGCTCGTCGAAATATATAACAGAACCTTCAACAGCACCGTCGAAAGACAGATCGACGTTTCATCGTTCGATTATTTTCCCAACGCCGCACACACGAAGAAGCCGCGCGAGCATCAGAAAATCGGTGTCATGCGAGGTTTGCAAGGAGCAACGCTGCTGGCACACGAAGTCGGCACGGGAAAAACCCTGACCCTCATAACTACGGCAATGGAGATGCGGCGGCTCGGTATCGCCCAGAAGCCGTGCATCGTCGTACAACGCTCGACATTCAACCAATTCGCCTCCGAAATAAAATCCCTCTATCCGGCCGCCCGTGTCCTCGTTCCGTCCGAAAAAGACCTCACGGCATCGCAGCGGCAGGAATTATTCGCAAAGATCGCCTATAACGATTGGGATATTGTCGTACTCTATCACAGCTATCTGGATGCCATACCGGATGCCCCGGAGCGTGTCAATGAATATATCGACACGCTGATCGCAGAGAAGATGCAACAGCTCGAAGAAATCGAAGCCAATTCTCCGGACAATGCCAAACGGCAGGCTTATGCTATCAAGAAACAGATCGAGGGACTGGAAAACAAGAAAATAACGGATAAAACAGTCAAAGAGGAAGAAAAACTCAAAGCACAGGCCCGTACTCGTGCATTACGTCTGCTCGACCGCCGCACGGACGAGACGATGACCTTTGAACAGTTGGGAATCGACGCTTTGCTGGTAGATGAAGCACATGCCTACAAGAAGCTCGGTTTTACCACCAACCTGCAAAATATCAAAGGTATAGACCCTGCGGCGTCGCAACGGGCGCAGAGCATGAGGCTGAAAACATCTTATATTCTGGCAAATAAACAGAACAAAAACGTCGTATTCGCCACCGGAACACCCATATCCAATACAATGGCCGAGATGTGGACGTTCCTGCGCTATCTGCTGCCCAAACACGAACTCGAACAGTACGAGATCGCCGATTTCGATTCCTTTGCGAACAATTTCGGAAATATCGAGGAATCGGCCGAGTTTGCCACAAACGGCAAATTCCGCGTAGTCGAACGCTTCGCCAGTTACTCCAACGTGCCGGAACTGCTGGCGATCTGGAAGAAAGTCGCGCACACCGTACTCACGGAGGATGTACCGGATCTGCGCGAAGGTGTAGGAACGCCGCGCATCGAGGGAGGCAAACCGGAGGATATACTGCTCGACCAAACGCCTGCGCTGCGGGCTATCATGCGCAGCATACGGGAAATACTGACTCAATACGACGCTATGCCCGGTAAGGAAAAACGTCGTAACTCCCATATCCCGCTGGTCATGTTCGGACTGGCCAAACGTGCGGCAATCGACGTGCGGCTGGTTAATCCCGCTCTACCGGACGATCCCAACAGCAAAGTCAATCATGCCGTGCGCGAAGTCGTAGAAGATTTGAAAGCGACGGCCGATTACAACGGCACGGTTGCCGTTTTCTGCGACGCCTACCAAAGCCGCGACCACAGCTTCAATCTTTTCGTGGATATGAAGCGTAAATTCATCGACGCCGGCATACCGGCCCAGCAGGTCGCTATCATCCACGACTACATAACGGACGCGAAACGCGAGGCGCTCTACAAGCAAATAAACAACGGCGAAGTACGGATCGTACTCGGCACGACCGAGAAATTAGGTATCGGAGTAAATATGCAGGAGCGTCTGCACATGCTCGTCAATCTGGACGTACCCATACGTCCTATGGACTACCTGCAACGCATCGGCCGCATTGTGCGGCAGGGCAATCTGCACCTGCAAATGGACAAACCCGTGCGTATTCTGCGCCTCGGAGTAAAACAAACGCTTGATGTTACGGGCTACCAACGGCTGAAAATCAAGGAATCGTTCATTAAGCAGGCAATGAAGGGCGAGGTTACGGAACGCTCGCTCGAAGAACCCGAAACCGACAGCAGCGACAGCACGAATTTCGGGCAGATGATGGCCTCACTCTCCGGCAGCGCTGCGGCGCTCGCCCTGTCGCTCGAACAGAATAAACTACGCAAGCTGAGAAACGCACGCGACTACTACAATCAACATCAAATATACGTCGCACATGAACTCAAACGACTGCAAAACGTCCTTCAAACAACCCCGCAAATAATTGCTCAAATCCGTAAGAAAAAAGATTTCCTGCGAAGCCTGTTTCCGGACGATAAAGTGGTATCGGTGGAAGTGGGAAAACTCAAAGCCTCCGAGCCGGAAAAAATCGAAGACCTGTTCGTTCCGCTCTCGAAACGCATCGAAGCCGAAGCGGATGCCCTCCGCCAATCACCCGACCGTACACAATCGGACATGACACTCCGCATCGGAATCAACGGCAAAGAGTTCGACATTATAATTGTTTTACGACGGAATTACCTTTCCAATGAAAAGGAGCGCATCAACCGCACGATTTATTACCAATGCAACGAATGGCGCGACCTGCAAGGCGAAGCCGGAGCTAAGATGATTAACGTCATCAGCCAAGTCGAAAAAGTGCTCTCCGGTGAGGAGTACGACGCCGAAATACAGAAGCGGCAGCTCGGAATGGAAACGGCACAACAAGCCATCGAATATTTACAGACGCAGGTCGGCAATGGATTTCCCAAACAAGCAGAGTTGGAGGCGGCAGAAGAACGCATCGCCGAGCTGGAAGAGCAGATGAAAGTGGAACTGGCAGCGATCGAAGCACAGGAGGAAACCGACAAGTCCGGAACCGCAACCATAGACATCGACCCTGACGAATTGATTGACGACAATGCAGGAAACGGCCTCCGCTTCCGCGACGGTGGCAATCCGTTCGGTTCCGACGCCCCGGCAAGCGATGCGGAGTTGGCTCGCCGCGTTCGCCGGATCGCCCGCACGCTGAACACTCCGGTCGAGATTATCGACGACCTCGATGCAATTACCGATTCCGACCCGCTCGTGCAACGTCGTAAACGACACTCAAAAGGTTTTTACGACCCGCAAACGGGACAAACGTTCATTGTCCTGCCCAATATTACGACACTCGCCGATGCCGAAGCGACCGTATTGCATGAAATTGTCGGACACATGGGCTTACGCTCGCTGATGGGCGACCGTTTCGGCGACTTTCTCGATAAGGTTTACAATGGTCTCGATACCGAAGGGCGCAGCCGTGTGGCCGACATTGCCCGCGAGCAGGAGCACCAATCCTCCGGCGCCAAGCACCGCCAGGCAAATACCCGCCGTCTGGCAACGGAAGAATACCTCGCACATTTGGCGGAAGGCGACATCACGCCGAGCCGCTTTGCCCGGATCATCGGCCGTATCCGCTCGCTGCTACGCGACATATTGCGACTTCCGCTGCGTATCGGCGACCGCGACATCGCTTATTTGTTGTGGTTGTCGAAACACCGCCTGCAAAAAACACGCACGGCCGCCGAAGCCGTCGCCGCAACAGCGACCGAACGACGCATCCGTAAACAGCTTTTCGGTCGTTCTGAAAACGTGCGTTACCGTGCGATATTCGACGACGCTACACCTGAAAATATCGAACGGTATAGCATCGAACGCTACATCCGCGAGCATCATATCACCGGAGTTTTACTCGGCGAACATAATGCCGATGACTTCGCTATGCGTGTATATGGACTGCTTGATGACATGGGCCGAGCCATCATTGACCGCATGGGCAATGATCGTTTGAAGGCCATGCGCAAATACCTCGCATTATTCGACCTCCAAAAGCTCACCGATCAAGAAAGCTATCGCAGCATCATCGACGAACTGGTGAAAACCTTACCCCAAGAGACGAAAGAGCAAATCGTGCGCTCCATGCGCAAACACCTCGATTTCGTCCTCTCCGACAACTACCGCACTCCGTTGCGGCGACGCACGATGAAAAGCGAACGACCTCTACCGGAGAATTTCAAATATGCGAGCGAGTATGTCGAAGAATTGCTTAAAAAGAAACGGGCACAGCCCGAAATGGCTCCGCCGGCCGGAATCGAACCGACTGTGATTTACGACAAGCGGAATTGGAAAAGCCGTCAGCAACTCCGGTTCATAGATAGCACTTTACCCGTCGAAAGATTACAGGAAGAAGTCGTGCGGCGCGGAGGCAGCATCGACGACCTCACGGACATACACAAACATTTGAACCACTTGACAAGCATCGCCAAAGTCGCAATCGACAAATACACGAAAGAGTATTTAGACCCCATACTCGACCAAATCGCAGCCATAGCCCGTGAAACAGGCATGACGGAAACACACATCATCGACTACATCACGGCCGAATCGTCGCTCGAACGGCAGGCAACGGGGATTGCGGCCCTATCCCTCGACCCGCGCGATGCGTGGAACGAAACGCTGGCCCGAAGTATCGTCGCAGATTTCCGCCGCCGGGCCGGAGAGATTCCGACACAGCGATTATGGCAGCGAATCAATGCGGCTAACGACCGCGTGCTGGAAATCCTCGTCGAGGACGGAATGTTAGCCCCCGAACACCGCAAGTTGATAAAGGGGCACGGCTGGGACTACTATGTACCCTTACGGGATTATGATTACAACTACCGCGACCAGAAAGGCGAGCCGGTGGCTTTCGATGCGGCCGACGTGTACGACTTCATCGACGACAGTGCGGGGCCGCGCCCCTTACGGAAAGTGCTGCACGAAGCCGAAGGACGTATCGCAAAGCCCCGCAATCCGATCGCTCAAATGGTGAATATCGGTATCGGAGCGATCATCGCCGCCAAAACCAACAGGGCGAGGCAGTCGGCCTTACGGTTGGTGCAGAACAACAGCCGCAATTCGGAAGACTTGTTCCGCGTCGATAAGGTCTGGTTGGCAAAAGGCATCGGCAACAGATGGGTTACGACGACCATAGACCCCGCCGTCGAGGACATCGAACTATCGAAGGCGGCACGTAAGGAGATCGCCCGGCTGAAAAAGGAGATGAACGCGGCACTTCAAGCACACGATGATGAACTGGCCGACTACCTGTATAACCGTATCGAGGAGACCGAACGGTTCAACATTGTCCGCGAAGCCGAATCGGGCAGTCGTTTCGAGCACGAAGGACACTTGGGACATTCTTACGAACGACAGCGCAATGTGGAATGTTACGTGAACGGTATCCGTTATGTGATAACCTTCGCCGATCCCGCCGTGGCGAACGCGATCAACCAGTATAACCGGCTGGCGATTCCAAAATGGCTGGATGATACGGTCGGGAACGCGACACGCTGGCTGGCAAGAGCTTTTACCTCCCGAAATCCGGCGTTTGTCGCAGCGAATTTCCTGCGCGACGTGCAGCACGCCGCGCTGGTACACGCCATCGACAAAGGCGGGAATCTCGAAGGATTCGTGCGTAACATCCCTGCAAGTATGGCCGCAATCACCCGCGAACTGCGAGGCAAGGCCGAGCCGCTGACCATCGCCGAAACCGGGACGCTCGACGTACTCGACACCGCCGATCGGCAGGAACTAATCCGGCAATTCGGCCGCGAACGGGTCATGGACACGCTTTACGACTATTTCCGTGAAAACGGCGGGGAAACGGGGTTCGTACATAGTAAAGACATCGCCGAGGCCGAAAAGGAGATCAAACGTTACGTTGCATTCCGCACGGGGCGTATAGGTGAACTGCTGAAAGCAACGCAGCGCAGCGAACGCGCCGGGGTATGGCTCTCGTATGCTGCCCGCAAAAGCGGTATGCAAGCAATAGGCGTCGCGCTGGAAAATGCCTCCCGCATTGCCGAAAACACATCCCGTTTGGCGACCTTCACCACATCGCTTGAACAAGGAAAATCGCTCCTTACGGCTATCGACGATGCAAAAAACGTTACGGTGAATTTCAACCGTCGCGGTACGGCAACCCGGCCGCTCGGCATGTTCTACGTCTTTTTCAATGCTTCGGTACAGGGAGCGGCACAGGTCGCACGAATCGCCATGCGTAACCGGAAAAGATTTGCACAGGCTGTTGCCACGCTGACGGCGGCTGGATTTCTCGACAGTCTGCTGCTTGATTTCTTCCTCGCCGGAAGCGGAGGCGACGGCCGCGATCTGGCCGTTACGGAATACGAAAGACATAACCACCTCATCATCCCCGGCATGGGAAAGCGCGGTTACTTGAAGATTCCGCTTCCACAGGGATTCCGGGCTTTCTTCGGCATAGGAACTGCCTTGCATGACCTTTACCGAGGAAAACTCGGCTCCGAAGATGCCGCACGCATGATGCTTACGATGCTCTATGAGGACTTCTCGCCCGTAGCTTCGCCCTCATCCAAAGGAGATGCGACACGTGTACTGATTCCTACGGCTTTGACGCCGTGGTACGACATCTGGTATGCCGGAGAGGATGCGTTCGGTTATCCTGTCGGACGCCGCAGCTACTCGACGACGGCAAACTATCCGCTCTCGGAAATGGGACTGAGAAACGTAAACAAAGCGATTTATTACCTCTGTCGAGGGATCAACAGGTTAGGCGGCGGCGATGAGAACACACCGGCCGGACTACGCAAGAACGGAGAAATCGACCCGCTGCTGCGGGGTATCTTCGAGTACAACCCCTCGCACGTCGAACACGTATTGACCTATTACGGCGGCGGAATGGGTAAGTTCATCAAAGACATGGTGCACACCTCGCAGGCGCTATTCACCGGAGAAGAAATCAGCAGCCGCGATCTGCCCGTAATAAATCGCTTCTATGGAACGGCACGCCCCGAAAATCCAGCCGAACGGTATTACACCCTCCGCGACCGTCTGACGAATATCGAAGCCAAATATAAACGCATGGGGCCGGCACTCGACCGCACCGATCCTGCCGTACAACGGAATCTGCAACGTATCGCAATTTTCAAGGCACACCAAACGGCGGTGAACAAGCTGCGGGCGATACTTGCCGATACGCGTCCCAATACCGCAGCTTATGACCGATTACAAGAAGAATTGAACGAAACGATGATGAACGCATTAAACGAGGACGACCATGTTACGGAATATTGATACCCGGCGGTTGAAACTGTTGGCCCAAACGGATAAAAGCGTCGCTCGAACACGCCGCGAATGGGAGCAAGGCACGATGCGCTACGCCGACGACAATCTAACGCTCCTGTGGCGTTGTGCGCGGGATTGGGACGCAATGGACTACCTGCGCAAAGAGCACTCCCGGAATCTGCGATACAAGAACGGCGACCAATGGAGCGACACGGTACCCGACCCCGACCATCCGCACCGGACGATCCGCGAAGATGCGCTGATCTCCCGCAGCGGGAAAGTGCCGCTCAAACACAACTATATCCAGCAATATATCCGTAATATTCACGGACAACTCCTTTCGTCGCCCACGCAAACGGTCGTATATGCCCGCAGTCGCGACGACCAGCCGCTCGGAGAAATGCTGACCAACGCCCTGCAAGCGTGCCACCAGCTCAACAGAATCCGAAAAATAGACATCAACGTTGTTGAGGAACTCTGTCTGACGGGGATAGCCTGCGCGAAGGTACGCTACGGCTATTGGAGTACCAAGAACCGCACGGACGGAAAAATCGACCTCGTGAACATCAACCGGCTATTTTTCAATGCCGACATCGAAGATCCGCGACTGACAGACATCCGCCGCATCGGAGAGCTGCACGACTACACGTTCGACGATTTGGTGCGCAACTTCGCCACATGCCGTGAAGACGTGCAGGCATTACGCGAAATTTATGGCATCTGCCACGACCATACAAAGCTGGAAAACCTCTATGAAAATCACGCCTCACGGCTTCAAAATCTGAATTTCCTATACACGAACGACCTCGGCAAATACCGCGTTATCGAGGTGTGGGAACGCCTCGGCCGCTGGGTACTATACATACATGACTACGCCGACGGAACGGAGGAGATATACACCGAACTCACGATGCAAGAAGTCGAAGCGATCAACGCCTCGCGCATCGAGCAAGGTATGGCCGCAGGGATCGCCCCAGACACAGTGAAACTCATCTACGCCCGTGAACAGTACGAATATTATTGGCGGGTGAAATACCTTACGCCGAACGGCTACTGCATCAAAGAGACCGAAAGTCCCTATGCACACGAAGAACACCCCTACGTGCTTGCGGCCATGCCCGTAATCGACGGACGGTTCAAAGCCGTATTATCGGACGTAATAGACATTCAGCGCTATATCAACCGGCTATTGACCCTTTTGGATTTCATCATCGGAGCCTCGGCAAAAGGGCTGTTGATGGTTCCGCAGGAGTGCATACCCGACGATATGGACATTCAGGATTTCGCACGCGAATACGTCAAAACGAACGGCGTCATTCTTATCAAAAAAGGGGCCTACGACAAACTCCCGAAGCAAATATCCATGAACGGCACCAATATCGGAGCATGGGAAATGTTCGCGCAGGAAATGAACATCATGCAGCAAATCAGCGGACTGAACGGAGCGGTACAGGGGCAAGTTCCGCGAGCCAATACGCCGTCGAGTCTCTACGCCCAGCAAGCACAAAACTCGATGATGAATTTCGTCGTGCTGTTCGAGAATTACAATATGTTCTGCGAGGAACGCGACGAAAAACTGCTTAAAGTCCTCATGCAATACTACACGACCCGTCGATACATCGGCACCAATGGTAAAACCGCCGGAGAGATGGCGAAATTCTACGAGCCGGAAATGGCGCAGAAAATCGAAGATTTTAACCTCACGGCCGCAAAATCGAACGATACGCCCGTATTCCGGCAAATGACCGACGACCTATTGATGAAACTGCTCGAAAGCGGCCGCATACCGCTCGAAATATTCCTCAATAACTGCTCGCTGCCGGGGGCCGACAAACTACTCGCCGAGGTCAAGTCTTTCAACGAACAGGCCGCAGCCGGTCAAATCGACCCCGAAGCCCTTACGCAGTTGCAACAGGCGGCACAACAGAACGCCGACCCGAACGCTATGGCCATGATGCAACGGTATATGGATGCCAATTAACATATCTGCCAAAAATAAATTCACTTTTTTAGCGAATTTTTGAAAATAAGCACTATCTTTGCAATGTAAAAATCAGCAATAATGATTGTAAAATTCCAAAAAGAGTATCTATCGGAATTATACTACGAAGGAAAGTGTAAAGATAGAAAACACCGTTACCAACCGACAATAGTTAAACGCTACAAGCAACGTATAGATATTCTTAACGATGCAAGTTGTATCGAAGCTCTTTATCAGTTACATTCATTGGGGTACGAGGTACTGACTGGAAATAAAGAAGGTATTTCCTCAATCAGAGTGAATGACCAGTATCGGATTGAATTTTTGGTTTCGCACGAAGCCGACGGGAAAGAGCAAATAACGATTTGCAATATTATTGAGTTGTCGAACCACTATAAATAATTGCTATGGGAAATTTAGGTTATCCATACACTCCTACGCATCCGGGAGAAATACTGAAGGAGGAGATCGAATACAGAGGCATCTCGCAGAAAAAATTGGCCGAACAGATAGGTATTTCCTATACGATGCTCAATGAAATTCTGAACGCGAAACGCCCTGTAACCGAAACTATGGCCTTGTATTTCGAGGCTGCATTGGGAATCGAAGCCGAAATGCTTACCAATATGCAGACTCGATACAATATGCAAACAGCTCGCAAAGACAGTAAACTGACGGCTCGATTGCAACAGATTCGGAAGTTGGCCGCAATACTATGAAAAATTATGAGCATAGAGTGCATTGCAGCTAAAAGATTATCGGACAAACCAAGTAAAAGAATCCCGATAAATACTTATCGGGATTCTTTATTCATAAACGTCAATTTGCTATTTTACTTTACAGTCCTAAATAGACAATCTCGTCCTTTGGAAAAATCTTCTAAATAAGAATAAGCTATTTGAATATACTTCTCTTTGAACAAATGTTTTTTTCGAGGAGACCAATTTTGAATCTGTGTAATGGTTTGCGCCAAGTCAATATAAGTATTTTCTTTCCGAACATACGCAACAGACGCGAGAATTTCCAGAGACAAAGCCGATTGAAATCCAGAGATCAATTTTATCAATAATTTCAAACGATCAACCTGTTCCGACTTCAACTTTGTTTTCACATATTCGCTAACTTCCTTCATCGTGCTATATTGCAACTCCAAAGAATCGAAAGCTCCGATCTTCATCTGTTCGAGACCTTTGATATATTTCCCGTTAATGTCGTGCAGAATATATCCGACCTGAGTGCAATAGGGGCCATAATGTCCTGCAACGAATTTCAGTTTGCCAAATGAAGGTTCACCCAGCAATTGCATAAAATATGCTAATTTATTTGCGACGAATAAACTGCTGTTTTCTCCTAACGATTCATAATAAAACAGAGCGTACAGCAACATGGCTCTCGCCGGAGTTAATTTTGCCTCCCGACAATTCGTTTCCTGCTTCAACAATTCGCTGACGGCTTCGTTCGGCTGATAGATATGAATATCCACATTTAATTCCCCGAGATACTTTTCCATCAACTCTTTCACCTTGCTCCAATCCAATCCACCGTTGCCGCATCCAAGAGGAGGAATAGCGATACTTTTTATCCTATATTGATCAAGAACCCGCACCAAATCTTTCAGTCCTTCTTCAATATATTCATATTTGGAACGATGCTTCCAGTCCTTTTTCGTCGGGAAATTAATTATCCATTTAGAATCGGTCGAAAGGTTACTGTCTCGTGTTACCAACAATTTGCCTGGGAAAATGCTGCCCTCTTTACACGCTTGTTGATATACTTGAAAATTATAAGGATACCTATCCTTGAATTGCAAGGCGATTCCTTTACCCATAACACCAACGGTATTAACGGTATTGATCAAAGCTTCGTCGGAAGCAGCCAACAAATTACCTGTCACATAATGTATCATGGATAAAAATAGTTATTTTTGCTATCAACGTATATCGGTATCTCAATGGATAAACGAGATAAAATTGTTTTTACATATGCTTCACGGTCTGCCGTTTTGACAATAATTCCGGCGACACACGAAACCGGCACACAGTCTTTCACCAAAAATTCGGCCTGTTTTCTCCGCATCCGATCCATATTGGCTTCATCATTCCCCCAAAATTGCGTGCAGACGACTTCCCAATCCACATGGGTCAAATCCTTGATGTCATTATAAAATTCAGTAAGTTTATTCTTTGCATGTCCATCGGTAAAGCACCATGCAGGACATTGCGCAACAATATCCTTAATACGACAAACGATATAAATCAATTCGTCCTGCGGTCTTTTTCGGATACCCCGATACCCTGTTTTAATATTCAATAACATCGGAGAATGGCCTCCGAAATAAAACGGAATATAATCCCCTAAATCCCCGCCCGGAGGATCAATTCGAACATGAAAATTTTGTCGCTGTTCGATTAACTGAATATCCCCGATATTGATATATTCAGGATCTTTCATACGACTATTCTTAGTGTACAATCCATGTTTTAGAATGAATTCCAAATTGGAATAGTGGATCATTCTAAAAATGAATTTTGAAGTATAGTCTATTTGAATATCCATATCTTTATATCACAAATGTAAGAAAATTTTAACTTACAAAAAATTTCTATTGAGAAGAATCGCGTAATTTATCTATTGGTATTCAAATAGCGATAATATGAATTATTTTAAGGCCCACCTGTTTGATCCCATCGTCCTGCATAAGAAAATCCCGGCGGATACCGCTGGGATTTAATAAGAAACCCGAAAAGAGCCGGCCTGCATCGATGCGCCTCCGCAAAGCCGGTCTGTCCGGATTTCCCGTCATTTCATATCTTCAAAATCGGAGCATCTCCCCGAAACGTCCGTTTTTCCACAATCGTAAACCCATGCAGAAAGGTGATATTGCTGCGGTGCAGCGTGATCCGAAGGATAAAACCCTGCGGCTGCAAGCCGCAGGGAATAAATCCAATCAATCCAATGAATCGGATGGTCGCTTCGCGCCTATTCTTGGACGGGACGCACCACGAAGCCGTCGGAGCGGTAGTTGATGCTCAGCGGGTAGATGTACGACGAGCGGAAGCTCAGGCTACGGCCGTAGCTCGTCGAGTACGGCACGGCCGACCAGAAGTAGCCGACGTTGTTCACCGTGCCCGCCGAGTAGCTGCGATAGCCCGAAGCCGGAAAGAAGATCGTACCGCCCGCAGTGTCGTAGCTCCCCTCGCCCGTCATCTTGTTACAATAAAACTCCCAACCGAAATTATCGGTAAAATCGGTGGTGGAGGTATAGGGCGAATTGAATCGGGAGCCGAAGTAAGAAGACCCGAAAACATTGCTGCCGTTATACGTAAAGCCCGTAAAGGCGTTCGACGAAGGCAGATGGTAGCCGACGGGCGAAGGATCGTAAATCGTCTTAACCACCGCATTGTCGTTAGCCGTCGTCACCGTATTGTCGCCGCTCCAAAGATTGGAATAGGACGTGGCGCACCAATCGTAGATCGATGAACTGCCGTAATTGTAGAATATATGCGGATGCTGGATGGAAACGCCGATAGCGACCTTGCCGGTTCCCGATTTGTCGAACGCATAGCCGTCGGAATAGCAGCCCTTATCGACTGTGGAGCCGGAAGCGTTGCGAATACCGGCCAACATCGGGTCCTTGCGTCCGAACTGGAAATAAGGCTGGTTACCGAAATTTACGACCGAATGCGATGCCTGGGTGAGCGTTATGACCTGCATGGCACCGGTCTCCGCCTGCGTGAAGCGAACCTTCACGCTGCGGGCGTCGTAGGTGGTGGTTTCCGCATCGCACCAGCCGATATTGACCGGCATCATTTTATACGCTATACCCTGGTAGTTGGTCACGGTCCTGACATCGCTGCCCAGCTCGTAGTCCGTCACCCAGATATGCCAGCTCCACATGATACGGCTGTCCGTGTCACGCACGGCCACGATAGCGTTGCCCTGCTTGATCGTCGCTTGCGGCACGTCGAAGGTCAGGCTGTGCTTGTCGGACGAAAGCCGGACATTCGTCACCAGATTTTCCTCGTCCTGCCAAACGAGTACGGCATCCAGGGGCGTACACCCCGCATTGTTATAGATATAGGGATCGGTGATAGCCGCATCGAGATGGTTTACGAAGGTCTTCAATACGTATGTTCCGCTGGACTGCGAAGTGTAGGCCGAAGCGTTCGTACCGCCGTCCTTGATAGCGTTACCATAGACCAACGGCAGGGAGTACTGTCCCGGGGCGTTGATGACGTAACAGTTGGCGGTCCGCATCGCGGTCGTGCCACCGGAGGTCGAAAGATCGTACGTGCCGCTGACAGAAGCTGCCATTTTCAAAGTTTCGTTATGCGAATTGGAAGTGACACCCGTTTGAGCCGCAATCGTAGCCGAGAACGACGTGGCCGACGTACCGCCGTTGCCGCTCGCGGTAAAAGCTGTGAGCCATTCCGGACGGGCGATCACGTTGTAGCCCCCGCTGCCGTCATCCTCGACAAATTCGGCGGTCCAGGCCACCGGAACGGTTCGCGTAGCATCGCCCGGACGGGAAACGGCGGCATAGCTGGTCACCGAATAATTTTCGCTGCCTCCGGCATAGGTAAAATCGGCCGGAGCCATCACGGTAAAAGTCGGAGTGATTACGATGCTCGACGTCGAAATCCGGTAAGTGACGGTTCTGCCCATCGGCCATTGGCTGCCTGCGATAGAGGCGGTTAAAGTTCGTTGTGTCGAAGTCAGGTCGTCCGTATAGACGACCTCGATCGAAGCGCCCGACGGAAGCGTCTGCGGCAACATCATGAAGGTCGCTGCGACAGGAGTGATCTCCTGGTCCGCAGACCCGTCCACAGTAGCCGCAAGTGTCTGCGAAAAGTCTGTCGTAGCGCCGTAACCATTCCACGAATCGGAACCCATCGTATGCGAACCGGAACCGTAAACGCCCTTGAGCGTGATTTTCGTAATGCGCCCGGACATCATATCGTCGCCCGTAGTGAAGCGTACGGCAGTGAGCGCGTGAGCGAAACTCAACGGAGCCGCCGCAGCGGTATTGCCGGCCATCCCGGAGGTAGCAGCGACCAGCAAATCCTGCTGGTCGGCGACGGCTGTCGGGACCGTATAGGTGATCGACGGAGTACCGGCCGACGTCTTATCCGAAAGAACGATCCCCTGGCCGCCATAGGGCGCGTAAGCGAAGAAACGGATGTTGCGTCCGGCACCGGGCCAGTAATAGGAGGTCGTCCAGGACGATGCTTCGGTCACCTCGACATCGTACATATAATCCGGCAAGCAGGAATCCTCGCTCCAAGTCCCCGTATAAACCGAAGCCAATACGCCGAACGAATCGTAAAAGGTCCCCGTTTCGACGGGCGTGGCACGCGTCTGCAATCGGTCGGTTTGCACATTCGGGTACGGTGCGGCGATTCCGTCGGCGACCGAGGCGTGCAGGAACAGCGTGTCCGCAGGGTTTTCTCCCCGGAGCGAAAATACTTCCGCGACGTTTTCCGGAGAGGCAGCGCTCTTCTCTTCCGACCCGGCAGCACCGCATCGCAACTGCGTATTCCAGCCGTCCGCTTCGGCGACTGCGAAACGAAGCATATCACCGTGCAGTTCTCCATCCACTGCCGGGTCTTTCGAACAGGAGGTCGCAGACACGGCTGTCACCAGAGCAAATACCCGCAGAAAATTGCGTAACGGGAAAGTTGCAAGAATCTGTTTCATAATTTACATTGACATTATATAATTCACGCGTTTTTCGGCCGAGCCGAACGGTAGCTCTGCGGCTACCTCAAGTGATCGGGAAGGGACAGAGGAGGGCCGGAGGCCTTCCTCCCCTCGCCTGCCGTACACTACACCTTCGGACATACGGCAAGTCTTTGCGGTCCAACCCCGCCCGATCCTAATTTATCGATTACATCGTAACATCCTCCGAAGCCGGCGTCCACGGAGTTACCGTAACCGTAAATTTAATGGCACTGCCCAATACATCCTCGCCCGGTTTGAACGGATCTGTCGGACCCGGCATGGGCTTTTCGGGATCGACCTTACCGGCACCATTCGAGAAATCCAGCGTATAAACGTACTTCTGACCGGGCTCCCACTTGGTATTGACAGCTACTGCGACCCAGTCATATTCGCCGACAGAAGGATAGACACGGGCACCGTCCTTGGTCGTAATATTGACCTTCACGGCCAGATATGCACCTTTGTTGGTATTGGTCTTGTCCGTGTCGGGAGTCCAGGCTATAAGCTGCTGCGGAATGAGCATCGCATTGTCGTCTTCCACCGCCATAATCGATGCGGCCGTACCGGTCAGCGTCTTTTCGCTACCCGCATAGGTCGCTTCATAATTAGTCTTTACCGATCCCAACTGCCAGGAGGTAGTTCCGAAATCGAACGTCGCCTTCGAAACCGGCTGTCCGATACGCACGCCCTGAACCTTATAAACATAACCGTCGTTCGTGTTTTTAGCCTTGATCTCGATCTGGGAAAGTCGGTGCCCGAACGTCAGGGCGACACCTGCCGCCTCATCGGTTTTGCTGCCCGTAGCAGTGGCGGTGATGAAATCCTTCTGGTCGGCGATCGTCGTTGCGGGCTCGAAATCAGCGAGCGTCTTGGTCGTCGAATTAATCGTCACGGTAGCATCCAAGTCCGCAGCCGAAGGAGAGTAAGCGAAGAACGAAAGGTTGCTGCCGTCGCTGGGCCAATAGTAGGCCGGAGTAGAAGTGAAGAAAGCGCCATCTTTGGTAAACTCCGCATCGGAGAAATAGTTGGCGTTGTTCTTGTCGAGTGCCGTCACGAAAAAGTTCGTGATGTTAGCCATCGTCGTTTCCGAAGCACGAGTCTGCATGGCTGCACGGAAATCGATCGCGTTGCCATTGTTGATGCCCGTCGATTCGTCCTTCGAGCACGATGCCATGGCAAGAGCCGCCACGACCACTAAAAATAATTGTTTTTTCATCAGTGAATTAATTAAAAGGTTTAACATTGATCTATGCAAATTCCCCCCCCCCATAAAATCGGGAAGATCATTAACATTTTACATCTCGATATCGACATCCACACTTTGCCACTCATCCACCGAAGGCTGGAAACCACCGCCATTGACGATAGGTTTGGGCAACGGAAGCCCGTCCAAAACGATATGCACATTACGCTGATCGGGAGCCGAATGGATTTGATCCGTCACGTCATAGGTGTAATACCACTTGCTCTCGTCCGCCAAAACCGCATAGATGGTCAGTTGATGTGCGTTCTGAGTCGCAGCACAATGTCCGAAAGCGAGCAAGCTCCCGGTAACGAGCGTCTTGTCGGCAGATACGGCGGCGTCAAACGGTATCGTGACGCACTCCTCGCTGATCGCATCGTAGCCTACACCCGGCAGCAAGCCTCCCGCCAGGCTCGACAACGAGCCGCTGATACCCGATACGTATTTCAGATTCTCCGCATTGCGAATTTCGACCGTATATCTGCAAACCGATAGCTCCGGATAAAGCACGATCGTCTGGGCCGCAGCCGTCTGCTTCAACTCGATCCCCTCCGTACAATCGCTCCAAAGCTCATCCGGGGGTAACGCCACACGCTCGGTTTCCGTACCGTCAGCACGAGGAACACCGTCGGACCGCACACCCAAAGCGGAAAGGCCGGACAACAGATCGGTCGTACGAGTAGATACTTCGAAAGTCGTCTTTTGATCCGTATTGCGATAAGTGACATTCTCCGTGTCGCTATTCAGGCAGAGCGCCCCGTAGTTTCCGACGGGCACCCGGATCGTACCGCCCCCGCAATCGGTGAACTCATAGCGCAGTGCCTCTCCTCCGTTTGTCGGGAACAGGTAGAGCGACATAGATTCAGGAGCTGCCTCGGAAGCATTCCGCCAATCGAAAACCACCTCTACGTCGATCGTATGCGAGTGGTCGTAACACAAGTCTTTATGTTCGCACGAAGCGACTGCAAGCGCTGCAAACAGATATATGAACAACTTTTTCATCGTTTGCCTCCTTTCTTTTCATTGTAGTTCCCGCGACCGATCAGCCAAATCAACGACACCTCCGCCTTCGTGGGCCCGAACCAATGACGTTGCTTGGTCGATTGCCATACGTAGTGGCCGTCGGAGGGAATATATTCGTGGTACTCTCCACCCCAGTAACCCACGCCAAGCGTGAAATCGAGGTTTAAACGACGGGAAATGGGAAGCGAGTAACCGTACTCGACACCTATCGCATAGTTAAGTTTGTCCCACAACGTGCCGCCCGGCTTGCCGCCTATGTAACCTTTGTGCCCGGTCTCGAAGTCGTAGGTGAAAGCCTGACCGTAGATGCCGAGGTGGTGTCCCGTAAGCGGTTTGGTCTGGGCACGGCGCCCGAAATATTTTCGGATGTCCAATTCGCCGCCGTAGATGCGCCAGTAATTATGACGTTTGTTGCTGTTCCACCAAGCATACATCCAGTTGGCACCGACACTCCAACCCTTCCCGAGATAGAATTCTGCACCGATGTTAGAAACCAAGGCCGCATCGTAGAGCAGATTCGTTTTCAGCGACATGTAGAACGGCTTGCAGGCCGGCGATTCCGGTTGCACTGGAATTTCGACGGGAACGGAGGCTGATTCTACGACCGGTTCGGATTCGGGTTCGGGTTCGGGTTCAGGTTCAGGTTCAGGCTCAGGCTCAGGCTCAGGTTGAGGCGCCGGTTCCGGCTGCGAAGCGGATGCGGGACATTCCATCTCGCAGACCAAACGCACACCGGCACTCCGCAGTTCAGGAAAGAAATACTCCTCCATATACCTCCACGCGCGACCGCCACGAAGCATCCCCAACTGCCTGTTACGGCTATCTACGACTTTACCGTCCCGAATTACCCAGACAGGGGTATTGCGCAGAATTTCCAACACTTCGTCTCGATACGGCATGTCCGAAGCTACGACCTGTCTTTCCAACCTTTCCCAGTCGATACCCAAAGCCTGAATGTCGAGGGTAGCTCCTTCAAGCGAAATATACTCCTCAATCCAGGCTACAAGGTTCTTCGCTCGATTTTCCGATAAGCGTTTGTTTAACACGCTGACGCCTTCCGGAGAGGCTGTTCCCACAATTCGGAAGGTTTTCACACGACACGAGGCACTCCCCTGCAAGGTCCGAACACTGTCCACGAAAGCAGCCAAACGTTTTGCGTTGTCCCGATAATCAAATTCCAAAATCGAATAACCCTGACGGAAATAAACCTGAACGTTCAGGGTATCAACCAACACTTGTTCCTGCCCGCAACCGATATGACAATACCCAAGCAGTAACATAAATAACATCAATCTATTTATTCGCATACCTTGTAAAGTTGTTTTTCATACCTTCCAGAATCATTCTTCAAGCGAAATGCTGACAGGAATTCGCTCATTTTGTATTTTTACTCCCTACATTTCGTGGCTGTCTGTTTCGATCTCCGCCTCAATTCCGAAGGTGTCATACCAAAATATTGTTTGCAGAATACCGTGAAATAGGATGCAGTGGCAAAACCATAGCTTGTAGCAATTTCCGCAATGCTTTTATCAGTATTCCGAATATCACGCAGGATACGTTCGGCACGACGTTCGTTGAGCCACTCGCGTACCGGCCACTTAAATTCTTCTTTGAATTTACGCTGAAAATTGCGTACACTCATATGAGCCAACAACGCAAAATCACTCACGTCATTGACATGTTGATAATTTTCAAGTACAAAATCTTTAAAATTATCGCTGCTTCCAATAACGGATTTCAATAATATATAAAGGTCTTCCAGGCTATAATAACCACGTAGAAGAATACACAATTCCTCTTGTTTTAGCCGATGAAAATGAAGACAGTTTAGCCCTTCGTCGAGATTGTGGGAAAGATCAGAATAAAAAGCAACAAGTTCCTCACAAACTGCTAATTGCGGAAATTGTCGGGAGGGGGGGGGAAGATGCCTACCATTACGCTGACGCACCTGGTATTGCAGATCGACTAAATCGTATTTGTTGCAAAGAGGCAATCGCCCAGCAAAAAAACTGGCAATAAAATAACTTGAACCGATAGTTTGTCCGGTGAAGCCTATATTTTTCGAAAAAATCGAAACGGAAGATACTCCAAAAGACTATCTAAGTGTGGAAGAACTTTACA
>OGUP01000517.1_pt1 | contig 24703 bp, 20 predicted proteins | sample 1553661 | NCBI WGS metagenome assembly OGUP01 (sample SAMEA2580026, study PRJEB22360) | human gut metagenome | biome: human gut; feature: human-associated habitat; material: faeces | place: Denmark | collected 2008/2010
GCTGCGCCTTCCCACTCGCTCTGAAGCTGCTGGAGCAGAGAGTCCATTTTGTTGATAACACCGTTTACGGTATCAGCTTCAGCACGGTACTGATTTGCTCTTTCGCGCATCTGATCAGGGGTAATTCTAATCTGATTAGCCATGGTAGTTCCTCCTTTTTAGAATTTTTATATAACCGGAAGCCCGGAAATATACTTATGTAGATTAACTTCTAAACTGATTGGCAATGCTGGTATCAGTTTCTTCAACGATCTTAGCAGTGGAGTCAAGCGCTGCTGCGATTTCGCGGATCAGTTCCTCAGCCTTCATAAAGCCAGGCTTCAGTTCCTGATAACGTGCTGCGTAGGATTCACTTGCTGCGCCTTCCCACTCGCTCTGAAGCTGCTGGAGCAGAGAGTCCATTTTGCTGATAACACCATTTACAGTGTCAGCTTCGGCGCGATATTGGTTTGCTCTTTCGCGCATTTGATCAGGGGTAATTCTAATTTGGTTTGCCATTTGCCTTTCCTCCAAAAATGATTATTTATATACCGGTTAAACCGGAAATATACTTATGTAGATTAGCCTCTAAACTGATTAGCAATGCTGGTATCAGTCTCTTCAACGATCTTAGCCGTAGAATCAAGTGCAGCTGCAATTTCACGAATCAGTTCCTCAGCCTTCATAAAGCCGGGCTTCAGTTCCTGATAACGTGCAGCGTAGGATTCGCTTGCTGCACCTTCCCACTCACTCTGAAGCTCCTGGAGCAGAGAATCCATTTTGTTGATAACACCATTTACAGTGTCAGCTTCAGCACGGTACTGGTTTGCTCTCTCTCGCATCTGATCAGGGGTAATTCTAATTTGGTTTGCCATAAAACTCTCCTCCGTTTTTAACTTATAATATTGTTTGCCATTGATGTAATATATGTATTTGCGCTTTGTAATTCTTGACAGCGCAAAACGAGACGTGCTGAGATTGTATCATCAATTGTGCTTACATTATTAAACACCGTATCAATTCTTGTCTTACACGTTTGATTTGTGTCGGAAATCTTAGAGAAGTATCCATTAATTCCCTTAATCGCAATGCTAACAAGCAATGATGAATACCATTCTTCACCGGAATAATTACTCCATGCGGAAACAGAACCACCGCCCAAATTCTCGATGCGGTTTATAGCATTCATAAGTGCCTCATATACACTCGATGAAAAATCTCTAATTGTGCCGGTCCTTGCTTTTGCGTTTCCGCAACCGCCTGAACCATCGATATCTTTAACTTTACTGTTGATTTTTTCCCAAAAGGCGGAAATATCAATGTCATAACCATCTAACTTCCACTTCTTAAGCAAAGGTAGCCAAACATTCTTTATCCACCAGTCATCATTGTCATCAGTAAGTTGTCCTTTAATATAGTCAATAAGGCCCGAAAGACCAACAATGTCTACACCAGCAATATTGACTGTGAACATCTCATCTAGGGAATCCAGTCCTAACACAGCAAGCAGTTTATCGATATCCTCAGCAGATAGATTATTATCTTCCATGTATTTTACAAGGTAAGCGATAATCATTGCCAGCGTATCTTGATTCTTGAGTGCGTAGTCGATAATTTCTTGAGGATCCATTTCGCCACCACCAAAAACCATCGCAAGCAATTGAGAAATAAAATCAATTATACTTTCCTTATCTTCATCGCTTGCATTATTGATCACATAAGTAGTAAACTCATGCAACATTATAATGGATTCGTCTTCAGATATTTGTACTATAATGGGGTTGCCGTTCTCATCCAACACAATATTTCCATTTTCATCTGTCATAAAGAATGAGTTTGGACTATGGTGTTCACCAATATTGGCCACCCCATAACCTTGACAGTATATCTGGTTTGAATTAGGAACCGGGAAGAGCAGCGCATGAACATAGTCAGTGGAAAGTGAGTATGCAGTAATTATTCCACCTTTTGCTTGAATTTCCGCCCAATATTTATCTATGAATTCCTGCGAAAATCCCTGTCCATCATAGGCAACACATCTTGTAACTTTATCAGAAGTAATCGCAACATACATTGCCTTGTTACCGCCTTTAGAATGGCCTGTTACAGTAATGCTGTCATAGGGAAGGCTCTCAATAAAATCAAGAGCATCTTTTTGACATTGTGTGTCAGCTACATTAAGTCCCTCAACATTGTCTACCCACTCATCACCTCCAGATGTTCCTCTAAAGGCAACTATTGCGTCACTGGAGTTTCCTTCTTCAACAAAACACAAAGCAAGTGTTGTTCCGTCCGAATTAGTCATAGTATCAGCCAACACCAAATCTTTCATTTTGCTGGACTTTAAGTACCGAATAATTCCTGCCCATTCTTTCGCAGAAACGAATCCAATGTCTTGATCACCTTTTTCTTCAAGTCTCCTTAATGCTTCTTCATCAAAACACTCAAGAATTTCCGCGATAGTCATATTCTTTTGACCGTTTTTTACGCCGGAAAAACCACTAACACCAGCTTCTTCTGCAACACTCTTATTAAGGTAGGTTAACTGTTCTATCATTCCTAATTCATTATCTGTTAGAACCATTCAATCACCTCCTATCAAAATCAAAATGTTATTTATTTACATACAGTATTTCTCGTACAACATAATGTTCTTCTGATAGGTAATCTGTGTAGTTGTATTTTGTAGGATACGCAATTTTACCATCATTAAGAAGAACAAGTTGGGCCATACCGTATAACTGATGCTCTGTCAGATAATCATTAAATTTAGCCTTAAACTCAGTTAAGTCGTGTCCGCTAAAAGTAGCGTCATCAATGAATATCCATAAACTACTCTCAACTTTTCCTTGGAGATCAGTATCAACTGTAGGCACCTCAACCAAGGATGTTTTTGTAATTTCAGCAAAGACTTTAATTTCTGTATCCGGCAGAATAGTCTTAATGCCATCGTATACATATGCTACATAAATTGCATTCGCAGCAACATTAATATAATCGTCTTCATATCCAGCATCTGTTTTTGTGATAGTGAAACTGTCAGTTTCCTTATCACCGGATGTCGGGAAAGCACGCATGTGCTCTTTTTCTAATGAACTTTGGGCACTATAACCAGCATAAGAAAATGAAGTATTATATTTCTTCTCCACATAAACCAGCATTTCTTCAATGGCAACTATTGCTTTTTGTTGTGATGCAGAAAGCTCTGTATACTCAGTTGATAGGCCCTGTTCTGCTAAAATATCTTTTTGTCTCTGACTTAAAGAGACTTCCGATTCAGTGTTGTTTGGTAAATCTGAATTATTCATCGTACACCCACACACTCCCATCATCAAAATTAATAAACTCACTATTAGACCAAAACCAAAATGTTTTTTCATATTACTCCTCCGATGAACCCCACCACTGTGCAAGAGCATTATCAGTGTTGGTAAATGAGACTCTGGTGTTGGTAATAGCAGTTTCAGTTTTTTGTATAAGACCAGCCAATGCAGCACCAATTTCATTCAACTGGCTTGCTGCAGAAGTTAGATTATCAGCTACTGCTCCTTTTGCATTTGTGAATTGAACCTTTACACGCCGATTTGCTATGCTTTTTGATAATGTTGACAGCTTTCTTTCACTTTTTTCCAACTCAGATGTGTCAACTTTTATCTGTACTGAATCAGCCATTCTATCACCTCCACTTACAAGAACTGAGCCACAAGAGAAGCTATCGTCGATGTTATGTCGGTTGGAAACCTAAAATTATCTGCCTTTGATATTCCTGCAATATAATCCTTAACATCAGAAGCCACATCTTCACACTCATCTTTTATTGATGTTTTATATGGTTTTAAGGATTGTGCAATTGAAGATAGCTTTGAGCATACTAAATCATCCTGGATACCTTTTTCCTGTATTTCAGAAAGGACAGCCACATACGATTCCATGGTTCTTGATAAAAAATCTGCATATTCTACAAGATTATTTGCAGCAATGGAGAGTTCTGCTTCTGCACATACGATATCTTTCGCCATATTACTGTCCACCTCCTAACACTAATTTCGCCAGTTCTTCTGCTTTCCTTGCATCTTCAATTTGCTTATCTATTTCCGCAATTTTTCTATCGTATAATGAAATATCGTCTTCGTAATCATTTACAGCATTTGTGTAACTTCTTAACTTTGCGGAAATAGAGCCAAGTAGCACAGTGTACACAACTCCAATGATTTTGGAACCAATTCCAGAGAATATGTTCTTCATCCCAGAATAGTATCTCTGTGCAGTAATACTGTTGTTCTTTACACTCGCAATCTCAGACAAAATACTCGACTTATTAGAGTTTATTTCGTGGAAATCTTCCTGGGCCTGAGAAACAGTAGTTTTGAAATTACTCAATGATTCGTAAGCCCTTTCACATTTTGTGATCTGGCTGCGAGCGTTATTTTTTTTATTGACATAATTTTGCCGCTTCGTCTGCAATGCAGGTACTATACTTACACTCATGACAGACCTCCTCTATGTGAGCAAATTGCGGTTTTCAATTTGACGCACTCATTATCTTTGATATAGTAGCCGTCACCTAACTCAATAGGCTTCTTGAAATTACGAGACATTGCCAACGGAACATCAAAGATCTTCATATTGCTCATATCATCAAAATACATAAAGTTCCGCTGATCTCGGATGTTCTTCATGATCTCGGGTGCACTATATGGTATGTTGGCATTCTCAACAAATGCAACAATGCAGACCTTCATGTTCTTATACCTGCCGATAATATTCTTATAAGCAGCAAGTCCATCAGAGTTGTTACAAATTGCGAGCAACGCATCAGCATTATCAATCACCATCATGAGAAGTTCCGCATCGTTAAGCACCTCCTCATCTCCTGCAACGAGAGCATCATAGCGATCTTTCAATTGCATTTCGATTTCCTTGATGTACTTAACCGCATCCTCGGCGACCATGCTGTATGCCGTGATATTATCACTTTCTTTAAGAGAAGTGAGTTTTTTACCAATACTGTCAACAACATATACCTTACTCATACCAGGGTACATTGTTGAAAGCATATCAACAGAATACTTCAGCCAATTGTGTCTGCCAGCGCCCCCACGTCCTGTAATCGCTAACAAGCCGGCAGAAGCAAAGTCAAACACATAAGGAGTAACCGTTGCGTAATCCAATCCAGTGACGATGGAGAATTTGTCCTCCATGTAGTTGCCGAACTGCTCCACCATAAATCCCTTGGTAAGGGAAGAAGGAATCAACGGAATTCTCTTTGCCATTGCGTGTTTATTGGCAGCATTAACCTCGGAAATATACTTCTTAATCTCCTGTACTCTGTCAATTTCTTTTTCACCCTTAAACGCAAGGTATGTCTGACACGCATAATGACCTTTATCTATTTCAACAATAGATCTGCCGGGGATACTGTCAATACGTTCACTACAGTGATCAAATAAGGAACTGTACTCATTTGAATCGTTACAGTATAATGCCATTCTCGCTGAGAAATTGGAAAGATATTTGTAACCAATGCCTGCGGTCTGGGAGTTGGCAATTACAATGCTTATACCTACCGTCAAACCTTCTCTGCAAAGATTGAGGAGCTCATCATCATCCTGGAAATAGAGTTCTTTCAGCGCAGTTAAATTATCAATCAACAGTACAATAAGGGGAAGATCCTTTTCTCCTGCCTCTTTGTATGCAGCAAAAGAACTAACTCCTACCGACATGAGTTTTTCTTTTCTGGACTCAATCTCGGTATTAAGTAGTTTGAACAAATTCTTGAGTTTCTCATCCTCAGAAGGACATACCACGCCGCCGACGTGATTCAACTTATCAAAATTCTTAAGAACCATAGAAGCAAAATCAATGATGTAAATGTTAGCCTCATCAGGTGTACATTTTGTTGACAAGCTGCGAATGATATTTTGTAGCACATTGGTCTTACCAGACTGAGATGAACCGATGATCATAAGGTTGTTACTTCCCAAATCAACAGTATGAACGCCCTGATATTGGTTTTCTGGATCATCGTATACACCAATCTCAACCTCGTAGCTGCCAGGGGCAACTGCTTTTCTATCCGTGATAGTGAATTCAATGCAATCACCGAGGGACGGTAGACAAATGTCTGGCAACTTAGGAAGATTAATGCTTGCGCAATAATCGGTAACATATTTAACTATTGCATCCAACTGAGTAGCGCTTCCTTCGCCACTCTTTTTCTTTTTTTGTGAGTATACAGGAATACGCTTTCCAGACTCATTTAAGCTGAAAATTGTAAATTCCTTCACATTTGAATCATCCGTCTTTTCGGATGCACCACTATATGCAGACTGGAACAACTCAAAAATCTCATTGTTGCCCACTTGAAGGTAAGCACGTCCAGGTTCCTTAATTTCAGCAGCAAGAGGTGACTTGATTACTTCGTTACTATCTTCCTGACTTTGAACCTTCAGGCAAAGCTTAAAACGAGAGTTACTCCAAATCTGTTCATTAACTTGTCCAGACGGTTTCTGTGTTGCAAGAATAAGATGCACACCGAGGCTTCGGCCAATACGAGCTGCAGAAATAAGTTCCTTCATAAATTCCGGTTGTTCAGCTTTTAATTCCGCAAACTCATCAACAATTATAATCAAATGCGGCAGAGGAATCGTTGTTTCGCCTGCTTTGTATTTTTTGATATATTTGTCAATGTGATTAACATCCGCTTCTGCAAATAGTCGTTGACGCTTCTGCAGTTCAGCTTTAATTGACTTCAAAGAACGGTTTATTTCCTTGCCATCAATATTAGTGATTGCACCAAGCAAATGTGGCAATTCCTTAAACTGATTTACCATTCCACCACCCTTGAAGTCAATGATTACAAAGGCAACTTCGTATGGATGATAAAGAGTAGTCATCGCCAAAATGTAGGTCTGCAAAATTTCCGACTTACCGGAACCAGTAGTACCCGCAACAAGACCATGAGGTCCGTGTGCCTTATCATGTAAATCCAAGGAAACAACTCCAGTCTTGGAAACACCAATTGGAGCTGCCATTGATTTGAAAACCTGAGATTTCTCCCATCGACTCTTAAGGTCAATATCATCAACAGCAAGAATGTTCAGTAATTCAAACATCGAAATATTCTTTGTTAGAGTTCCTTCAAGGGATATTTCCTCAGTATAAACAGGTGCCAAAAGTTTGACAATTTCCTCTGCTTGTGCTGTTTGAATGTTTGGATAAATAAACTCAGACATTTCACTTCTGTTCTGGGTATTAACTAAGGTTGCATGCTGTGGATCTTTAATTGATACAATGTACCCACAGCCTTGAGGAATATCTGCTACTGTATTGCCAAAGAACACAAAGGTGATTCCAAGATCTTTTGCTTTGTCCACAAACTTTGAAATAGGGTGACTCTTGAATCCATATTCATCATAAAAGAACACAACAATATTCTCGGTATAAGATTTGTTTTGCTCCCTAATAGTTAATTCCTTATACAAGAATTCGAAAATAAGATTCTTACTGTCATCGTCACACACTATGTTTCTAACGCCAATTGCATCATTGTAAACATGCGGTAGAAGGCGAAGCCACTGTATTTGCTCTTTATGTTCTTTTTCAGCTACAAAAACCATTTTTACATCTGAAAAATACTGGCGAGCAGCAATGTCAATAACAATATTTTTTAGCAATTCAAATCTGCAAGCAGACGCACCAACAATACCCATTGCATTAATTTCTTTAAAATCACACACAATGGGAGCGTTGTGAACATTCTTGTATTCAGCACACAATTGTTCAGGAATAAGCTGCAGATCGTCCTCGATTTCCAACTTCTCTTGTTTTTTATAATTTACTTCTCGCTTTGAAAGAACATCTCCGCTACCAAGACGTACACATAAGTAATCCTCATCGTCACGTGAACGATCAAAAAGATCAGCAGAAAAGGAACTAAATCTCTCTATCTCTACAGGCTGAGAAACAAATAGTTCTTCCAACTCGGTGTGTTCTTGGTCTCTATGCTCTTCTATTTCCTTCTTTTTCTTTGAAATATAGGCATTGTACTTCTCAATTCGCGCTGCAGAACTTTCCTTATATTCTTTGTTGCCTTCCTTAATACTCATAATTGTAGTGAAGATAGCCATAGCACCAGATATGGCAGACATAATAATCATCATTCCACCAAAGAAGGCCATAACCCCCGCAGCGATCAACATTCCCAAAGACGGAAGTAATCTCATAAAAAGATTATTCTTTGGCTTTTGGGGCTTGGCAGGAGGATCAAGAATTTCTATTTGCTCATCACATACAACTGATTTTACCCGAGTATTTCGGTTAAACCTGGGATACGTCCCCTTTGATGGTATATCCAGAAAGCTCAAAGAATTAACCTTCATTTCTGGACGAATTTGCGTCCAGATTTTATTGTTCTTAAAGTAGAAGAAATAATCGGAAACGGAAAGAAAATCCCTATCTTTAATTATATCTTTGTTCTTCGCCTTCTTACCGTTGATATAAACGCCATAAGTTGTATTTTGAATATCGACAACAAACCCATCGGACTTTCTAGCAAGAACAAGTGCATCATCTTTGGCATATTCGCCACCTATTGTAATATTGCAATTTGCCGATGTACCTATAGTCAGTGATGTTGCCCCGGAAATGTCGATAATTCTCTCGTATTTTTTACCGTCATCAAAATCGATCAGAAATTCCATTGCAAATACCAGATTATCTGAGTCCTGATATTTGACTTCAAGTACATCTCCGTGAGTCAGTTGTTTTGTTGCAAGTTTGCGCACGTCGCCCACGGTAATATACAAATTATCTGAGCAGATGACAGTCCAAGTATCCTTATTTTTTATAAAAGTAAGTTCAATCTGACTAAAAAATAGTTCTTTTCGCAGACGAATATCACAATCTACGCCAGTACCCACCTTCACTTGTTGCAAATCGGAGGCGAGCTCTATTTCCCTATAAACAGTCTTACTTGAAAGAGTAACTTTATATCTTTTCATCTCAGTGGCATCCTATTCTGTGTAGTTGATACCGCTGCCGTTGCGCATTCCAAAATCAGCCAATAACTTGTTGCCTTTGAGCAAGGAAATCGGATTTTCCATTTTCAGATAACAGTTTTTCATATCAGAAGTATCAATGCCTAGATCATATGCGGTATTCAGAGCGTTTACCAAATCATTAGCAGATATATCCAGCGGAACCTCAAGATCCACAGTGAAATTTCTCTTAATAGATTATAATCGCTGTTTTTTTATTCATTGTGCTCCTCCTTATATGGTCAAAAATGCGGCCTTTTGAATACTGTTTTCTTTGGAGAAATCATCCGGACTCATTTTGTCATAATGTCTGAAATGCTCAATATACTCGTCGATAGAAAACTTTACAGATACATTTGGAGAAATCAGCGAGTTGTCCTTTTCTTTGTCGAAGTCATTACACACAAAAGAGTATTTTTCTGTATTTGCTCCGTTTATATTCGCAACGAGAATATTTGTTGCAATTACGGAGGATAAATTTTGCTTCGTAACAACAAGAACCTTGTCTGCAATGTTCAGCAGAGTAGCTTTATCTTCGTCAAATGTAATATCAGCGTCCACTACAATAAAATCATACTCTCTACTTTTCTTTGCAGAGATGATTATTCTCTCAAAAACAGAGTAGGGTAGCCCCAAGGACATCAATGCAGCTTTAAAAGGCGGAAGATAGCTAAATAGTTCCTTACGAATTACATGTTTAATATTTTCGTAGATGCTGTCAGTGCTTGTAGAAAGCTTCGTATACACATCCGCAGCGGTAATTGCCGATGGATTCTCAAGCATATGCTGAAAAACCTGCAATCGAGCTGCATTTATATATAGAACGCGTTTATAATTTTTCGTAAGTGATGCACTTATGCCCATTGCCACAGTTGTCTTCCCTGTGCCTCCGCAGGCAGAATAAACTAACACAATTCTAGGTTCCTGGCTCTCCGTTTGAACCTTCAGTGCACCAGCACTTTTTCCGGTGATTTCGCTAAAAATTTCTTTGATACTGGTATACTTGAATATCCGATTTACATTCAATTCAGCGGTCTGGCCTTCTTCATACTGTTCCGTCATCAAGAAGATATTGCTGATATTATGGCGTTGAAGGGAAGTGTCATACAACTCCTCCGATACTACGAGAATATCGGCTTTCTGCGGCGATGCAAACAATTCCTCGAAATAGCTTCTATCAGAAATAATCTCTAAATCTATCGCATCAAAGAACTCCTCTGCAAACTTGAGCTGTAACGGAATGATGTAGTTTATATCAGTATCCGCAACGATTACACGCGCCCTAGACATTCCGTCATCTCCTTTAATCAATTACAGCCTGAAAATCAGAATTTGCGAGTCGAACGATGTCCCCGTTCTTCAACTCGTATGGTTGATTGGGCTGGAGTCTTGCATGGTTAATGAATGTTCCATTAGAACTCTGTAAATCTGTAATCCAATATTGGCCTCGGCTACTGGTTATTTTACAGTGAACACGGCTTATCATCTTATTAAAAGTGATAACTCCGTCGTTTGTGTCTTTCTTCCCAATCATGAAAACACTCTTATTCACCACAATCTCAAACCTTGCAGGAGCATTCATTGCAACGAATTTCAACCTGCAACCAGAGGCGGCACTGTTTCCTTGTTGTGTGCCACTACCATTTTGAACTGGAGCTACCTTACCACTTAATTTGGCGTACAAGTTTTCCATATTCAACGATCCATTTTGCAGGTCAGCAGAAACCTGCATCATTTTCGGCGTCGATAAAGCGGCTAATCCAGCGATCAACTTAACCAAAGATGTCCGGATTTCATTCTCGAATGCAGTATCATCATCAAATAAGTTCTCTTTAAGCGGAAGATAGACTAAGTTTACTTTGTAAGTATTAGGATCAATATAGATTCTCTCAAAGGATGCATCGATGTTCCTGCAAGTTAGAAAGCCATTGCTTTGTACATTAATAATTGCTCCAAGCAAATTACAAAGAACAGTCAGGAAACGTTCGGCATCGATTGTGGATAACAGGGATGAGAGAGACTTTAGTTCTCCGGCAAAGTAGTACAATTCCGTTTTCCCGTTATACAGCATCCTCATGCACTTAACAAAGCATCCGTCTTTTTGACTTTGAAGTACTTTATATTCTGTAGGGAGGAAAAAAGCATTATCTTTAAGAATGACCGCAAAATTTGCGCCGCACTCCATTTCTGTCAGTTTTCCATTTGTAGTTAGTGAATTCATACTGCATAACCCTTCCGCCAAAAATCCTTTGCCACAATTTGGACTATGAAAGTTCATAGTTCAAATTCTAACAAAGGGCTTACCGCCTGCCCGTGCATCAAGCACGGGCAGAGCGGTTTCCTTTTGTTAATGAACGTTACTTCTCTTCGATTTCCTTTTTGCGCTTAGCTGCAATAAAAATCCAAATTGCTGCCGTCACGACAACAACGCCACCAATGGAGCCCCAGAACAGGGCGGTATTTGCATACCAGCGAACGAAGAAGTTCGTAGAAACAGTAATCACATCGTTGAACACATACAGTTCACCCGGGTTGAAGTCGTCAGATGCGGTATCCGTGATATTTCCAGCAAGATCGGTAACTTTAATCTGAACCGTCTGCGCATCATTGCTTTCACTTAGTGTAAACTCACCAGAAAAGCTGTTCAGATCATCGCCAAAGTCCGTAATTGTATCCACAGTCTGGCCGTTGACTACAACATCAACCTGCTTCAGCCCGCCAACATCAACGATAGTGTACTTGACAAGCTGTTCCTGTGCATTGACGATTTTTTTATCCAAGCCAACAATGTTTCTAATCTCAGGTGCAGTAGTATCCACCGTAAAGGTCATTACATCGAGGATCTTGTCGCCGTTTTTGTCAATGGAGTTGTCAGGAACACTTGTGGATGTGTTGCCAGTGGCATCTTCAGAGGTGATTGTGATATTGTACACGCCATCCTCAATGAAGTTATCCTTGCTGATGGTATATACATACTGATACCATCCGGAGGAGCCGATTGCTGTGCTGTCAGAAGCCTCGGGATTTGCAGCAAACTTTGTGTCGATTGTTTCACCATCTCTGGTAATTACAATCTTCAACGATCCTCTCACGATCCTGTCCGCATTGTACTCAGTAATGACAAGGTCATCCGTAATTGCAGCATCACCGTTCTTAGCAATATGCTGCCCGCCATCTTTGATAAGGGAACTCAAATAGTCACTGTATTCGTAGACAGAACCAAAGCGGTTAATGGTGAACTTCACATGCGACTCGGTGGAATGTCCAGCCTTATCCTTCATCGTGACGGTCAGGACATAGATACCATCATTGTCAACCTTCTTAGCAATATCAAAGGAGCCAGAGCCACCCTTATCGTTAAGCCCCACCTTGACAAACTCCGCTGTGACATCCTTGGTCTCGTTGAAACGGGTGCGAATCAGCTTAACCGTCTGCGTATCGAAATTCTGATCCTCAAAGCTGAAGCCAATATTTGCTGCATCCTTGTATGCGCCGCCATTGTCTCCAGATTTCGCAACCCCATTAATTGTATAGGTAGGTTCCTCAATCTTTGTATCGATTGTAAGCTGGTTGGACTGATACTCAGTCATTGTGTTGCCGGATTTATCACGATAGTTAATCGTTACAATGTAATCCGCATCATCCGTCAGCGTGAACGTACCAACGTGGGTATCTACGCTGCTATCAGACCAAGAAGTTGCCAACGCCTGTGCTGCACCGCCATCTCTGGAAACCAGCACAGAAACATCGTCTGCATAGAAGTTGGCCTCATTGATTGTGATTGTTCCGTGGATGTCGCCATCATAGTAGGAAATGCCATTTTCCTCATTAACGGGCGTGTTGTAAGCAACTGTTGCAGTAGGCGCGATATTATCTACGACAATACGCTTACTCTCAGATTGCTCAACTATGTTGCCGGAACGGTCAATGACGTCAAATTCCACAGTTCCGTTAAACTGGTTGTCGCTGCCGAGAACCATCTTGGGAATCTCAAAGGTCATGCTAGCTGTTTTACCGCCATTGGAGTATTTGATATCAGCTTCATCTATAGCCTGATTCAGAAGCTGGGCGTTGACTGAGCTAACCCCAGCAGCCGTCAGATAGCTGTAATCAAACTTGTGAACACCGGCTGTATCATCTTCCGCTGTGATGGTGACGGTCATCTTTGCATTGTAGAAACCGAAGGTAATGTTAGAAAGTGCCGTTTCCAAGATGCTTGTGCTGTAGGAAACACCAGTAACCCGAGGTGCTACTGTATCGACGGTAAAATGATCTGCTGCATAATCTTCGGCAGCGTTCTTCGCAAGGTCACTGTAATCTACATCAAAGGTGTAATTTGCATCACCAGAATAGGTGATCGTGATAACATGAGCATCACCGTTGGATCTCCACTCAGACATGGAAATCAGGTCGTTGACATTGCGTTTTTCGCCTGCGACATCTTTTCCAACAATTTGGAAATCGACATCTTTCGGATTGAAATTGTGTTCGGTAATGGTAACAACTGCCGTCTGCGTCTTGTCGAAGTAGTCCCGACTGTTTCCATCATTGTCCTTCAGCGTATCAATTTTCATGTTGTTTTGGTAAGCAACATTGATTACCGGATTGATGGTATCGATTGTAATCATATCAGAGGTATAGGATGCCATCTCATTGTTGGAACGATCCTTATACTCAACGGACACAATATAATGGCCGTCGCCGGAAAGCGTGTATCTTCCGATATGCTCATCCGCACTTACATCTGTCCAGGACGGCGAAACAGCTACGGCAGTTTCACCATTTCTTGAAACCTTTACAACTACATCTTCCGCGAAGAAATTCGCCTCAGTAACTTTGAAGGTAATTTCTGCCTTACCACTCTTGTCATTGCCGTAATAGAGCGTAGTTCCGACCTTATTGCTTTCTGCGCTGTATTCCACGGTCATGGCAGGAGAAATCGTGTCTACGACAATCACTTTACCGGAATCAGTTGTCTTTTCACTGACATTGCTGTACTTGTCGGTTGCCGTTGCTGCAATGCTGCCACGAAGCTGTTCAGCTTCCTGTAAAGGAAGTGTAATTGTCGCCGTATATTTCGACTTGTCCGCACTATCCTGCTGCGCAGCAACCTTCGCTTCTTCATAAGCGGAAACATTAACGGTGCTGGCACCAGCCTGCTTCACATAGGACCAAGTGAAGTAGTCTACACCCGTAAAGCTATCATAAGATGTAAATGTTACATCCACTGTTGGGTTGTAGAAGCCGAAGGAGATACTGCCGAGTACCGTATCAAGCAGAGATTTACTGTAACTGATTTTCGGAGCCGATGGGCTATCGTGGTCAACATTAAACGCATCCGTTGTGAACGTACCAGTCCGCTTGGCCAAATCCACATAATCAAATTTGATTGTGTAGATACCGTTTACGTAATTAGCAGTCGTAAAGGTGTGCGTATCTCCATCGTGCGTCCACTTATCAGAGTGCAATTCGGCATTCAAATCATTGCTGCTGACCTCGTTCCCGTTCACATCCGTTGCCGTCACCGTTGCAACGATATCCTCCGGACGGAAGTTATGCTCGGTTACAATGATTGTTGTCTCCTGTTTTGCCTCATTGTAGGAGAATTCAATGACCGGATTGATCGTATCAATAACAAGCACATCAGACTGATATTCCTGCATCTGATTACTGGAGCGATCTTTGTATTCAGCAGAAACCACATAATCCCCATCACCGGTTAAGGTGTACTTGCCAATGAAGACATTATCTGCTTCCGCAGATTTTTCCCAAGTTGGATAGACCCGTTCTTTTGCTCCGCCATTCTTGGATACCCGAACCGCAAAGTCCTCTTCATAGAAGTTGGTTTCAGTTACGGTGAATGTCAGTTCAACGTCGCCGTCAAAATACTTTTTACCATCGAGTTCTGTTTTGGGGGCAGCGTAGGATACCTCACGGGTCGGGGCAATCGTATCAACAATGATAACATGATCCGTATCCGTCTTAAGATCACTGGTATTCCCAGCATTATCCGTTGCAGTAAAGGACAAATTACCCCGATACTGTTTCACATCAGACCCTGTCAGAGTTAGTTCTGCTTTTCCATCAATAAAAGTCAGGGTTCCGCTCTCTTCAGCAAGGTTTGCCGTGCTGGCTCCATCCTGCCGTGTATATTTCCAGTCAAGATAGTTTAAGCCGGACGTTTCATCTTCTGCTGTAAAAGTAACGGTGACGCTGGGGTTATAATAGCCAAAGGTAATTGCGGAAAGAACCTTGTCCATGACAGACTCCGAATAGGAAATCTTCATTTTAGCAGCATCTGGTTTAACAGTGTCAATCTTAATGTTAACTGCAATTCGGTCTGTAATACCGCGGGTTGCCGAATTTCTCAGATACACATATCGAGCATCCGCACCTTGGCTCGTCAATACCGTAGTAGCCGAAAACGCGGAAGATGCTGCCTGTGCAATTTCGTAGCCCTCTTTAGGGGTAACAATTACATTTGACTTGTACCATCCGTTCCACCCATCGACTTCCGGAAGTGTATACGGATCGCTGGGTGTTTCTTCGAACTTGACTGTGATAATGTATCTTGCCGTATCTTTGTCGTACCTGCCACTTTTTGGCTTCGTAGCGGTAACGGTTAATTTGAGCACTCCGTCCGTTGTCTTACGGATGGCATCGGCAAGCGCATCATAATCGGTGACGGTAACCTTTCCATCATATAAACCAATGCGTACGCCCGGTTCTTGATCAAGTGTATAAGAAATCTGACCCCGGATTTTGTTGTTCCTCTTTGTGGCAGTTTGGGTGGAAATCGTGGAATCCGTGCCTAAAGTATAGATCACTTCGCCCTTTTCGAAATAGATGTAGTTACCTTCTGCGGCAACAGCACCAGAAACGTCCAGGGTATATGTAATCACACAGTCCTTGTAATTATCGTTTCCGGTAAGCGTAGCTTTAACTGTAATTGTTCCAGGATAATTAACAGTCAGCAGACCGGTTTCTGCATTAATCGAAGCGATATTCTCTTCATCCGTCTCAATTTCATAGGAGATGGAGCCGCCTGCAAGTGATTTGCTATCGGTTGCAGCAAAATCGTATGTTTTACCATAGGGAACTTCGCCAGAAATCTGATCTGTACCTGTTGTCCCTGTGTAATGATTAAATGCAAGGCTTTGCTCTGCCTTCTCGACATGAACATTCAACGGAAATTCAGGATACTCTTTATCATTATAGCTATCCTTGACAGCCTTAATATAAACAGTGTAATCACCCGCATTTTTCACCATAGGAACAGAGTTTCCGGCCTTGTCGTATTCTTTCCAAGTATCCGTCTCGCTAAGGCGATACTGCAAGGTGTAGTCTCCCTGGTTATTTACAGTAATCGCTTCCTGATCATTTCCGTTATAGGTGAGCTCATTAGCGGTAATTTTCAAATCACCAAGGTCAATGTTTCCGAGGACAATCTCAGAGTTTACGGTTTTGTCGAAGAGTTCGTAGTTATTACCACGGTTTACTGTAAGCCGAACTGCGTACTTACCAACAGCGATTGCCTGTGGAATTTCAGCAGAGCCAGTATCGCTGCCGTTGACATACCAGTGCACATCATCGTCCTTCAAGAATTTTCCTGTCAGCGCCACAATGTTTTGATCTTTCTCATTGTATGGAGCAGTTACTTCTGCAATAACAATATCGGTAATCTCCGCTTTCGCAATGGTAACATTCTCAGAGAACACAAAATCTGAATAACCGTCTCTCTGAACCGTTACTTCAACAGCATATGTACCGGCATTTTCCCGCTTTGGCTCGGCAACATCTTCACCGTCAATTTTGTAGATGACAGTATCAGTCTGCTCATTAATTCCAGCTACGGTTATCAAACTCTGTGCCGTGCCTTTTTGATATACAAGCCCGCTGTTTGCAGCAACCGTTACCCCAGGAATCTTGGTGCTGCGAAGCTGAATTACGAAGTCCTGCGTATCCGAAGTAATTGCAGCCCCCTCAATTCTTCCGCTGCCGTCAGCATATACATAATCCGTCAGAGCAGCAGTTGCAGATAAGGTAAGATCGTCAGCAACATACTTATCTTTTGTCAAAACCTCGACGCAGCCATTTGCATCGGTTGTAACGGTTCCGGATGCATAATCATCTCCGTTTGCTGTGGAGCTAACACTGTACGCAACCGTCACGCCCGCAAGGGCTTTACCGTCCTGATCTGTAACAGAAACAGTGATCGCATCTGGGTGCTCCGCCGTGGCAGCAAATGCCGTGAGTGTTGAGGTAGGCAACAAGCCCAATACCAACACAAACGACAGTAAAGCTGCTAGAAATCTGCGAGAGATGCTTGTCTTTGCATTACTCATGATTTTCGACTCTCCTCGTTCGTTTATATTTTGTGGTTTTATATATTCTCCCATTAAACAGCCCGTGCATATTTAATGAGAAACTTACAATCGCCAGCATTACATAGGTAATGTATTGATTTGCCACGTCGCAGAAATAGATAATTACCAGTGCAATGCTTCCTGCCAGCAGTGTAGCATCGGCAATAACTGCCGGAGTATTTGAAAAGAAAGTAACAACTCCCATATGGCACTGCATGGAGATATCTCCATCTAGTCGAGAGCGAATAAATGTTTTTCTTTCCAAATTTGCAAGAATAACTAAAATGTAACCTAATAATAGCGGAAGCCAAAATATGCAACCCACCAACATCCGTGATCCCTTAGATCCATTATTCTCGAATGTCCTCATAGCCGCAGGCATCAAAAGGTAACTTATAGCGTGTGCTGCAAAGCATCCAACAGCTATCCAGAATAACCAGCGAATTTCTTTAACCCGATACTCATATCGCCCGCGACTCATTCAATCACCTCGTCGGTATGAATCAGTATGACTTCCTCAATCATCTGAAGCTTTTTTCCCCTGACGACGTGCTGCTTGACTCCATTGGGATGGTCTGTAAGCGGTTCTGTGGCATTTTCGTCAAATAGAACTCCTGTTGGTTCTTCTTTGGCCAATAGCTCTGTGCCTGATTCTTCCGTCCCTTTGGCTCTATTTTCGGCAAGCAAACCAGTTTCTGGCATATCTCCAACAGGCTTTATTTCTTCCGTCGCCTGCTCGGGTTGTGTTTGTGGCATTGTGCTGGTCAGTTTTCCTCTTGCCGCATTTGCCGCACTCGGTCGGTAGGACTTATCTCCCGATTTTTCATTACTAGCTCTAACTCTTGCAATAGATTTCCTTGCATTGCGACCGCTCAAGTCCCCAATAACACGAGGAATCTTAAAGAATATCCACAGGAAAATGGCTACTGCAAGCGCCACACCAGCAACTATGAAGGAGATAATTGACAACATTGACAGTGTTTCAGCCATTTAATTGCCTCCATTCTGACGTTTAGCAACCTCATTGTAGTTGTTGTTTACAGAGGCCACAAACGTCTGATAGTCGCTTTTGATTTTGTCCTGTAGATCAGTAACATAGGGAAGCGTTGATGTAATGGCTACAGACTTTTTGTAGGCGCTTTCCATCATACTCAATGCTTCCTGCTGGTCAAAACCCACTCCTGCCATATACTTGGACTGGTCATTGATAAGCAGGACCGTCACATAGTAGAGGGAAATCTTATCGTAATTCGCTTCGTTGTCATCAGCTTTCTCGACAACACTCATTGCCTGACTAATCTCGTTGAAAAGTTCTGTGTAGTCAGATAACGCATGTTCTGAAGTTGTGCTCTGGCTTGTCATGAACTTACATATGGAATAATAGCAGGAAGCAATGCCCTTCTTGTCAAAGTTCGCTGTACCGCCTGCTGCTACTTCAAAATAGCCCTTCGCATTAGCTGCTCTAGCCTTCAATGCGCCATCGTAATCTGCAAAGTATAATTTCCCAATGTCGTAGTACAGCTTGGCAACTTCCGGAAGAGATGTATCAAGTTGGTCAGCATTTTTTTCAATCTCATTTCCAATGCGGGTAATGCTGTCATTCTCTGCACCATAATTCTTATAGTATTCAATGAGCTTGTTATACGCGTCTATTCGGGCTGGATAAATGGTGATAGCTTCATAATATCCCGTTGGATCGGAAGAATTGATCTTCAGGTCGTAATCTTGGTTATTCACTTGCGTCGCAGCCAGATTTAATGCAAGCCCTGCAATACCGGCCACAACTGCAAGCGCAGCAGCACCAACAAAAGAGAACAATCTCCTCTTTAACTTCTTGCGCCATCCCTTTGTTACCTTGCTTGGGTCTTGCAAATCGACCAGTAATTCTGCACAGCTTTGATACCGATTCTCTGCCGCCGGTTCCACGCATTTGTTGATAATTGCCTCGATACCTTCCGAAAGTTCCGGGTTCCATTGACGTACCGGAGCATATGGTTCTCCATTTCTGGGGTCGATGCCCGTCAGCAAATGGTGCATTGTCATGCCCAAAGCAAAGATATCTGACCGCGGATCTGTCTGCCCACTATATTGCTCAGGAGGAGCATACCCCTTAGTGCCAAGCACTGTAGTGTCTGCCAGATTCTGTTCTTTATACTCTCGTGCAATACCAAAGTCGATAATGCTGATGTTCCCATTTGGTTTCAACATCAAATTTGCCGGCTTCATGTCCCGATAGATAATCGGCGGTTTCTGAGAATGGAGGTAAGAAAGCACATCGCAAATCTGCATAGCCCATTCGATCACCTTATCCTCCGGCTGCGCCCCATACTCGTTGAGAATTTTGTCTAGGGACTCACCCTCAATGAAGTCCATCACAATATAGATGGTACTGCCGTTATCAATAATATCGACAATTCGAGGCAGCGCTGGATGGTCTAGCCGCTTGACCATATTGGCCTCAGCTAGCAAGCTGTTCACAACGATCTCGTCGTTTTTCCCGTTTCCTTTTTTCCTGACTTCCTTAACTGCCCAGTTGCGGTTGAGGTGCGTATCGTTCGCCAAATAAACAACGGACATACCGCCCCGGCCGATTTCTTTCAGTATTTCATATTTGCCTTCAATAACTGTTCCCACATGCGTCATGTCCGCCACCCCTTATTCTGTTCTAATCAGAACCACGGAGATATTGTCCTTCTCTTGGCGGCTCTTGACTTGCTCAACCAAGTACTTTGCATTGCTGTGCATAGCCTTTTTATTCATTAGATTTATGGGATTTAGGGATTCATACATTTCCCGTTCCGTAATCTCATGTCGGAAACCGTCGGAGCAGAGCATATAGGCTCCTTTTACCGTTTTGCCCGTTAAAACCTGTGGCTCCACAACGTCGGAAGCCCCTACGCATTGCAGCAACATATTTCTGCGCTTATCTTGCAATGCCTGTTCCAGCGTCATCGTTCCTCGGCTAACTTCCCTGGCCACGAAGGTTTGATCCGTTGTAAGCTGCTTCATATCAGAAGTAATCTGATATACACGAGTGTCACCTACGTGAGCAATTACGTACTGATCGCCAACGAATAGGATTCCGGTAAAGGTTGTTCCCATTGCTTCACCGCTGCGGCAATATTTTTTTGATGCTTCTAAAATACGAACATTCAGATCCTTCAGCATCAATGACCACTTTCCGCCAATGACTTTTAGATCAACATTTTCCAGTTCATACGGGAGTTCTTCATCAAACCATTTCGCAAAAGCTCGAATAACTGTTGCACTGGCCAACTCACCTCTAGCTAAGCCACCCATACCATCGCATATCACAGCAAGCAACACTTCGCCGCCGTCATACGATGCGTGCTTTATAAGAACACTATCTTGATTCGTATTCTTGGAAATACCGATATCGGTATCTGCCGTTGCTGCAAATCGCATCATCTCGTCTCCTTTGGTTTTATTGTTGCTTATGTATTGAAAATAAACTCTTCATTTCCTAGAGTCAGACGATTTCCATCGAAGATTTCACACTCATACTGTGCCGGAATTGCTTGGCCGTTAATAAAAGTCTTGTTCTTAGAATTCAGATCCCGCACAAAGTACCGATTACCTCTTGTTATAATGTCTGCGTGTCCTCTGCTTACAGCGTTATTATTCGTAACAAAATAGTCTACATAGCTGCGTTCTTTTCCAAGCCGGAACACGGGCTTGTTAACGCTGATATGCTCTTCGGTTAAAACCCGATATAGAGTAGGATAATGGACGCTTTCTTCCGCCAGCAGCCCCGTTGCTTCATCATCGTCATTCAACAAGCCTGTTGCTTCATCACCATCGTTCAACAGTCCGGTTGCCTCATCAGAATCATCTGTAAGCAAGCCTGTTGCCTCATCATCCCGCAGCAGTCCTGTAAGCTCATCTGACTCCGAAAGCAAATCTGTCGCATCGTCATTGGAAGCTCTGTTCCCATAGTGATCGTAATAATCCTTGCGCTTATCGGTCATGAACCCACTACCGCCAGTTGTATGTTTCTTAATGGTATTTACGATGCTCCGATCCTCCCGTGCAATATATGCTTCAATCTTTTCAGGGTCGTAATTTGATAGACTCTTGAGGTAATACACGAATCTTGAAACAAAATCGCAATCTCGTTCATCTACGGGGCTTGCTGAGTAAACAATGCTTTCAAGGAACTCAATAATATTTACCTGTACGGATACGTCTTCTAATGGTAAATAGATGAGTTGGACTTCTTTTGTTGTTTCATTGATGTAGGCATGGCGAAGGTCCCAAACCACTTTGTTCCACGGAAGAGCATTTTTCTGAAGTTTCTGCGTTGCATCTACGATTTGCTCTATCAGAAAGAAGAAATCGTACTTCCTGATAGGCTTTTTTAATCGGTTATATAGAGGAACCGCAATTGGCCCCACATATTCAAGCGTATTACTTCGAACACGTTTTGGCCTCAGAAACCCCCTCAAACACTTTCGGGCGAAAAACTCCAAATCATTATCACTGACCGATTGGCCAAATGGCAGTCTTACCTTTACAATCAGTTGGCAGTCTTTCGCCTTTTCTTTATAGCGAATCACAGGAAGTTATCCCCCTTCCGTCGTCTCTATTTGAAACTCTCCTGTAAGAAGCCCTTCAGTGCAGTCTTGATTAACTCAATCTGCGGGAAAATGTACTTGGCTTCTCCAAAGATCATATAATCAGTAATTGTAGTAATTGCAAAGTACACATACGGAGCTACCGCATCAAAATCACAATTTAGTTCTTTTGAAAAGTGCCGTGCATATGCTTCGTAACGTTCCGCCAAACGGTCGAGCACTGGCTGCATACGCTCCTCGTACTTTGACAACGCGCATACACTTGCAAAGAACTTCATAGTCGGTCGCATTTCGTCTGCCCGTATTTTTAGGCGCTTCATCATTTTATCAGGATCTTTGATGTCTTGAGTGCAGGGAAAATCAAAGAATTCTCAAGACGAAGTGCCGCTTCTTCAGCGCAGGCAACAACGGCCTCATCTTTGTCCTTAAACCAATAATAAATACCGCCAGACTGAAGTTTCAGCGCCGTACTCAAATCTCGAACCGTTGTTTCCGAAAGCCCCTTATTGATAAACGTATCTAGGCAAACATTCAGTATTTCTTTTCTGCGATCAGAGTTGTCCATTCTTACTCCTATTCCAAGTACCGCCTAGTTGGTAGCGCCTCAAACATTTCAATCAAGCGTGCGTTTGATTGTCATTCAAAAAAATAAACGGATTGCGCACTCTTGCGTAGAACAATTGCTTCTCAACGCCTACACTTCACCTATTTTCGTCTTATTATAGCACGATTCTTGCGGTATGTCAATCGGATGAGGGCATTTACTACCTTTTTGAGTGTTATATTTCTCGAATTTCTGCTCGGTTTTATGGTGTTCAGATATCGATTTATAATTAATTGGTGTCAGGTTGTGGTCAGCCATAGACACAGGAAGGAGTTGTTATCATGCCCAAAAGAGGCGAACATATTCACAAACGAAAAGATGGACGTTGGGAAGCACGATATAAATGTGGTATCAGTGTCGATGGAAAAACACTCTACAAATCCGTCTATGCAAAGACATATGCGGAGGTTAAGGAAAAGCAGCAAAAGTGTATGGCGGAATATCGCAAAGGCGCTATTCCAGAGCGATGCGTACCCTTTGGAAGCGCTCTTGCCTTGTGGCAAGAGGTAAATAAATCCAGGCACAAAAGAGCCACAAATATGCGTTATGCCAATTTGATTGACAGGCATATCGCACCTGAATTAAGCAACATCCGAATATCACAGATCAATACTGCCCTCCTCTCTGATTTCATGAACAGGAAACTCGAGTCTGGACGTCTGGATGGTAAAGGCGGCCTTTCGCCTGCGTATGTCCGGAGTATTATGCTTGTCATCAATTCGGTCATAGAGTTTTCAATTGCAGAGTGTCTTTGTCCACCGGTCAAGATAAATATACATATGCCAGCAATGCAAAGAAAAGAGCTGGAGATACTGAATTCTTCTGATCAGGCAAGGCTTGAAACTGCTCTTCTTGCCGATCTAGACGAAACTTCTTTGGGGATATATCTCACCCTTCAAACCGGACTTCGTATAGGCGAGGTATGTGCTCTGCGTTGGTGTGATATTGACCTTGCCAGAGCAATCATTCATATCCGTTCGACAATTGCACGAGTTCGAGCCGCCAATAATGAGGTGTGCAGGAAAACGAAGTTGATTCGAGATACTCCAAAAACGAAAGCATCTACTAGAGATATCCCGATTGCAGAAAATGTATTGGAGGCTTTGAAAGTAGTAAAAAGGAAATGTCGTTCAGAATATGTTATATCTCCAACGGCTGAATTCGTAAGTCCGAGAACATTTGAATATCGTTTTCATAAGTTTCTTACAGAAAACAATATTCCTGATGTCAACTACCATGTGCTTCGACACACATTCGCAACACGGTGCGTCGAGGCTGGAGTTGACATTAAATCGTTGAGCGAACTGTTAGGCCACTCAAATGTTGCCATTACCCTGAACACCTATGTTCATTCTTCGATAGAGCGGAAACGAGAGGAATTGAAAAAATTGAATCACATGGCATGAGAAATCTATTATGGTCAAATATGTGGTCCCAATCTTCCCCAAATTACTCATAAAATAAATGGATTTCGCAAGTACTGCGTAGAAGCAATTGTTCTACGCAAGATCAGTGCTGATTTTGAATCACAAAATCAGCACTCTTTTTTATCATTTGGGAAAGTTTATTCCTTTTTGCATAATCAAATGCGTCATATGTTCTCCCAAAGGCCCGAAGCAGAAGTCCAAAACGCAGCACCCCTGCTTCTCGACAGCACTACCGATTATTCCGCCTATTCTCTTTCTATTATACCGCTATAATCGGTATAAATCAAGCAAAATCGGTGGTTTAAGCGTGATTGTTGCCGCTGTAATTAGTATAGAATATTACAGAGGTGATATTATGGACGAACAGTTTATCCGTGATCGGCTTTCTTTCTTGCGGACGCAAAAAGGAATTTCCGAATATAAAATGAGTCTTGACTTGGGACATAGTAAGAGCTACATTCAAAGCATTTCAAACGGCAGGGCGCTGCCTTCTTTGTCAGAATTCCTTTATATCTGCGACTATCTTGGCGTAACGCCTATGGAATTCTTTGATACAAGTAGTACATCCCCGTTACTTGCTCACGAATTGTCTGAATTGACAAAAGATATGTGCAAAGAGGACTTGGAGGCGCTCATTACAATGGCAAAACGCATAAAAGCAAAATAGACGCCGAGTGCAGCCTTAATGGCTTGC
>OGUP01000518.1_pt1 | contig 24689 bp, 19 predicted proteins | sample 1553661 | NCBI WGS metagenome assembly OGUP01 (sample SAMEA2580026, study PRJEB22360) | human gut metagenome | biome: human gut; feature: human-associated habitat; material: faeces | place: Denmark | collected 2008/2010
ATTGCGCTGAATTATTGTGTCGTAAGCCAACGGCCCGAAATGTTCGCGCACCTCGTTCACGACCTGGTTGTTCAGGCGGTTGCGCATATACATCGTCAGCAGGAAACCCTCGATGTCGAGCGCCGGGTTGAGGCCGCTCTTGACCTTGCGGATGGTGTTCAGCAGCTTTGAAAGCCCTTCGAGGGCGAGGTATTCGCACTGCACGGGGATGAGCACCGTGTCGGCGGCCGTGAGGATATTGACGGTCGTATAGCCCAGCGAGGGGGAGCAGTCGATGAAGATGTAGTCGAAGCGGTCGCGGACGGAGTCTACGATGCGTTTCATCACGTGGTGGGCGTTTTCCATCTTCGGCAGTTCGGTGTCGGCGGCCACCAGGTCGATCGACGAGGGGAGCAGCCAGAGGTTCTTTACGTCCGGGCTTTGGGGGATTACGTCGGCCGCCGTCTTCGCTCCGGTGATGCACTCGTAAATGCCCTCCAGGTTGATATCGAAGCCCAGTCCCGACGTGGCGTTGGCCTGCGGATCGGCGTCCAGCAGGAGAACTTTCTTGCCCAGCAGCGCGAGCGACGCCGAGAGGTTGATGGCCGTGGTCGTCTTGCCCACGCCGCCTTTCTGATTGGCCAATGCGATGACCTTTGCCATGTTTGCTGATTTTAACGGGTTATAATCGGCCAAAAATACGAATTTTATCGGGAAAAACCATAACGATACCTGAAAAATGCCTATCTTCGAAGCGTAAAACAGGTCTTTATACCGAAGATAAAACATAGAAGCTATGGCACATACCGATTCCACGACTCCGTCCGATGTCCGTCCGCAAGCTCCTGTTGGGGATACTCCCGGAACATCCGATCGGGGACAAACGCCGCAACCGGCTCATAAATACCGATTTCCGACCCTTATCGACCTGTTGGCTCTGGTAGGAATCTGGTATTTGCTGCAATTCGTCGGACTGCTTGCCGCCCGTCTCGCCGGGTTCGATTTTCCGGACTGGGACTTGTTGCGCGGCAACGTCGCTCCGACGCCCGAACAACAGGACGCTCTGGCGCGTTTTACGGCTTTCACCTACCTGGTGACGATGGGACTGATGATTCTTTTCACGCTGTTCTATCGCCGCTTGCGGCACGGAACGCGCAAGACGCTGCGCTTTTCGGCGCGGGGCCTCAATCCGGTTCTGCTGCTTTGGGGACTGGTGATGATGCTGGCTGCCGGTATCGTCATCGAACCGGTGGTGGAGCTGCTTCCGATGCCTTCGTCCGCAGTTTACGGCCGGGGCTTCTGGGCGATCATTACGCTGGTGGTTATGGCTCCTCTGTTGGAAGAGTTCCTCTGTCGGGGCATCATTCTCGAGTCGGTGCGGGCCAAGTACGGCGTCGTAGCGGCTTTGTTCCTCTCGTCGGCGTTCTTCGCCGTGTTGCACGGACATCCGGCGCTGGCGGTCAATGCTTTCGTGATGGGCCTGATCCTGGGTTTCATCTACATCGAGACCAATTCGATCTTTTCGGTCGTTCTGCTCCATGCCATGAACAACGGCGCGGCTTTCCTGTTGATTATGGTCGGACTGGACGGGGCCACGATACGTTCGGTTATCGGCAGCGATACACTTTATACGATCGTTTACGTCGTTGCGCTCGTGCTTTTCGCCGCATCGGGCTATATGATCTACCGTTTGCTGGCCCGGGTGAAAAAGTTGGATAAAAATACGATCCGGTAACCTGTTGTGACGGTCGGGGGCTATTTTGCGGCGTACCGCAGGAGCGGGATCGTCGGCGGGTATCATGCAGAAGTATTGTCTGTGCCGGTTTTCCCCGGATTATCTGCACCGGAGCATCCGGTTTTTTCGATACGATAAATTAGGGCGTAATGTAATATTCGGGATGCACGGTACGTTAGGTTCGGGTAAAAAGTATCTTTTTTAGACGATAGGATGCGCCTCGGCTTAACTCAAATAAATTTGGTTAGGCTCTCGGCTTTCATTATCTTTGTCCCTTGTAGTTATGAGTTTTTGTGCCAAAATAGGAGCTGTTCTGCTGCTCGTACTTGCGGTAGGGTGCCAGGAAGTGCCCCGCTATTGGGGCGGAGGTCGGGTCGTGTTGGCCGAGGCTGCCGGTAGAAAATTGTACGCGCGAGAGGTTAAGGCTGCGATTCCGAAGGGAGTGGTCGGCGAGGACAGCGTGGCTTTCGTAAACCGTTATGTCGAAAAGTGGGTGCACAAACAGCTTAAATTGCACGAGGCCGAAGAACTTTTCTCCGATGCCGAGCAGGACATCGATTCGCTGGTCGAGGAGTACCGCCAGGCGTTGTTGATCCGTAAGTTCGACCAGCATCTGATCGAGGAGCGCATCGATACGCTCGTTACCGCCGATCAGATTGCTGCCTATCACCGTGAACACGCGTCGGATTTCAAGGTCAATCAAACCCTGGTCAAGGGGCGGATCGTTCGCTTCGACGCCAACAACCGGCAGGCGCCGAAGCTGCGCAAGTTGATGACGCAGCCCGGCTCATCCCGGCAGCAAGAGTTCGCCGACATCTGTACCAAGAACAATTTCGTACTGAACGATTTCTCCTCTTCGTGGGTGACCTTCTCCGAGTTTCTGGGCTATCTGCCCACATTGCGCAACCAGAGTTACGACGCCCTGCTCTCCTCGCGGGCCGTACAGGAGATGAGCGACGGTCATTCGCGCTACTATTTCGAAATAAGCGACGTGCTTCGTCCGGGCGATCCCGAACCGCTGGAGCGCAGCGAGGCGATCGTGCGCCGCATCCTCTACAACCAGCGGCAGAACGAGATCATTCGGGCCTACGACGAGGAGGTTTACCGAAAAGCGGTCGAGGAGGGGAGAGTGAAGATCCATGAAGAAGAAAAAATAGAGAACTGATGAGCAAGAAGATTCTGTTTTGCGCAGCGTTGGTGCTGGCGATTTTTGCAGGGGCCGCCCAGAAGCGGCAGGTGATGCTGGACCGCGTGGTGGCCGTCGTCGGCGGATCGTCGATCCTCTGGTCGGAGGTGGACGAATATGCGGGCGAGCTGGTGGAACAGCGCCGCCAGCAGGGTTACACTTCGGACCGCGATCCCCACGACGAAGCGCTCGAACAACTGCTGATGCAGAAGCTGCTGTTCAATCAGGCGCTCATCGATTCGGTGGATGTCAGCTATTCGGGCATCGCACAGCGGGTGGAAGCCCATTTGCAGGCGCTCATCGACGATGCGGGTTCTATCGCCGCGCTCGAAACCAAACAGCATATGCCGATCTTCAACGTGCGCGAAATGCTGCGTCAGCGTTACGAGGAGCAGGCATACGCCCAGGCTATGCAGAGTTCCGTAGTAGGGAAAATCAAGGTGATTCCCGGCGAGGTGGAGCGTTACTACAAGAAGACCGATCCGGACAGTCTGCCGACTATCCCCGAACAGTACGTTTATGCCCAGATCACCCGTTTCCCGGCGTCGATCAAGGAGGCCAAGCAGCGCACCAAGGAGCGGTTGCTGGATATGCGCGAGCGCATCATCAAGGGGCAGACCCGTTTCGACATCATGGCCCGCATGTATTCGATGGACGGTTCGGCCATCAGTGGCGGCGAACTGGACCCCCAGCCTTTGGACGGGTTCGTGCGGCAGTTTGCGGACGCATTGGCCGATCTGAAGCCGGGACAGGTTTCCGAGGTCGTCGAAACGCAATACGGTTATCACCTGATTCAGTTGATCGACCAGAAGGGGCGTATGTACCATGCGCGTCATATCGTGTTGCGACCCTCCTATACGCTCGAGGAGCTGGCGGCTCCGGCCCGTATGCTGGACAGTATCGCAAACCTGATCCGTAAGGATTCGATTACTTTCGAGGAGGCGGCCCGGAAGTTTTCCGACGACGATAATTCGAAGATGAACGGCGGCGTGGTGACCAACCACGATTTGCTGGAACTTACTCAAAGGTGGGAAGCAAGTTATACCGAAACACGCTTCATGAAAGAAGATTTCGGCCGGGCCGGTGGCAAGAGCCTCGACGACTACAATGCCCTGCGCAATCTTAAGGAGGGCGAAATTTCCGACGCCTATCAGACCGAAGACTGGATGGGCAACCAGCTCAGCAAGATCGTCAAGCTCGTGAAGGTGATCCCTCCGCACAAGGTTTCGCTCGACGAGGACTATATTCGCGTCGAACAGCTGGCGCTGAACGCCAAACGCGAGAAAGTGTTCAAGGAGTGGCTCGACAAGAAGATCGAGGGCATGTACATTTATATCGATCCCGAATTTCGGGACGGAGAGTTCGAAAATAAGAACTGGGTAAAATAGAGATCGTCCGATGCCGAAGGGATTGCGAAAAATAGTGTGCGCACTGCTGGTCGCAGGTGTCGCCGGAGGTGTGATCCTCGCGGGGAACAGGCCGCTGGCCGTTCCCGTTGCGGGTGTTCAGACCCCGTCGGCTCCGGGTGCTCCGGCCCAGGACCCCGAGTCGAACAAGGTGGTCGATTTCGTCGCCGACCGGGGATATCCCATTCCTTACGGCGATACGACCGCGACAGTGCTCGTAGGGCATTTCGCGGCCCAGCACAACGGGGCGGTCATTACCTGCGACAGCGCGATCCGCTACAACGACAAGCGCATCGAGTGCTTCGGCAACGTACTGATCAATAAAAAAGAGACATACATTTACGGCGACCGGGCCGACTACAACGGTGAGATCAACGAGGCGCGGGTCTATGCTCCGCTGGTGAAGGTCGTCGATGGGGATGCGACGCTCTATACTTATGATTTCCGGTTCAATACGCTGGACAATATTGGTACTTTCAGCGGAGGCGGTATGCTGACCAACCGCGAGAATCACCTCGAATCCGACCGGGGCTACTATTATGCCGATACGCACCAGATTATCTGTGTGGATCGTGTCGAGATGCGCAACGACAAGTACGAACTCAAGGGCGATTCGGTGGTGTACGATACGGATACCGACCAGGCTCATTTCTTCGAGCGAACCAACATCTGGAACGAAGGCGGCGATTACATTTATGCCGACCGGGGACGTTACGAAAAGCCGCGCGAGCTTTACGTGCTGACTCGCAACGGGTATGTGATGACCGAAAAGCAGGAGCTGTGGAGCGACAGCCTCGACTATTACCGGGAGTCCGGGCATGCTCTTTTGTTCCGGAATATCCAGATCGACGACGCCGAGCACAAAGTGCTCGCTTTCGGCGATTACGGCGAATATTGGAAGGAGCCGGGCAATGCTCTGCTCACGCAGCGACCTTCGGTGGTCAGCTACGATACGAGTCAGAGCGATTCGCTCTATATGTGTGCCGATTCGATGTTTCTTTATACGATCTCGAAGAGCGAGCAGGCACGTGCCGATTCGTTGGCGAAGGTGAAGGCAAAGGCGGCAGATTCTCTGGCCGGCTCTAAGGGGGGACCGTCTGTGGATTCACTGGCTGCGAAACCGAGTGCTGCGGGTCCAAAAGCCTCGCAGGATGGATCGCAGGTCGCTGCCGGAGGCCGCTGCTCGGCGGGCTGCGGCCGGAGCCGTCGAAACCTCGTCCGAAACTGCGGATGCCGGTTCTGGTTCCGTTGCAGAACCTATAGCGGCTGTTCCGGTTGAAAAAGGAGGAACGGGGGGCGATTCTCTGGATGCCGCCCCAGCAATAGATACGCTTCTTTCCGACAGCCTTGATCGGGTGGGGGGCGGAATGACCCCTGCCGATTCCGTGGCCGCCGTTTCTGCGGTGGATACGCTTTTTTCCGACAGCCTTGCGCAGGCCGGTCCAAAATCGCTTCCTGCGGATTCTTCCGTGCATATTCTTTCCAAGCGGGAGCGGAAAGCCCAGGCCGACAGCTTGAAAGCTCAATTGCGGGCACAGGCCGACAGCATAGCGTCCGTGAAAAAGGCGCAGGCGGCAGCGGCCCGCAAGGAGAAGCTGGCGCAGATCGCCAAAGCACGTCAGGCTCGGGCTACTGCCAAGCTCGACGCTGCGAAACAGAAGGAGGAGGCATTGCGCAGAAAGAACCTGGAGCGCCGTGCCGAACGTATGGAGAAAATCTGGGCCAAGCAGCGTGCCAAAACCGGGAAGGCGATCCTGAAAGGCAAGCTTCCGGCGTCGGCTCTCGATTCGCTGGTCGCCGACTCCCTGCGGGAGGCTAGGGCTTTTGCCGCGTTGGATTCTTTGTTCCGGGACTCTCTTGCTGCGGATTCGCTGGGACGCGATTCCATGCAGCTCGATTCGCTCAAGGCCGGGGTTGCGGCAGCGGACTCTTTGCGGGGGGATTCGATCGCTGCACCTGCTGGAGATTCCCTCTACCGGTTGGTCAAGGGGTATCGCCGGGTAAAGATCTTCCGCAATGACTTCCAGGCGGTCTGCGATTCTCTGGTGGCCGTTTCCACGGACTCGATGATCCTGCTCTATATCGATCCTGTGCTCTGGAATCAGGATAACCAGATCACTTCGGACGTGATGAAGATCTATACCGAAAACTCCAAACTCCAGAAAGCGGAATTCGTCGGCCGTCCGGTCATGTCGAGCGAGATCGACACTATGACTTACAACCAGGTGACGGGCAAGCTGATTACTGCCTATTTCCGCGATAACAAGATCTATCGCAACGACGTGGACGGTAACGTGCAGACCATCTATTATATGCAGGAGGACGATTCGCCCGAACCGGTGGGGTTGATGTCCATCCAAAGCGGTGCGGCTACCTACTATATCGACAACAATACGGTCGAAGGCATTACCTACCGCAATCAGCTGGTCTATTCGATTTTCCCGATGGATAAGATTCCGGAGACGCAGGCTCTTTTTCTCGAAGATTTCAAGTGGGAGGGACACCGGCGCCCGGCGCTTCGGGAGGTTTTCGACCGGACGATTCGCCCTTCGGAGCGTGCGGAGAAGAGTGCGCTGCCGCGACCCGATTTTCCGATCACGCGCCGTATCGAGGAGTATAAAAAGTTGCTCATCGAGTCCGGAACCTGGGTGGACCGCGATGACAAGCTGACGCCCGAAGCGCTCGAGTGGCTTCACTGGCTGGGGTATTGATCTCAGTCATACGGCTCTCTTTGGGCTTTCGGATAGGATATAATCGGCCCTCCCGGATTCATCCCGTTAGGGAGAATCCGGGAGGGCCGGTTTGTCAGGTCGGTGAGAAATTCTTTCGTTTTAGGCGGAAGAGGGGAAGATATGCGCTATTTTTGTTCTCCGAATCAAAAGACCGTGCTTCGGACGCGCCGTATTGTCGAGCTGCGGAGCGGTCCGAAGAATGCGAAAGTTGCGAAAAAGATTCCGTACTCCGGAGTGCGGAGCCGTCGGTAAAAAGAGTCGATTTATGAAAAAGAGTTTGACCGCCCTGGCTTTCGGCACGTTGGCTCTCGGTATGGCCGAGTTCGTCATGATGGGGATTCTGCCCGATGTGGCGAGGGATTTAGGCGTTTCCATCCCCCGGGCCGGGGACCTGATTTCGGCCTATGCCATCGGGGTTTGCGTCGGGGCTCCCGCGACGGTGCTCATCGCACGTAAGCGGGCGTTGAAGGGGATTCTGCTCGCTCTTGCCGCTCTTATTGTCCTGGGTAACGTCTGCGCTTCGCTGGCGCCCGACTTTTGGATGCTCTTGGCGATGCGGTTCGTGTCGGGCCTGCCTCACGGGGCTTTCTTCGGCGTAGGTTCGATCGTTGCGGAGCGGGTGGCCGATCCGGGACACAAAACCCAGGCCGTGTCTATCATGATCCTCGGGATGACTGTCGCCAACCTGTTCTGTGTGCCGTTGGGTACCTATTTGGGCAGCTATCTTTCGTGGCGGCTGGCTTTCGGGATGGTCGGGCTGTGGGGAATTATGGCTCTGCTGCTGATCGCCCGCTGGGTGCCTGCCCTGCCGGCGCTGCCCGATACGGGATTGAAGGGGCAATTCCGGTTCCTCGGTTCGCGGGCTCCTTGGCTAATCCTGCTGGCTACGCTGCTGGCCAATGGAGGAGTTTTCTGCTGGTACAGCTACGTGACTCCGACCATGACGCGTGTGGCGGGCATCTCCGGGCAGGCGATGACAGCCGTGATGATGGTCGCGGGGCTGGGAATGCTGGTGGGTAATCTCGCGGGCGGGCATTTGTCGGACCGCTTCTCTCCCGAACGGGTCGCCCGCTTTATTCAGGGGATGATCTGTCTGTTGCTCGTAGGGATCTTCTTCGCGGCTCGGATCGACTGGCTCGTGATTCCGCTGATGTTCCTGACGACGGCTTCGCTCTTCGGGGTTTCATCGCCCCAGCAACTGCTTATTCTGGAGAATGCGCCGGGCGGGGAGGTGCTCGGCGCCGCGTCGATCCAGATCGCGTTCAACCTCGGCAACGCTTTGGGCGCCTACTTCGGCGGTCTGCCGATCAGTTTCGGCCTGGGGCCTCAATATGCCGCCCTGCCCGGTGCGGCGATGGCCCTGCTGGGCTTCGTCATGTTCTCCGTCTATTGCAGTCTTTACGGTCGGAATAAAACTCATAGAATATTGTCGGAAGATGAAATGCGCGGATAATCGGGAAGAGCTGTTTCCGGTGGTCGATGCCGCCGGACGTGTCGTCGGCCGGGCCACGCGGGGCGAGTGCCACGGCGGGTCGATGCTGTTGCATCCGGTGGTGCACCTTCATCTGTTCAACTCCTGCGGGGAGCTTTACCTGCAAAAACGTCCGGCGTGGAAGGATATCCAGCCCGGACGGTGGGATACGGCCGTAGGCGGCCATGTGGATTGGGGGGAAGAGCCTCTCGCTGCTCTGCGGCGCGAGGTGCGCGAGGAGGTCGGCGTGACGGATTTCGAACCGCAGCACGTGCTGACCTACCTGTTCGAGTCGGAACGCGAACGGGAGTTGGTCTATGTCTATAAGACGGTGTACGATGGGCCTGTCGTACCGAGCGGCGAGTTGGACGGAGGTCGCTTCTGGACACTGCGCGAGATCGCCGAAGGAGTGGGCGGCGGGATCTTTACCCCCAATTTCGAAGGCGAGATCCGCCGTGTGGCGGAGCTGCCGGATGTCGGGCGTTGAGTCCCCGGTTCCGTTCGCTGCGCCTCTTCGGAACGCAGGGCGGTCTGCCGTCCGGCGACCGCTAAATAAAGCACATGATCAGAATCTGAATGATGATGACCCGCAGGAACATGCATACGGGATAGACCGTCGCGTACGCCACGGCCGGATGATCGCCGGGGATCGAGTCGTTGGCATAGTTCAGCGCCATCGGGTTGGCCATGCTGCCGCACATGATGCCGGCTACCTGTCCGAAATCGAGTTTGAAGAACCGCAGCGACAGGGCGGCTACGATAACGATGGGGACGAACGTGAGGAGGAATCCCAGTCCGATCCAGAGCATTCCTTCGGGGCGCATGATCGTTTCGACGAAATGGGCGCCCGCTTCGAGCCCCAGGCAGGCCAGATAGAGCGACAGTCCCAATGCCCGGAGCATCAGGTTGGCGCTCAACGTGGTGTAGGTGACGATGTGGATGCGGGGGCCGAAGGTCCCGATCAGGATGCCGAGGATGATCGGGCCGCCTGCGAGTCCCAGTTTGACGGGGAGGCTGATACCCGGTACCGCGAAAGGGATGCTTCCCAGCAGCAGGCCCAGGAGCAAACCGATGAAAACCGGAATCAGGTTGGGTTCGTCGAGCTGTTTGACGGCATTGCCGAGGATTTTTTCGACGCCTTCGATCGCCTGCGCTTCACCCACTACCGTCAGGCTGTCGCCCAGTTGCAGCGTGAGATCGGGCGTGGCGAGCAGTTGTACGCCCGAACGATGCACCCGGCTGATGTTGATGCCGTACAGGTTTCGCAGACGCAGCGAGCTGAGTTTGCGGCCGTTGATTTCGGGGCGGGTGACGATGATCGACCGGGAGATGAGCTGGCTGTCCAATGCGTTCCAGTCGATGTCATGCGTATTCCAGTCTTTCTGTACCCGCTCGCCGAAGAGGAGTTCCAGTGCCTGCACGTCGTCTGGCGAGGTGATTACCAGTACCAGATCGCCCGATTCGAGGGTCGAGTCCGAGGTCGGAATCGAAACCTGCCCGGCACGCCAAAGGCGGGAGATGACGAAATGGTGGTGGCTGTATGCCGCGACGTCGCGGATGCTTTTGCCGACGACGCCGGGGTTGGAAATCTTGAATTCGACGATGAAGATATTCTTTTTATGTTCGGCGTCCGGTTGCGGAATGTCCGAGGGCCGGGCGAAGAGTTTGCGTACGGCGATGATGCCCAGAATCACGCCTACGACACCCAGCGGGTAGGTCAGTGCACAGCCCAGCGTGGCGTTGTTGCAGTCCAACTGCATCTGCGAGAGCATCTGTTGTGCCGCACCGAGCGCCGGGGTGTTGGTCGTGGCGCCGCACAGGATGCCTGCCATGTCGCTCATGGGAACACGGGCCGCATAGCCGAGCCCTACGGCCAGTGCCGAACCTGTCAGGACGATGAGCGTGGCGAGTGAAACCAGCCGGATGCCGCCCGAACGGAGCGAACTGAAGAAACCGGGGCCGACCTGCAATCCCAATGCATAGACGAAGAGTACGAGCCCGAAACTTTCGGCGAAAGCCAGCATCGAAGGATCGACCGAGAGTCCGAAATGGCCCGCTGCGATGCCGATGAAGAAAACGAACGTCACGCCGAGCGAAATTCCGAAAAAACGCACTTTGCCCAGCATCATGCCGAACACCGAGATCAGCGAGAGCACGACGACGGCTTGAATGGCCGAATGTTGGGTAAAAAGATCCGTAAACCAGTCCATTTTGTTTCGTTCCGGGATTGTTCCGGCTGCAAAAATAGCTGTTTTTTCCGAATGGAGATGTGCGGATGCCTCTTTTTGCCGGATCGCAGGGATGGACGGGCCGAATATCCTTATTGCCAGGGACGGGCGTATCCGTCGGATCATTTCCGGGGAGAGGGCGTATGGCGCCTTGTCGGGAAGCGCTCTCTCCGCATTTTCGGAGCGGGCCGGCCGGCGAGTTCGCGGAGCGTGTCGCCGTTGGCGCGGAGGATGGTCAGGATGCGCTCCTCGGAGAGAAAGAACTCCTCTTCGGAGAGGATTTTCAGGGTGTCGTCGAAGCGCATACGCTGCGTTTCGGTCCAGTAGTGATAGCGGTGGCAGAGCATTTCGTCGCGTCGGGCGATCAGGGCTTTGTTGCGTCCTCGGGGCATGTCGTGTGTTTTTTTGTCGGATGAAACAGTGTCGTTGCCGTCCGGAAGAGTCCGGCGGCAGGCGGAAATCGAAAAAATAGAGAAAGGATGGGCGCCCGTTTCGGGAAACGGGAAGGGCGCGTCTGCAAATATACGCTGACGAAAAGGCGAAGTCAAGAGGTCGTCGTGTTTTTTTGAGTTTTCGAATTAAATATTATTCGTATATTTGCACCCGCAAAAGGTATCCGTATGTTTTTTCGAAGCGTGCGGAGTAATAGGGAATCCGGTGCGAATCCGGAACAGTGCTCGCTGCTGTAAGTCCTGTTTCCTTTCGGGGAATAGTTCGATCGCTCTCTTTTGCCACTGGCCATGAAGCCGGGAAGGCGCGACGGACGGGATGAGTCAGAAGACCTGCCTTTGCACGAAGATTTTACACCTGCGGGTCACGGGATGGAATCACGAATGTCGGTTGCTCTGTTTGCTCGATTTCCCCATTCAGTCGATTTTTCCGGACCCGGTGCTGCCATGAGTCCCCGAAGCGTATGCTTTGTGGCGATCTTTCGTACAGGAGGAAACATACAATTTATTAAATAATAAAAGATTATGAAAAAAAGAGTATTTTTGGCTTTGCTGGCTGCGGCTGCGGTAACTTTCGTCGGATGTTCGAAGGACGACGACGGGCCGGACGAAGGACCCCAGACCTATACGATCACTTTCGAGGGCGACGACTGGTCGCCGCTGGTGGTGGCGAACTATAACGGCGGTAAGGCGATGTCCGTAGTTTACGAAGATAAGGCGTACACCTGGACCGATCAGACCACGCAGCTGACTTCGCCCTGTCCCGAAGGTTGGGGATACCCGTTTATGGTATCGTCCTACAACTCCAAGGATATCGAGAAGTTCAACTCCTACGAGCTTGACCTTTACCTGTACAATGCCCGGAACGAGGATGCTACTACGGGCGGCGGCCACGACGGATCGGATAATTTCCTTATCGGTTACGGCAACTACGACGAGGCGCACCCCGACTATGGCGACAGCCGTCCTATTTTCGCTTTCGCCGACGGTGTGGCGCGTACGATCCAGAGCTGCTATATCAATTCGACCTGTTATTTCCTGAGTGTGGCAGCCAAGGGCAATGCCCTCGCACCTGCGCTTGAGGAGGGCCAGGATGTACTGATTCATGCTACGGGCTACGATGCCGCAGGTAAGGAGACCGGCACCGTGACGATGACTTTCGCATCGAAGGACAAGCTGATTAAGGAGTGGACCAAATGGGACCTCTCTTCGCTGGGCAAGGTGGCGAAGGTGCGTTTCAATATGACGGGCGGCCCCGATAACGGTTATGGCTTCTCGATGCCGGCCTATTATGCTCTGGATGACATTACGATCGAGCTGTAATGTTTTTCCGGAAAGTTTCCGGACCGATTTCGGCGATCGTTTCCGATCTGCGGAAAAGTCCGTGACGGACTGCACCGGGCGGAGGCGACGACTTTTGAAGATAAATCGTTTTTGTGTACGTCGGCAGGGCGGGTTTCCGCTCTGCCGCGTGCTGTAAACGCGAATATATGCAACGTGCTATGTGGATTTTTTCGAAAAGATATTTCCCGTTTTGGGCGGTGTTGGCGGCGCTGTTGACGACCGCCTGCAACAAGGACGAAGTGATTTTGGACGACCGGGATCATGCTCCCGTCATTACGCTCGACAGCGAGTCGGGGGTTTATACCGTCAAGATGGGCCGGGAACTGACCATCGCTCCGACGGTGGAGTATGCCGAGGGAGCTACCTACTCATGGATCGTCGATGGCAAGCTGGCAGGTTCCGAACCGACCTATACGGCCGTCTTTACCGAACTGGGGGAAGTGTATATCACTTTCCGTGTCGAAACGGCTGCCGGAAAAGCCGAAGCGGAGCTGCGGGTGGATGTGTTGGAGCTTACTCCGCCCGTCATTTCGCTCGCACTGCCTACCGAGGGGCTCAAGGTTCTGCCGGGTGTCGAATATACCTTCACTCCCGATATTCAGCATTCGGACCAGGAGGACTTCCGCTGCCGGTGGCTTTGTGCCGGCGAGGTCGTTTCTACGCAGATGAGCTATACCTTCCGGGAAGAGGCGGTGGGGAGCTACCCGATCCGTATCGAGGCATCGAACGACGACGGAACCTCCTTCAAGGAATTTGTCGTGGAGGTCGTGGAGAAGATGCCTTCGGAGGTCCGCTTCGAAAAGCTCTCTCATTACTGTAAGACGACCGATCGGAGTACGTTCGTCGGCCGTGCGGTCTATCTTGCGCCGTCGTTGGCTTATGTCGCCGATCCGCAGTTCGCCTGGTCGGTCGATGGGGAACCGGTCGCTGCCGAAACGGGTGCCGTGTTTAAGTTTACACCCGACGGGCCGGGCGACTATACCGTTCGGGTCGATGTGACCGAAGGCGGCGATGCTTCCGAGCGTCTTACGCGAAACATCGTCCGAGGGGTTGTCACGCTGTCTGCCGAGATCGTCGTCCACGCCTTTGCGGACGAGGAGCAGCGCCGACGCCCGGCGAGTGCGGCCAGCAGTCGTTTCCAGAATGCGGTTTACGAATTTCTGCCCGCTCCCGGGCAGTTGGTCGGCGAAAAGACCGAAGCCGGATATACGGGCAACGAGCGTACTCATGAAGATGCCGTAGCTTATGCAGCCGGGAGGCTGGAGGCGCGGAGTTATGTTTCGCTCGGGGGATTCGGCGGTTATCTGATCGTCGGGTTCGATCACAGTATCGCCCGAATGGAAAGCGGCTACGATTTTTCCATTCAGGGGAATGCGTTCGACACCAGCTCGGAGCCGGGTGTGGTGTGGGTCATGCAGGACGTGAACGGCAACGGCGAGCCCGATGACGAGTGGTATGAGTTGCGGGGCAGCGAAACGGGCAAGGAAGGGACTGTCTCCGGTTATGCCGTGACTTATTACCGACCTGCCGGAAAGGGGATGGACGTACAGTGGACCGATTCGGAAGGTCACAGCGGCACGATCGAGTATAAGGGAGAATTTCACGACCAGGATTTCTATTATCCGGCTTGGGCCGCCGATACTTATACGTTGCGCGGTACGCTGCTCGAATCCCGGAATATGGTCGATGACAGGGGATTTTGGATCAACCGCCCTTACGACTGGGGCTATGCCGACAATTACGGAAGCGACTGTCTTGCGGGCGGCGATGCGGTGGACGGAAAGGGACAGAGCAACGGATTCCGAATCGCCAATGCCATGCAGCCCGACGGAACGCCTGTCGAGCTGAAGTACATCGACTTCGTCAAAGTACAGGTGGGGGTCAATGCCAAGAGCGGTCCGTTGGGCGAGGTTTCGACCGAAGTTTTCTCGTTCGCCGACCTTTCGATCGCGGAGTAAGGCTGCGGGACGAATCCGCCGGATTACCTCTCTTTTCCGCCTGGAGGGGGACTTCCGGAAATATCGGCAGAGAGAGATTTTATATGAAAAGAGAAGCTGTGGTCGGAGTCTTCGGGTTCCGCTTGCCGCTTAAAGTGTCAGGGGGAAACCCGCGTAGAAATCGAGGATCTTGGTACGGAATATGAATTCGTATTTGGCCTGGATCTGGTCGGATTCGGCCTTCTGCATGCGGGTCCTGGCGTCGTTGTAGTCGAAGGTCGTCGAGCGGCCCGCAGCGTATTTCTCGGCTTCGTACCTGAAGGCGACCTGTGCGGAATTGAGCGCTTTTTCCGCCGAACGGTATTTCAACAGGGCGGCATCGGCCTGGTAGTAGGCCGTTTCGATCTCTTTTTGCAGGGTTTGCTCGGCTTCGGTCAGGGCGAGCTGCTGGCTCCGCACGCCCAGTTTGGCCGTTCGCACGCTGTTGCGGGTCGCCATGCGGTTGAAGATGGGGATGTTGATCGCCACCCCTACGTATTCGGTGCTGTTGTTGCGGAACTGGCGTCCGAAAGCGGGATTTACCGCACCCGTAGCGAACGAGTGATAGACGTTGGTGCCGTATCCTCCTGTCAGCGTGATCTGGGGGTAGTAAGCCGCACGGGACATCCGCACCGCCCGGAGAGCCTGCTCGAGGCGGAAGCGCTCGGCCTGTATGCGGGGACGGTTGTCCAGGGCGTAGGAGAGCACTTCGGCCGGGTTACGCAGGTGACGCATCGACTCCACGGTGAGGCTGTCGAAAGTCGGGGCGACTATGTCGAATCCTTCGGCACTCGTCCGGTTCAGGGCCTGGCTCAGGGCCAGCAGGGAGAGTGAGAGGTCGTTGCGGCTTTGGGTTAGTTTGTATTCGTCGGCCGCCAGCAGGGCTTCGTTTTCGTAAAGCACCGACTCGGCGACTTTGCCCGTTCGTACCTGCTCCCGGCTGCGTTCCACCTGTTGTGTGCTCAAGGCGAGCGCTTGCTCTGCAACATTAACCAACTCCTTTGCGACCAGCACGTCGAGGTAATACGACATAATATTGACCGATACGTCTTCACGGATCCGGTCCAGGTCCTGGACAGCGGCTTTCAGGCTCAGCTTGCCTGCTGCGATTTCGTGGTTGATGCGTCCGCCCATGAAGAGCGGCAGCGAGGCCGAAACGCCGAGCGAACCCGACACCTGGTTGTTGTCGGCGTAGGTGTTGTTGCTGATGAGGCTTCGTCCGAAGCTGAAGTTCGTACCGAGGTTGGCACCGAGGTCGGGCAGGCGGCTGTGGCGCGAGGTGTTGAGTTCGACGGAGCGCTGTTCGACTTGCAGCGCCTGTTGCTGGATCTGTATGTTATGTTCGTGGGCGTATCGGATGCAGTCGTCCAGGCTCCAAGGGCCTGCTTCGGGTGTCGGAGTCGGAATTTGGGCCTGCGCCGTGCTGCCCGCGAGCAGCAGTGCGATGAAAAGAGTTCCGAATTTCATGGTGGCAGGGATTTAGATGGACTGTTGTTGGAGGTTGCGGACTTTGTCCGTTTCGGTGACGCCGGATACGATTTCGATGTTCACGCCGTCCGACAGACCGAGCGTTACGTCCCGTTTCTCGAAGGTTTGTTCGGGGCTCTCCTCAGGACTGGTGAGGATATAGACGCAGGGCTTGCCCTCTTCGAACTGGATGGTGCTTTCGGGCAGTGTGAGAACACCTTCGCGGCTGTCGGTCACGATGCTGGCATTGGCGCTGTAACCTGCACGGACGAAGACCGATTCCGGGATCTTGGCGGCGGCCTTCACCTCGAACATGATGATTCCGTTCACATCGGCGGCTTTGGGCGAAATGTACTCCAGCGTGGCTTGGAGGACGGTACCCTGCATGGCACCGATGGTCAGCACGACGGGCATGCCGGCGTGCAGGCGGCCGATGTCGGTTTCATCGACATTGCCCCGGAAGAGCATGTCGCCCATGTCGGCGACCGTGGCGATCGTGGTGCCGTCGTTGAAGGTATTGGCCTGGATCACCGAGTTGCCGACCTTGATCGGTACGTCGAGGATCATACCCGTGATGGTGGAGCGTATCTGGGTGTTGCTTAAATCTTTGTATCGGTTGGTAATACCGGTTTTGACGATTTCCAGGTTGTCTTCGGCATTCTGGAACTCCTCTTCGGCCTGGCGCAGGGTGGTCTGCCCCTTCTCGAACTCCTCCTGCGATACCACGCCTTTGGCATAGAGGGCTTCGGTGCGTTCGAACTCCTTGCGGGTCTGGTCGAGCGAGAGCCGGGCCACCGTCACGCGGGATTCGGCGGCATTGAGGGTTCCCATTTCGGGAATGACCTTCACCGTAGCGATGACGTCGCCCTGTTTTACACGGTCGCCGGCCTTGCAGAGCACCTCGGAAATGATACCCGAGATCTGGGGCTTGATGAGCACCTCGTCGCGGGGTTCGACCTTGCCCGAGGCGATGACGTACTGACGGATCGTGTCATGCACGGGGGTTGCGAGGGTGTAAACCACCTTCACGGGGCGGGTTTTGTTCCAGAGGAAGACGAACGTGCCGACGAGCAGCGCGAGGAACAGGATGCCCAGGAAAATCTTCAGAAACTTTTTCATATTATGTCGGTTTTTTGCGTTTGTTGCGAGTTTCGGGGTTTATTCTTCGCGGATCGCGTCTACGGCTTTGATCCGCAGTGCCCGGGTCGCAGGGATGATGCCTGCCAGCAGGCTGCCCAGGACGAGGATCCCCAGCGCGAGCATTCCCATACCGAAGGAGATCTGCCATGAAATATCGGGCAGGTGTTGGTCCATCTGGGCGGCCCGCGCGTAGAAACTGTCGGCGATGGAGAGAACGCCTACGCCCGCACCGAAACCGAAGATGCCCGCGATAAAAGTGAGGATGAAGCTCTCGGAGAGGATTTGCGAAAGGATCGTCAGGGGCGAAGCGCCGATGGCGCGGCGGATGCCGATCTCCTGCGTGCGTTCGCGTACCAGTACCAGCATGATGTTGCTGATGCCCACGATGCCCGCGAGCAGCGTGCCCAGACCTACGATCCACGTAAGCAGGGAGATGCCTCGGAAGAGCCCCGTGATCTTTCCGAACATCTCGGAGGTGTCCTGAAAATAGATCGCCTTCTTGTCGTCGGGAGCGATCAGGTGTCGTGCGGCGATGCTTTGCCGGCACTCCTGGATCACCTCTTGGGTCGGTTCGTCCGCATATCCGGTGAGTGCCAGCATGTCGATCGTCCGTCCCAGTCCGTACATTTGCTGTACGAGCAGTGCCGGGATGACGACGGTTCGCTCCGGGTCGCTGAAGGCCATCATGCCTCCCAGGGGTTTGGTAACGCCGACGACCGTGAAGTAGGAGCTGCCGATCTGGATCGTTTTGCCCGTAGGATCTTCTCCGCCGGGGAAGAGGTCGCGCCAGACCTGAAGTCCGATTACGCAGACTTTGCGCTGGCGCAGTTCATCGACTTCGTTCAGGTAGCGCCCCATGAGAATCTGTTGGGGGGCGATCTGCTGCATGTCGGGCGAGTAGCCCATCAGTCCGAATTCGCCTTTGTGGTCTTGGTGGCTCATGTTGCGTTGGTTGCCCCAGCAAATGGCCGAGATGTATTCGATGCGGGGCAGTTTCCGGAGCGCTTCCAGGTCGTCCCAGTCCAGTTCCCAGCTGCGGCCCGTAGGCATACCTTCGTATGGGACGGAGGTGCGGTCGGACATGATGAAAATGGCGTTGGTGGCCGTACCGCCCAGTTGGGCGCGGAACATGCGGCCCAGCCCCGTGCCGGCACCCAGCAGGACGATCAGCATGAAGATACCCCAGAAGACACCCAGCGCCGTCATGATGCTGCGCCTGCGGTTGCGGGAGATCGTCTGCCAGATTTCGTTCCAGCGATCCGTATCGAAAAATCCTGTCATAGTTTGGTTCCTTTTCTTTCTTCCGGGTGTCCCGGGCTCGTTGTTGCTGTTCTCTTTTCGGTCTGTCGTAGTTTCGCGGCTTGGCCGCGTATTCAATTCTTACCCACCCCTCAATCCCCTCCTCGGGAGGGGACTTTTGTCGTCCTTCGGACTCCGGGGTGCTTCCTTATCTGTTCCCCGGTCGTTGTGGGATTCGTTGTCGCGCAGTTATTTATTGTGCCGCAGGGCATCGACGGTCTTCAGTCGGGCGGCCCGGCGGGAGGGGATGTAACCTGCGATAAGTCCGGCCAGCACCAGAACGATCGTCGCGCTTACCGCTACCGAGAGGTTCAACGTCGGATTGACGAAGATGTTGAACGTGTTCTCCTCACCGGGCGGAGTTTGTGTCATGAGCTTGTTCACTCCTTCCATGGCGAATACGCCGAGCACCATCCCGATATAGCCGAATGCGGCGGTAATCATCACCGATTCGGTCAGGATCAGCCGGATGATCGACGAGGGTTTGGCTCCGAGAGCCTTGCGAATGCCGAATTCGAAGGTGCGCTCCTGCACCGTTACCAGCATGATGTTGCTCACGCCCACGATGCCTGCGAGCAGCGTTCCCAGACCGATGATCCAGATGAAGAGGTTGATGCCGCCGAAGACGAGCATCATGTTCTTGTAACCTTCCATGCGGTTGTAGATCCAGACGGCGCTTTCGTCGTCGGGCGCGAAGGTGTGTTCGGCGGCCAGACGATTGCGGAGCCGCTGTTCGAATTCGGCCATTTTCTGATCGGTGTCGATGTCTTTCACCGAAAGATAGGTCTGTCCTACGCTCGGATCGCTGTGGTTGAAGAGCAGTTGGGCGGTCGTCAGCGGGATGAAGGTGAATGTGTAGGAGCCGAACTGGTCCATCTCGAAAACACCGATGATGCTGTACGATGTTCCGTTGACCAGGAGGTGCTGTCCGACGGGACTTTGACCGTGAAACAGGACATCCCGCACGTTTTTATCCACGACGATCACCTTGCGCCGCTCCCGAAGGTCGGTATCGTTCAGGAAGCGTCCGTCGAGCACCCTGACATTCATGATTTCGCGGTATTCCGGGTCGCTGCCGACTACGGCCGCATTGTTCAGAAAGTCGCGTCCGTGGGAGAGGTTGTATTGTCCTGGTCCCTGTACGCGGGCGGAAACCTTATCTACTTCGGGAAATTCGGTGCGCAGGATCTCCAGGTCGCGGTTGGTGATGTTGATGCGCCGCCACTTGTCGTAGCCTTTGTAGGGTTGCGAGGTCCAGCCGCCGTTGATGATGACCGAATTGACGGCCATCGACCCGAAATTGGAGAGCGTGCCGTTTTTCAGTCCGTTGCCCGAGCCGAGCAGGATGACCAGCATGAAGATGCCCCATGCGACCGAGAAGCCCGTGAGGAACGTGCGCAGCTTGTTGCGGCGGATCGACGCCCAGATTTCCAACAGCAACTCTCTCATGGCCGGAGGTTTTGTATCGAACCGATCACGCCGTCCTTCAGGTGGATGATCTTGTCCGTCTGGTCGGCGATCGATTGTTCATGGGTTACGCAGATGATGGTCATGCCCGTCCCGTTTACCTGCCGCAGCAGGTCCATTACCTCCTGCGAGGTTTTGCTGTCCAGGGCGCCCGTAGGTTCGTCGGCGAGAATGATCTGGGGCTTGTTGATCAATGCCCGGGCGATGGCCACGCGCTGCTTCTGGCCGCCCGACATCTCGTTGGGCATGTGGTTGGCCCAGTCGCGGAGTCCCAGCCGGTCGAGGTATTCGAGGGCTTCGGCATTGCGCTTGCGGCGTGAAACGCCCTGGTAGTAGAGGGGAAGGGCGACGTTTTCGACCGCGTTCTTGTAGTTTATCAGGTTGAACGACTGGAAAATATAGCCGATCATGTTGTTGCGGGCAGCGGCGGCCTGCGTCTCGCTCAGGTGTTTGATCAGGCGCCCGTTCAGGAAATATTCGCCCGTGTCGTAGTCGTCCAGGATCCCGAGGATGTTCAGCAGGGTCGATTTGCCCGATCCCGAGGCCCCCATGATCGAAACCAGCTCGCCCTTTTCGATTTCGAGGTCGATACCCTTGAGTACATGCAGCGGAGCGCCGTTGTGGTAGGTCTTGTTGATGTTTTCGAGTACAATCATATCGAGAGGGAGTGATCCCGTTTTTTATGGTCGTTGATTTTGTTCGCTGTTTTTGTTTCGGCGTATTTCCTGTTGATCCGTGAAGTGTTCCTGCCGGTCGAAACCGAAGGGTTCTGCGGGGTGTTTCCTGTGCCGGCGTTATGTAATTCCTCGACTTTTGGAAACGCTTGCAGGCACTGCGTCCGTTCTTATCGTTTGTTGCGATAAAGATAGAAAGTATATTTGTGAAAAACAAGAAAAATTTATCGAAAATCAATAAAATTTTACCCCCCCCCGATAGATCGGTCGAGAGGGGGATTTTGTGTGGAAAAAAGACCGTCCCATCCTCTGAAAAAGGAGGCGGGACGGTCTTTAGTTATTCCGCATACACGGTTATTCCGGTTTCGGCAGGAGTCCTTTTTGATATACTTTATAATATATGGATCTTGCGTGAAAATCATCTCTGCGCGGAGCGGACAGGTGCCCGCGAACGATTCCTGCACATGGAATCGAGGAATCTATTTGAGCCGCAGGAACGAATAGCCGAAGCGTTCGCAGGCGGCTTTTTCCAACTCCTCGCGGGCCGAGGGATGCGCAATGTCGATCAGGGCGCGGGCACGCTCGGCGAGTCCTTTACCCAGCAGGTAGGCCGCACCGTACTCCGTGACGACGTATTGTGTCTGGAAACGGGTGGTCACCACGCCGGCGCCGGGCGTCAGCAGGGCTTTGATCTTGGATTGTCCCTTCGAGGTGGTCGAGGGGAGCGCGATGAAGGTTTTGCCGCCTTCGGAGAGCGCGCCGCCGTACATGAAGTCGTGTTGTCCGCCCACGCTCGAGTAGATCATCGTGCCGATCGAGTCGGCGCAGATCTGGCCCGTCAGATCGACCTCCAGCGCCGAATTGATGGCCATGACCTTCGGATTCTCGCGGATGCGGAACGGGTCGTTCGTCCATGCCACGTCCTTCATGATCAGGTCTTCGTTGTAGTCCATGTATTCGTAGAGCCGTTTCGAGCCGAGAGCCAGCGACGCGAGGTTCTTGCCCGGAAGCACTTTTTTCTGCGAGTTGTCGATCACACCGCTCCGAATCAGGGGTACTACCCCGTCGGTGAGTGCTTCGGTGTGGAGTCCCAGGTGTTTATGATCGCCCAGGGCCGCGAGTACCGCGTTGGGAATGCCGCCCACGCCGATCTGGAGGGTCGCACCGTCGGGAATCAACTCGGCGATGTAGCCGCCGATCTTGCGGTCGATTTCGCTGGGCTGGGCGGTCGGAAGCTCCACCAGAGGTTCATCGACTTCGACGGCGGCCGTGAGTTTCGAGACGTGGATCAGCGCATCGCCGTAGGAGAACGGCACGTGGGGGTTGATCTGGGCGATAACGACCTTCGCACATTCGGCGGCCGAAACCGCGAGGTCGGCCGAGGTGCCGAAGCTGCAATAGCCGTCCGCATTGGGGCGCGAACAGTTCAGCAGCGCTACGTCGATCGGGATGATCCCCTTGCGGAAAAGCCCCGGGATCTCGCCCAGAAAAGCCGGGATGGCCTGTCCGTACCCCTGAGCGATCCAGTTGCGCACGGAGTTCGACACGAAGAGGCTATATACGAGGAAACTGTCTTTGTATTCGGGCTTGCAGTAGGGCGCTTCCTCCCGTCCGATGGCGAAGGCTGAATAGACCTTCACTCCCCGAAGTTCGTGTCCCCGGTCGGCCATCGCTTTCACGAGCACTTCCGGGATCGAAACGCTTCCCTGAATATAAACGCTGTCGTTGGATTTGATGAGCTTCGCAGCTTCAGCGGCAGTGGTGTAGTTGATCATGGGTCTGTTTTTCTAAGTCGTTTCCGGCAGTCGGTCGGTGAAAGGAAAATTCGGTCCCGTCGTCGGCCGGAGACGGTAGGTTTTGTCTTTTTTGTTGGTTATTTGAAGGAGCCGAATTTATTCGGCTCCTTCTCTTCGTTGGGTGCGAATGGTCGTTCCCGGATGTCCGTGCCGGATTCTTTTCTCCGGAGTGCAACTCCGGGACGATTTCACAGCGACCCGGAGCTGCAATGCCGGATTTATTTCCGGGCGTAGTCCTGCGCGAAGTCGCGGAGGCGCCGGTCGAGCAGGTCGTACTGCTCCTCGCGGTTCATCTGCGACACGCAGACGCGCACGCCGTTCTGGAGGCTGCCCGTCGAGGTGAGCGAGATCGCGCAGATACCGTAGCGCAGCAGTGCGGCCACCAGGTCGGAACTCGGCATCGAACCGTAGCCTACCGTGAAGAAGAATCCGTCGCTCACGTGTTCGTCCTGGTCTTTGTCATAGACGATGTGGAAACCGTGACGCTCGAAGAGTTCCTTGACGCGGTGAGCGCGGTGTGCGTATTCGCGGGTGTGCCCCACGAAGTCCAGCTTGCCGTCCGCCGCCGCTTTGAACATGGCCGCCAAAGCGTATTGAGCCGAGTGACTTGCGCCTGACGATGCGGCGTAGAGGAATGTCAGGGCGTAGGATTCGGCGAAACGGCCGATGCCGTAACGCTCCTTGAGAGCCGGATAGAAGCGGTTGCGCAGTTTGTCCGAGATCGCTGCGATGGCGATGCGCTGGCCGGCGTAGCTGAAGATCTTCGAGCCGGAAATCATCAGCACGTAGTTATCCGTATAGCGGGCTGCGGTGGCCTGGAACGGAGCCTGGAAAGGATGTCCCAGCTCCTTGCGGAAGTCCATGCCCATGTAGGCCAAGTCTTCGAGAACGATCGTGTCGTACTTGGTTGCCAACTCGCCGATGGTGCGCAGTTCGCTCTCTGTGAGGCAGATCCACGCCGGGTTGTTGGGGTTCGAGTAGATGATCGCCGCGACGTTGCCCTGCTTGAGATAGCTCTCCAGCTTGGGACCGAGTTTCTCGGCGCGGAAGTCGTAGATGTCGAACGATTCGTGCTTGATGCCCAGGATGCGCACCTGCTGGCGCTGCACCGGGAAGCCCGGGTCGATGAACAGAATGGTGTCTTTCTTGGGGTCGCACTGCGAGCTGATCTGGAACAGGCAGAAGCCGCCCTGCATCGAGCCGACGGTCGGGATGCATCCCTCGGGGGCGACGTCGATGTCGAGGAACGCCTTGACGAAGCGCGAAGCCTCGCTCTTGAGCGGGGCGATGCCCGTGATGCTGGGGTAGATCGAAGCGTGTCCCTGGGCGAGGGCCTGCTGTTCGGCTTCGACGCCGACAGTCTCCGGCGGAAGGCCCGGAACGCCCATTTCGAGGTGCAGGAATTCGGTGCCCGAGTTCTTCTCGAGGGCGCCGCCGACGGCTCCGACCTGACGGATCGTGGCCTGTGCGAAGTTTTCGATGTCCATGGCGGCGAGCTGCTCGTCGAACATCTTCTGCGGAATGAGAGCTGCCATTACTTGCGGTGTTTTTGTGCGTATTCGTATCCGGCGCGGAACGCCTTGAGGTTTATTTCGACGATCTGCTCGCCTTTGCGGGCGAAGATGCTGCGGATGCCCGCCTCGAACTTGTCGGCGTCGAGCCCCAGGAAAGGAGCGGCGGCGCCCAGCAGCACGATGTTGGCCGCACGGGGCGAGGATTGCTCCTTGGCGATGGCATCGACATCGATCAGGATCGCATGTTTGCGCTTCCCGAGTTCAGCCAATACGGCCTCCGGTTCGGGGTAGTTGTCGATGTTTACGAACGGCGTAGTGTTGGCGATCACCCAGCCCTCCGGATTCAGGTAGGGTACGTAGCGCAGCGCCTCCATCGGTTCGAGCGAGATGATGATATCGGCCGCGCCTTGGGGGATCAGGTCGGAGAGGATCTCGTCCGAACTGATGCGCAGGTTCGACTGTACGTCGCCTCCGCGCTGGCTCATGCCATGTACTTCTGCCTGTTTGATGTGGAGTCCCTCCTTGAGGGCAGCGGCTCCGATGACGGTGGCGATCGAGAGGATGCCTTGTCCTCCCACGCCGGAAAGTATGATGTCCCGTTTCATGGTCGTACTACTGTTTTTTTGCGTTGTGGCGTTTGGCGGTCTGGATGCACTCGCGGCGCGGGATGATGACCGAAACCCCTTTGTATTCGATCTCTTCGCGGATCGTGCGGCGGATCTCCTCCATGTTCTTGGGCAGGGGTACCACGACGCGGATGTGTTCGGGCTCCACGCCCAGTCCGGCGCAGATCTGCTCGAGGCGTCCCGTGCCGGCTCGGTTCGCT